>Ga0256835_1001527_pt1 | contig 13825 bp, 12 predicted proteins | sample PIR30metaG_FD_185972 | JGI IMG/M metagenome (GOLD analysis project Ga0256835, IMG submission 185972) | Hydrothermal vent microbial communities from East Pacific Rise, Pacific Ocean - PIR-30 | ecosystem: Environmental > Aquatic > Marine > Hydrothermal vents | place: Pacific Ocean: East Pacific...
ATCTCGCCGACGCGCTCGCCATCCACCCGCACCGCGCCCTGGCGGATGAGACGCCGCGCCTCGCTCTTGCTCTTCACCAGGCCCCCCTCCTGGAGAAGCTCGACGAGGCCCATCGGCTCCTCGCGGCGCAGTTCGGGCATCGTATCTGGCAGCTTCCGCTGCTGATGGACGCGCTCGAAGTGGGCGGCGGCCTCGTCCGCCGCCTGCGAGCCGTGGAAGATATCGACGATCTCCCACGCCAGGCGCTTCTTCGCCTCCATCGGATGGAGCTTGCCGCTCTCCACCGCCGCCTCCAGCTCGCGGATTTCGGCGGGCGTCCAGCGGGTAACGAGGACGAAATACTGGTGCATCGCCTCATCGGGCAGGCTCATCACCTTGCCGTACATCACCTCCGGCGGCTCGGAGATGCCGATGTAGTTGCCGATGCTCTTCGACATCCGCATGTGCCCGTCGGTGCCGACGAGGATGGGCATCGTGAGCGGAATCTGCGGCTTCTGCCCGAAGGCTTCCTGCAGCTTCCGCCCGGCCATGATGTTGAAGAGCTGCTCCGTCGCGCCGAGCTGCACGTCGGCGCGGAGCGCGACGGCATCGTAGCCCTGCATCAGCGCGTAGAAGAACTCGTGCAGCCAGATAGGCTCGCCGCGATCGTAGCGCTTGGCGAAGTTGTCGCGGGCGAGGAACTGCTGCACGGTGAAGAGGGAGGCCATCTCGATGATCTCCTTGAAGGTCAGCTTGCTCAGCCACTCGCCGTTGTAGCGCACCTCGGTCTTCTCGCGGTCGAGGATGCGGAAGGCCTGCTCGGCGTAGGTGCGGGCATTGGCCAGCACCTGCTCCTCGGTGGGACGGGGGCGGGCCTTGTCCTTGTCGGAAGGGTCGCCGATGAGGGCGGTGTAGGTGCCGATGACGAAGATCGCCTGGTGCCCCAGCTCCTGGAACTGGCGCAGCTTGCGCATGGTGATGGTGTGCCCCAGGTGCAGGTCGGGTGAGGTCGGATCGTAGCCGCAATAGACGCGCAGCGGTCGTCCCGTCTCGACCGATTCCTGAAGGCGCTGGCGCAGCTCCTCGCGCATGTGCTCGTAGAGCTGCTCGTCGCCGTACTCCACCCCCCGCATCAGGATTTCCAGTTGCTCGTCAACGTTGCGCATACGCCTTGCCTCCCAAGGATGATGGCTCATTATACGCGCAGGGGCGCGACTGTCCAGCATGCCGCTCCGCACCGCCACGCCCCCATTTTCCGAGATAACCGTATGACTTTTTGCGCACTTCGGCTATAATGCGGGTGATACCAACGTTGGAGGTCATCGTGAGCACAACTCGGAACATCTTCCCCTTCACGGCCATCGTCGGCCAGGAGCGCATGAAGCTGGCCCTCATCCTGGCGGCGATCAACTTCCGCATCGGCGGCGTCCTCATCCGGGGCGAGCGCGGGACGGCGAAGTCCACGGCGGCGCGGGCGCTGGCCGCCCTGCTGCCGGAGATCCCCGTCGTCGCCGACTGCCCCTTCCACTGCGACCCCGACCATCCGGAGACGTGGTGCACCCGCTGCCGGGAGCGGGCGGCGGCGGGCGAGAGCCTGCCGCGCGGGACGATGCGCGTCCCCTTCGTCGATCTCCCCGTCGGGGCGACCGAGGATCGCGTCGTCGGCACGCTGGACATCGAGCGGGCCATCCGCCAGGGCGAACGCCACTTCGAGCCGGGCGTGCTGGCGGCGGCCAATCGCGGCATCCTCTACGTGGACGAGGTCAACCTGCTCGATGACCACATCGTGGACGTGCTGCTCGATGCGGCGGCGATGGGCGTCAACGTCGTCGAGCGCGAGGGCATCTCCTTCCAGCACCCGGCCCGCTTCATCCTCGTCGGGACGATGAACCCGGAGGAGGGCGACCTGCGCCCGCAGCTCCTCGACCGCTTCGCGCTCTGCGTGGACGTGGTCGGCATCCACGATGCCGAGCGGCGGATGCTGATTATGGAGCGCAACCTGGCCTTCGAATCCGACCCGCAGGCCTTCTACGAGGAGTGGAAGCCGCGCGAGGAGGCGCTGGCCCGCCAGATCGAGGCGGCGCGGGCGCTGCTCCCCCAGGTGCGCCACCGCCGCTCCGATCTCGCCACCATCGCCAAGCTGATGGCGGGGATCGGCGTGGACGGCCATCGCGGCGACCTGGTCATCCTCAAGACGGCGCAGGCGCACGCCGCCTGGGAGGGGCGCACCGCGATCACCGACCACGACATCATGATCGCCGCGCAACTGGCGCTCCCCCATCGCCTCAAGCGCCGCCCCTTCGACGAGGTGGAGACGACGCTGGAAGACCTGCAGGATCGCGTCGGCGAGGCCCGCGAGCAGGCGGAGGAGGAAGAGGAGCGGCAGGAAGCCCACGGCCAGGCCGGGCGAAGGGAGGCCGCAAAAAAAGCGTGAACCTTCCTGAGAGGGAGGAGGAGGCCGCCGGACAGCCCTCCGCCGACTCTCAGGAAATCCTCCAGCAGCAACCGCCCGTCTCCTGGAACGAGGAGGAGAAGTGGTGGGAGAAGGGGCAGCCGGTCGCCATCGGCGAAGCCTTCCAGCCGCGCCGCCTGGAGACGCCGATGGATCGGCTCCGTCGGCAGCGGGGCGGGAAGCGCAGCCGCTCGCTGACCCGTCTCAAGCGGGGGCGCTACATCCGCGCCGTCCCCTCGCCGCGCCGACCGCAGGACCTGGCGCTGGACGCGACGCTGCGGGCTGCCGCGCCCTACCAGCGTGAGCGCCGCCGCGCCCATCCCGGCGGGCCGATGCTCCGCCTGCGCCCGCAGGACTATCACCGCAAGGTGCGCGTGCGCCGCACGGCCAACCTCGTCCTCTTCGTGGTGGACGCCTCCTGGTCGATGGCCGTCGAGCAGCGGATGGAGGCGACGAAGGGCGCGATCCTCTCGCTGCTCACCGACGCCTATCAGCGCCGCGACCGCGTGGGGCTGATCGTCTTCCGGGGGACGCAGGCAGCGGTCGCCCTGGCCCCGACGAACAGCGTCGATCTGGCGAAGAAGGCGCTGGTCAACCTGCCGGTGGGCGGGAAGACGCCGCTCGCGGCGGGGCTGTGGCTGGCGCTCCACGTCGTCAAGCAGGAGCTGCTGCGCCACCCCGACCTGCGGCCACTCCTGGTCATCCTCACCGACGGGGCGGGCAACGTCTCGATGGGATTGGGGCATCCTCAGGAGGAGGCCTACCAGATCGCCGACGCCATCGCCGAGGCCGGCATCCGCGCCGTCGTCATCGACATGGAGGATACCCGCTTCAACCAGGGGCTGGCGAAGACGCTGGCGCAGCATATGGACGCGGCCTTCTACAACCTGGCCCGCCTGCGGGCCGAGGCGCTGACGGAGGTCGTGCGCCAGGAGATGAAGTAGAGGAGGCGCTATGGACGAGAGGACGATGGAGGTGCAGGCCCGCGAGGCGATCCTCACGCTGGCCGCGCGGCTGCGGAGAGGGGGATGGCGGCTGGCCGTCGCCGAATCGTGCACCGGCGGCCTGCTGGGACACTGGATCACGCAGGTGCCGGGCAGCTCGGCCTACTTCCTCGGCGGGGTGATCGCCTACGCCAACGCGCTCAAGTGCGAGCTGCTCGGCGTGCCGCAGGCGACGCTGGAGCGCTACGGCGCGGTCAGCGGGCCGACGGCGGCGGCGATGGCGCAGGGCATCCGTCGCCGCACGGGGGCGGAGATCGGGCTGGCGATCACCGGCATCGCCGGGCCGGGCGGCGGGACGCCGCAGAAGCCGGTGGGGACGGTCTATCTCGCCGTCGCCATCGGCAGCACCACCTGGGTCTGGCACGAAAGCGACGACACCGGCTCGCGGGCGGCGAACAAGGCACGCTCGGCGCTGGCCGCCCTGCAGCACCTCCTGCGGGTGCTGTAGGAGGAATGTGTGCGGCTCCATCTCCTCGTCCCGCCGATCTTCTTCGCCATCTCGCTCCTCTTTTCGATGCTGGGGATGGGCGGGGCGCAGCTCTACGTCCCCGTCCTCTTCTGGCTCGGCCTCGACTTCAAGACGGAGGCCATCCCGCTGGGGCTGCTGCTCAACCTGGTCAGCAGCACCTCGGCGGCGACGACCTACGTGCGCGAGGGGCTGGTGGAGCGGGCGCTGGCGCTCCCCTTCGGGCTGGCGATGGTGCTCACCGCGCCGCTGGGGGCCTGGCTGAACTTCAGCCTGCCGACCGAGCCGGTCATCCTCTGCTTCGCGCTCTTCACGGCGGCGGCAGCGATCCTGATGCTGAGCGGCTGGAGGCCGAAGCGCAGGGCTGCGCTCAGCCGAGGGCAGCGGAGGGCGCTCTGGCTCGCGGCGGGGGCGGTGCTGGGAACGATCGTCGGCCTCATCGGACGGGGCGGGGGCAGCTTCATCGTGCCGCTCTTCGTCCTCGCCGGCGTGGAGCCACGCATCGCGGCGGCCACCTCCACCGTCATCGTCAGCGCCTCGGCGCTGGCCGCCTTCCTCTCCCACCTCGCCTTCGCCGCCCGCCCCGACCGGCTCCTCTGGGGCGAGACGATCCTCGCCGTGCTCGCCGGCAGTCAGGTTGGCTCACGGCTGATGGCGGAGCGGCTTCGTCCCCGCGCGCTGAAGGTGGTCTTCGGCCTTGTCCTCCTCGGCGTGGCGGCGCTGCTCATCGTCAAGGACCTCCTGCACCTGATCTGAGCCGAAGAGGGAGGCAGGGGACGGACGGGGTGCGGCGTCCCTGCGTCCTCCTGGAGCGGAGACGACGGGGCAGCGTGGCGCGAGGGGCAGGCGGAGGCCCGGCGGTGGCGAGAAAGTGCGGATCGGCTCCCAAGCAGGCAGCCTCCTCAACCTCCATCCTTCGCCCAAAAATTTGACTTCCTCCCAAAGTGTGCGATGAACGTCCCTATGAAGCTCTTGCGTGAACTCTTCCGGCCACGGGCGGTGCGACTGCCGCCGCTGGTCTGGCTGATGGTCATCGCGCTCGTCGCCTTCCTGGTGATGCAGCGCACGCCGGGCGGGACGACGCCCGATACGCGCGTCATCGTCCTCACGCCGACGCCGATGGCGGGGGCCGCCCCGACGCCGACGCCGGTCGGCAGCGGGGGGACGCTGGCCTTCACGATGCGGCACAACGGCAACAGCGATATCTACCTCCTTTCGCAGGGGGACGGGCAGTTGCTGCGGCTGACCTACGACCCCGCCGATGACCGCGATCCGGCCTGGTCGCCGGACGGGCGCTGGCTGGCCTTCGCCTCGCACCGCGCGGGGAACTGGGACCTCTACGTGATGGATATGGAGGCGGGGACGCTGCTCCGCCTGACGCGCGACCCCGCCTTCCAGGCCGGGCCTTCCTGGTCGCCGGACGGGAAGTGGCTGGCCTACGAATCCTACGCCGACGGTAACCTGGAGATCCACATCCTCAGCGTGGAGGGGGAGCAGGACTACCGGCTGACCTACGATCCCGCGCCCGATTTCTCGCCCGCCTGGTCGCCGGACGGGCGGCACATCGCCTTCACCTCGCTGCGGGACGGGAACAAGGAGATCTACCTCGTCTCGCTGGACGGGGGCGACCTGGTCAATCTGACGCGGACGCCGGAGCAGGACGAGGATCACGCGGCGTGGTCGCCGGACGGGGCCTACCTGGCCTACCAGAGCGGCGTCCCCGCCGAGCAGACGCTGCGCATCCTCCCCTTCGACCGCGAGGCGAGCACGAGCGGGCAGCTCCGCCCCATCTTCTTCGGCATCGGCGGCGATCCGGCCTGGTCGCCGGACGGGAAGGCGCTGGCCTTCATCGTCCGCCAGGGGCCGACGCTTTCCACCAATCACCTCATCGCGGCGAGCACGAAGGGGTGGGCGATGGCGCAGGAGGGCTTCAACAGCACCGACTGGCTGGAGGATCCAAGCTGGACGGCGGCGACGCTTCCACCGGCGCTGACGGCCCAGCTCCAGGCGAAGATGGCGCAGACGGAGGACCCGCTCTACACGGAGCTTGACCTGGGGCCGGACGAGGAGGGACACGTCCGCCTGGTGGGGCTGCCGGGGGTCAACGGCGGGGAGAACCGCGAGCAGCTCAGCGACCGCGTCAACGACAGCTTCAACGCGCTGCGCCGCCGCGTGGAGGAGGAGACGGGCTGGGATTACCTGGGGACGCTGGGCGATTCCTGGCGCTCGATGGATCACACGCCGCGTCCGGGGCAGGGACGCATCTCCTGGCACGTCTGCGGACGGGCGATCGACGTGGATCAGTCCTTCCTGCGCAAGGGGCTGATCGAGCTGGTGCGGGAGGATGTGGGCGGCGTAACCTACTGGCGGGTCTTCATCAAGGCGAAGCGGCAAGATGGCTCGATGGGGGAGCCGCTGCGCGATCTGCCGTGGGACCTGGAGGCCCGCAAGGAGGGCGGGATGGCGGCGGCCTACGGCGGCAAGCCGAAGGAGGAAGTCCCGCCGGGCTACTACGTGGATTTCACCCAACTGGCCGCCGACTACGGCTGGGAGCGGCGCAACGCGCTGCCCAACTGGCGCACCTCCTGGTTCGACATCGAGTGGTGGCACTTCCAGAAGACGGAGGGGATGAGCTGGTACGACTGCATGCTGGAGATGTACGATTCGCAGGTAATCAGCGACTCCTACGGCACGCTCCCCTGGTGGACGCAGCGCCCGGAGTGGGAGGCGGAACAGCTCCCCTGAGCGAAGTCGCAACGCAGCGAGGAGGCCGCCCGTCGGTGGCCTCCTCGTTTTTTTGCCCGCGCTATGCGACGCCGATGATGCCGAAGCCCAGCGCACCGGGGCCGGTGTGCGTCGAAAGGCCCGGCCCGACCTTGCAGGCGTAGAAGCGGCGCACCTTCAGCCGCCCGCGCAGATAGTCGGCCAGCTCCGCCGCCTTCTCGGCGGCGTCGATCTCGAAGATGGCCAGATCGACCTCCCCGTAGGGCGCGGCGGTCTCCACGCCCAGCTCCTTGAGGCGCTGGAAGGCCTTGCGGGCGGTGCGCTGCTGCTCCAGCGCCTCGATGAGGCCGTCCTCCAGGTAGAGGATGGGCTTGATCTTGAGCAGCGTCCCCAGGAAGCGGGAGGCCCCGCCGATGCGCCCGCCCTTGTGCAGGTACTCCAGCGTATCCACGAGGAAGATGACGTGCCCCTTCTCCCGCCGCTCGGCCAGCGTGGCGAGGATGGTCTCCGAATCGGCCCCGGCCTGCGCCATCTCCACCGCCTCCATCACCATCAGCGCGACGATGCCGCTCGCCAGACGGGAGTCGAAGACGTGAACCTTGCCCTGCGGGAAGGCCTGCGCCGCCGTCATCGCCGACTGGTAGGTGCCGCTGAGTTTGGAGGAGAGGTGGATGCTGATGATCTCGTCCGCCCCCTCCTCGAAGAGCTGGCGGTAGATCGTCTCGAAGACGCCCACCGAGGGCTGCGAGGTGGTCGGCAGGCTCTTGGCCCGCTTCAGCCTCTCGATGTAGGCCTCCGGGGTGATGTCGAAGGCGTCGCGGAGCGTCTCGCCGTTCATATGGACGATGATGGGGGCCATCTTCACCCCCAGCGCCTCCGCCTCCTCCAGCGTCAGACTGGCGTTGGTATCGGTAACGATGCGAATCATAAGCCCTCCTTGGCAAAGATGATGGTGGCACGGAAGCGGACGCCCAGGCATCCGCCGCGCTCTCAACGCTCGGAGGACGGCTCCTCACCCGCCAGCACCGCCTCGACGGCCTCGCGGATGGCGCGGCGGAAGCGGTCGGCGGCGAAACGTTCGGCATTGGCGCGGCAGGCCAGCGGGTCCACGGCCTCGGCGTCGAAGCGGAGCACCGCCTCGGCCAGCGCCTGCGGCGTCGGCTCGTGGAAGAAGGTGCCCGTCTCCCCCTCGATGACCGTATCGAGCGCCCCACCCTCCCCGTAGGCGATGACGGGTCGCCCCGCCGCCTGCGCCTCCACCGGCGTGATGCCGAAATCCTCCCTGCCGGGGAAGATGAAGGCGCGGCAGTTCGCCATCAACGTCGGCAGCGCCTCGTCGGGGACGCGACCGAGGAAGGTGATGTTCGGCCCGGCCATCGCCTCCAGCGCGGCGCGGTCGCGCCCGTCGCCGGCGATGAGCAGCGGCAGCCCCAGCTCGGTGAAGGCCCGCACCGCCAGGTCGATCCGCTTGTAGGGCACCAGCCGCGAGACGACGAGGTAGTAGTCCCCGTGCTGCGCCGCCGGTCGGAAGCGCTCCACATCCACCGGCGGGTAGATGATGGCCGATTCGCGCCGGTAGTAGCGGCGGATGCGGCGCTGAATCTCCCGCGAGATGGCGACGAAGTGGAGCGTCGGGCGCTGCGCGACGCGGTAATCCCATCGGCGCAGGGCGGCGACCACCGGTCGGATGGCCGCCCGCAGCGCCGCAGGGAGGTTCTCCCGCGCGGCGTAGGCCTCGTACTCCCAGACGTAGCGCGTCGGGGCCAGGCAGTAGCAGAGATGGGGCTTTTCGCCCGTCGGCACGCCGTGGCAGAAGCCGCTCTTGTTGCTCAGCACCAGGTCGTAAGGCTCCTCCAGCCGCAGCGTGGCGAAGGCCAGCGCGTAGAGCGGGAAGAAGGCCTGGTGATGGCGATAGACGCCGGGCAGCCGATCCATCCAGGTGGTGCGGATGGGCCAGCGGCGATAGGCTTCGGGCATCCTCTCGCGCCAGTAAATGCTCGTGTAAAGGGGCGATTGCGGGAAGAGGGCGACGAGGTGCTCCAGCACCCGCTCCGCGCCGCCGTACTGGTTGAGCCAGTCGTGGACGAGGGCGATCTTCATCCCGCCCCTCCCGCTGCCGGAACCGTCCAACGCATGGAAACACCGCCCGCCGCCATCGGTTACGGCTCCGGGAAGGTGGGGAGCGTGGAAAGGACTTCGCCGCGCAGGGCGAGCCGCATCGCCTCCCGATCGTCCCAGGGATACTCGACGCCCTCGAAGGCCATGCTCTGCTCGTGTCCCTTGCCGCAGACGATGACGAGGTCGCCGGTGCGGGCCAGTTCCACCGCCTTGCGGATGGCGCGTCCCCGGTCGCGGATGCGCCAGAAGTCCACGCCCTCGCGCTTCCCCTCCGCCGCAAGCCCCTCGGCGATGGCCTCCAGGATGGCGTCCAGCGACTCGTGGCGCGGATCCTCGGCGGTGATGACGGTCAGGTCGGCGTAGCGGGCCGCGACCTGCCCCATCGCCCGCCGCTTGCCGGGATCGCGCTCGCCCGCGCTGCCGAAGACGACGATGACGCGGGCCAGCGGCGCGATCATCGCCCGCGCCGCCCGCAGCGCCTGCTGGAGCGCATTCGGCGTGTGGGCGAAGTCCACGATGGCGGTGAAGTCCTGTCCCTCGTCAATGCGCTCCATCCGACCGGGGACGCCGCGCAGCTGCGCCACGCCCTCGGCGACCTGCTCCGGCAGGATGCCGAGGGCCAGGGTGATGGAGGCAGCGGCGAGGATGTTGCTGACGTTGTAGCGCCCCACGAGCGGCGAGTGGATCCACGCCGAACCCCACGGCGAGCGGAGGCGGAAGCGCAGCCCCGACGGACGCTGCTCGATCGCCTCGGCGACCACGTCCACGCGGGGGCGCTCCACGCCGTAGGAGAGCTGCCAGTCGGCGGGAATCTCGCGCAGGTAGGGGTAGGAGAGCGGGTCGTCGGCGTTGAGGACGGCGATCTTCGGCTGCAACCCCTTGCGGTAGGAGGCCCACAGCCCCCGAAAGAGCCGCGCCTTCGCCTCGCGGTAGGCCTCCATCGTCCCGTGGTAGTCCAGGTGCTCGCGGGTGAGGTTGGTGATGGCGGCCACGTCGAAGTCCACGCCGGCCACCCGCTGCTGCGCCAGGCCGTGCGAGGTTACCTCCAGGACGGCGTGCGTCGTCCCCGCCGCGACCATCTCGGCCAGGAAGTGCTGCACCTCCCCGGCGGTCGGCGTCGTCGTGTGCAGCCCCGTCTCGTAGCTGCGGTCGCCGATCTGCGCGTTGACGGTGCTGATCATCCCCGTCTTCTGCCCCGCCGCGCGGAGGATGGCGTAGGTGAGGTTGGTCGTCGTCGTCTTGCCGTCGGTGCCGGTGATGCCGATGACCACCATCCGCCGCGAGGGGAAGTCGTGCCAGGCGGCGTGGAGCCAGCCCAGCGCCTCCCGCGCATCGCTGACGCGCACGTAGGGGAAGTCGGCAGGCAGCGGCAGGCGCTCGCGCTCCACCTCGCCGACGATCGCCACCGCGCCGCGCTCCAGCGCCTGCGGGATGAAGGTGTGTCCATCCAGGTGGACACCGCGCACGGCGACGAAGAGCGTCCCCGGCTCCACCTGCCTTGAATCGTCGGTGATGCACCGGATGGGCGGATTGGCCGCCGGGGCGTTGAAGCGCCACGGCACAGCAGCCAGCAATCTGTGCAGCGGATGTCCCTCCTCCACCGCTCTCACCTCCTCACCGGATAGGGGCAAAGCGACGACCCCCCGTGGGCCGGGGGGCCGTGCGAACGGGCACAACGTGCCGACGGGCTTAGGCGGCGACCGCCTTGCGCAGCTTCTGGAGCTTGCCCGTCATGCTGTCATCGATGATGAAGTCGCCGACCTTGAGGACGACGCCGCCGAGGATGGAAGGCTCCGTCTCGAAGACGACCTCCACCTCCCCCAGGCGGGACTGCAACGCCTTGACGTAGGCGGCCTTCTCCTCCTCGGTGAGCGGCAGGGCGCTGGTTACGACCACCTTCTTCACCTGGGCCTGGGGCACCTGCTCGACGAGGGGGACCTTCCCCTCCTCGATGCCGGTGAAGAAGGCGGTGATGATCTCCTTCTGCCGCTTCTCGTCCAGCGAGACCTCGACCAGCCGCTGGGCGGCGGCCATCGCCAGGGCGATGATCTCGTTGCGGGACTGGGCCAGGAGCTTCTCCTTTTCCTTCGTCGCCTGCTCCTCCGCCTCCCGCACGATGTTCTGGGCCTGCTGCTCCGCTTCGGCCAGAATCTCCTCCTTGCGGGCCTTGGCGACCTCGGCGGCCTCGGCGATGATCTTCCGCGCCTCCTGGCGGGCCTCGGCGAGGATCTTCTCCTTCTCCTTCTCCGCCTCGGCGCGAGCCTGGGCCGCCGCCTTCGCATCCTCCAGCCCCTTCTCGATCTTCTTGCGACGCTCCTCCAGCACCTTGGCCAGCGGCTTGTAGGCCAGAGCACGCATCGCCACCATCAGGACGAGGAAGGCGAGGAACTGGGCGACGAGCCAGTAGGGGTTGATGCCTAATCTATCCATAATCGCCCCTCACTACACGACAAAGAGTAGGATGAGGGCAATGACCAGGGCGTAGATGGCCACGGCCTCGGCGAAGGCGATGGCGAGGATCATGTTCGTCAGGATGACGCCGCCGGCCTCCGGATTGCGTCCGATGGCCTGCGTCCCGCCCAGACCGACCAATCCGATGCCCACGCCGGGGCCGATCGCCCCCAGGCCCATTGCCAAACCAGCAGCCAACAGTCGCATCACATCAGGCGTCATAGAATTTACCTCCTCGGATTTTCACAGTGAGATGACCGGTTCCCACCGGTTTCATTCATACCAGCCGAATCAGGCGGCGGCGTGCCCCTCCTCGTGATCGCCGTGCTCGGAGAGGGCCACGGCGATGAAGGAGGCGGTGAGCATCATAAAGACCATCGCCTGGATGAAGCCGACGAACAGCTCCAGGAAGTAGAAGGCCGCCGGTGCCATGAAGGGGAAGAGGAAGGCCATCACCGCCAGGAGGATGCTGCCGGCGAAGATGTTGCCGAAGAGTCGGAAGGAGAAGGAGAGGATTTTGGCGAACTCGCTGACGATCTCCAGCACCGAGGCGAGGAACTCGAAGATGCCGGTCGCCCCGTGGCTGAAGGCCTTGTAGTTGAAGAAGCGCAGGAAGTAGGACTTGCCCAGGTAGTAGACGCCGTAGTACTGCACCATCACCACGGCGACGATGGCCAGCATCAGCGGTACGTTGAGGTCGGTGTTGGCGGCCCGCAGGATCGGCTTGAGGGTGTAGCCCCCTTCCTCCAGCACCGGCCCGTGGATGAGGGCGATCGGCCCCCATTCGCTGAGCGTGTAGCCGTGGTGCTCCACCTCCTCCACCAGGCCGATGGTATCGAAGCCGGGCACCAGCTCGATCCAGTTGGCGAAGAGGATGAAGATGAAGATGGTGAAGAGGAGCGTGATGACGCCCGGCAGCTTCTCCAGCTTGTCGCCCAGCACGTTCAGCGAGGCGTCGTACATCGTCTCGTACATCCACTCGGCGAAGTTCTGCAAGCCGGTGGGGACGAGGGCTGCCTCGTCGCCGCTGCGGATCTTCCGCGTGGAGGCCCAGGCCGCCACGATGAGCAGCGCGTCCACGCCCAGCGTTACGAGCAGGGTGTTGGAGACGGGGAAGGAGCCAATGTAGAAGAGCACCTCCGGGGCCATCTGGATGTGGGGAAGGGCGAACTTCGCCCCTTCGGCATTGAAGGCACCCACGTAAAAGGAGGCCCCGCACAACAAGAGGACAATCAGGACGGTTACGATCGTGCCGATTTTCTTCATCACACCTCCTCACAGGGGTTTTGCGGATGGCCGCGACGGCGGCGAGAGGGAAGCCCCTCTCAGGCAGCCTCGTCCGGTGGACTGAGGTCGGTTTCGGTTGAGGCGTCGGAGGCGGGGGGCGTCCCCATCTGCCGCTGGGCCTCCTTGGCCGCCTGCCAGGCCAGGCGACCGACGATCCAGAGGCTGACGGGGATGCTGCTCAGGATGAGGGTCAGCGTCGCCCAGGGGCGCGTGCCGAAGTGGTGGTCGATCCACAGGCCTAACGCCAACGCGCCCAGGATGACGACGATCGTCCCGCAGCCGACCTGCGTCATCGTCGAGCCAAGGAGCGACCACTGCTCCATCGTCAGACCGGCGCTCTTCTTCACTTGCGGGGTCTGTGGCGACTCCTCCCCCATCCTCTCCTCCTTACCCTCCATCGTTTAGAACCAGACCATCGCCGCCTTTTCCAGCAGGTGGTAGAGCGGGTAGGCCAGGATCGTGCCCAGGACGATGCCCGCCGTGGCAATGATCAGCGCCCAGCGGGAGGCGACCGGCACGGCAATCGGTTCGACCGGCTCCTCGGAGCGGGTGTAGGCCATGCGCACGGCGTTGAGATAATAGTACAGGGAAATCAAAACATTGGCAAGTGCTGCGGCGACCAGCCAGACGAAGCCGCTCTTCAGCGCGGCGGCGAAGAGGAGGATCTTCCCCACGAAGCCGGCGAAGGGCGGCACGCCTCCCAGCGAGAGGAGCGAGACGAGCAGCGCCAGCGCCAGCGCGGGCGAGCGCTGCTGCAGGCCGACGAGGTTGCGCAGCCAGTCCCCCCCCGTCCGGTTGGAGACGAGGATGAGGACGGCGAAGGCGGCGATGTTCGTTACCGCGTAGATGGCGAGGTAGAAGCTGACCGCCGTCAGCCCCATCGCCGACATGGCCGCCACGCCGACGAGGATGTAGCCCGCCTGGGTGATGCTGGAGTAGGCCAGCATCCGCTTGAAGCTCTTCTGCCGCAGCGCGAAGAGGTTGCCCAGGGTGATCGTTACCACGGCCAGCGCCGCCATCAGCGAGGCCGCCTCCGCACTGGCGGGCAGGGCGCTCCAAATCCAGATCATCAGCCGCATCAGGACGACGAAGCCCGCCGCCTTGGAGGTTACCGAGAGGAAGGCCGTAACCGAGGTCGGCGCACCCTCGTAAACGTCGGGTGCCCAGGTGTGCAACGGCACCACGGCGATCTTGAAGCCCACCCCCGCCAGGAGCAGGACCAGCACGCCCATCGCAAACCAGGAGGGCAGCCCGGAGGAGAAGGCGAGCAGATTGCGCACCACGATGTAGAGCGTCCCGCCCGTCGCGCCGAAGAGGAAGGCGATGCCGTAGAGCATCACCGCC
>Ga0256835_1001528_pt1 | contig 13824 bp, 8 predicted proteins | sample PIR30metaG_FD_185972 | JGI IMG/M metagenome (GOLD analysis project Ga0256835, IMG submission 185972) | Hydrothermal vent microbial communities from East Pacific Rise, Pacific Ocean - PIR-30 | ecosystem: Environmental > Aquatic > Marine > Hydrothermal vents | place: Pacific Ocean: East Pacific...
AAATGATGTAAAATAATTCGATACTTTTCCCCTGTGTCATCAGGCGGAAGAGACTTCTCCGATTCCATCGTTCCCGGACGAATCGTAAAAAATGAGGACGGCGGCACGCATGGGCGTGCCGCCTTTTCAATCGACCGTTCTAGATCACCTTGAAGCGATCGAGACCGATTTCACGGCTCTCCATCCTGTATTCGTGGGTCCTGGTCATGGGCGGCTGTATCGGCAAAGCCTTCACCTCGGTCGAGACAGGTACAAACCGTCCCGGATCACTCCAGTCCCTGGTCTGGCCGGTATTCCAGTAGAACGCGGCAAGATCTCCCAGGGAGTTTCTCACCATGGCGTCGATGTTTTTCATATCGGCGTCGACACCGAAGGCCGATGCCATGCCCCGGAGCACCCCGACGCCGTCCATGCCGGAAGGCGGCTCCACCGCACGGGTATATTCCAGGACCCTGCCTTCGAAATTACACCTGGTACCCCTGGTCTCGAAGTACGTGGAACCCGGGAGTACCACGTCCGCCGATCTCGTGGTTTCCGTATTCGTCCAGTCCATGGCGGCCAGGAACTCCAGGTTCCTGAACCATGAGCCCGACCTGTTGTATTCCAGGGGATCCTCCCCTATCACCAGGGCGGCCCTGAGTTCTCCGTTCTCCAGGATACGCCTCAGTTCAAGATTGGAAGACGCCCCGGGGAGTTCTCCATTCACCGGTACCCTGCCGAAGAGGAAAGCCGGATCGGCCCCCATGACTTCCAGCCCGGCGCTGTTGGAGAACAACCTGGGAAGCAGCAGGTTCACCGTTTTCCCGGCGCTACGCAACAGGACCGCCAGATCGGCCAGTATTTCCAGGTCTCCGGGAGATGCGTCCCTGGCTCGATCGGGACTATGAACCAGGACTATGCTGTCGGAATATTTCAGGAGTTCCGCTACCTCGTGAACCCTTGCGACGGCTACGCCGGCCTCCCGTGCGGCATCCTCCACCGAGGCCACGCGGCCTTCGGTGAACTTCTCTCCGCCCCGGACGGCGGATGGATTCACGTCCCCGTCATCCACCAACACCCGGGTCACGGCATTCCAGAACAACGACGCCCGTCCCCTCATGGGATCCACCGTCAGCGCGGATATCTTCTCGTCGACGGTATCCACCACGGAGTTCGCCACCACGAGCCTTGCTCCCTCGCGCACGGCTTGCAGCACGTCTACCGCGAGAACCAGATGATCCTCCTCCAGGGAGGTGTTGTTGCAGATTATGAGATCCGCTTCCTTCAGACATTCACGGGACGCGGTGGACGCGGTGAAGCCGAGAATCTCATCCAGGGCGCCGGACCTGCCCGATCCGGAAATGATCGAAAGGGAACCCACATTCGCAGTGCCGATACCTTCCCTGGCTATCCTGCCGGCGAGGTACGACTCCTCGTTGGTCAATTCCGGAGACACGAACACGGCGACACTTTCCGGACCGTACTTAGCGGCGATTTCCCTGAGGTTTTCCGCCACGACCCCGTACGCCTCATCGAAACCTATCTCTACGTGCGATGCCCCTTCCCTTTTCGCAGGAGTGACGATCCTTTCGCTCTTCACGAAAAGTTCCTGGCCGAACCGCCCGTAACGGCACAGGTAGGCTCCCGGCTCACCGGAAGATGTGATGTAATACCTTCCGGGCCCGAAAGCCTTCACCGTCGTCTCGCAGCCTACGGAACAGAAACCGCAGTGCGTTCTTACGTCCACGGTTTTCAGGGATGCCCTGCCCGGGAAAGGATACTTCACCGTGAGGGCGGCGGTGGGACATGCTTCCACGCAATTGCCGCAACTTACGCAACTCGTGGCCACCAACGGATCATTCATCGCCGGTCGCATCTCGGTTCTGAAACCCCTGTTGATGAGCCCCAGGGCGGAAATGGGAAGTATTTTCCCGCAGGTTTTTATGCACCTGGCGCACAGTATGCACTTATTGGGATCGTAGATGATGTACGGGTGCCTGTCGTCTACCCTGTGTTTCCTAGCGTATCCCTTGAAATGCTCCATGTCCACTTCATACTCTTCGGCATACAGCCTGAGCTTGCAATCGTCGAACCGCACGCAGCCGCAGGACAGGCAACGGCTGCATTCATGCTCGTTATCCTCCGGTTCGAAACCGGTGGCGACTTCCGCGAAGCTGTTTCGGCGCTGTTCCACATCTATCGTGTGAAGCTCGTGGCGGGGAGATTCCTTTACGTCACCCAGCTCCATCCTGCCGGGCTTGGCCCAGAAATCCTTCCTTACCGCGAAGGGTTTCCTCGGCAATTTCTCTCCCAGGAGCCACGCGGTTATGGAGTCCGCGGCCTTCCGCCCGTCACGAATAGCGTCTATGGCAACGGTGGGACCGTCATCGGCGGCGTCTCCCCCGGCGAATATTCCCTCCACGTTGGTCTGCATCGTCTCGGGATCTATCACGTACGTATTCCAGCGGGTCAGTTCGAGTTTATCGCCGTTGACCTGCACCAGGCCGTCCAACACCGTGTTCTGGCCGATAGCGGATATGACCAGGTCGCAAGGCAGTTCAAACTCCGAGCCCTCGATGGGAACGGGCCTACGTCTCCCGGAGGCGTCCGGTTCACCGAGTTTCATCCTTTGGCACTTAAGCGCCTTGAGCTTCCCGTTCTCCTTCACTATAGCCACCGGAGCCGCCAGCTCCATTATCTCGATACCTTCCTCCAGGCAATCTTTTATCTCCATGGGATCGGCGGGCATCTCGGCCTTGGTTCTCCTGTAGAGGATTATTACCTTGTCGGCGTTGAGCCTCCACGATGTCCGCGCAGCATCCATGGCCGTGTTGCCTCCGCCCACCACCACCACGGTTCCGGACACGGGTTTCGGATTCTCGGCCTTTTCCACGAGGAATTCTGCGCCGGTCACGACCCCCTCGGTATCGAACTCGCCTTCCACCCTCATGGACTTACCCGTCCAGGCCCCGGGACCTATGAAAATCGCATCGTGTTTTTCCCTGAGCTGTTTCAGGGTCACGTCACGACCTACCTTGACCCCGCATTTCACCTCGACCCCGGTTTTGCAGATGTAGTCTATCTCCTTGTCGAGTACCCTGTCCGGCAGCCTGTACTCCGGTATCCCGTACCTGAGCATTCCCCCCGCCTTACGGTTCATCTCGTATATCACTGGTTTGATGCCCCGCCTGGCCAGGAACCATGCCGCGGTCAGCCCGGCAGGCCCCGAACCGATTATGCCCACCGTCTTGCCGGTGTCGGGCTCCACCTTCGGCTCCGTGGCGTAAGCGTCGGGAGAATCGGATACGAATCTCTTGATGTTGTTTATGGCTACCGAGGTGTCTATGTCCTCACGCCGGCATACTTCCTCGCACTTGCGCACGCAGACCCTTCCACATACCGCCGGCAGTGGGTTGGCCTCCCGTATCAGGTCCACCGCCTTGCGATACTGCCCCATTGCGGAGAGGGCTATGTACCCCTGGGCGTCCACCCCGGCGGGGCAGCCCTCCATGCACGGGGACACGCAATCCGCGTAATGGTTGGACATCAGCAGTTCCAGGGCGGTCTTCCTGGATGCGATTATACGCCGGTTCCTGGTCTCCACCTCCATATCGGGGGTGATCCGGGTCGCGCACGCGGGCACCAGGTTCTTTCCGCCCTTCACCTCCACCACGCACACGAAACAGGAGCCGTAGGGTTCGAGCTCCGGTGAATGGCATAACGTCGGGATGTCGTCGAGCCCGTTCTCCCGCACCACTTCAAGGATTGTTTTCCCGGGAGTGGCCTCAATCTCCCTGCCGTTGATCTTCAGTCTGATCTTCTTCATGGCCGCTCCTACCTCGTGACTACGGCGCCAAAGTTACAGCTCGTTATACACTTGCCGCATTTGACGCATACCTCGGTGTCTATGACGTGAACTTCTTTCGGCTTGCCGCTTATGGCATCCACCGGACAGTTCCTGGCACAGAGGGTACAGCCCACGCATTTCTCCGGATCTATGCTGAACTCCACCAGCGCCTGACATTCACCCGCGGGACACCTGGAGTCGAAGATATGAACCTTGTACTCGTCGAGATAATACCTGAGGGTGGTCTGCACCGGGTTGGGAGCGGTCTGCCCCAGGCCGCAGAGGCTCGCCTCCTTGATCTGCACGGACAACTGCTCCAGCTTGTCTATGTCCTCGGGGACACCCTCGCCCCTGGTTATCCTCTCGAGGATCTCCAGCATCCTCAGGGTTCCCACCCTGCAGAACGTACACTTGCCGCAGGATTCTTTCTGGGTGAAATCCAGAAAGAACCTGGCTATCTCCACCATGCAGGTGTCCTCGTCCATCACGACCAAACCGCCGGAACCCATTATCGCACCGGTGGCCGGAATGGATTCGAAGTCCACCGGGGTATCCTTCATGGATGCGGGAATGCATCCGCCGGAGGGTCCGCCCATCTGGACAGCCTTGAATTCCTTGCCCTGCTTGATGCCGCCCCCGATTCTGAAAACCAGGTCGCCGATCGAGGTCCCCATGGAAACCTCGGCAAGCCCGCCGTGCAACACCTTGCCGGCCAGGGCGAAAACCTTGGTGCCCGGGCTCTTCTCGGTCCCGTAAGCCCTGAAAGCATCCGAACCGTTCACGATTATCCAGGGAACGTTGGCGTACGTTTCCACGTTATTGTTGTTAGTGGGCTTCCCCCAAAGACCCTTCTCGGCCGGGAACGGCGGTCTTATCTTCGGCATTCCCCTTTTACCTTCTATGGAGGCTATGAGCGCCGTCTCCTCACCACACACGAAAGCTCCGGCACCCTGTTTTATCTTTATGTCGAAATCGAATCCCGAGCCCAGCACGTCGGCGCCCAGGTATCCCTTTTCCCTGGCGGCCGCGATGGCTATCTCCAGCCTTCTTATCGCGAGGGGATACTCGGCACGGCAGTAGATGTACCCGAAGGAAGCTCCTATCGCCTTTCCGCATATCACCATGCCTTCCAGTACGGCGTGGGGATCACCTTCCAGCACGGACCTGTCCATGAAAGCTCCGGGGTCACCCTCGTCGGCGTTGCAGATAACGTACTTTACGTCACTCTCCTGTTTCGCGGTGAACGACCATTTCAGTCCGGTGGGAAATCCGCCTCCTCCGCGCCCCCTGAGCCCGGAATCCCGGATCACCCGTATGATGTTATCCGGCTCCATTGCCAGGGCTTTCTTCAAACCCCCGTAGCCTCCGGCGGCCTCGTAGTCTTCGATGGATTCAGGGTTTATAGTTCCGCAATTCCTGAGCACGATTCTTTCCTGCATATCCAGAAAATCGTGCTCGGCTCCGCCGGTTCTTCCTTCCTCGTCCACGGTGTAGACCAGGGAATCACCGTCCAGTATCCTGCCGTCTTTCACATGCCCGTCGAAGATCTCCTCGGCGAAATCCGGTGTAACCCCACCGTAAACGAACCTTTTTGAACCATCCCTTATTTCCACCAGGGGTTCTCTGTAGCACATCCCGATACAGCCCGTCCTGACAAGGGCGTAATCCCCGGGATGTTCGTCGACCAGCTTCTTCAGCCTGTCGTAGGTCGCCTGTGCACCGGCAGACAAGCCGCAGGTACCCATTCCAACAACTATCTTCTTCATACACCGCTCCAGACGTTCATGGTTGGGACTACAGGTCTTCTTTCGAACGACTCGTGAAGCACCGTTCAGCCACCCGTCGCTTTCTTGCGGTAATTTCGAAGAATCTTGCGGACGGAGGCGGGCGTCAGCCTGCCGTGAGTATCGTCGTTTATCATCATGACCGGCGCCAGGGAACAACATCCTATGCACGCCACGGTGTTCAGCGTGAAAAGCCCGTCATCGGTGGTGTCACCTTCCTCTATTCCCAGTTCGTCCTCTATCGTTTCCCGTATGGTCCTTGCACCGGAAACGTGGCATGCCGTACCGGCACATACTCTTATGACGTATTTGCCCATAGGCTTCAGCCTGAACTGGCTGTAAAAGGTTATTACTCCGTATATCTCGGACTCCGGAACACCGGTAACGCCGGCGATGTACTCTATCGCCCTCCTGGGAATGTAACCGTAATGTTCCTGCGCAGACTGCAACAGCGGGATCAGGTCCCCTTTCTGTCCCTCGTACCTCCACAGCCTGTAACCGAAATTATCTTCCTTCGCAAGCGTTTTGATCACTCCTTTCAGGAGCTCCCCTTCCACGGGAAGGAAACGAGGATGCTCTGCTAAGGTCAGTCCGCCTTCAAATCTATTATCCTGGCTTCCCGGATTCTCAGGACGCCGTCCATATCGTCGAGTCTCTCGATGACCCCGGGCTTCCTGCCGACGGTTCCGGGGCTCTTCACGAGCAGAACCAGGCCGGTGCCGTCGTTCACCGCATGGCACCATACCGCATCATCCGTGAAAAACGCCCTGATGTAAATTTTCCGCACCTCTTCCGGATCGATATCCAGGTAATAGAATATCATGGAGGAGGATTCGGTCGCGACGACATCACCGGGCGAACCGGAACCGAGACAGGCATCGACGAAAACCCTGATGTCTTCGTCCAGGCCGGGATCCGTCACCGGCATGAGCGAGACGACTTCGGAATCTTCCACGGAGCGTATTTTCCCAATCACCCTGTCCAGATCGTCCCCGGTCGCCGCTTCCACGAACAGCACAACATCGCAGTCACCCCGAACGGTGTAACATTCGATCACTCCGTCGATGCCGCGGACGGTCCCGTACACATCCAGGCTTTTCTCGGGCTTCGATATCTTCATGGTGAGGACAGCGGAATGAGTTCCGGAAGTCCGGGAACCGTTGTCACCGGAAATTTTCCCGGTTCCGGGAGTGGTCTCGTTCATCTTCTTAACCAGTTCCGGCAGATCCGGCGGTTTCTCGAAGTAAAATACCTTTCCCAGGGAAAGCGCCGATTCCTTGATCCGTTCGTTGCCGTACCCCGTCAGCACTATTATGGGAAGATCGGGATACCGGTACCTGACAGCGACCGGGAATTTCAAGCCGTCCACGTCCGGCAATACTATGTCCGTGACCAGGTAGCCTAAAGGTTTACCCGCCCGTACCGATCCTTCGAGTTCGTACATGGCCGAAACTCCGTCGGAACATCCGGTGACTTCGAATCCCTCTTTCCCGAGTCCATCGGCAATGCTCCGGCGGACGCCTGCGTCATCGTCGACAACCAGTACTCGGCCCTTCAATTGATGCCTCCTAACAGTAGTGTGGTGTCCGATCCCGATAATGGTGGAATGCTACGTCCCACCGCAGGGAAAGTCAAGAATCGGAACGAAGTATCAACCCTCGCGGAGGACACCGAAGGAAGACCGGGCCATACCGCCATCCCACCGGCATCGAACAGAACGCAAAAAATGAAGTCAACTACAAGAGGTACTTGACGAATGGTGCACGAGTTGAATAGGCTTGGTATCCTTGAAAGCGGAACTACACATTTCGCTCAGGGTCCAGGAACACCTTGTTTCTCAACTTTTTCACCAGATTACCCCCGAAAGGAGGGACGGGCAGATGCTCGAAGAACTGTACCAGAAGGTTGTTGAGAAGGATCCGGCGCAACCTGAGTTTCATCAGGCGGTAAGGGAAGTTCTCGAATCTCTCGAGGTAGTCTTGGACAAGCACCCCGAGTACCGCAAGGCCAAGATCCTCGAAAGACTTGTGGAACCCGAACGCGTGATAATGTTCAGGGTCCCCTGGGTCGACGATGAGGGCAACGTCCGGGTCAACCGTGGTTTCAGGGTGGAGATGAACAGCGCCATAGGACCTTATAAGGGCGGTCTTCGTTTCCATCCCTCGGTCAACCTGGGCATCCTCAAGTTCCTGGCCTTCGAACAGGTTTTCAAGAACGCACTCACCACCATCCCCATGGGTGGAGGCAAGGGTGGTTCCGACTTCAACCCCAAGGGCAAGTCGGACAACGAAGTTATGAAGTTCTGCCAAAGCTTCATGTCCGAACTTTTCCGTCACATAGGTCCCAACACCGACGTTCCGGCCGGTGACATCGGCGTAGGCGGACGTGAAATCGGCTTCCTTTTCGGACAATACAAGAAACTCCGCAACGAGTGGAGCGGCGTACTTACCGGAAAGGGCCTCACCTACGGCGGCAGCCTCATCAGACCCGAAGCCACCGGTTACGGTGCCGTTTACTTCGGTGAAGAAATGCTCAAGACAAGGAACGAAAGCTACCAGGGCAAGGTTTGCCTGGTCTCCGGATCCGGCAACGTGGCTCAGTACACCGTCGAAAAACTCAACCAGCTCGGGGCCAAAGTCGTCACCCTTTCCGATTCGAGCGGCTACATCTACGACGCAGAGGGAGTCGACGACGAGAAACTCGCTTTCGTCATGGACCTGAAGAACAACCGGCGCGGCAGGATCAAGGAGTACGCCGACAAGTATCCCAACGCGGTCTACACTCCCGTCGATTCCGAACTCGACTACAATCCTCTTTGGAATCACAAGGCCGATTGCGCTTTCCCAAGCGCCACCCAAAACGAAATCAACGCCAAGGACGCGCAGAACCTGGTGGACAACGGTGTCTACCTGGTATCCGAGGGAGCCAACATGCCCACGGAGCCCGCGGGTGTGGACATCTTCCTTCAGCATAAGATCCTCTACGGTCCCGGCAAGGCCGCCAACGCCGGTGGTGTGGCCACTTCCGGTCTGGAAATGGCCCAGAACGCCGTGTTCTCCAGTTGGACCAGGGAAGAAGTGGACAGCAAACTCCACAACATCATGATAAACATCCACGCCCAGGTTAAGGCCGCGGCCGAGATGTACGGCGATCCCACCAACTACGTTCTTGGCGCCAACGCCGCCGGCTTCCGCAAGGTGGCCGACGCCATGCTGGCGCAGGGCGTGGTGTAGCGGAACAAGTAACTTAAGCCGAAGAGAAACCCCCGGAGAATTCCGGGGGTTTCCTTTTTCCGTCGATCGCGCATCCCCGGTTCACGGAAGCAGGACGACTCCCTTGCCGACCCTCGCGTTCACAAGTATACGGAGCGGTTCGTTTAGGCGGATATGCCGTATGAAACCCTCGCCCACCGGGACACCGGCATTGTTCAGAAAATCGTAATCGACATAATCGTCGGGATGCCTCCCCACGGTCAGGTACCCTATTCCAAGGGAGGTTATGTTGTGAAAGAAATGGGTACCCTGTGAAGGTGTCACACTCATATCATCCAGGGGAGTCTCCACTATGCACCGTACCGTGGATATCTGGCCCCAGCGGACGGGAATGCCCAACCAGCTGTCGGAACTTCCCCATCGTCCCGGTCCAACGAGAAGAGTGACGCGCCCCGCCTTCTTCAACCTTGCGTTGAGCTGTTCTATCTCACCGGCTATGGAAACGCTCTTAGATCTGTCGAAGGTTCCGGGAGATACGTAGATTATATCCTGTATATTATCTATGATGCCAAACCCAAGAACGCTGTGAGAAATGCAAAGGGTTTTCTCCCCGCCGATATCATCGACATCGGGCTCGGCGCCCACCATCTGCCCCATGGGCCTTATCTGAAGGAAACCGAATTCGTGCATCTCGCCCTTGCGGGGATTTCCCAGGTTCACGGCGAACTCCATTTCGACATCGGAGGAAAATGCCAGTTTCCCCACTTCCAGGAGCCTTTCCAAGAGTGGCGCCAGGGGAAAGAGATCTCCCTTGAGCACTCCGGCCATGGTCACCAGTTTTATCCCGGGCCTGAAAGTGCCGTCTACTATCATGTCATCTTCCGGGGAATAAACCGAACCCACCGGAGCTAGAGTACCATCGGCCTGGGCCCTCTCCAGGTCACATCTGACCAGGTTCATGTCCCGACCGGGGCGGAGCATGTCGAACCCGCCGGGCTCGTCCATTTTCAGGGCGAAGAACCAGCGTTGGGAGTTCCTCAGGAATTCTTCGGTGCCGGAAAACTGGTAGAGCCTGCCGGGAGCGGCCGGGCTGAATCTTATGCACTTGCCGCCGTCGACCACGGTACTTCCGAAACCCAGGGCCACGGAAGCGATGCCGTTTTCCTCGCGCAATCCTTCCAGGGGGTAGTAATTATAAGATTTCGCGACTCCCGCCAGGTTGGGATAGAAGAGATCGCCGTACTTCCGGCCCACCAATTGCTGTATGACCACCGCCATTTTCTCTTCTTCGAGCCTGTTTGGCGTACTCTCGATGTACGCCATGGAATCGTCGAAGTAGGTGGAAGCGAAAACCAGCTTGACCGCGGAGACCAGTTGTTCCAGGCGAACCCGCGGATCGGGATCGTTGTTGGGAAGCATGTACGTGCTGTATATGCCGGCGAAAGGATTGGCGGGACTGTCCTCCAACAGGCTGGATGACCTGACGGCGAGGGGATATTCCACCCTGTCCAGGAAAGCCTCCAGCATGTCGGTCACATCACCGGGCATGGAAGCGCCCAGAAACATGCGGGCGACCTTCCTGTCCCATTCGAGACCGCTTTCTTCCGTCGATTCACGCCTTGAGAACACCAGTTCCTTCAGACCGGGACGCTCCATGAACTCGTCGAAAACCCCGGTGGCTATCACCGCGGTGGGAGGAACATGTATCTTCACGTCCTCGAATCCCTGGTCTATCCTGTAGTAATTGAGAAGAGCATTCACGAATGCGAGGCCCCTGCCCTTACCCCCCAGGGAGCCGGATCCTATTTTGGAGAACTCGGTAAAATCATCGAAAGTCTCCCTGGAGAAATCCTCCACCTGGCCGGCCCGGTTTCTTTCCATCCACAGTGACAGCGAGGAAATCAGATACTCCCTGAGTTCGTCCGCAGATTCGAAATCTTCCACTTTCTGGGGCCGCAGCGCTTTAGCAAGTTCGAATTCCGTACGTGCCATGAGCCACGTGGAAAAATCGTTCCTGGAAGCATGGTAATACAGGCACTCGTCGGAAATCTTCCCCAGCGCCCGTCTCATTTCCCTCAGATCCGAGGCCCTGGCTTCCTCGCGACCGTCGGGATTTCTGAAGACGAAGTCGCCGAAACCCAGGTAATTCCTCATGAAATTCCTCAGGTCGGCGAGCAAGGTCTTGGAATTCTTGTTTATGAACGCGGCCCCGAGTTCATTGGCCCTGTCCCGGTTTTCCTCCTCCGACGACTGTATGAGGATGGGACAATCCGGATTGTCCGCAAGGATCTCTTCGGCGAGAAGGAAACCCGCATCGGAGCATTTGACGCCGCCCTTGTTGAACCTGACATCCAGTATGACTCCCAGCACGTCTTCCCTGAATGACCGATACAGAGACATCCCTTCCTCGTAATCGACCGCATGGAGTATCTTCGGTCTCGCCCTCATTCTCATCAGGCGCTGTATCTGGTTCACTCCCTCGGTCATGAGGGCCTGGGTCTGCTGCATGAGTTCCGTATACAACATCGGCAGGTACGATGAACAGAATCTGGCCGAATCTTCCACCAGGATTATGTTCTTGACCCCCGCGGCCCTGGAGTCGTGCTCCGCGTTCATCCTGTCTTCCAGGGATTTTATCATGGCGAGCAGCAACCTGACGTCTCCCTGCCACACGTACACCCTGTGAACGTTCCTGAGAACGTTTTCCGCCTCAAGCATCCTCAGGTCCCTGCCGGTATACGCAAGCACCAGGAAGGGAAGTCCCGGGACTTTTTCCGCAACGGCGTCGGCCAACTGACCGCAGTTCATGTCCCCTATATTTATAAGGGAAATAACCAGGTCGAAATCCTCCGACTCCAACCTTTCCAGAGCTTCCGTTCCGGTGGACGCCCTGACTACCCGCGGGGCGTACCTGAGGTTAAGGCTCAGGTACTCGGAAAAGAGTACCTCGGTGAACCTGCCGTCTTCTTCAAGGGTATAGGAATCGTAAAGACTGGAAACCAGGAGCACGTTCCTTATCCGCCTGGACATCAGCGCGTAAAACGGAATGCTCTCTTCCCCCCGCCGGCCTACCAGCGCTTCCAACCTCTTGTCCCGCATTCGGCACCCTCCCTTCGAACGCAGTGAATATACCCTTCGCCAAGAGGCAAGTGAACATCGAATGATCGCCGGATGGAAAAGATTCCGTACCAGGCCGGACCAGTTCCGTTACGCCGGTTCGAGGCATCGGACGGCGGACGGAATCTCTAATGCAGTGAAAACGCCCCGGGGAACCTACGGGTTTCCGATCCCGGGGCGTTGACGGTTCAGTGGCAGCAACAACAGGATTTTTCGGGCTTACCGGGATCCTTGCCGGTGTAAACCTGAATTATCTCCCGTATGCTGTCGGCACAGCATTCTCCCGTGGGATTCAGCTCGCTGCACCTGTCGCCGGTACAGGCGCCCGTCGCATCCCTGACCGCCGTCAAGGTGGTGTTTCCCGCAAGTATGCTCCGGACGATGACGCCCTTTGTCACTTCCTTGCAGTAACATACCATCTGGGAATCGTCAACGTTTTTCCAATCCTTCACGTATCTCTCCTTTCGGGACGGTTAATCATTACCGGTATGATATTAAATTCCCGGAAAACGAAAAGGGTATGCCCGTCTTGAAGAACCCGTTTTCCAGGATTGTTCCGGAACGAGTCTTTCCCGAAATATTCCAGGCTAACACGCCCCGGGCCGTCCCGCGGGCAGCCCCTGATTCCCGAAACGTCCGGATCATCGTTTGAAATCGTTACTCAAAGAAAAAATCCGTATGACCATGGAGAACGTCACTTATCCCGCAACGATAACCTTATGCCGGGAGTATCCGAAACCACTCCGTCGTGACGATCAAAAGGAGGTATCCGAGCCTTCTCCGTGACCGCAAGACGTATATTTTATCCCGGCCCAGGTATCATGCCGCAAGGATGAAGAGTTCCCGGTTACGACCACATCGTCGAACCTGCAGCTCAACGAGACACGCCCGTATGGGATACCGGCGCAAAACAACGCCAGGGAACCGGCGGAAGAAAGGGTATCCCGGGCTTCGACCATCCACTCCCCGGGTTCGTCCGAAGGGTTGCCTGTCCACGCCTTGCCCCTGAAATATTCTCCCTCGACCCGGCACTTCACGTAATATTCATGATACAACTCCACCTGGAAGGGAACGTCGTCCAACACGGACAAGCCCGAAGCACCCCACCTGTACAGTCTCAATTTCTGGTGTTCGTAACTCAGGACGAGCATTATCCTGTAATCCGCGGTTTCGGAATACCTGCACATCAGGCCGAAGAAAACCCCGACTTCCGGAACGACCCTGCTTACGGCGGTATAGTCGGGTGTGCTCATAAAACCTTCCAGATCACCGTTGAAGGTTATACCGTGGTTCTCCTCGTATCCTCCGTACATTCTGTACATGCCGTCCACCACATCGTACTTCACCATGCTGACCTCATGCCAACCCTCGGCGTCCCCGTCGTCGAAATCATCCTGAAAAAGGATATTATCGTAGGACAAGCATAATAGCAGCATCAATACCGGTAGAATCATTCTCAAGCCCTCCTTTTCAATCTACGAACGTTACCGATCTTCGGCAATCTTTACCGGACGGGCGCCGCTCAAGGGCGGGTATTGCCCGACGCCGCTACGAAACGTAGACTCTTCCGGTAGGTATTCCGAGATACCCGACCTCTCGACCGGAGGATTTCACCATGCGGAATCATAATCCGTTTCCCGACCGATGCGGACCCGATTCCGTTCCCGAAGGTCTTCGCGGCTCCCGCAAGGAAAACGGGTCTGACCGGCGGGCCAAGCCCCGTATCGTCTTCAGCAGATGCCTGGGTTTCGATCACTGCCGGTACGACGGGAACATCGTGGAAGATGCTTTCGTGAAGGAACTGGGCAAATATGTTCATTGCATCACACCCTGTCCGGAGGCCGACATCGGTATGGGAATTCCAAGGAAACCGGTAATCGTCGTG
>Ga0256835_1001529_pt1 | contig 13811 bp, 13 predicted proteins | sample PIR30metaG_FD_185972 | JGI IMG/M metagenome (GOLD analysis project Ga0256835, IMG submission 185972) | Hydrothermal vent microbial communities from East Pacific Rise, Pacific Ocean - PIR-30 | ecosystem: Environmental > Aquatic > Marine > Hydrothermal vents | place: Pacific Ocean: East Pacific...
GAGAAAAATCAGGGGTTGGATAGTTGCAATCCCCTTACGGGGCTTTTCTTTTTGCAAGGCGAAGACTGCAACGTTCTCCAGTGCGGTGATCCTTCGGTTGCAATCCCCTTACGGGGCTTTTCTTTTTGCAAGGCCGCGGTTGAAGCCATGATGGAGGCCCTCCGCCTCCAGCGGTTGCAATCCCCTTACGGGGCTTTTCTTTTTGCAAGGATAGTCGCCGTCCGCCGACTCGTGCAGGCCCTCGAGTAGAGGTTGCAATCCCCTTACGGGGCTTTTCTTTTTGCAAGCTAATTCGGCCGGCAGTGTCGAGCATCCAGACGATTATGAGGGTTGCAATCCCCTTACGGGGCTTTTCTTTTTGCAAGGAAGGGGCGCGAAAAGAAAACGACGCGCATCGTATTCAAGTTGCAATCCCCTTACGGGGCTTTTCTTTTTGCAAGCAGGAAGGCAAAGAAGGAAGGACCCCGCCGCATTGGGCTATTGTTGCAATCCCCTTACGGGGCTTTTCTTTTTGCAAGAACACAACGGCAAGCGCGTTTTTACTCGAACCGTAAACACTAAGTTGCAATTCCCTTACGGGGCTTTTCTTTTTGCAAGATGACGACGGCGACGTCGTCGCCACCATCGACAAGGGCAAGTTGCAATCCCCTTACGGGGCTTTTCTTTTTGCAAGGTAAAGGTTCACGTAGTCCACTAACTCGGCCACCGTTAGGTTGCAATCCCCTTACGAGGCTTTTCTTTTTGCAAGGGCAACAAAATCAGCATCGGGACTCGTTTCCGGTACTGGCTCGTTGCAATCCCCTTACGGGGCTTTTCTTTTTGCAAGGCGCATAGACGAACAAATTGCCGAACTCGAGGAGCTCCTCGAGTTGCAATCCCCTTACGGGGCTTTTCTTTTTGCAAGGCCACCTGCTGGGAGCCCTCACCGACCCCAAGGACGTGGAAGGTTGCAATCCCCTTACGGGGCTTTTCTTTTTGCAAGAACCGGTCTCAGCTACGTCGACTTCGACGTGGATTGGGGGTTGCAATCCCCTTACGGGGCTTTTCTTTTTGCAAGTTGGCTTATGCGGTAGTTCGCGATGGTAATACCCTCGACGTGTTGCAATCCCCTTACGGGGCTTTTCTTTTTGCAAGACTACCCTGTGAGAGCAGCGTCTGCAACGGGGCTGAGGGGGCCTGTTTGGAATCGCGATTCTCATCGTTTCGATAAGCGCATTAGCAACATAGTAAAGTATTGAAAATGCGCGATGAGGATCGGCTGGAAAGATCGCTCTCATAATTCGCCTTGTTGAGTTGTCAAGCTCCCCTGGCCTTGCGACCCGGGTAAATTTTACCAAAATTGTTACGCCAGATAAAACTTTGTTTCCTTCGGCGCCGACCCCGCACCGAGCACGATGACCTCACCCTGGGGGCGATAGAACCGTACGCTGTCGTTATCAGGGTCAATGAGCTTCTGCAGCCGTTCCTTCAAAACTTTCAATTCGCCCGTATTGAGCCAGCACTCGAAAACAGAAAGTTGCACGCGCTCGCCGTATCCTTTTAGCGTATTGGCCACCTTCGTGCGCCGTCCGCTGTCCTCGATGTCGTAAGTAATCACGAAGAGCCTGCCCGTCCGATCCATGGTCATTAACCACCTCTAGGCAAAACGAAGGGTCGGTACCTTTTGCCGTGAACAATGGCCGCAGCAAGCCGCTCGGCCTGGTAGAAGATCAGTTCCTCATAGCTCTTTTTCCCTACGGGGGACGGGCTCGCAAGCCGCTCCTCAAATATTTCAATGAGGTTTTTCTTGAGTTCATCGCCGAGCACAACTCCGTTCTGGGTCACCACGGCTTCGGACGCCCTTAATCGTCCGCGCAAAAATCCCGAGATGACCGGGATGTCTACCATCGCTACCCTGAACTCTTCCATCAGGTCCAGTGCCAAGGATGGCTTTCGGCGACCTGTGACGTGAAGAAGGCCAATCTCGGTATGCAACCCCGCGTGCACGAGGGCGGAGGCGACCGTGCCAAGCAGCATGGCGTAACCGTAAGACAGGGTCGCATTGACCGCGTCGCGCGGAGGCCGCCTCAGCCGCTTTTCGAAACCCAGCTGGGGCAACAGGGAGGCAAGTCGGGAAAAATACAACCGTGAGGCCATGCCTTCAAGGCCACGAACCTTCTCCAGTGTTGCCGTGCGTTCGAGTTGGCGGAGCCAAGAGCGAATCTCTTGGATAGTCCTTCCACTTTCGCCTTTGCGTCGTAAATGCTCGATTTGCGAAGAAATTTTGGCTTGCACGAACGCTCTGGCAAATTCGAGAGCGTACCCCGATCGTGCGAGCTCAAGCTGCTTGGCAATACGGTCCGCCGCCGGTAGCGGCAGGGAGGCAGCCATGCCATACATGCGCCCGGAGAGCGAAACGAACGTAACGGTGACCTCTTGTCGGAGTAGAAAGGTGAGGGCGGGCGTCGTAATTCCCACGTTGCCATGCACGACTACGCGGCGAACTTTGCGCGCGGGCACACTCCCGAGCACGGCCCCATCGGGACCGGTCACGACCAGCCGCCCCGACCGCAGGCGGAGCTTCGACCCCTGATTGGCAAGGTGCAACGTGGGCATGGCCTCAGCCCAGTGCGCGCTCCTCGAGCCATCGAACCACTTTGCTGCATACGGTTAATGCCTGTTTTTTTACTCCCCTCGCGTCCCTGGGACTGCTACGAAAGCCAGCATGGTCCACGTCGTTCCTGAGGTCGGCCAGTTCTTGCCATACGTCAGCGTAGCGTTTGATATCTTCCGCGGTAAGCTTGCCACCCAGGCGAAGAATGGTCTCGGCCGCACTGACCTCGCTCTCAGCCGCCCGGCGGGCATTAGAATTGAATGGATCAGTCCCCACGTCCAGGCAGCGCAAAGTAATTAACGCTTCCCGCGCAAGCGTCACGGCTTGCGGGTACTGCTCCAGATCCAAATACAGCTCGATCATGCGCGCCAGCGCAACCAGGCCCTCTTCCGAGGCCAGCTGCTCGCCTACTCCCAGCTCCACGTAGCGAGACAGGCTGGCATTGAGGAAGGGCGCCAGGGGGCGGAGCTCCGGCAAGTGTTCCAGGTCTTCCTTCGCGACTTCCAATTTTTTCGGCAACATTTTCGCCTCTATGTGCGTTTGTATCGGACGGAGCGCGGCCAGCGCGCGCGCGATGTTCTCGAGCGAATCGCCCAGGCCAACCAGCCCGCGAGGCTTGTACCGCGTATTACCCGAGTAAGCTCGTCTGCTTGCTTCTCGCAGCAGCGAGCGAAGTGGGGTTGCATAGCCGTAACGCCGCAAGTCGCCGAGCGCCCGGCTCCAGGCCCCAAGGTCCAGAAGAGGGCGCAGGTCAAAAATGGGAGCCACGCCTTTTTCGTCCCTGGCCTCAAACGCTCCGTAAAGCACGTTTTCTACGCGGACGTATTGCATCTCCTCGAGCAAACCGACCGTTATAAAAACCAGCAAAGGCTGCGCCCTAAACCCGTGAGTAATGTCCAGAATCACCGGGTGCTCAGCACCTGCATCCCGCTCGGTCAAGTAGCCCACCAGTATTTCGACGATCTCCCAAATTTCCGCCTCACTCCTGCCCGAGGGAATGTCCAAATGGTAAGGGGAAGGCAGCTCTAGGCGGTCGAAGCTCTCTACCACCAACGGCCAATTTTTCTCGTATGCCTCTTTGGTGGTTAGAATGACTGGTTGGTAGTCGCGAAAGAAGCTTCCGATGGCTGCGGCCGAAAGGCGCGTAGGATCGCTCGCTTGCTTACGGAAACGATAGCGAACTTCTTGATAGTTCCCCGTTCCGAGAAAACTCAGGAGCAATTTTTCCACGATCGCCCCCTACCAGCGTGGCCACGCGGGCGCGGCCTGCAAACCCAGGTCTTCGAACACCTGGCGAAACGCTCGAAAATCCTCCTCCGAAACCGGCTCCGTGCCGTGCGCCAGAATGCTTCGGTGGCGCTTGTGGAGCACGTCGCCCATACGCTCCTTTCGCGCGCGCAGCCTTTGGGCCAGAGTGCCCTGGTTTCCCAGTTGAACGTCGATATCAAATATGAGATCCAGTACGCTTTGCAGCCCCAACAACTGTTCGGTTCTCTTAACCAGGAAGGGTTTGAGGTCGCGGGGCCACGTCTTCCGCTTGGTAAGCACGATGCCGGTTCTGTGGTACAAATCAGCTTCCGCCGCCAGCTCCAAAGCCCGGTAGAGCCGGGCAACCGCGTCGTCATAATGCCCCGCCTCGGCTCGGCGGTCGGCATTGGCTAGCAAATCTGCCAGGAGTGCGTGGGTGGGGTAGCCTGCTTTTTCAACGATCTGGCGAAGGGGGCCGAGCTGCACCTCCAGCCCCGAAAGGACGCGCACCTTTGAGCCGTGGCGCCAGGCTTCCGCGATGGCAAGGGCAACCGGCAAACCTTCTTGCAACTGCTCCAGCGCCTTGGAGTGCTGAAAGCGATCCCAGGCCCCCAGTCCCTCAACGACCAGCAGCAGGTTGCGATAAAATCTTTTTTCTGAAGGGCTGAGTAAAGCCTCCCGCTGTAAGATTCGCTTGAGATTGTCGGCGGCGGCCTCCATCCGCCCGTAATTCCAGGCGTTTTTGAAAGCCCGCAATTCCATCCTGTGGAAGCGCTCGGTCGGGTCTTCCAGCAAACGCAGCCTCTCCGACCCGGTTACCACGCGGCCGTGTTCGTCGCGCTTGCCGCCCCCTACGTAAGAAAACGTAACCCCCAACCCCGACAGCGCAAGCGCAACGCCGGCCGTCATGGGCTTGGTGCCGCCCGACAGGTCGGCGACCACGACCGTGGCCTCCCATTCCTTTGCTTGGGCATAGGCCTTCCTCGCCACCTTGTATGCCTCGGTCAAGCTCTCGGCATCCTCGAGGATTAAAACCCGACTCAATAACTCGCTATACGATCGGCGGATGCGCGCCGCGACGTCGAGGCTGTCCTGGCTGGCAATCAATAACAAACCCTGAGGCTCGTGTTCGACGATGCTAAATTGCAGAGGCTCTTCGGTATACCCAACCGTGGCTATGAGCACCCGTTCAAGCTCGCGCTTCTTCGGTGGACTGGCCATCGATCTCCTCCTCCGAGGGCCTGTTCGGCGAATAAGGCTTCACCTGACCAAAGCCCAGACTGGTCTTGGCGCCAACGCCCGCAAAAAAGGCGAACTTCCACAGAGCGCCAAGCCAGCGCATCTCGTCCTCGCTGGCTCGTGGCAGATGAAAAACCGCGCGTCCCACGAAGCCCACCGCCCGAACCTCGTGCTCGATTCCGCGGGTGCGCAAGCTGTAGGTGCGCAAAGTCGTTCGCGTCAGAGTTTCGGACAGCCAGTCGGGGGGCTCGACGGGGGCATGGGCCCGAAAGCGATCGATAAGCGAGCCAAATACCAGTCTCGGTTCGGGCAAAGGGTAATGCGCCCCCTTACGTTTGAAAAACGTTGGACTGGCGAACCTCAGAGGGTAGTCGGAAGTGGTCTCGCCCTGGAAAAGGCGGGGGTAAGTAGAAAGCCCGGCCCAAGGGTGTTTATCGTGAATAATTGTTTTTATACGAACTTGAGCATTACCTAGGCGTATTTTTTGCTTGTTTAAAGCATATAGTTTAGGAGACAGTATAGAATATAAAGTCTCGTCTATAAAAGTTATGCGGAGCCAGAAATTACCGCTGTTTCCACCCACTGCAAGCGTAAAAGGTTGAGGTGATTGGCTATCGTGAAGCTCAGGCCTTACTTCGCGGAGAAAATCATAAAACCAACCTTGCATATGTTGAGGTTTTGGTTTTAGCTCGGCCTCAATGGGCAAAACCAATGAAGACAGCAACATGCCTACACCTCTTTAAGACGAGCAACGGCCCATCCTAGAGGCATCCCCATGGTAGGTTCGGAGCTCCCGGCCGATTTTCTCGTTTTCGGTGAGGGTTCATTCATAAGAAATAATAAAGTGTTGGCTAGTTTTCCCGAGCCAAAACCTAGGCGAATGAGAAAGAGTTCGTCGCTATCGGCCAATTGCCCTTCTAATGATTGATAGAATTCTACTGCTTTTATCCAATTATTGTTTTCTGCATACATTAAATCCTCTTGCAAAACTCCTAAATAAAAACTATATGCGGCGTCTTGCAATTCGATTAGGTCTACTTCTTGAGACACTACGCGTTCCTTAGCCAAAGCTTCGTGGTATCGGAAAGGGATATTTAGCCGCGACCCCTCGGGCATCACCTCGGCCAGAATAACCACGCCGCTCAGTTTGCTCTTGGGATGCACCACGCCAATACGCTCCAGGCGCGTAGCGGCTAGTTCCTGGCTGTCTCCCAATCTAACCGCGCGGAAAGGGTCCCGGTGCATGTCGAGAGAACCCTCTTTTTCTTGATAACTAAAGGCGTAAGCTTCCAAGGCCTGCGCAGCTCGCAGACCTCCTTTACCATGTTTTAATACCCCTTCTGGCCTTTCAGGCCCGGGAGACCACTTGTTGTTGCGCCTGTCATAAACTAAATCGTTATTTTTAACTTCAGGTTGAAGTTTGTAGTAAAGCCAGGCTGTTCGCAACGCCCCCTTAACACTCGATCCAGGCAAATACGGCCCGTTGGGGTTGCGTGGTAACGGACGGAACTCTAACTCCGCCTGATCGGTTACCTCGCTGGTTGCATTCAAGAACGCGCGACTGGCGGGTATTCGATCAACCTCCGGCAACATGACGCCTTCTTCGTACCAACTTCGAAGCAGGCGTTGTGCTCGTGCTGGGCCCTCAGCCACCGCCCGCAGGAACAATTGAAGGCGATCTTCATCCAATTCGGCAACCAGCCGCGACGAGTCAAGGAGCACTACGTCACCGCGCTCAAGGTCGGGGATATAAGCGTAAGCGGGATAATTATTGTCTGAGCCTATTCCTATGTGTATCGGACTTTTCAATTCCAGTTCCAATATGAAGTTTTGCATGCCCCTCATACCCGCACCCCCAAAGTGAATGGGAAAAGATATTCGCGGATGCTAACCCCCGGCTCGGGCGCCGGTTCAGGCGTGACGTCTAATAACGCTCCGCCCGGTAGTGAGCGGAAAGTGCTTCCTTCTACGGCTCGTAAATAAAATCGTTTGAAGGGGTTCGCCGTCAGGGCAAAGTGCTCACCCAAGCGCCCCCAATACGGTTCCAGGCTATACCACCCTTTGCCATCTGGTGGCAGCGCAGGGGAGAGGAGTGTGTAAGCGTTGGCGTTTTCGGCCTCGAGAAGCTTCATCTCCCCACCGTCTTCTACTTCGAACGAGCCGTATCCGATGCTTTTTTTACCGCCAAATCCATATCTACCTACCGCCTTGAGTGTGTTCAAGAACCACGGCGCCCCGTAATTTTCGGAGAAAAAACGAACATAAACTACCGCCTCATTTAACCTCGTCGCCCTATCGGTGAACAAAACGCCTGGCGCATGAGTGCCGGTTGTTCGTGTGATACCCACGCGTATGCGCTCTTCGGTTGTCAGGGGTAACGTGAAACCGCGTGGAACCAGCGCCCCTTTTTCTATTTTGAAATTTTGTCCATCGATTGATTGGGCAAGAATTCCGTCTCCGTTCCTGGCGACCTCATAGAATAGATCGAAGGTTATATAGCGAATCTTTTTGAGTGCTTTTCGCTTGCGCGTGTCCTCCTCCATGTATGGCGGAACCTTCGGCCGCGGCAGCAAAGGCAACCGATCCTCACCGCGTTGCGCTACCGGAAAGGCGGAAGTAAGCAAAAACGGAGGGGGATTATTCTCAAAAGAGCGCAAGAGGCCTTCCAGCTCCTTCTTTCCTCCACCCCATAAAGTTGCCCAGGCAAGGTGTCCGAAAAGGGAGGGGGCCCTAGGCAGATCCATTACCGGGGCATTGAATTTTAGATAATAAGCTTTTACTTTCATTTTTTTAGGAGCGACTCTATAGGAATATCGCCTGGATTTATGTCGCCTAGACCTACAAGCCCGTCGTCCTTTTTTACGAGGAAGGAAACCTGCCCGTAACCACGGCTGATGTGGCCTCCAAGGCCGTCGAGCTCAACCAAGCGCAAGGCCGTCAATACGTATTCAAAGTAGTCTTTGTCGGTTTGGCCATTGTCATCGATGTCAAAGACTCGGTAAATAATTTCAAAGTTGAACTCTGCACCTGCCGGGACTCGCTCTGTGGTGCGTGGGTTAGCGTTGCCACCGATGCGGGGGATGAACACTTCCTGCTTAATTTCAGTGTATAAACTCCCCCGCGCAGCTGTTTGTTCGTACAATCGATTTTTCGAATCATCAGTGAGTTCCGCGTCGCGAACTAAAAGGCGGGTTGGCCCGCGCTTCCTGGCCGCCTCTTGCTCTTTGCGCCGGTTGCCCGGGGCTACTCCAAATATACGGTTTATTGGGTCTTTTGGATCGTTAGAGTTGTATACATGATATTCATCGGACTCGCTAATATATTTACCCCCTATGTGCCATTCGAGTAGATAGCGCATTTTGCCCTTCAGTGACGACCCCGGAATGTACGGTTCGCTGGTTAGGGGGTTGCGAATTACGGGACTGTCGACGTCGCCTATTGCCATCATGTCTTTGCTGGTGCTTATGAGCAGACCGGTTTCTATGCGTAAGACTCCTCGGATTAACTTATGACCCAAAAGCTTCATTGCCTATTCCTCCTATCCTGCTTCTTGCGCTTACTTTCGTTATCCAGTGCATAGAAATAAGCGAGGACGGCTTCAACGTACAGCATGGCGGCTTCAAAATCTCTGGCTTCGTTGATAGAGTTGATTACTTCTTCCATGAAGCGGCGAAATTCGGTGGCCTTGGCCAGGGGTCCTTCTTTACGGGCTCCATACGCAAGCTTGGCTTTAAATAGGTGCAGTTGGGGCTGGAGCCGCAGCCAAGCCTCGTCGGCGTTGTTCCTGCGATCGGCCTGATAGCGAGCTTCTAGCGAGCGCAGTTCTTGAAAATAGTTGCGAAACTGGCTTGGTTTGAGATTGGGGCTCTGCCGTATCTTTTCGGCCACCCCCCTCGCCTTCTCGCTGAAGAGGTCGGGCACCATGAATCTCTTTTCCTTATCTTTGTAGAACTCGATCATACTTTCCTCCCTCGTGCACCAAGAAGCCCCCATTCGACCCAGACCGGCAGGTGCGCCCAGGCCGGCTGAGTATGGTCTAGCAGTTGCTTTAGCCGCTCGTAGTATCCCGGATACTTGCTATTATCAATATAGTTTCTCAATACATAAGCCAGTTGCGGTTTGTAGAACATCTTTTTAGCCAAATCCGGCTCTTCTGCAAACTGGCGGTAGAGCTTGAGCAGGCGATAGGCGAGCGCCTTGGGAAAACGACCGCTCGAAAGCTCTTCTACTAGCCAGCTTGCCCAAGGCTTGAGCTGATTTATATTTTTCCAGGTAATCGCCTGGCCAAATAACGCCAGGTGTCCTTGTCCGGCAGTTGGACTGCCTGGATCTTTACCTTTTTCTTTGGCCTGTTGCTCGACGCCATGTACGGCTTCGTAAATGAGGGGAACTGGCGTGGTTGGTTTGAGCAAAGCAAAGCCGCCCGATATGGTAAAAGCAGGGTGCCTGGTGTACCGACGGTAAAGCTCGTTTAGGTCTGCCGCAAAATCAAGCAGTACGTCCCAGGGTCCGATAAGGAACAGGTCGTCGCCGCCTGAGTAAACGGTATAGATAAGCCGGTAGCGGCGCTCTTTTTCTTCGGCGTCTTCGCGGCCGCAATTGAGGTGTTTTTCATAGCGAGAAGCTTCTTTAATAAGCCCACCAACTTCAATAGTGAAGAATGTATCTACAGCTCGCGATAAGGCAGCTACATAACCTAGACTTTCTTCTTTTAGGTGTGCAAAGCCCTTGGCGAACGCCTCGCCCATTCGGTCGGCGTCGAGCATGAGTGCGCCCAGGTAGCTGGCCCCGTTTGAAAGGTGAGCCAGCTCGCTAAAAGTTAAAGGTTTGTGCGTTGAAAGCTCATCGTCGTCTAGGGAAAGCCCCTGTTCTTCTAGAAAAGCGCGGTAACCCTCCAGGTCTATGTTCCTGGCCTTCATAGCATCGGCGACGGTCGGCAGATGACCCAGCAATGGGCGCAACTCCCATGGGTACGCAGCGGGGGAAAAGTCGGCCTCGCCCCGAAGCACGTATTCATTGCTCTGAAGGTCAAAGTTTAACAATGGGAATTGGTAATAAGGCTTGATGGGGCTGGCGGTGACCGAAAGCGACCGTGTTTGCGGTAGCCTGCCTCCTACCAAACGGTCGCGCTTGCATTCTACGCATACCGCACCAGATTCGTTGCTCAGTGCCGGCCTGACGCCGCAAACCACGCACGGGCGCAAACTCTGCCCCCCGCGTCGGGCGTAAGGAGCGGCAAAACGCGCCTGCTGGCTGGCCAGAGGCCGTAGCTTATCTTCCGCCATAGCTTCCAGCAAACGCTTAAAAACGCCGCCGAAACCGCCATTTTTCAAATTCTCCGGACCAAACGAAACTGCACTGAGGACCGGAAGCAGGCTGGCCCCCTGGTTTAATGCCCATTTCTCCCATTCCTGGCGGTGTTCATCCAGCATACTCCTGGCCCTTTGGGTGTTCGGAAGTAAGAGATAAAACTTTCCGCCGGCGCTCATAATTTGCTGAAAAGAAGACAGCCCCAAACGCTTCAACAACCCGAGGGACATTGCCTCTGCTGCCAAGCTGACCTCAAGACTGCGTGCACGCAGTCTTTTTGCCACGCCGCCCTGCCCCTGGGCATCGGTTATGCGGTATATGTGGTTTTGAATACCGGCTACATCGCCGCCAACCAGCAAAAACTTTTGCAACGACTCATCGCGTATAGCTTCTATGGTTAAATCATTTTCTAGGTGGTATGAAAAAAGCGCTGCCGCAAAAGCGGCGGTTAGCCGCAAATGGTCATACAAGGATATGCTGGTGTCGCCCCGCGTGTCGGCGGGCACGGGCCACAGTGCCTCAAGCAAGAACATGGTTAGGTTGGCGAGGATAGCGTTATCGCTGGGTTTTAGTTCGGCTAGTTCTGAAACCCGAGATTCGAGCTTTTCAACCAGCCTCTTGTACGAGTCGCGCCGCACATCCGCCCTGTTTGGTTCAACCGGATACGTCAAACCAGGTTGCAACCCGACGAACTCTTCGGGCGGGAAATCATAAACAGTATTATCGCCAGTGCGATCGCCAATTTTGACCTGTGAAAAGATATTGGCCAGGGGTGTTGCTACTACGGTGTCGGGGATCAGTTCGGCGTCCGCAGGCTTGCCACTTGCGTAATTATTGGCAAAGTAAACAATCCAATCGCCAGGCTCGTTTGCGCGGGGCCGCAGGCGCTCCGGGCTACCGCCTGCGAGATGGTGCCTTTTTGCGACGTCGGCCAAGTGTGGTTTTAATATAGGAAATTTTTTAAAAAAATAAGAAGTAAAGTCCTGATGCGTAAAACCTTCTTCTTTGAAGCCGTCTGGGGCATTATTACCAAACGCTCGTTGATATAATTTACCAACATCATGTAGCAACCCCGCCAGCGTAATTTCATAGATTGAGGGTGCCATAACCACAGTATACTAAGAAGCAAGCCTAAAGTTGGGTTGTTTTGACCAGGTTTCTCTTGCTAAAAATTTGATACGTATATACCCGATAAATATCGAAATATTTGAATTAAAAAATGTTTTTGTTAATTTCGTTGCAGCATCGCAAAGGGCAAAAAGGCGGCTTGGTCCATCCATTGGCGAAGGTGACCAGAGGGCGCACGAAACCTGGCGCGCGGAAGGTAAGACGCGGAAGAAGTTTCGAAAAACAAGGTTGAACCTTCGGCCCCAGCATCGCCCACAGCCCCCCTCCCCGAGGGGAGGGGGTTTCTTTTCGCGGCGGCTCAACCCCGGATTTTTGGGCGCGGCATGGGCCCGATTGGCCGGCTTCGTCGGGACGTGGCATGAATCAGGATGTGGGATGTCGGGTGTGGGGAGACCTCTTTTCGTCATGGATATGCCGCTTACAATCTCGCCAACGGCTTGTCGGGCAAGGCCCATCTCCCGCATCCCACCTCCTTCGCCCTGCATTTCTCGTATTCCCGGACGAGGCAACCGAAGGCCGCCGGGACCCGGGAACCCGCCCCCAACTCGATTCAGGGTCCATGCCGGACAAAAAGCCAAGATTGGGTTGCTACGAATCAATCCTCCCATTAACAAAAATGATCGGTGATGGGATGGCAAACTCAACCGTGGATTAATGACGCGGCATGGGCCCCGGATCTCGTTCGCTGGTAGCTCACTCGTCCGGGGACACGAACTACTTCTCTACCTCTGACCTAAAAACGTATCTCCGGACGAGGCGGCGTAGCCGCCAAGATCCGGGAGCCCGCCCTGAGCTCGATTCAGGGTCCATGCTGGACAATAAGCCGAGATTCCGCTGCCACTAACAGCCCTGCTACGGGCTACAGGCCATAGGCCGCTTTCAGGAATGTTGACGCGACCTCAATCGCGGGTTGGTGACTCGGTCTGGACCCCAGCTTTCGCTGGGGTGACAATGTTGTGTCATAAGCGATTTTGCCGTGAGTATTTTGTCGTGAATGTTCTCATCGGGAAACAACGAACTCGCTACTGCAAGCATTGCGAATCAACTTCATCACCCCAATCAACCCCGTCACCAATCTCGTCATTCCAGCCAAGCAGGTCGCAGGCCTGCGCGAGCTGGAATCCAGGGCATGAAGCATAGTGACCGCTTCGTCTTCGTCTAATGGCGTCTTAAACAAAACCCTCCCCTCGGGGAGGTGGCTGCGAAGCAGCCGGAGGGGGTTTTACCAGGATATGGGGTGTAGGGAGTGGGGTGTAGGGTGTAGGGCGGCCATGCATCGGCACCCAACATCTGGCTCTTGCATCGCCAACAACCCCCACCCCAGCCCTCCCCCAGGGGAGGGAGCAAAACACCCGCCGCTTACAAAAACGTCTGAACCCTTTGCGGCAAACGACAAGCCTCCCCCTCGGGGGGAGGTGGCCACAGGCCGGAGGGGGGTTGTTGGCGCGTCAAGACAGCTCAAGCCATTCGCATTTCCACTTAGCCGCACCTTCACCGGGTTAGTCTTCAGCAAATGCCCGTGCCTTACCGCAAGGACCTGGTGCCTCTGGCCCGGAAGCTGCGCAAGAACCCGACCGAACCAGAGAAGAAACTCTGGTTTGCTTGCTTAAGGCAATTAAAACAACTCAAAGGCGTTAAGGTCTACCGGCAAAGGCCCATGCTCAACTACATCGTCGACTTTGAGCTGCGAGACGCCAAAATAGTCGTTGAGATCGACGGCGACAGCCACTGCCTGGAAGAAACAAATCGCACAAGAGACGCACAGCGCGACGCCGCCTTGGCCCAATACGGCTACAAGGTGGTGCGATTTACCAACGAGCAAGTAACGAGCAGGTAATGAAGGAAACGGAGCAGGTTTGCGAGGTCATCCATCGCTTAATAGCCGAAAGGCTCACCTTGTAATGCAGCGCCTACAACCCCCACCCCAGCCCTCCCCCAGGGGAGGGAGGAAAACAGATGGCGCTTTCCAAAAAGTAGCCATGGCATTCTAGCAACGGCAGTCTTCAACGCACAGCAAACCTCCCCCTCGGGGGAGGTAGCAGTGCGACCACCGGAGAGAGGGGAAGGAGGAGGGTTGTTGGCAGACCAGGGCAACCAAGGTCGTGCTTACCTGTATCCAACCCCAGCCACAACCAATAACCCCAGCCACAACCAACTGCATTGGAAGTCAACAATACATGCCTTCGACAAAGAACAACGAGGGCCCCACGTATTTGCAACCCCGCTACGCGCCGAACGTGAGAGTAAATGCTGTTTAGCAGAGATCCCCTTACGGGGCTTTTCTTTTTGCAAG
>Ga0256835_1001530_pt1 | contig 13796 bp, 11 predicted proteins | sample PIR30metaG_FD_185972 | JGI IMG/M metagenome (GOLD analysis project Ga0256835, IMG submission 185972) | Hydrothermal vent microbial communities from East Pacific Rise, Pacific Ocean - PIR-30 | ecosystem: Environmental > Aquatic > Marine > Hydrothermal vents | place: Pacific Ocean: East Pacific...
ATTCGATGAGAGGCATCTCATTCGAAAAAGAGCGGCAGCCGTTTACCGGCAGAGCGCAAGACGCGTTCGGGTGGAGCGACATTGCCCATCCGGAGCAAAGCCCAAACGTGCCTCGCGCGGGGCTGGCCAAACCTATTGAGAGCATACATGCAAGACTATACGCCTCTGTGCCTTTTCCAAAGAAACCCCGATTTCCTACGGCGGACTTTGCGAAGCACAGTTTTCAATGTCCATAGAAGGAGAAAAACCCATGCAGTGCGAACTCGTTCCTTCGGTCTGTTCCTACTGCGGAACCGGCTGCGGAATCCTATTCGAGGTCATCGACGGGCGCATCCACAGCACCCTGCCCATGAAGACCCACCCGGTCAACGAAGGCAAACTGTGCATCAAGGGCTGGAACCTGCACGAGCACGTCAACAGTTTCATGCGCCTGACAAAGCCCATGGTCAAAACTTTCGGTCGCTTCATCAACGCCGAGTGGGACGAAGCCATTCAGCTGACAGCCGACCGCTTCCGCGAGATTATCGACAAGTACGGACCGGACAGCATCGGGGTACTGGTGTCGGCCAAGCTGACCAACGAGGAAAACTACCTGGCCCAGAAATTCGCCCGCGCGGTGATCGGCACCAACAACGTCGACCACTGCGCCCGTCTCTGACACTCGTCCACGGTGGCCGGTCTGGCCGCCGCCTTCGGAAGTGGCGCCATGACGAATTCCATCGCCGAGATCGAGGACGCGTCCTGCATCTTCGTGATCGGGTCCAACACCACGGCCTGCCATCCCCTTATCGCGCGCCGCATTTACCGGGCCAAGGAAAAGGGTGCACGGCTGATCGTGGCCGATCCGCGCAACATCCAGCTCAGCCGCTTCGCCGACATCGCCGTGCGCCAGCGCCTGGGCAGCGACGTGGCCCTGTTAAACGGCATGATGCACCTGATCATTAAAAACGGCTGGCAGGACGCCGAATACATCGCCCGGCGCACGGAAGGCTACGAGGCCCTGGAAAAACGGCTGCGGTCTTATACCCCCGACCGGGTGCAGGCCATTACCGGCGTGGCCCCCGACGACCTGGCGCGTATGGCCGAACTCTACGCCACCCGCCGGCCCGCTTCCCTGCTCTACGCCATGGGCATCACCCAGCACACCACCGGGGTGGACAACGTCAAGTCCTGCTGCAACCTGGCCATGCTGTGCGGCAACGTGGGCGTCTACGCCGGCGGGGTAAACCCCCTGCGCGGCCAGAACAACGTCCAGGGCGCCTGCGACATGGGAGGGCTGCCGGACGTGCTGCCCGGCTACCAGAAAGTCAGCGACCCCGAGGTGCTGGAGAAGTTTTCCGAAGCCTGGGGCTGCAAGCTGTCTTCGTGGGCCGGGATGACCATCACCGACATGATTCCGGCCATGCAGGCGGGCAAGCTCAAGGGCATGCTGATCATCGGGGAAAACCCCAAGCTCAGCGACCCGGACTGGAACCACCTGGCCCACGCCCTGAAAAATCTCGAGTTCCTGGTGGTGCAGGAGCTGTTCCTGTCCGAAACCGCCCAGGTGGCCGACGTGGTGCTGGCCGCGGCCTCCTCGGCCGAGAAAGACGGCACTTTCACCAACACCGAGCGCCGCTGCATGCGCATCCGCCGGGCCGTGGAACCCATCGGCAACAGCCTGCCCGACTGGGAAATCATCTGCCGGCTGTCCACCGCCATGGGCTACGAGATGAACTATGGCGGCCCGGAGGAGATCTTCGATGAAATGACGTCACTGACCAAAAGTTACCAGGGCATGAGCTACCGGCGCCTGGGCATCGACGGGCTGCAGTGGCCTTGTCCCGACGCCGAACACCCCGGCACGCCCTATCTGCACAAGGACCGCTTCACCCGCGGCAAGGGGAAGTTTCACGCCATCGAATACCGGGACCCGGCCGAGCTTCCCGATGAAGACTACCCCTTCTACCTGACCACCGGCCGCATGTTCGCCCACTTCCACACCGGCACCATGACGCGCATCTCGCCGCACCTGGACGTGGAGCAGACCACCGGCTACGTGAGCATCCACCCGGACGACGCCCGGGCGCTGGACATCCACGACGGCGACATGCTGGTCCTATCCTCACGCCGGGGCAGCATGGAGGTGCCGGCGCGGCTGAGCCGCTCGGTGGAACGCGGCACGCTGTTTCTGCCCATTCACTTCGGCGAAAGCCCCACCAACGTGCTGACCAACGCCGAGGCCGTGGACCCGCTGGCCAAGATACCGGAATTCAAGGTGAGCGCCGTGAAAGTGGCAAAAATGGTGGCGTGAACACCCTGGCGGGCTCTGCTCCGGAAAAAACCGCCATTTTAACATCACGAACAGGGGGAAACGATCATGGAACACAATACACGCATTCTGATCATGGAAGACGACGAGACCATTTCCGCGGCCCTGGAGATGATTCTGGGCGAGGCGGGCTACGACGTGGCGGTGGCCGGAACCGGTGAAAAAGCCCTGGAGCTGTTCGAAAAGCAGCCCTTCGACCTGATCATCGCCGACCTGAAGCTGCCGGGCATCAGCGGCATGGAGGTCATCCGGCGGGTCAAGGACAAAAAACCGGAAACGGAGGTGATCGTCATCACGGGGGTGGGCACGGAACCCATCGCGGAAGAGGCCCTGACCCTGGGGGCCCACGATTTTCTGCCCAAGCCCTTCACCGACGACCAGATCAGGACCGCCATCGACGAAGCCCTCAAGCACCACGAAGCCGGCCCCTTCCATCTCTTCACCATGATCCAGAAGCGAGAGGTCCTGAACGTACTGAACCGGGCCGCCGACGACCAGGAGTTCTGGCACGAACTGATGGAACTGGGATCCGAGGCCCTGGACCAGGCCCAACTGATCAGCGACGCCAAGTCGGCCATCACCTCAGGGGATCTCAAGTGGATCAACGAACACGTGGGGGAACTCAACCAGAAGCAGCTGGCCTTCATCTTCAAGCGGCTGGAGCGACAGGCCTACATGTAGCCTAAGCCGCCTCCGGGGGAGCCTGCTGCGCTTGCTGTCTCTTGTCCGGCTCGAAGGGAATCTCGGTGGTGGGCAGAAAAACGGTGAAGGTGGTGCCTTTTCCCACCTCGCTCTCCACGCGGATGTAGCCGCCCAGCTGCTGCACGATGCCCCGCGACACCGACAGGCCCAGGCCGGTGCCCTTGCCCTCGGGCTTGGTGGTGAAGAAGGGGTCGAAAATGCGCCGCAGGATGTGCTCGGGCATGCCGGGCCCGTTGTCGGTGATGCTGACGGCCACGTACCCGTCCTGGCGGTCCTTGTCGACGGAGATGGTGATGCGCCCCTCGCCCTGCGGCAGCACGTCCACCGCATTGAGGATCAGGTTGACGAACACCTGGCCGAGCAGCTGCTCGTCGCCGTGCACGGGAGGCAGGTTCTCGGGCAGGTAAGTCTCCAGGCGGATCTTGGCGATCCTGACCTGGTTGGACACCAGGTCGATGGCCTTTTGAAGGGTCTTGTTGAGGTCCAGGCGCTGGATGCGCGTTTCGCTTTCACGGGCGAAGTCCAGCAGGTTGCGCACGATGCGCTGGGCGCGCTCGGTTTCGCCGATGATGTCGGCGATCATCTCCTTCTGCTCCTCCTTTGGGATCAGGTCGTAGTCCTCCTCCAGCGAAGCCGACGTCAGCAGGATGTTGTTGAGCGGGTTGTTGAGCTCGTGGGCCACGCCGGCCACCAGGTTGCCGACGGCCCGGATCTTGTGGCTCTCCACCAGGATCTTCTGGCGCCTCTCCAGTTCGTCGATCATGTGGTTGATGGCCATGGCCAATTGGGTAAACTCATCGCGGTACCAGCGCCGGGGGGTGATGTGGGTGAAATCGCCCGCGGCGATGCGATCCGTGTAGCCCCGCAGGTAGCGAAGGTTTTTGAGGATCTCGTTGTTGATGAACAGGGCCGCCACCAGCATCATGACCAGCAGCACCACCAGAAAAGCGAAGGTCACGCGCTTGACCAGCAGGAAGGTGCTGTCCACGGCCTGGCGCTCGCGCTCGGCGAAATCGGCGGCAAAACGCACCATGTCGGCCCCGTGGCGCCGCAGCCGGCTCTCCACCTCGGCCCGCTCGCCCACGTCGCGGCTGTCGCCGATTCTGCGCAGCAGCACGGCGTACTCTTCGGTTCCCCGGATGATGTCGCGGTAGTGGTCCAGCGAAATCACCTTGATGACCTTGTCGCGGTTTTCGGCCATGAGCTTCTGGGCCCTGGACAGGTGCCCCAGGGCGTCTTCCAGGTTGGTGCCGTAAAGCAGGTAGTTCTTCTCGAAACGCCGCACCTGCTGGATCTCGTTGACATAGCTCTCGGCCACCTCCAGGAAGTGAATCTTGTGCTGCACGGTGCTCACGGCGTAAAACATCCAAACCGTGATGGCGGCGCAGAAGACGAAGATGATCGAAAACGCCAGGATCAGGCGGAAACGGATGCTGATCTTGGGCCGCAGGCGCAGCTGCTCGTTCCAGGCGGTGTGATCGCATTCCAGCTTGCCGGAGCCGGCCATACCGGCGTAGATGCCGGCCTCACCGCCGGCGCAGCTCAGGTCGGCCTGCGGGCAGGGGCGGCCTTGGGGGGTGTCGTCGGCCATAGGCTTCAGGCGAAGGCGCGGTAGTTGCCCTCCAGGAATTGGTGCGTGTACCGCTGTACCATGTCGTCGTTGGTGAGCAGCATGTCCAGCTGCCGGGCGCAGGCCATCAGGCGCCCCAGCAGTTCCAGGGCCTGCTCGGACTCCTGCTGCGCGTGATAGCGGAACCAGGCCGTAATCAGGTCCCGCCGCCGGTCGACGCCGAAATTCAGCTGGCGCAGCACGGCCTCCATGAAGCGTGCGCGGCGTGTGCGGGCCAGATCGTTGCCGCCGCCGCCGCGCATGCGGAAATTGACGTAGTTGTTCTCGGCCCAGGGCCCCACCACGGCGTCGATCATGGCGTAGTGATAGACGAAGCGGGCATTCAAATTGAGGTAGTCGCGGGCCACGATCACGTAGTTGGTCCGGCGCCGGCCGCGGGGGCCGCGGGCGCCGCCCATGATGGTCTCCTCGAAATCGGTGGGCACCACGTCCATGGCCGGCAAAACGCGCGGCTGCCAGATCACCCGCGGGTCGGCGATGCCGCACCACAGGGCGCGGAAGGGCACGCTGTGCACGTCCTGCGCCCGGGCGCTCTTGCCACGCAGCTGTACGCAGCCGTCCAGGTCCAGCAGCCGCAGCTTGATGGGGATGGGCGTTTCGATGGCAATGGTCTTGCGCTTCCAGGGGCGGTTCTGGCGGTCACCGAACTCGAACATGGAGCGCACCGACATTTCGTGGACGAAGCGCACCACGTCGTGCACCGACCGGCACTTTCGGGCCTTGAAGCCCGAAGCGTAGGGGTCGGTCAGGTTAAGCACCATCAGCATGTTGTAGAGCGGGTCGCGCGAACGCGTGGTCTTCTCGGCCGACAGCCGCGCCAGCATTCGCTCGCGCACGTCCGGCCAGCGGGACCCCCGGTATATGCGGCGGTGGGTGGCGTCCACGGAGACCACCGTGCCGGGTGCAAAACGCCACACACCGGGGCCCACCCGGAACAGGCAGGGCAGCGACTGCTCCCGTGCCAGGGTGGCCAGATGCCCCACGGGGTTGCCCTCCTCCACCAGCAGCGCGCCCAGGTGCGGCAGGATCTCGGCCAGCTGGGGGGCGGCGTTGCGCGCCACGGCGATGGCGCCCTTGTGGCGCACCACCGGCGCCTGTTCGTCGGTGATGTGCTCGATGGGGCCCTCGGCGCGCCCCGGGAAGATGGTGGTGCCGCCCTCCAGATCGGGCACGGCCCGTTTCTCGACGCGGTAGTGCTGCTTTTCGGCCTGGCCCTGCAGGCGGCGCCCCTGCAGCAGCCAGAGGTGCCCGGAGCGGTCCAGACTCCACTCGATGTCCATTTCGTGGCCGAAACGCAGGCACAGCTCGCGGGCCGTGTCCACGACGCGCCGCAGGACCTCTTCGGGCAGGGGCTCTTCGTACAGCGGCCGGCCCGTTTCGGGGTCCGTGGCACGCACGGTCTCGATCAGACGGTAGGTTTCGCCCTTCCCCAGGCGGTACATGTCGGCCGCCTGCAGCCCGTGGATCATGTGCTGCGCCAGCCCCGGCACGACGTTGACCAGCATCTGCCCGCTCTGCGGCGCAGCCGGGTCCTCGGTGTAGATCACCCCGGAAAAGGCCGCGGCGATCATGGGCATGAAGAGCACCGCCATCTGGATCTCGGCCTCGCGGATGCCGTGGTTGAAGCGGTAGGTCACGGCCCGGTCGCTGAAGCGGCTGGCCAGCACCTGGCGATAGGCCTCCTCCAGCCCGTCGGCGGCCACCTCCAGGCGGCTGTCGAACTGCCCGGCAAAGGACAGCTCGCGGTCCTCGCAGGTAGCGCTGGAGCGCACGGCCCAGGACTCGGCCCGGATGCGGGCAGCCAGCGCGTCGATCTGCTCGCGCACGGCCGTCGGGACCCTTGCCTGCAGGAAAAGATCGCGCAGGGCCCGGGTGCGGGACTTGAAGGCGTCGGTGTCGGTGACCACCTCCAGGTCCTTCATCAGGATGCGGATATTTTCCTCCAGCTGGTTCTCCTCGATGAGCAGGCGGCTGGCGCGTGTGGTGATCACGAAACCCGGCGGCACCATGTCCGGGAAAACCTGCATCAGGGCCGCCAGACCGGCCGCCTTGCCGCCCACCAGGCGGGCGTCGGCCGGTTCGGGCGTCAGGCGCACGGCCAGGGGCGCTTGCCGGGAACGGTCCACGCGCTCCAGTTCCCGGCGGATCTCGGTGTACAGGTTTTCGAGCACGCCATAGAGCGCCTTGTGCTTGTTGCCGGTGAGCAGGTTCAGCTCCTGGGCCATCATGAGGGTGGTGTCCAGCAGCATGCGGACAGGCCGGCGGATCTGCCGCCCCCGCTGACGGCCGAAGTTCAGGTCGGCTTCCAGATCCGCCATCAGCTGCAGCGCCGTGCTGTTCTTCTTCAGCAGGGAGCGGAAGGTCTCGTAACGGTAGCGAAAAGAAAAATCCGCGTCGCTGCCGGTGGCGGTGTGGTTGTTGGAAGGAGCATTCATGCCGATAGTATTCCCGATTCTTGAAGCCACAAGCTGACAGCGGATACCTGCCCGCTTCTTTTCAGCTGGCACCTTCTTTCACATAAAAGCGCCTGTCACTCCTTCTGCGCCAGTTCGACGGCCGCCTTTTCGATGATGGCGCGCAGATCTCCGGGCTTGAAGGGCTTGGCGATGAAGTCGAAGGCGCCCTTGACCAGGGCCTCGCGGGCCAGTTCCACCGTGGCGTAGCCCGTGATGATGATCACCTTGCTGCGCGGGGAGTGGGCCCGGACATGTTCCAGAATCTGCATGCCGTCGACGTCATCCATGCGTACATCGGTCACGATGATGTCGAATTCCTTCTGGGCCATGCGCTCCAGCGCGCTGGTCCCGTCGCCGAAGGTCTCCACTTCGTAGCCCTCCCTCTCCAGCGACGGCTTGAGCCGCTTGCCCACGATGGCTTCGTCGTCCACCACCATGATCCTGAGCTTGTCGTTCATGTCGGGTTCTCCTTGTGTCGATGCGGACCGTCTCTCCGGCCATTGAGTTTAGCAGGTCCGACGCCCCCGGCGCAACCCCCTATCCCGACGGGGTGCCACGCGTCCGGCGGGTGTTCTTCTGCCGCGGAATCACGAAGGGACAGGAAAGCTCACGGGCGATGCAGGCCGTCCAGGGCTGCGGTCCGCGCGCCGAACGGTGGCGCAGGGAACGCTCCGTGCCGCCCCAGACGGCCGTGTGAAAAGCAGGCGCACCGGCCATGTATTTCAAGAACTCGGAGCGGCGGTCGCCCAGCAGCACTTCCACCCGCATCGGCACCTTCTCGTCCACCAGCCGCCGTGCCTCCTGCGCCACCATGACGCGGCACTGGCTCTCGAATTTCCGGACCGATTCCCCCGCCGGTCCGCAGGCGTCCACATCGCCGCCCCAGGGATCGATGAGCAGCAGGAAGAGCAGGCGCGCGCGCATGCGCCGTGCCAGGGCCGCTGCATAACGCACGGCCACCGGCTGCAGGTTGAGATCCTCCATGAAAACAACGATGTCGGCCTGGCGACGCATGCTTCCTCCAAGGTAGCCGGGCCCGCTTCAGGGCGTGGTTTTGGGCAGCAGGGCGCTCACGGGGTGTACTTCCACGTACGCTACGCCCGGCATCTCCCGCACCAGTTTCTTGATGGTTTCGATCTGGCGGTTGCGGCTGCGCCGCGACAGCTTGGCGCGCACCACCACGGTAGCCGCATTGGCCTCCACGTCCACGTTGGGGAACTGATCCATCAGCCGGACACGCACCCGGGCGGCCAGTTCCAGGTCCCGCAGACAGTTGAGCGAATAGGTGTTGGCCCGGAACTTGGGATCCGCCGCGGCCTCGGCCAGCTTCTCCACCACCTGCGGCGTGTCCGCGGCGTCCAGGTTGACCACCAGGTCGTAGCGGCACAGGTAGGTCTGCTCCTGGTCGTCGGACCGCAGCGACCAGCAGCGCCACTGCTTCTGGAAGCGGGCGGCGTCCTCTTCGACGTCGGCGTCACATGCCACCACCGGCTGCCCGCCGGTGTCCGCCCCGCGGGAGATCAGCCGTACCCGGATCACGTGGGAAACCCCCAGCACGTACAGGTGCGCGCACAGCCCGTGGCACACCGCATTGTCTTCCAGCAGTCGTTGCAGGACTTCCTGCTGGATGCAGGCCACCTGTTCGCGCCAGCGCTTGCTGAACACGCCCCCCAGGGGCGCCGGCGCCGCGTCCTCCAGCAGGCGCACCAGGCGCTCTTCGGGGGTCTTGCACACCTCGGACACCCGGCCGAGCAGCTCCCGGTCCACGTAACGGTACCCCAGGGCCTCGGCGGTCTGCTGCCCGATCTCCCGGCCCTTCTCGTATGAATCAGCAGCGATAATGATAACCGGCATGTTTCAACGCCCTCCCCCTCTAAGGGAAATTTCAAACCCGAACGCTCCCCCGCAAACTTTTAAACTCCCCCCTTCAAACTTCCAACTTCTACACCGCTCCCTCCGGCGGTTTGCCGGCGCGCACCTCCAGGTTGTTGATGCCCTCGATCTCCCGCTGGAGCTGTGCGGCGCGCTTCTGCAGCCGGCGCACCATGCGCTCGCCGGCCGGGGTGTAGATCAGCAGGTTGCCGTACTCGCAGGTCACACCGGCATCGCGGTCGATGTCCACAATGGCGGCCTTCACCTGGCAGGCCAGGGCCAGGTCGTCCAGCTTCTGCTGAGAGGCCTTGGTGGCCTGGAACTGCGGCTTGGCGGCCGCCTGGCAGATGAAGTCCACGGCATCCTCCACCGTCAGCTTCTGCACGTGGATCACCAGGTCGTATAGATGACAGTCCCAGGGATCTTTGCCGTAGAGGCTCTGGGTCCACTTGCGGCGCTCCTCGTCGTCCTTGAGCAGCAGGGCGCGCGCCTTCTCGCGGCTGATGCCCTCGCGGTCCACCTCGGCCGTGACGCGGTCCTCGATGTCGGCGATGATGCGCACCTTGAGCACGTGGGACACCCCCTCGAGCAGAATGTGGCCGGCCAGTCCGTGGTAGACCACGTTGTCCCTCCGCACCCGGGCGGTCAGCGCGCTGCGGATGTAGGCGATGTACCGGCGCCGGTCACGCCCCATGCGCCGCAAGAGGGTGGGGGCGTCGTGAATGGCGTGGATCAGCTTGACCTCCGGTATGTTGAAGCGCTTGCTGGCCTCCAGCAGCACGTCCCGGCTGATGCACTCGTAGCCCAGCCGCTCGGCCACCGCCTCAGCCACCTCCTTGCCCCTGCTGTAAGATCCCCTTGAAATCGTAATGATCGCCATGTGTAGCTCCTATACCCCATATATCAAATAAATCATCCCGATCATCACCACAATGAAAACCACGGTCATGACCAGGCCGGCCTTCATGAAGTCCACGCTGCGGTACCCGCCGGGGCCCATGTAGAGGGCGTTGACCTGGTGGGTGGGCAGGATGAAGGAGTTGCTGGTGGCCAGGCCCACCACCAGGGCCGCCATGCGCGGGTCGGTATGGGCCGCCATGGCCATGTTGACCACCAGGGGCACCAGCAGCACGGTGGCGCCCACGTTGGAGATCACCAACGTGAAAATGGTGGACAGGATCCCGATGACGGTCAGCAGCACAATGGGCTGCACCGTTCCGATGGTCTGCAGCACGGCGTGGGCGATCCAGGCGGCGGCGCCCGTCTTTTCGGTGGCAATGCCCAGCGGGATAAGGCCCGCCAGCAGGAAAATGGTGCGCCAATCCACGGACTGGTAGGCTTCGTCAATGCTCAGAACGCGCGTGATGATCATCCCCAGGGCCCCTGTCATGAGGCTCACCGAGAGCTGGATGTGAAAGCCCATCACCATGGTCAGCGCCAGCACCAGCCAAAAGGCGGCAAAGGCGGCTTTTTCGGGCCGCATCTGCTCGGTGTCGATGGGCGTGGTGAACAGGAAGCTCTTCTCGGCCTGCAGCAGGCTCAGGCGGGACCAGCTGCCGTACAGCAGCACGGCGTCGCCCACGCTCAGGGGCAGGTCGTCGATCTCGGCGCGGTAGGTCTGCCCCTTGCGGTAGACGGCCAGCGGCGTCACCCGGAAGCGGTCCTGCAGGTTGACCTCCTTGAGGGTCTTTCCCTCCAGCGACGACCGCGGCGCCACAACGGCTTCCACGATGCCACCGCGCTCCTCGCTGACGTCGCTCTGAAATATCTGCAGGCTGTCCTTGAGTTCCATGCCCTCGTTTTCGGCCATGCGCTGCACGTCTTCCAGGCGCCCGTAAACCACCAGGTCGATGTCCGAGCGGATTTCGGTGTCCGGAGGCGGTGAGATCACCTTGAAGTCCGGCGGTTCGGTGATGGCCAGGGTGTGGACCAGGTAGCGGCGGCGCAGATCCTCCACCAGCACCGGGTCGCGGTAGTGGGTGAAGTCCGGCGGCGTGTGCAGTTCGTACATCTCGCCGAAGGCCATCAGCGGCTCGACCTCCGCTTCCGCGGTATCACTCTCCTTGTCCGGGCCGGCACCGCTGGGCAGGATGAAGCGGCCCAGGAAGATGAAGCAGGCGATGCCGCTGGCCACCAGGGTCAGCCCGATGGGCGTCACGTCGAAAAGCCCGAAGGGCTTCAGGTTGAAAGGCGCCAGCAGGTCGTTGAGCAGGATCAGCGGGCTGCAGCCCACCAGGGTGATGGTGCCCCCCAGGATGGCGGAAAAACCGATGGGCATCAGCAGCCGGCTTAAGGGGATCTTGAGCCGCTTGCTGATGCGCTGAATGGCCGGCAGGAACAGGGCCGCCGCGCCGATGTTCTGCATGAAACTGGAGATGCCGGCCACGGCCAGCGAGATGAAGATCACCACCCGCGAGGCGGAGTTTCCCGCCAGCCGGATGATGGGCGCCACCATGCGGTTGATGACGCCCGTCTTGTCCAGCCCGGCGCCAATGATGATCACGGCGATGATGGAGACCACTGCGTTGCTGCTCAACCCCACGAAGGCCTCCTTGGGGGTCACCAGGTGCAGCAGCGGCAGGGCCACCATCATCAGGATGGCCACCACGTCCACGCGCACCCACTCCACGATGAACAGAAACACGGCGACACCGATCATCACCATCACCAGAATCATCTCCGTCGTCAGCGGCTGCATAGGGCTCTTCCTGTGGCATGGGGTGTAGTCAATCGAAGTTGGCCCGACTTTCCACCGGCAACCCCAGCAAGATGTGTACCAGGAGTGGTCCGAGGTCGGTGGCCTGTTGCAGGCATGGGAGACACACAACTGCGCAGGACGGCCGTATCGGTCCGCGTGGGTCTTCGGCGGATCCAGGGCAAAACACATAAGGGTTGGCGTCAGGCGGCGTCAGGCCACCCTGCCGGATGAAGGCTGCGAACCACGGCCAACGGATTATCCGACAACCGGCCTTCAATGTTGCATTGTGCAACACTCAGATGAAAAAAAATGAATATTTCATAGTTTCCGGGAAGTTGGCGGGATACATGGCTGACGGGACAATTTGTTGCATTATGCAACACTTGAACACAAAGTCGGGGCAACCGCAACGGGTGGGCGCCACGGAACGGTTTGAGCCCCCCCGACAACGGACAACGGGACACCCCTCACTCGCTGATCTGGCTCTTCTTGAGCTTGCGGTACAGCGAGACGCGGTTGATGCCCAGCAGGTCGGCGGCGCGGCTCTTGTTGTGGCCGCACTGCTCCAACACCCACTGGATATACTCGTTTTCCATCTCAGACAGGGACTTGATGCGGCCGGGGCTGCGGCGGATGGTGAAAACCTCGATTTCCCGCAGGTCTTCGGGAAGGTCGTCCACCTCGATGATTTCGCCGGTGGCCAGGGCCACGGCACGCGCCACGATGTTTTCCAGTTCCCGGATGTTGCCGGGGTAGTTGTAGGAGCGCAGGAGCGCCAGCGCTTCACGGGAGAACCCCAGTATTTTACGTCGGTTGTCTTTGTTCAGGCGCCCCAGGAAATGGTGGGCCAGCAGCGCGATGTCCTCCTTGCGCTCCTGGAGGCTGGGCAGGGTCAGGGGCACCACGTTGAGGCGGTAATAGAGGTCCTCGCGGAAGGTCCCCAGGCGCATGGCCTTCTTGAGGTCCTTGTTGGTGGCCGCCACGATGCGAAGGTCGATACGGATGGGCTTCACGCCCCCCACACGCACCAGTTCACGCTCCTGGATCACCCGCAGCAGCTTGGACTGCATGGCCAGCGGCATGTCGCCGACCTCGTCGAAAAAAATAGTGCCGCCGTCGGCGTGCTCCAGAATGCCGGGCCGTGCCGAGGTGGCCCCGGTGTAGGCCTCCTTTTCGTGGCCGAAGAGCTCGTTGGCCAGCAGTTCCTCGGTGAAGGCGGCACAGTTGACCGGAAAAAAGCCCCGCCCCGAACGGCGGCTGGCCTGGTGAATGGCCCGCGCCACCAGTTCCTTGCCCGTGCCCGACTCGCCCATGATCAGCACGTTGGCGTCCGACACCGCCACCTGCCGGATGAGGCGCTTTATCTTGAGCATGGCCGGGCTCTTGCCGATGATCTGCACCGCGCCTTCGCGGCCCTCCTCTTCCAGGCGCTGGATGCGCCCCTTGAGCCGTCGCTTCTCCAGCGCCTGGCCAGCCAGATGGCGCACCATGTTGGGCCGCAACGGTTTTTCCACGTAGTGAAAGGCCCCCCTCTTGATGGCCGCCACGGCGGCGTCCACCGAGCCGTGGCCGGTCATCAGGATGACCTCCGTGTCGGGGTCCATCTTCTTGACCCGGGTGAGCACCTCCAGGCCGTCGACGGGCGCCATGAGCAGGTCCACGATCACCAGCTCGAAGGGCTCACGGGCCAGCAGCGCCAGCGCGTCGGCACCGTCGCCCACCGTGCGCACCTCGTAGCCCTGCCGCGACAGCACGCGCCGCAGGGCCTTGCGCGCACCCGGGTCGTCGTCGATCACCATGACACGCTCGGTGACGCAGGCGGACCCGGAGGATCTTTTTGGTTTTTCTGCTGGCATATATATTGCTAAAATGGCAACATACGTGTTAAACAGGTGGCGTTCGGGTTCGCCATGGGCCCGTTGCCACCGGCACGCGGCGGGAGGACCATAACGCCAAATGATGCAAAAAGCAACACTGGTCGCGTCCGCTAAATACCCACATTTTTTTTGCTGGCAATATTTTTCTGACGTATGCTAAAAATGGCCCGATTCCGAAGCGCCGGTTTCAGGCCCCCCGGGAGCCCCTCCGGCCCATGAAACCATCACAGTCCACCGGCATGACGCAACC
>Ga0256835_1001531_pt1 | contig 13783 bp, 13 predicted proteins | sample PIR30metaG_FD_185972 | JGI IMG/M metagenome (GOLD analysis project Ga0256835, IMG submission 185972) | Hydrothermal vent microbial communities from East Pacific Rise, Pacific Ocean - PIR-30 | ecosystem: Environmental > Aquatic > Marine > Hydrothermal vents | place: Pacific Ocean: East Pacific...
CCATCTGCATTCCGGCTCTGCTCCCGGCCGCCGTCCGGAGCGCCAACCGTCTGTCCGCCTGAATTTCAAGAACGCCCCGCACGCGCCTCAAGCGGGTTCAAATTCTTAACACCGGACAGGCGGACGGCTTTCTCTCCGGATGGACGATATCGCTTCGCCGGAATCCACACGCTGCTCCCGGGTTTACTGGACGGCTGCAACACAGAGGAGGAATCGTGGTAAACCCGGACCCCCTGCTGCGCGTCGAGGACCTCAAGGTGCGCTTCTACACCCTGCGCGGCGTGGTGCACGCGCTGGAGCGGGTGCGCTTTACCCTCAACCGCCAGGAAACCCTGGGATTGGCCGGCGAGACCGGCTGCGGCAAGTCGGTCACGGCCCGCTCGGTGCTGCGGCTGATCGATCCGCCGGGGAAAATCATCAGCGGCCGCATCCTGTTTGAGGGGCGCGATCTGCTGACCCTGGACGAGGCCACCATGCGCACCATCCGCGGCAGCCAGATCTCCATGATCATGCAGGAGCCCAAGATGTCGCTCAACCCCGTGATCCGCGTGGGTGACCAGATCGCCGAAACCCTGCTGATCCACGAGCGCTCGCTCAACCGCCGCACGGCGCGCGCCCGGGCCGTGGACATGCTGGCCCAGCTGGGCATCCCGGACCCCGCCCGCGTGGCGCGGCGCTATCCCCACGAGCTGAGCGGCGGCATGGCCCAGCGGGTCATGATCGCCATGATGCTCGTCACGCGGCCCAAGCTGCTCATCGCCGACGAACCCACCAGCGCCCTGGACGTCACCATCCAGGCCCAGATCCTGGAGCTGATGAAAAAACTCGTTCGTGAAATCGAAACATCGGTGCTCATGATTACCCATGACCTGGGCGTCATGGCCGAGACCTGCGACCGGGTGGCCGTCATGTACGCCGGCGAGATGGTGGAAACCGGACCGGTGCGCAGTGTGCTCAAAAATCCCCGGCACCCCTACACCCAGGGACTGCTGCAGACCGTTCCCGACAAGGCCAACCCGGAGCACCCGCTGTACTCCATTCGCGGCAACGTGCCCAGCCTGCTGCAGCCGCCTTCCGGCTGCCGTTTCGCGCCGCGCTGCGAGTACGCCATGCAACGCTGCCACAATGAACTGCCGCCCTACTACCACCTGGAGGGCGACCACCAGTGCGCGTGCTTCCTGCACGCCGAGAAAGCCGAGGTGATCCGGCCGTGATGCAGACCGCAACGCAACACCGTCCGGCAGGGGGAGACCGGGCGATGAACGTACCGCCGCATGAGACGACCGTGCAGTCCGGGGCCCTGCTGCGCATCCGGGACCTGCACGTGCACTTTCATATCAAGGAGGGCGTGCTGCGCCAGCACCAGGCCACGGTCAAGGCCGTCAACGCACTGAACCTGGACCTGTTTCCCGGCGACGTCTTCGGCCTGGTGGGCGAGTCCGGCTGCGGCAAGACCACCCTGGGGCGCGCCGTGGTGGGGCTGGCACCGGTCACGGCCGGCGAAATCCGCTTCAAGGGCCGCAGCATCGTGGGCCTGGAGGGGCGTGCGGCCTTCGAACGGGCCCGCGCCATCCAGCTGATCTTCCAGGACCCTTACGCCTCGCTGCACCCGCGCAAAACGGTCTGCGACCTGGTCGGGCTGGGCCTGAAGCTGCACCACCTGGCCGAGGGCTACGAGATCGACGAGCGCGTACTGGCCATGCTCGAGCGCGTGGGCTTCAGCATCGACCACATGTACCGCTACGCCCACGAGTTTTCCGGCGGCCAGCGCCAGCGCATCGCCCTGGCGCGCGCCCTGGTGCTGCACCCCGAACTGATCATCCTGGACGAGCCCACCTCGGCGCTGGACGTCTCGGTGCAGGCCCAGATCTTAAATTTGCTCAAGGAGCTGCAGCGCGAGTTCAACCTGACCTATCTCTTCATCTCCCACGACCTGGGGGTCGTGCGCTACATGAGCAACCGCATCGGCGTCATGTACCTGGGCTCCATGGTGGAGACCGGGGCCACGGCCGACATCTTCCGGCAGTGCCAGCACCCCTACACGCGGGTGCTGCTCTCGTCGCTGCCATCCCTGGACCCGGACGCCCCCCACCGCGGCATCCTGCTCGAGGGCGATCCGCCCACGCCCGTCGACCCGCCGCCGGGATGCCCCTTCGCGCCCCGCTGCCCCGAGGCCCGGGATCGCTGCCATGTGGACAAACCCGCTCTCGAACAGCGCGGCGACACCCCCACGCACTTGACGGCCTGCCACTTTCCGCACCTTGCCTGAAGGCCCGCTTCGCGCGCCGGCCCGACCGGCTTAGAACTTGACACCCAACGACCCATTTGCCATACTCGTTGGGACGCTGATCCGTTTCCCGCCCCAACTGCTTCCATTGCTGAAAAAGTGATGCACTGACGCACCGCTGAAGGCCGAACCGCAAGCAAAAAGGAGGAACGCACGATGAAAAAGTTCAGATGGCTGCTGACAGGAATGCTCATTTTGGCCATGGTGTTCGCCGCCGCGGACGTGATGGCCAAAAAGAAAGTCGTGCTGGTCTACGGAACCACCGAGAAGGTGACCGACATGGACCCGGCCAACGCGTATGATTTCCACACCTGGGAAATATTCTACAACATCTACCAGGGCCTGCTGGGCTATCCGCCGGGCAAAACCAACCTGGTGCCGGCCCTGGCCGAGTCTTACAGCATCAGCAAGGACGGCAAGGAATACACCTTCAAGCTCAAAAAGGGCCTCAAGTTCAGCGACGGCACGCCCTTTGACGCCAAGGCCGTCAAGTGGTCCCTGGACCGCGTCATGAAGCTCAAGGGCGACCCCTCCTGGCTGGTGACGGACTTCGTGGACCACGTGGAGGTAGTGGACCCTTACACGGTCAAGTACGTGCTCAAAAACCCCTGCGCCTACTTTCCTTCCCTGGTGGCCACGGTTCCTTACTATCCGCTGAACCCCAACATCTACCCGGCCGACAAGATCGTCAAGGACCCCAACGACCTCAAGGGCGGCAAGCTCATCGGGCTGGGGCCCTACCAGATGATCTCCTTCAAGCGTGACGAGGAAATCATCCTGGACGCCAACCCCTATTACGCCGGCCCCAAGCCCAAGAACGACCGCATCGTGATCCGCTATTTCGCCGACGCCACCACCATGCGCCTGGCGCTGGAGAAGGGCGAACTGGACTTCGCCTTCAAGACCTTCAACCCCTCGGACATCGTCGACCTGCAGAAGTCCAAGAAGCTCATCACCATCAAGGGCCAGGGCCCCTACATCCGCTACATCTGCTTCCAGTGCCAGAAAAAGCCCTTCGACGACAAGGTCATCCGCAAGGGTGTGGCCGCGGCCATCAACCGCAAGGAAATCATCCAGAAGGTTTTCCTGGGCCAGAACGAGCCGCTGTACTCCATGGTGCCCAAGGGCATGTGGACCCATACCGACAGCTTCCTGACCGCCATCGGTGACGGCAACGTGGAGATGTGCAAAAAGCTGCTGGCCTCCCGCGGCTACAACGAGAAAAACAAGCTCAAGTTCGAGTTTTGGTACACCCCCAGCCATTACGGCGACACCGAGGTCGACATGGCGGCCGTCATCAAGCGGCAGCTGGAGGCCACCGGCGTCATGGAGGTCACCGTCAAGTCGGCCGAGTGGGCCACCTACAAGCAGAACTGGCGTGACAAGCTGATGAATGTCTACCTGCTGGGCTGGTACCCGGACTACATCGACCCGGACAACTACACGGCCGCCTTCGCCGGCACCGCCGGTTCGGCCGGCAACGGCATCTTCTTCTCCAACAAGAAGTGGGACGAGATGTTCGTCGAAGCCCAGAAGAACCCGGACAGGGCCAAGCGCGCCGAGATCTACAAGAAGATCCAGCAGATGTGGACCGACGAGGTACCCACGGTGCCCATCTTCCAGGGCAGCCTGTACCTGTTTACCCAAAAGGACATCCGCGGGGTCATGATCTCCCCGACCCTGCAGTTTATCTACGCGCCCATCGAGAAGGTCCAATAGGATCGGCGCCTGAACCGTAACCACCGGGCCGCCCGGCGGCGCACCGCGCGGGCGGCCCTTCTACACTCGGATCACCATCGGCGACGCAACGCCGGCCCGCAAGCCCCGCCGCCCGCAAGACGCGACAGGCTCCCCGGCACCGAATCGGAACGGCCATGAAGAACCTCCTCCGATATGTCATCACCCGGGCGCTGTTGACCATTCCCATGCTGCTGATCCTGCTGACCATCGTTTTCGTGGTCGTGCGGGTCATGCCCGGGGACCCGGTGGCCTCCATGCTCGGCGGACACGCGCCCCAGAGCGTCATCGACCAGAAGCGCGAGGAACTGGGGCTCAACAAGCCCCTCATCGTACAGTACGGCAACTACCTGCTGCAGATCAGCCGACTGGACTTCGGGCAGTCCATGATCCTGCACCAGAGCGTGCTGGACGCCATCGGCGACAAGATCCCGGCCACCATCGAGCTGACCTTCTTCGGCATGATCATCACCCTGCTGCTGGGCATCCCGCTGGGCGCCTACGCCGCCGACAAGCGCCGCTCACCGCAGGACTATGCCATCCGGCTCTACGGCATCGTCATCTACTGCATACCGGTCTATTGGCTGGGGCTCATACTGCAGATGATCTTCGGGGTCTGGATGGACGTACTGCCCGTGGCCGGGCGCACCGGTGCGCGGGTCTTCGTGTCCACCTTCGAAAAGACGGGTTTTTACACCATCGACACCCTGCTGGTGGGCGACTTCGAGGCTTTCGGCGACGTGATGCTGCACCTGGTGCTGCCCTCGGTGACCCTGGGACTGGTGCTGTCGGGCATTTTCATCCGCCTGACGCGCGCCAACATGCTTGACGTGCTGCAGTCGGACTACATCCTGGCCGCCGAGGCCCGCGGCATCCGCCATCGGCGTGTGGTCTACAAGCACGCTATTTTAAACGCCTTCGTGCCGATCCTCACCATGATGGGCCTGCAGGTGGCCCTGCTGATGGCCGGCGCCGTGCTGACCGAGACCACCTTTTCGTGGCCCGGCATGGGGCGCCTGCTGCTTGAGCGCATTTACCTGCGGGACTACCCCACCATCCAGGGCATCATCGTCATCTTCGCCCTCATAGTGGCCTTCGTCTCGCTGATTGTCGACATTATCTACGCCCTGGTGGATCCCAGGGTCCGGTACTAGGAGACTGGTTGTCATGAAGTATTCCCCCACCGCCGCCCTGGGACAGCTGATCGGCCGCATGGGCAGAATGGGCCGTAAGTACGGCGTCGAATGGTGGATCCTGGTCGTCGGCGCCCTGATCATCGCCGGCATCATCTTCATGGCCGTCTTCGCCCACTACCTGGCCCCCTACGGCCCCCACGACCAGTCCGCCGGCCCGCAGCTGGCGCCGCCCTCGGCCCAGCACTGGCTGGGCACCGACAACCTGCAGCGCGACGTGCTGTCGCGCATCATTTTCGGTGCCCGCACCATCCTGGGGGTGGCCATCCTGGCGGCCCTGCTGTCGTCGACCATCGGTATCACCATGGGGCTCATATCAGGCTACTCCGGCGGGTTCATGGACAAAACCCTGTCGCTGGTGATGGACTCGCTGTACTCGTTTCCGGGCCTGATCCTGGCCATCGCCTTCGCCGCCATGCTGGAGCCGGGGATCCTGAGCATCACCATCGCCGTGGCCGTGATCTACATCCCCACCTATTTCCGGCTGGTGCGCGGCCAGACCCTCTCCATCAAGGAAGAGCTTTACGTGGAGGCGGCCCAGGCCATCGGCGCGCCGGGCAAGGTCATCCTGTGGAAGTACATCTTCCCCAATGTCATCGCCACCACCGTGGTGGTGTTCACCATGAACGTGGGCGACGCCATCATGATCGAGGCCGCCCTGACCTATCTAGGCCTGGGGCTGCCGCCCTCGGTGGTGGACTGGGGCATGGATCTGGCCATGGGCAAGAAGTTCCTGCCATCGGGCCAGTGGTGGCTGATCACCTTCCCCGGCGGCATGATCTCCCTGCTGGCGCTGGGGTTCACCATGCTGGGCGAGGGGCTGGCCGAAATCCTCAACCCGCGGCTGCTGGAGCGCTAGCGTGACCGAAGACACCATCCTGGAAATCAAGAACCTGCACGTGCGCTTTCCGATTCACATCGGCACCGTGCGGGCTGTGGACGACGTGAGCCTGGCCATCCGGCGCGGCGAGGTCATGGGCCTGGTGGGCGAATCCGGCTGCGGCAAGTCGACCCTGGGCTTTTCCATTCTGCGGCTGCTGCGGCCGCCCGGCGAAATCGCGGCCGGCAAGATCCTTTACAACGGCAGGGACGTGGTCACCATGAGTGAGCGGGAGCTGCTGGCCTTCCGCGGCCGCCAGGTGTCCATGATTTTCCAGGATCCCCTGACGTCGCTCAATCCCCTCTTTCGCGTGGGCGACCAGTTCGTGGAGGCCATCCGCACCCACGAACCCCGGGTCAAACCCAAGGAGGCCTGGGCGCGGGCCGAAAAGACCCTCCAGCACCTGGGCATCGCTCCGGAGCGGCTGGCGGAGTATCCCCACCAGATGTCGGGCGGCATGCGCCAGCGCATCATGATCGGCATGGGGCTGGTGCTCCACCCCGGCCTGCTCATCGCCGACGAGCCCACCACGGCCCTGGACGTCATCGTGGAGGCCCAGTTCCTGGACCTGCTCAACCGGCTGCGCGAGCAGTTCAACCTGACCATCCTGCTGATCTCGCACAACCTGGGCATCGTGGCCCAGATGGCCGACCGCGTGACCGTCATGTACGGCGGCCGCATCGTGGAGTCCGGCCCGGCCCTGGCGGTTTTCGACAACCCCCGGCATCCCTACACCCAGGGGCTGCTGGCATCGATTCCCAACATCAAGCTGGACCAGCCCGAGCTCAAGACCATGCCCGGCGCGCCGCCGGACCTGGTGGCGCCGCCGCCGGGCTGCGTCTTCGCCCCGCGCTGTCCTCAGGTGATGGAAAAGTGCCGCGAGAAGCGGCCGCTGGAGTTCAACCTGTCCGGCATGCGGGTGGCCTGCTGGCTGTATGCCTGACGTGGAATAAAAATATGGATCAACTGCTGCAGGTAGAAAATCTGGTCAAGCACTTCCCGGTGGACAAGGGCATCCTGGCGCACCTGTTCTCCAAGAACCGCAAGGTGGTGCACGCCGTCGACGACGTCAGCTTCCACATCGGCAAGGGCGAGGTGCTGGGACTGGTGGGAGAGTCGGGCTGCGGCAAGACCACCACTGGCCGGCTGGTACTGCGCCTGCTGGACCCCACTTCGGGCCGCATTACCTACGGCGGGGAGTCCATCCTGGCCGACAGCGACGAGCAGATGCGCCGCCGCCGGGCCCGCATGCAGATCATCTTCCAGGACCCCTTTGCGTCGCTGAGCCCGCGCATGCGCATCGGCGAATCCATCTCCCACCCCCTGAAAATCCACGGCGATCTGCCGGGCGGTGAGGTGCGTACGCGCTCGCTGGAGATCATGGAGAAGGTGGGCCTGTCGCCGGCCGAGTTTCTCTACGACAAGTACCCCCATCAGCTCTCCGGCGGCCAGCGCCAGCGGGTGGTGATCGCCCGGGCCCTGGTGACGCGCCCCGAGTTCGTGGTGGCCGACGAGCCCATCGCCATGGCCGACGTGTCGGTCTCGGCCATGATCCTGGAGCTGATGATCCGCCTAAAGGAGGAGTTCGACCTCACGTACCTCTTCATCACCCACGACCTGGCCACCTGCAAGTACATCTGCGACCGCATCGCCATCATGTACCTGGGCAAGATCATGGAGATCGGACCGCTGACCGAGGTCTTCAACCACCCGGTGCACCCCTACACCACGGCTCTGCTGGCGGCTGTACCGGTGCCGGACCCCAAGTTCAAGCGCACGCACCCCATCCCGCGCGGCGAGATCCCCAGCGCCATCACGCCTCCTCCGGGCTGCCGTTTCCACCCGCGCTGCGACCACGCCCGGTCCGAGTGCGCCGAACAGGTTCCGCCGCTGGTGCAGGCCGGGCCGGACCACCTGGTGGCCTGCCCGGTGATGATGGGACTTTAAGCACCGCCCAAACAGGAAGGAGGCTGATGTGAGGAAAACAACCCTTCTCATCGTTTTCGGCGTACTGGCGGCGGCATCGATGATGCTGTCCGCTGTGGCCGACAGTCGCACCGCCAAAAACGAACCGGACGCCAAACCGTCCTGGGCCGCCAGGATCGACTGGGAGATTCCCATGGCTGCCGGAGTGTGGTACCCGGGCAGCGGCCCCCTGCCGGAAAAGCCCATGCGCTACTACCGCGTGCGCTGTTTTCCGGGGTGCCACTCGGGCAGCAAATACGGCGCCTTTCCTAAGACGCCGCTCAAAGGCGACCACCCCATCTTCCCGACCTCGACCATCGATTACCTCCAGAGCGCCCATTCGCCTAAAAATGTGCCGCTCAAGCCGTGACAACGGCCACGGCTGCTTGACCACATAAAGGCTTTCCCTTTCGCTTGCGGCACATACGCCAAATCATTGAACAGGAGAAGTAGCCCGAATGTCTTCGGAATCATGATCAAAAACGGTACGTAAGAACGGCAGGGTTCCACGGTGACTAATTTTGGAAAATACCTGTCTGATCACCACTCTGATCCCGTTTGCTAATCCCTGAATGGTCCTTCTATTTTCGGCTTTCTGCTTTTCCCAGAACCATTTCAGGAACGGCAACTGAAAACGGGGTTGATCAAGCACTTGGAAAAATTCCGTGCCTGCTGATGATCAATCTCCGTGGCCTTGTCCCGCTGCGTGTCTGAAAGTGCGGCATCCATTGTGCCATCACTCAGGTGAGATTACTCCGTAGAAGGGATGGAAGGCGGCATATTGTCCAGGATAACTCTCCACCGTGCTGATATGGGTGAGAAGGCCGGCATTATCAGACCATTCATCGCAAAGGCAGTGAACCATCAGGGCCGGGGGTTCATCGTTAAAGCCCGAAGAAGCCTGCGGCCGGAGGTCGAGGGGGATCTGCATACCGACACCAGGGCACACGGTAGCCACTGTCCCGGCAAATCTCCTGGTGATGGGGCGATGAATATGGCCACAGGTAAGTCTCTCGACATGGGGATGCCGTCCAATAATTGAGGCGAGTTTCCGGCGGCCCCGGAATGGCTCCAGGTCCATATGGCGGATACCCGACGGAAAAGGTGGGTGATGCATGAAGATCAGCGTCGGGATATTCGGCCGTTCCGCAAGCGTTCGATCCAGCCAGGACAACCGATGGGGCCCCAAACCTCCGCCGTGTTCCCCGGGGGTGACCGTGTCCAGTCCGATCAGCCGTATACTGTAATCCTCTATGGCAAAGCATACATAGGAGTTTTCGCCGGTCGTCAACCTTCGAGACAGATAGGCGTGTTCAGGAAAAGCCGCCGCGAGATGGTCTTTCTGGTCATGGTTGCCGGGCACCAGAAAAATCGGCATGTCCAGGGTAGACAGCAGCTTTTGGGCCAGGTGGTAACTTCCCGGTTCCCCGTCATCGGCAATATCCCCGGTGACGATAACGACATCGGGGATTGGGTGCAAAAGCTTGATGTGACGGACGACTTTCCGCAACAGGCCAGCAGTGTCGGCAGTCCCGTAAGCCCGTTCGCCATCGGGCTTTAAATGAAAATCGGAAATCTGGGCAATTATCATAATCTTCTTTTACTCCGACAGGGTAAATACGGATGCCAAGTCTATGCGTATCTCCAGGCGCTCTCCCCTGTGAAAGGCATTTTGCCCGGGCGCTTCCAGCCTGAGATGTTCTCCGGAGGCATCGACAACCATCAACTGGGTTCGATCTCCCATGAAAAACACACTGTCAACCATGACCTGCAAATGCCCCTGGCCGGGTTTGACGATGGTTCCATTCTCAGGACGGAAAAAGATCTCGACATCCCCACTTTCCGGCACGGTTAAATCCGACAAATCGTTTAGGGGAATACGGCTTCCGGGAATAATCAGATCCCAGCCTTCAACCCGGCACTTCAGACGGTTGATGCTGCCGATGAACTCGGCCACGAACCGATTGGCCGGCGAGAAATAAATTTCGCGGGGGGTGCCGATCTGGGCGATGCCGCCCTTTTCCATCACAACGATCCGGTCCCCCAATGCCATGGCTTCAGACTGGTCATGGGTGACGTAGACGGAAGTGATGCCAATGGACCTGAGAAGATGCTCGATTTCCACTCTCAGCACGTCTCTCAACTTGGCGTCAAGTGCAGTCAGCGGTTCATCCAGCAGCAATACACGGGGCCGGATGGCGATGGCCCGGGCCAGGGCGACCCGCTGTTTCTGCCCCCCCGAAAGCTGATCGATGCTTCGAAACCGCAATTCTTCAATCTGCATCATTTCCAGCATCTCGTCAACGCGTCGCTCACGCACCTGGGGGCTGTCTCCCCGTATTTTCAGGCCATAGCCGATATTGTCGGCGACGTTCATGTTGGGAAACAGGGCGTAGCTCTGAAACACCATGCCGACATTGCGCTTTTCGATGGGAATGCCGGTGACATCATCGTCGCCAAAAAAGACTTTTCCGCCCTCGTCAGGGCTCTCGAGACCGGCGATGATGCGCAGCGTGGTGGTCTTGCCGCATCCCGACGGGCCGAGAATAACGATGGTTTCCCCCTCGGCCACAGTCAGGTCGGTGGGGTTGAGCGCACGGGTGCCGTCGGGAAAGGTCTTGGCACAGTTCAGCATGCGTACAGAAGTGCCGGTTTTGGCCGCACCTTTTGCATTTTCGGGTTTTGACGACGGGGAATCACTGGGGTGATGGTTTGGCTTTTTCATGGCGAGGGTCTGAATCCTTGACTGCTTACCCGGCGGGGTTACCCGGGACTTTCCGATCCACTGCATAGCCATCAGCAGGGGAATGATCATGAAGAAAAAGATGATAGTGTAAGCCGACCCGATTTCCAGCCGCATGGAGGCATAGCTGTCGGCGAGACCAACGGGGAGGGTCTTCGTCATAGGCGTGTGCAGCATCCAGGTCAAATTGAATTCACCGATGGAAAGGGTGAATACCATCAACGATCCCGCAAGGATGCCCGGCTTGGCATTGGGTACGACAATTTCGAAAAAACGGCTCCAGAATCCCGCTCCCAGACTGGCCGCCCCCTCTTCCATCTCCAGCATGTTGAAGGAAGACATGACGGCGATTACCGAGCGGATCATAAATGGCAGCGTAAAAATGACGTGTCCGGCAAGAATAATCAGCCAGCTCATGCGGAATGTCTTCCATTGGCCGTAGCAGATCAGTATCCCCAGGGCGATGGCCAACCCTGGGATCGCCAGGGGGACGACCAGCAATTCCTCGATGGCGCGGGTCAGCCAGCTTTTGCGTTTGACCATGACATAAGCGGCGGGAACGCCGGCAACCAGGTCCACCGCCAAGCAAACCAGCGCAATGTATAAGCTTCGAAAAATGGTATCGCTGTAAAGCCGCCACACTTCTGCAAGCCACTTGAGCGTGAGGCCGCTTTTGACGCCGGCAAAAAAATTAACCGTCACCCCGGCAAGCACCGACTGCACCACCGGCACTATCAAAAAGGCGCACATCAGCAGTGTCAAGGAAAGTTGCGCATAAAACAAGTGGGCCTGTCTCTTCATCGCTTTTATCCTGAGGCCGCCAGCGTTTCACCGGCGGCCACGCGCGCCAAGGAAAGAACGCCCCACGTGATGATTCCCAGAAAGATGGAAAGCGCCGATGCCATGGCGATATTGGCCGACAGCGTGAATTCCGTATAGATGACGATCGGCAGCACATCGATGTCGGTAGCTAGGGTGAACGCCGTTCCAAAAGCGCCCATGGAGGTGGCAAAACAGATGGCGCCGGCTGAGACCAGCGCCGGTGCCAAGGCGGGAATCAGCACGTCCCGGGTCACCTGCCAAGTGGACGCTCCCAGCGAACGGGCGGCTTCTTCCAGTCCGGGGTCGATCTTTTCGGTTGCCGCCATCACCGTTGTAATCACCCGGGGAATAGAGAAGTACAGATAGCCGAGAAACAGCCCCGCCATGGAGTACGCCAACACGAGCTTTTCTCCCGTGAGGGCCCTGGTCACCTCGCCTACCAATCCCTGGCGTCCCACCAGCAGGATGATCATGAACCCCACAACCACCCCTGGGAAAGCCAGCGGAAACGTCAGCATGGCCACCAAAATGTTCTTGCCGTAAAAGTCATTGCGCTGCAGGAAAACGCCGGCGATTCCGGAGATTATCATGGCGACCAGGGTCACGCCGACAGACAGGAGCACCGTGTAAAAAAGTGTTTCCAGATAGCGACTGGTGGTAAGCATGGTGATGTAGGCGGCAAGCCCCTGGGGCCCTAAAGATGACTGAAGGGCGAGCTGGGCAACGGGCAAGATAAAAAAAGCCGAAAAAATAACGATCGCCGGTACAATGAGGATGAGGAGATAAATTCTGTTCTTGGATTGCATCGTTCCTGTTCACCGGTAATTGTGACGCCGTAAAGGTACTGGGAAACCGGCCTGCATCCGTATCAAGGGGACAGCGGGATGCGGGCCGGTTCGATCAGGCGGATAGGATGCCGAACTCCGAGCGGTATGAACTATCGCACTTCGTTCAGATAGCGATCCCGGAACGTGTTCTGGACTTCTGCCATCTTCTTGTAGTCGATTGGTTTGGCCCTCTTGTATTCCGAATCGGGCAGGAATTTTGCGGCCGCCTCCGGGCTGAGCGCACTGGCCCTGACCGGCCGCAGAAAGGCGTTGGCCCACACCGCCTGGCCCTTATCACTCATGATGAAATCCAGCACTTTTTTCCCCTCCACGGGGTGGGGGCAGTTTTTCACCAGGCTCATGACATAGGGGACCACGATGGACCCCTCGGCCGGGATCACAAATTCAACATTGGCGCCGTCCTTGTATTTGCCCCGGTACGCATTGAAATCGTAGTCGAAAAGAATCGGGATTTCACCGGAAATCACCCTGGCGTAAGAGGTCTGCTTGGGAACAATCGGTTTATTGGCCTTCAATTTTTTGAAAAAATCGATTCCCGGATCGAAGTTGTCCAGGCTGCCCCCCAAAGCCAAGTTGGCGGCCACCGCCGACGCGTAACCGACAAAGGCTGAGGTGGGATCCAGATAGCCGATCATGCCCTTGTATTCCGGCTTCAGCAAGTCGGCCCAGGATTTGGGAACCGGTACGCCAGCCAGGGCATCTTTGTTGACAAAAAAACCGATCGTCCCAAAATGGATGGTGAACCAATAGCCCTCCGGATCCTTGAGTCCATCCGGAATTTCTTCCCAATGGGCCGGCTTGTAAGGCGCTACCACTCCGGCCTCCTTGGCTTTGATGCCAAAAGAGACACCATAATAGGCTACATCTGCTACAGGGTTGTTCTTTTCTGCGATTAACTGAGAAAGGGTCTGCCCGGAATTCTTGTTGTCATGCGGAAGGGTTATGCCCAAGTTTTCCTTAATAGCCTTGAGCTGGCTGGCCCAGTCTGCCCACATGGGCGGACAGTTATAACAGATAGCCGTATCTCCGGCCAGGGCTACACCCCCTACTGAAAATACAAGGCTCACAATCACAAGTGCCAAAATCGTCCTTTTCATTGCCTGCCTCCTTTGTGAGTGGTTCATTTTTGGAAATGCCCGCAAAGCACCCCGGGCAAACGGTGAACAGTGTCGCTATCCCATTTTCCGACGCGGAGAGCACACGGATTGCCTGACGATTAGCTGGGTATCAAGAATTCGATGGACCGGTTTTTGATCGGGATTGTCGATTCGTCTCAACAACACCTCGGAGCCAATTTTTCCCATATCG
>Ga0256835_1001532_pt1 | contig 13780 bp, 14 predicted proteins | sample PIR30metaG_FD_185972 | JGI IMG/M metagenome (GOLD analysis project Ga0256835, IMG submission 185972) | Hydrothermal vent microbial communities from East Pacific Rise, Pacific Ocean - PIR-30 | ecosystem: Environmental > Aquatic > Marine > Hydrothermal vents | place: Pacific Ocean: East Pacific...
CCTCGTCCGTGGGTATTACCCACGCTTCCGTGCGGCTGTCGGGGGTGGTAATGCGCGGCCCGCCGGAGCGGTTTGCTGCCGGGTCGAGAGAAAGGCCCAAAAAGTCCAGACCCTCCAGCGAGCGCGCCCTCACTTCCGCATCGTTCTCTCCCACACCGGCGGTAAAAGCCACCGCGTCCATGCCGCCCATTGCTGCCGCATACGCACCTAGGTATTTCTTGATCCTGTAAGTGTAGATCTCCAGCGCTAGCCCGGCGATTTCGTCGCCCGTGGCGATTCTTCTATGCACGTCACGAAGGTCCGAAGCCCCAGCGAGCCCGAGCAGACCGCTTTCTTTATTGAGAATCCGGTTGGCCTGGTCGGTTCCGAAAAGCCGGGCCAGCTCGAGTACGAGGCCGGGGTCCAGATCACCGCTGCGGCTACCCATCACCAGACCCTCGAGCGGGGTGAATCCCATGCTGGTATCGATGCTGCGACCATGAAGAACTGCCGTAGCCGAGGCTCCGTTTCCCAGGTGCAGGACTACTAACCGCAGTTCTTCCAATGGGCGCTTCAGGGCATCGGCCAGCTTGCCTGCGACGTAGCGATGTGAAGTTCCGTGAAATCCATAGCGCCGGTACCCGTATTCGTCCGCAAGGTTTTTGGGTAGGGCATAACGCCAGGCTTTTTCGGGCACGGTTTGGTGAAAGGCGGTGTCGAATACCGCTACCTGAGGAACTCTTGGAAGCGCCGCCAGCGCTGCCCGTATCCCGGCCAGATTGGCCGGATTGTGCAAGGGGGCGAGAGGGACGAAGCGCTCCAGGCGCTCAAGTACATCCTGCGAAACGAGGCTCGATTCGGTGAAATCACCTCCATGAACGACCCGGTGTCCAACGGCATTGATGATGGACAGATCGAGTTTTGCTAGAGCGCATCTCAGTGCTTCGGCGTGATCGGAGGCGCTGACGGCTTCGCTATGGCGGCCCATCCGCAGGACGGCGTTTTCCTGACCAATCCTTTCTACCTGGCCGCGAACCACATGGCGTTGCCGTTCGGTGTCCGTAAGCGAAAATTTCAGGCTGGATGAGCCGGCGTTCAACACGAGGACATTCATGCCTACACCCTACCCGACCGGTGCCTTTCGTATTTGCTGCCGCGGTAGCGCACGGGAGATTAGGCCGTTTTCATCTGCGCTGCGTATACTGCGCTCATGCAACGAGCCGTCTTCCTTATGGTGTTGGGCTTCGCAATTTTGCTTGGCGGTGGTCTTTGGTACATGAGTCAGGCTCCCGAGCAGGTGCCCGCGGACGTAGATCCTGCAGCCGGTGCTGTCTACGTTTATGGAGCTGCGGACGCCCCCGTCACGGTGGTGGAGTTTTCCAACTATCTCTGCCCTCACTGCAAACATCATTCGGAGCAAAGTCTGCCCCGCATCTTTTCCGACTATGTGGAGACTGGAAAGGTGCGTTATATTTTTCGCGATTATCCTTTTACGGGCCAGGACAACGTAATCCTGGCGGGAGAAGCGGCGGCGTGTGCGGCGGATCAGGGGCGCTACTACGAATACCACCAGCTACTCTTTCGAGCCAGCGCGAAGTGGGCACGAATTAATTATGACGAGCTGCCAAAGTATTTCAACGATTACGCCCGCCAGCTTGGTCTTGACGTTGACAAATTCGCGGCCTGCTTGAGCAGCCACGAAAAGCGCCAGCAGGTTCTTCGCGATCAAGAGCTTGCGGGCGAGCTGAACGTTAGCGGTACGCCGTCCTTCTTCGTAAACGGAAAACTCATCGATGGTTTCCGCCCCTACGAAGAATGGCGGAAAATATTGGATGAAGCTATTGCGGGAGAATAGGTTCGGCTGGTTGGCAAAAAGAACCCCGCGCCGCGGCGCGGGGTCTCTGGTATTGATGGGGTTGCGGTCAGAAAACCGTCACGCTCGCGATCATCTTTCTGAAATGCAGGGTGGTATCGGCGGAGAGACCCGATTCGATCTCGGCACCGATCCAGATAGACCCCTGATTCAGGCCGTCCGCCAGTATGTCGGCGTTGGGGTGGCCAAGCTGTATGGGATTGGCCTGGCCGTAGGTCAGCGTTGTACGTTCGCTGATCGGTTTTTCCTTTTCCTTATCGCAGACCCAGATTACTTCGAGGTCTTTACATCCAGCATCTTTGGGATCATCTACACGGGCGTAAAAGGTAATGGTCATGCTGCCGGACTTTGCGGTGGCCTCGGGTGTTACTTCACCGGCGAGGGATATCGTTTTCACGTTCAGGACCGGTTTGTCGAATTTTGCCGCAGTTTTGGGGTAGATCACCTTGCCGCCGGTGGGCGTGGTCGCCTTTACCTTCACGTCAAAGTCCTTGAGCGGAATGCGAAGCGGGGCCTTGCTGCACGCGGCGATGAGGAGGGCAAAAAGGGCGAGCGGGACGAGGAAGCGTACCTTTTTCTTTCCCATGGCATTATCATCCTCCAGTGGGGGCGTATGGAACACCCCTAATTGGGGGTATGCGCGGTCCCAACCCAGTCATTCCAGCTCTCGCTGCGAGTTTCCAGATATCTTTTCAGCTCCTCTATCAACTTGATGGGAGCGTATGGATTGGAAAAGGTTGCGGTACCAACGGCCACCAGGCTTGCGCCCGCGAGGGCGAACTCGAGTGCGTCCTCGGCGCTGGCGATGCCCCCCATGCCCAAAATGGGCCGGTCGGTGTTCCGGTACAGCTCGTAAACCAACCGTACCGCTACCGGCCTGATGGCGGGTCCGCTGAGGCCACCCTGACGGTTGCCAAGAACCGGTCGTTTTCTTTCCAGATCCATGCGCATTCCCAGCAATGTATTGATCAAGCTAAAGCCGTCCACGCCCGCGTGTTCGAGCGCTTCGGCTACTGGCAGAACCGGTCCGTTGGGGCTCAATTTGGCAAGTACCGGCCTACTCGTTACTTCTTTTACGCGGTGGATCACCTCGGCGCCAGCTTTCGGATCGTGCGCGAAGGGGAGGTTGCCTTCATGCACATTGGGACAGGAAAGGTTCACCTCTATTATGTCGGCGTAAGGGCTTACTTTCCTGGCGACATGGGCGAAGTCGGCAGCTGCGTCCCCGAATACATTAACTATCACCCTTGCACCCTGTTCTTTCAGCCAGGGCAGTTCGTCTGCCACGTAAGCGTCCACGCCTTTGTTTTCCAATCCGATGGCGTTCAACATGCCCATAGGGGTTTCAGTTATGCGAGGAATCGGCGCCCCCATGATGGGCCGAGGAGATACGCCTTTGGTCGTGATGGCTCCGAGTTTGTTGAGGGGGTAAAGGTGGGCATATTCGCGCCCGAAGTTGAAGGTGCCACTGGCGGTTACTACTGGGTTGGGAAAAGTAACGCCCAGAAATTCGGTTTCCAACGGGCTCACCAAACCACCTCCCCCATTTCAAAAACGGGTCCGTCTATGCAGGCATGCTTTTGGCCCTTGCGTGTCTGTACTGCACAGGAGAGGCAGGCGCCCACCCCGCAAGCCATGTGGACGTCGAGGCTGACATAACCGGTCCGCCCGTATTTGCGGGTGGCCTTCGCAGCGGCCCGCATCAAGGAGTAGGGCCCGACGCTGTAGACGGTCACCTCGGCACCGCCCGCCAGCAGCTTAGTAAGGCCTTCGGTAGGGAAGCCCTGCAGCCCATGCGAACCGTCCTCGCTAAAGTAGCGTACGTCGAGCCCCAAACGTCCGTAAACCATCTCGACAAGTTCTTGGTCCTCACCTGCGGGGGCGCCGTGAAAAACGTGAACCTGGCGCCCCTCCCCTAGCAGTTCCGCTGCTAGTAGCGCCAGGGGCGCTGCGCCGGCACCGGCGCTCACCAGAGCGGCGTCGCCGGCGGGGGCAGGAAAGCGGCTGCCCAGTGGCGCAAGCGCTTGCAAGCGGGTTCCGGGGGGAAGGCGAACGAGTTGACGGGTACCCGGCCCGAAGGGGGTGACGATCAACTCTATTTCACTGCTTTGATGACGCGAGGGAGCCAGCGGTCGCCTTAGAACGTGTCCGGGAACGCTCAGGTTCAGGAACTGGCCGGGTTGGAAGGGTTCGCGTATTGTTGGCGCACGGAGCAGTAGCCGCCAGTGCGGCCCCAGCCGGTCCCCGCCCAAAAGCTCGACATCGTGATCGTCCCAGCCGGGGCGGGTCGTAGCGGGCTCAGGCGACAATGGGGTCACGCCAGACCTCCTTTCCCCCCACCAGCGTTAGCAGCGGCCAGCCTGCTAGCTCACGTCCTTCCCAGGGGCTGTAGCGGGCTTTGGAGACAAAACTCGAGGAGTCCACCGTTCTTGAGCCATGCGGATCGAAGAGCATCAGGTCGGCGGGTTCGCCCGGAGCCAGACGCGACGGCGTTAAACCCAGCGCTTCCCGGGGCCCGGAAGTCATTCTTTCTAAGAGGATTGACAGGGGAAGGCCGCGTTTTAGTACCAGCTCGGTATATAGCAGCGGGAAGGCCACTTCGAGACCGGGTATGCCAAAGGGGCTGCTTTCGAGGTCGCGGTCTTTCTCGGCGGCGGTGTGCGGCGCATGATCACTGCCAATGGAGGATAGCTCGCCCCGTTCCAGCGCGGCAATAAGTTTTTCGACGTCGTCGCGTGTTCGCAAGGGGGGTGCGACTTTGAAGCGCGGGTCGAATGACCGCCAGCTTTCTTCGGTGAGGGTCAGGTGATGGGGCGTGACTTCGCCGAAGACCGGGAGGCCGTCGGCCCGTGCCGCCGCGATCAGCTCGGCGCTGCGCGCGGTAGATACGTGCTGCACGTACAGTCGCGGTTGGTGCCCCAGCGATCTGGTTTTGCGCAAGGAATATCTGAGGATTTCCAGGTCACGGGCAATCCGGGCGGATTCGGCTTCCGGGGGATTCCCCGCAAGGCCCAGCACGGCTGCTAGGGCGCCGTCGTTCATGACTCCGTTGCCGCGCATGCCTGTGTCCTCGGCGTGAACGGCTACCGTCAGTCCGGCAGCGGCGGCGTATACAAGTCCGCGCGCGAGAACCCCGGAGTTCTCGTTCGTGCGGCCGTCATCGGTTAGCAAAACGGCCCCTGCGCTGGCGAGCAATGAGGCGGCGGTCAATCTACCCCCTTCCTGATCAACCGTCAGCGCCGCGGAGCACAGCAGGCGGGCGCCGGAAAGATCGTATGCTTCATTCAACAGCGCCCTGACCTGTTCGGGTTCCTGAACCACCGGATCGGTATTGGGCATTGCCACCACGGTGCCGAAACCCCCCCGCGCTGCGGCGGCCAGGCCGGATGCAAGACCCTCTTTGGTTTCCTGACCTGGAGTGCGCAGATGGACGTGGGGGTCGAACAGCGCAGGCGCGAGATACAGCCCGTCGGCATCGATTACGCTCTCGGCGTTTCCTCCCGAAAGTGATACTATGCGGCCTCCAGCAACAAGCACGTCGGTCTTCCCGAGCTCGCCGGAGCCGTCAACCAGCAGGGCGTTTTTGATGAGCAGGCTCATGCCGCCCTCCCTACAAGCAGGTGATAAAGCACGGCCATTCGCACGGCCTCGCCGACGCGAACCTGTTTCTCAACGCGGCTCTTGGGCCCGTCGGCCAGGGTTCCCTCGATCTCTACATCGCGGTTCATGGGGCCGGGGTGGAGAAGGGGCGCTTCCGGCTTCGTTTTGTCCAGGCGCTTCTTGGTCACCTGGTAGTTAGCTATGTACTCGCGCAGGGATGGCAGTACCCCTTCGCCCATGCGCTCGCGTTGCAAGCGCAGCACCATCACTGCGTCAGCGCCATCAAGCGCGGAATCCAGGTCCGTGGTCAGGCGCGCACCGGGCAGGTTTTCGGGTAGAAGGCCTGCAGGTCCGGCGGCCCAAACTTCGGCCCCCAGGAGAGGCAGCAGCTCGGCGTTAGAGCGAGCTACGCGAGAGTTAGCGATGTCGCCGACGATAGCTATTTTCTTGCCATCGAGCGTTTCAAGATCGCTCAATAGAGTATAGGCGTCAAGCAACGCCTGGGTGGGGTGGGCGCGGCGGCCGTCCCCGGCGTTGACCACTGCCCCCTGCAGCCAGTTCGTTGCCTGATGCGCCATCCCGGCCACCGGAGAGCGGATGACATATGCGTCTATAGCCATTGCCTGAAGAGTCAGCAGGGTGTCTTTAAAAGATTCTCCCTTGGAGAGACTCGAGCCCGCGCCGCTGAAACTCACTACATCGGCCGACATTCGTCGCGCTGCCAGCTCGAAGCTAATGCGGGTGCGGGTGGATGGCTCGAAGAACACGGTGGCCACGGTAAATCCCTTTAGGGCGGGCACCTTTTTCATCGGGCGATCGAGCACCGCTTCCATCATCCGTGCGGTTTCGAACAGGTTCTCGGCCTGCGTCCGTTCCCACCCCTCGAAATCAAGTAGGTGCTCTAGCGCTCCCACAATTCCACCCCGTCTTCGCCGTCGGTTTCGCGAAGTTTTACCTTGACCACCTCGTTTTTCGAGGTAGGCAGGTTCTTGCCCACAAAATCGGCGCGTATCGGCAATTCCCGGTGCCCGCGGTCCACGAGCACTGCGAAGTACACGCGCCGGGGACGACCCAGGTCAACCAGCGCGTCGAGCGCCGCCCGGGCGGTTCGGCCGGTAAACAGAACGTCATCTACTAGAACCAGCGGACGGCCGGTGACGTCCCAGGGTATTCGGGTTTCCCTGACCTTGGGTTGAACCCCTATTTCGCTCAGGTCGTCCCGGTAAAGGGTGATGTCCAGCACCCCCACGGGTGGCTGCACGTCCTCGAAGCGGGCAATGAGCCCGGCCAGGCGTTCGGCCAGGGGGATGCCCCGGGTGTGAATCCCCACCAGGGCGAGATCTTCGGCTCCTTTGTTTTTTTCTATGATTTCATGCGCTATGCGTTTCAGAGCGCGGTCGATCTCTGCGGGCTCGAGCACTTTTGCCTTGAAGCGCATCATGCCCTCCCAAAAAAAACCGCCCGCAAAGGGCGCGCCGCTCCTAGCTTGTATGGCTGTCCGGTCACATTTTCCTCCTTCTCCGCCTCGCGGGACGGACTTAAAGGTCACAGCAATTTACCTCCTTGTCCGGGGTCGGGTCAAGCGTATCCAACCTGCTTTACGTAGATGGTGATCGCAGGCGACGCAGTCGATTCACTGGCGTGCTGTCGCTTTCTGTGTCAGCGGGGTTCTTTGCGGGGCGGCTAGAAGGCATGATCCGAATTTGTACGCAGCGGAACTTGCGGCAACAAACGGCGGTTGGTACAGTAGGGAGCGTTGGTTGGCCGCACGACCAAGCCCGTGCGCCCTCTAAGGAGGAATCCATGAAGGAAGGCATACACCTCAAGCTCGTTCCCGCAAAGATAATCTGTGGTTGCGGGAACGTCATCGAGACGTACTCGACCAAACCTGAGATACACGTAGAAGTTTGTTCTGCTTGCCACCCGTTTTTCACCGGCAAACAGCGTTTCGTGGACACCGAAGGGCGTGTGGAGCGCTTCCAGCGCCGCTTTGGGGATTCGTACAAGAAGAACCTCAAGAAGAAGAAAAAGGCATAGCGCTTCGGGTGCTAGAAATCACCCCCGCGACGAGCGGGGGTGATGCATTGGCTGGCGCTGGCCTATTCGGATTTAGCCTCTTCGATAATCTTCTGGGCCAGCTGTGACGGCACTTCGGCATAGTGGCTGAATTCGAGGGTATAGGCACCCTGCCCGGCGGTAAGACTGCGCAGGACGCGGCTGTACTCGAGGATCTCCGCTAGGGGGGCTTCGGCGTTGATGACGGCTAGGGCGCCATCCATATCCGATCCCAGCACGCGCCCGCGCCGTCCTTGTAGATCCGAAAGAATGTCGCCCATTTTGTCTTGGGGAACTATGATCTTGAGCTTGTAAATCGGCTCGAGCAGCGTAGGACCTGCCTGCTCCATGACCTTGCGGAAGGCCAGAGATGCAGCCACCTGGAAGGAGAGGTCAGAGGAATCGACCGAATGGTATGAGCCATCGTAAACAGCAGCGCGAAAGCCGATAACGGGATAACCGGCCAGAGCACCTTTCTTCGCGGCTTCTTTGATGCCCTTTTCTACCGCCCCCATATATTTGGTGGGTATGACCCCGCCGGTAATTTCCCAGATGAATTCGTAATCTTCCGCTGGTTCGAGGCGCAACCAGACGTCGCCATACTGGCCGTGACCGCCGGTCTGCTTTTTGTGTTTGCCCTGACCTTCTGCTTTGCGGCGAATGGTCTCCCGGTAGGGGATCTTGGGCAGTTTCATCTCGACATCGACGCCGTAGTCCTTGAGGCGCTCTCCAGCCACTTCCAGGTGCATGTCGCCCATACCCCAAAGCAGCATTTCGCCGGTTTCCTCATTGCGTTCCAGCCGCAGGCTGGGATCTTCTTCCAGAAGTTTCCCTATGGCCTCGCCGAGCTTTGCCTCGTCGCCTTTGCTCTTGGGGGTTATGGCCATGAAGGTGGTAGGCTCGGGAAGCTTGGTCATCGGGACTTCTTCGGGTTCCTCGGCCCAAAGTGCCATGGTTCGGTGTAGCTGGTCGGCTTTGGGCAGTGCCAGGATGTATCCGGCAGTGGCCCTGTCTACCTCTAGCAGTTCATTGCCTCTCGGTACATAGAGTTTGTTGAACTTTACCGGCCCCTCTTCTGACTGCAGTACGTCGCCTGGCTTCAGCTCGCCCCGGTAGAGGCGGATGTAGGCCACTTTCCCCACGAATGGTTCCACCTGTACTTTGAATACCTTGGCCAGTGGCGGGCCTTCTCCCCAACGCTCCGTTGGAGCGGGAAGCGCTTCGAGGAAGATGTCCAGCAAGGGTTCCACCCCAATGAGGTTTTCTCCGGAGGCGATCGCCACCGGGTATACCAGGCCCTGCCGGACCGCTTCATGGAATGCCTTAGCTACCTGATCGGGAGCCGGTTCCTCGCCTTCCTCGAGGTATTGCTCGAGCAAATTTTCATCGGTTTCTACTATGGCCTCGATTGCCTGCTCGTGGTATTTGGATACCTGATCAGTGAGTTCGGAAGGTATCTCGACTTCCTGGTATTTTTCGCCATCGTAGCGCAAGGCTTTATTGTGGAGCACATCCAGCAAACCCACCCATTTTTCGCCCTCGCGCCATGGCAGGTGCACTGGGACGATGCTTCCAAGGGTGGAGCGCAAGTCCTCTAGCAACTGGAAGAAGTCGCCGCCTTTGTCAAGCTTCGTCACCACTATCATTCGCGGCAGTTCCAGCCGCTCGGATACGGTCCAGGCGCGCTCGGTGCCTATTTGGACCCCGTCAGGAGCGCTGACGGTAACTACAGCGGCGTCGGCGGCGGTGAGGGCTCCGCGTGTGCTGGCGATGAAGTCTAGATAGCCAGGGGTGTCAAGTACAAAAAACTTATGCCCCTTCCAGTCGAGGGGCAAGACCGCCGTGCGCACACTTATGCCGTGGGCTTTTTCTTCCGGAGTGTAGTCCGAGGTGGTGGTGCCCTCGGGCACGCTCCCCCTCCGTTCCTTGGCCCTGGTGAGATAGAGCAGTGCCTCGCCCAGGGTTGTTTTTCCACTGCCGGAATGTCCGGCGAAGGCGATGGTACGGATCACGATAGTCCTCCTTTCGATGCCTCCTACGTGCAACAAGTATACGACGCTCTGGAGAGGTCTTTTCTTTGGCCGAATGTCCCCGCTGGTAGGCTGTGGATATGCAAGTTTGCGTCCGCAGGGATGTATGGGAGACAATGTGGAAAGACGCTCGTGGGCGTGCCCCGGAGGAGGCGGTAGGCCTCTTACTCGGGCATAATGGTTGTGCCATAGAAGCCAAGCCGCTGCCGAATGTTGGCATACCACCTCATGCACGTTACAAAGCAGATCCCCTTTTGTTGCTCGCGGTATTGCGACTGGCGGATGCGCAAGGGATGGATGTTTGCGCCGTTTATCACAGCCACCCTGCCGGACTTCCCCTTCCCAGCTTTACAGACAAGGAAGAAGCGACGTGGAATGTGCCATACGTTATCCTGGGGCTTGCCAGCGCTCAGGCGCGCGCCTTCTTGCTACCCGAAGGCAAAGAGGTGAAAATAAATGTGGAGCCGTGAAGAGCTGGAACGTTACTCCCGGCATATGATCCTCCCCGAAATCGGCCCCGAAGGACAGGCTCGCCTAAAACGCTCCTCGGTACTGGTGATTGGCGCGGGCGGGCTGGGTTCCCCACTCCTCCTGTATCTCGCGGCTTCCGGGGTAGGGCGGATAGGTATCGTAGAGCACGATGTGGTCGATCTCAGCAATTTGCAGCGACAGATTCTCTTCGGAACGGCGGCCATTGGCAGGTATAAGGCAGAGGTGGCACGCGAGCGCATGCTGGACTTGAATCCCCACCTGGAGATACAGGCGTACACTGAAAAACTGACGAATGAAAATGCAATCGAGCTATTTTCGCAATACGATCTCATCGCAGACGCCAGCGATAATTTTCCTACCCGATACCTGGCCAATGATGCGGCTGTACTGGCAGGCAAGCCCTTGGTGCACGGCTCTATCCACCGTTTCGACGGTCAGGTGGCGATTTTCCATTACCAGGGCGGTCCTTGTTATCGTTGCCTGTTCCCCAAACCCCCCGACCCCGATCACGCACCCAACTGCGCGCAGGCGGGAGTATTTGGAGTCTTGCCTGGTGTAATCGGGAGCTTGATGGCCACCGAAGCCCTCAAGGTGCTGCTTGGAATAGGCCGCCCCCTTTCCGGTCGTCTGCTTCTCTATGATGGCCTGGAAGGCGAGTTTCGCGAGCTCAATGTGGAACGCAAACCGGATTGCCCCGTTTGCGGAAACGTGCCACGATCAAGAAGCTCATAGATTATGAGGCCTTCTGCAACGGTTTTAGCCCCTTGCCCTAAGGATGAGGATGGGGACGTTATTCCCCGTATTCGAAAGGGTTGGCGGTGATAAAATTACATTTGAACAGCCAGTGCAGAGCCTGCGCAGCAGACTCGGAAAGGGGTTTGAAATGGCAGAAGCTGAAATCGCACGGGGACTGGAAGGCATCGTCTTCACCGAAACGGAGCTGTCGTTTATTGACGGCCAAAACGGTAAACTTTATTACCTTGGTTACCCTATAGAGGAGTTGGCGGAGCACAGTAGCTTTGAAGAGGTTTCTTATTTGCTTTTGCACAAGCGACTACCCACCGCCGATGAACTTGCCCTGTTCAATGAGAAACTGGTCAAGAACCGGCAGCTGGTAGTGGAGAAGGTAGCGTCTTTCGCGGACTATCCGCGCAACGCTCATCCCATGGCTTCGCTGCGCACCGCCATAAGCGAGCTGGGGCTCTTCGATCCCACCGAAGAAGACACCTCTTTTGAGAGTCTTTACGATAAAAGCATAAGCCTCATCTCTAAGTTCGCCACCGTTACCGCGGCCATTAAGCGCCTTCGCGAGGGCCGTATGCCGATCGAGCCCGACCCCGAGCTTTCGCATGCGGCTAATTTCTACTACATGCTCAACGGCGAAAAGCCGAGCCCGGAGCAGGAAAAGCTTCTTGACGTGGCCCTTATTTTGCACGCCGAGCACGGTATGAACGCGTCCACCTTCACTGCCCTGGCCGTCCATTCCACCGCATCCGACCTCTATTCCTCGATCGTGGCGGCCGTAGGGGCGCTCAAGGGGCCGCGTCACGGTGGCGCAAATGAGCAGGTCATGAAGATGGTGCAGGAAATCGGCAAGCCGGAAGCGGCAAGCGGTTGGGTGCAGGGCAAGCTTGCCAACAAGGAGCGCATCATGGGTATGGGCCATCGCGTTTACAAGGCCCTCGACCCGCGCGCGGTGATCCTCAAGAAGTACGCCGAGATTGTTGCCAAGGCCCACGGCAAGTCCACCGAGTACGAAATCCTTACCATCGTGGAAGAGGAGGCCGGCAAGGTACTGAACCCGCGCGGCATCTACCCCAACGTGGATTTCTACTCTGGCGTCGTATACTCCGACTTGGGTATTCCCACCGAGTTCTTCACCCCCGTTTTTGCGGTGGCGCGCATTTCGGGTTGGACTGCTCACATTCTCGAGTACACCCGCATGGACAACCGCCTGCTGCGTCCCAAAGCCAAGTTCGTGGGAGAACTCGATCGCAAGTACGTTCCCATAGATCAGCGTTAGCCACATTACCTTGCCGAAAACCCGGCGGCCCGGAGTCGCCGGGTTGTTTTATTGTTCGGGAATGGCGTTCAGCGCTTTTAGTGCAGCCGAGGCGTCCGAAAAGCGTTCGGATGGGTCTTTTGCAACCATGCGTGATAGTACCTGACCCAGCGCAGAGTCGGGTTCAAACCCCTTTGCCTCCGGAAGGGGCTTATGCAGGTGACTGCGCATTACCGATTTGGGGCTACCTACATAGGGAAGCTCGCCGGTGAGGCCCCAGTAGAGAATGACGCCGGCGGCGTAGACATCCGTGGCGGGGGAGGCGCTTTCGCCGCGCACCTGCTCGGGTGCGATATATGCGATGGTCCCCAACCTTAAGCGCTGTGTGGTTTCACGCTGGGGACCGGACAGATCAAAGTCAATCAAGCGGGCATGGCCGTGGCTATCGACGATGACGTTTTCAGGTTTGACGTCGCGGTGAACGAAGCCGCGCTCGTGCATGTGCGCCAGAGCCGCAAGCAGCTGCCGAAAGACCGCCAGAAACTTTACGGGCGCGGGCGGTTGATCCGAAAGCCGCTGTCCGGGAGCATGGGCGAGCAGAACAGCTGGGTTTGTGTCTAAGTCGAGGCGTCTGATGACAGGATTGACATTTGGGTGATTAAGGGTGCGGCCAACCTGCCACTCGCGATCAGCGCGCGCCGCGTACCCTTCTGGAAAGACCTTTACGGCAAATGGCTCTCCCTTACCATTGAGGGCCAGATATACCGTTGCAACCGCACCGCGTGCGATTGGACGGATAACGCGATATTCGTCTAAAATGATCCGGCCCGGCAAGCTCACAAGTCAACTATAACGCTATGGAGCGCAGCTCACCCGGTTCACGACCTCGGAGGTAGAGTAATGGGGTGAAATCTAAGAGACCTGTCCCTATAAAGTGGGAAGTTTCTAATAGAGGGATAGCGCTCGCGGGCGGCGCAGCCCGCGGTTTCGCCCACATAGGCGTGTTGAAGGCTCTGGAAGAATTGGGGCTTACGCTAGAAGCAGTAGCAGGTGCGAGCATGGGTGCAATAATTGGCAGCTTGTGGGCGAGCGGATTGAGCGCAGACGAAATCCTGGCGGTTGCTCGCAAGACCCCCTGGCTGCGGTTGATCAATTTTAGTCCCCGGGGCGGGCTTTTTTCCGCGCAGAAATTGCGCGAATTCCTGTTGCACTATCTGCCCTCTGATTTTGATTCACTGGATCGAAAATTCGCGGCGGTGGCAACCGACATTGTTCACGGGCGCACGATTTATTTGCACACCGGGGATCTTCCCAGCGCGGTGTTGGCTTCCGCTGCATATCCAGGTTTGTTTTCTGCTGTAAAGCGAGAAGGCCTGGAGTTAATAGACGGCGGCGTTCTTGACAATCTGCCCGTGGATGCAGCAAGGTTTTTGGGATCCGAATGGATAATTGCATCCGATGTTACCTATGACCCTGATAATGAGACGGCAGTACCCACTAATCTGCTGAGTTTGGGTAGACGCGCAGTTGACCTTATGCAGGCGCGGCTGACTCAGGCGCGGTTGGTCATGAATCCTCCTGACGTTTATGTGCGTCCGGACCTACGTGGCGTGGGCCTTGAACATTTCGGTAAGCTGGATGAGATATGGCCGCTTGGATACGAAGCCGCCATGCGTACTCTTGACGAGGTGATCAATGAACGTACGTGACTTCCTGCGTTATCTTTGGTGCGAGTGGTTCCGCCAGGTA
>Ga0256835_1001533_pt1 | contig 13777 bp, 12 predicted proteins | sample PIR30metaG_FD_185972 | JGI IMG/M metagenome (GOLD analysis project Ga0256835, IMG submission 185972) | Hydrothermal vent microbial communities from East Pacific Rise, Pacific Ocean - PIR-30 | ecosystem: Environmental > Aquatic > Marine > Hydrothermal vents | place: Pacific Ocean: East Pacific...
CCTTTCCTCCGTTAAGTCACCGGACGATGCCTTTTCAGGCATTGCCGTTGAAGAGCTTGAGCTGGTGGATGCTGAGGGGGAGCCCATCACTTTTGGCCTGAACGCGAGGTTTTTGCTTGAGGCGCTTAATGCCTTTGATGCGGAAACGGTGAGGTTCAACCTTGGAGATGCTTTGTGCCCCATAAAGCTTGAAAGCGACGAGTCCAGAGATTACATACACGTGATAATGCCCGTTAGTCTGGAGGAGTAGTTGATGGAGAGTTCGGAGAAGAAAACTTATACTGCGAGTGAAATAAAGATACTTGACGGAATACAGGCGGTTCGCAAGCGCCCAGCCATGTATATAGGAAGCACCGACTTTCGCGGGCTTCACCACCTCATATTTGAAGTGGTGGACAACAGCGTTGACGAGGCGGTTGCAGGTTTCTGTAAAAATATTGAGGTTATCATCCACATAGACAATTCCGTTACCGTTATAGACGACGGAAGGGGTATTCCCGTGGACATCCACCCCGAGGTGGGTAAACCCGCTGTTGAGGTGGTTATGACCACGCTTCACGCCGGTGGTAAGTTTGATTCCACGGTGTATAAGGTATCAGGCGGTCTTCACGGCGTGGGTGTTTCCGTGGTGAACGCCCTCTCCGAGTGGCTTGAGGTGGAGATAAGACGCGACGGAAAGATATACTATCAGCGGTTTGAGAGGGGAAGACCCGTCTGCGAGCTCAAGGTCATAGGGGAGACCTCAAGGACAGGCACCAAAGTCTCCTTTTTGCCGGATAGAAAGATTTTTGAGGATATAGTCATAAGCTACGATTATGTTGCCAACAGGCTGAGGGAGCTTGCCTTCCTCAACCCTGGATTGAGGATAGTTCTGAGGGACGAGAGGGAGGATAAAGAGGAGGAGTTCTACTACGAAGGGGGTATAGTCTCCCTTGTCCAGTATCTCAACGAGGGGAAGACACCCCTTTATCCGCAGATATTTTACATGAAGCGTGAGCAGGACGACGTAATCGTTGAAATAGCCTTCCAGCACAACACGGGTTATGTTGAGACCCTTTACTCCTTTGCCAACAACATAAAGACCCTTGACGGCGGAACCCATGTGAGCGGGTTCAGGGCGGCTTTCACCAGAACCATAAACCAGTTTGCCCAGAAGAATAATCTTCTCAAGGGGATTAAAGGGACGCTGACCGGTGATGACCTGAGGGAAGGGCTCACCGCCGTCATAAGCGTTAAGGTTCCGAATCCCCAGTTTGAAGGTCAGACCAAGACGAAGCTTGGAAATTCCGAGGTGAAAGGGGTTGTGGAGACCCTTTTCGCAGATGAGCTCAACGACTTTCTGGAGAGATATCCGGATGTTGGGAAGCTCATAGTTGAAAAGGCTCTTTCTGCGGCGAAGGCAAGGGAGGCGGCAAGGAAAGCCAAGGAGCTTGTGAGGAAAAAGAGCCGGGTTGAAGGCTCCACCCTTCCCGGAAAGCTCGCCGACTGCTCCGAGAGGGACCCCAAAAAGAGGGAGATTTTTATCGTTGAGGGCGAGTCTGCCGGTGGCTCCGCAAAGCAGGGAAGGGACAGGTCTTTTCAGGCTATACTTCCAATAAAGGGAAAGATTTTGAACGTTGAAAAAGCCAGAGTTGACAAGGTTCTCTCCAATCAGGAAATCAGAAACCTGATACTCGCTCTGGGAGTGGGGGTTGAAGGGGTGGACTTTGACATATCAAGGCTGAGATACGACAAGATAATAATAATGACCGATGCCGATGTTGACGGTGCCCACATAAGGACCCTTCTTCTCACCTTCTTTTTCAGAAAGATGAGGAAGGTTGTGGAGGAGGGGCATGTCTATATAGCCCAGCCGCCCCTTTACAGGGTTAAAAAGGGAAGAAGAGAGGTTTACTGTCAGGACGATGCCGAGCTTGAGGACTTCTTCTTCAGCGAGGGAATAAAAGGCGCAAAGGTGAAGGTGGCAGGCAGTGTTCTTGAGGATGAGAGCATACAGGAGCTGGTCTCCCTCATAAAGGAATACCGCTACCTCAGGGAGAAGTTTCTGAAGAGGGGGCGGGACATCAGGGTGATAGAGAAGCTTGCAGAGCTGGGTGAAGAGGAGAGGGAAAAGCTGGTGCTGGGAGATAAGGATGCGGTGAATGCGTTCATAAAGAGGCTTGAGGATATGGGAGTTGATATAGAGTTCTGGGACCTTGAATATGACGAAGCGGTTTTCTGGAAGCTGAGGATAATTTCCGTTTTCGGAGAAAAGAGGGAGACGGTAATAGACAAAGAGTTCCTCAAGGCACCGAGGTTCAGGAAGTTCTGCGAGATAAAGATGAGGCTTTCAGCCTATGAAGGGGAGAAGGTGGTGGTTGAAAAGGACGGAAAGGTTCTCCTTGAGTTTTCCGGCCTTGAATTGCTATACGACAGGATTGTTGAACTTGGGAGGAAAGGGGCTGAGATTCAGAGGTACAAGGGTCTCGGTGAGATGAACCCTGAGCAGTTGTGGGAGACCACCATGAATCCCGAAACGAGAAGGCTGAAAAAGGTGAGCATTGAGGACGCGGAGGAGGCAGACAGGATATTCTCCATACTCATGGGAGATGAGGTTACTCCCAGAAGAAACTTTATCCAGTCCTATGCCAAAGAGGCCCGCAACATTGATATATAATTTCTGGAGGATGAGATGAAGCTTTACGAGCTTACCCTTACACAGGTAAGGGACCTTGTGGATAAAGGGGAGGTGAAGCCCTCCGAGGTTCTGGAGGCTGTGGTCGGCAGGATTGAGAAGGTTGAGGAGAGGGTGAAGGCTTACATAACCCTCACCTTTGACGAGGCGTTTTCAAGCGTTGAGAGCAAGAAGCTCGGCAGGCTCTCTGCCGTGCCCATAGCCGTCAAGGACAATATATGCACCAAGGGCATAAAGACTACCTGTGCGTCAAAGATGCTCTACAACTTCGTTCCACCGTATGACGCCACCGTGGTCAAAAAGATGAAGAAGGAGGGGTATGTCCTCATTGGAAAGACCAACCTTGACGAGTTTGCCATGGGCTCCTCCACCGAAAATTCCGCCTTTTTCACCACGAGGAATCCGTGGGACCTTGAGAGGGTGCCGGGGGGCTCTTCAGGCGGTTCCGCCGCTGCCGTTGCCGCTGACATGTGTATAGCCGCCATCGGTTCGGATACGGGAGGCTCCATTCGCCAGCCCGCCTCTTTCTGCGGGGTTGTGGGGCTTAAACCCACATACGGCAGGGTTTCGAGATACGGTCTGGTTGCTTTTGCCTCCTCACTTGACCAGATAGGGCCCATAACCAAGACCGTGGAGGATGCCGCATACCTTCTTGAGGTTATATCCGGAAAAGACGAGCTTGACTCCACTTCCGCTCCGGTGGAGGTGGAGAAGTTTACCAAGGCTTTAACGGGCGAAGTTAAAGGGCTGAAGATAGCCCTTCCAAAAGAATACTTCTCCGAAGGGATTGACCCTGAGGTGAAGGAGGCGGTGCTCAAGTGTGTCAGGATGCTTGAGTCTGAAGGGGCACATGTTGACGAGGTGAGCCTTCCCCACACCGAATACGCCATATCCGCCTACTACATCGTTGCGCCGGCTGAGGCCTCATCAAATCTGGCAAGATACGATGGGGTGAAATACGGATTCAGGGCGGAGGAGTACACCGACCTGATAGACATGTATTTCAAAACCCGCTCTCAGGGCTTTGGCAACGAGGTGAAAAGGAGAATCATGCTCGGAACCTACTCCCTCGCTTCGGGATATTACGACGCATACTACCTCAGAGCCAAGAAGGTGAGAACCCTCATAAGGCAGGATTTTGAAAGGGTATTTAAAGACTTTGATGTGATTATCACCCCCACATCGCCCACCACAGCCTTTAAGATAGGGGAGAAGGCTTCTGACCCGTTAACTATGTATCTTTCTGATATATTTACGGTTTCTGTCAATCTCGCAGGAATACCGGCGGTTTCTATACCCTGCGGTGTGAGCGGGGAAAACCTCCCCATAGGACTGCAGGTGATAGGCAACTTCTTTGAAGAGGCGAAGATTTTGAATGTGGCTTACGCCGTTGAAAAGAGAATCAATTTCAGGGAAAACAACTCTCCCAATTTAGATTAAAAGGAGAAAAAGATGGAGTATGAAGCTGTCATAGGGCTTGAGGTGCATGTTCAGCTTGCCACCAAATCCAAGATATTCTGCTCCTGCTCCACGGAATTTGGAGCCGCACCCAACACCCATGTCTGTCCTGTCTGTCTGGGGATGCCGGGTTCTCTTCCGGTCTTGAACGAAAAAGCGGTGGAATACGCGGTTAAGGCGGCTTTAGCCTTGAACTGCAGGATAAACCTTAAGTCCATATTTGCCAGAAAGAATTACTTCTACCCCGACCTCCCCAAGGGCTACCAGATTTCCCAGTATGAGGAGCCCCTTGCAGAGGAGGGCTACATCGAGATTGAGACGGAAGAAGGGACAAAAAGAATAAGGATAAAACGCGTTCACATGGAGGAAGATGCGGGGAAAAACATTCACGGAGAGGGCAACGACCCCTACAGCTATGTGGATTTGAACAGGGCGGGTATCCCCCTTATAGAGATTGTTTCCGAGCCGGACATATCGTCTCCTGCCGAGGCGAGGCTTTACCTTCAGAAGTTGAGAACCATTATGCGCTACATAGGGGTTTCAAATGCCGACATGGAGAAGGGAGAGCTGAGGTGCGATGCCAACGTTTCCGTAAGGCCTAAAGGCTCGGATAAGCTGGGGGTGAAGACGGAGCTGAAGAACATGAACTCTTTCAGGCATGTTCAGCGCGCCCTTGAGTATGAGATAGAGAGGCAGATTGAGGTGCTTGAGGAGGGGGGAGAGGTTGTTCAGGAGACGAGGCTCTGGAATCCCCATCTCGGCATAACCGAGACCATGAGGAAGAAGGAGGAAGAGCACGATTACAGATACTTCCCTGAACCGGACCTGGTTCCGCTGGTTCTCGGAGAGGAGTTCGTTGAGCGGATGAAAGCCGAGCTTCCGGAGCTTCCCGACGATAAGAAGAGGAGGTTTATGGAGGAATACGGCCTTTCAGCCTACGATGCCGAGGTCCTCTGTGCCGATAAGGCTTTAGCCGACTTTTACGAGGAAGCGGTGAAGGCGCACGACAATCCCAAAGCCATTGCCAACTGGGTTATGGTGGAGCTTCTGGGCAGGCTGAACAAGGACGGCAGAAGCATCTCCGAGTCTCCTGTGGCGCCGATGCAGGTTGCAAAGCTGGTAAAGCTCATAGACGACGGCGTCATCTCCGGCAAGATAGGCAAACAGCTCTTTGACATCCTTTACAGGGAAGGAGGAGACCCGGAGGTTGTGGTTAAGGAGCGTGGACTGGTTCAGATAACCGACACCTCGCAGATTGAGGCGGTGGTTGATGAGGTGATAAAGGAGTGCCCTGACGAGGTGAACAAGTATCTCGCCGGTAAAACCAAGGTTATAGGCTTCCTCGTGGGGCAGGTGATGAAGAAAACGAGGGGCAAGGCCAATCCCAGGCTGGTTAACGAGCTTCTCAGGAAAAAGCTTGACGAGCTTAAGGGGTAGAAGATGGTAAAGGTGGCAGAGCACATAAAGAAGCTTGTTCCCTATAATCCGGGAAAGCCCATAGAGGAGCTTGAGAGGGAGAAGGGGATAAAGGCTATAAAGCTTGCCTCAAACGAAAACCCTCTCGGTCCCTCTCCAAAGGCGGTTGAAGCCATAAGGCGTGCCGCGGAGAAGGTGCACAGATACCCGGAAGGGGGATGCTATTACCTGAGAAAGAAGCTGTCTGCCTTTCTGGGGGTGGGTGAGGAGAACCTCGTTTTCGGAAACGGCTCAAACGAGATAATAGAGATACTCATGCGCACCTTTCTGGCTCCCGGAGACGAGGTGGTTTACGCATGGCCCGCTTTTGTGGTCTATAAGCTCATATCTCAGGCCATGGGCCTTTCCGCCAGGGAGATTCCTTTGAAGGACATGCGGCACGATTTGGAAGCCATGGCGGACGCCATAACGGATAGAACGAAGATGGTCTTTGTGGCAAATCCCAACAACCCCACCGGAACCGCCGTCTATACCGACGAGGTGGAGAGGTTTCTGGAAAGAATCCCGGATGATGTGATAGTGGTCTTTGACGAGGCTTATTACGAATTTGCAGACCAGAAAAGATTTCCTCAGCTTAAAGACAGGGCGGTAGAAGGCTACAAGAATCTCGTGCTTATGCGCACCTTTTCCAAGGCTTACGGGCTTGCGGGGTTGAGGATAGGCTACTGCATCACCAGCCCCGAGATTGCAGACTACATGAACAGGGTGAGACAGCCCTTTAATGTGAACCTTCTGGCGCAGGAAGCGGCGATAGCCGCCCTTGAGGACCAGGAGCATGTGAAAAAGACCGTTGAGCTTGCCAGCGAAGGCAAAGCCTACTTTTACTCCGAGTTTGAGAAGATGGGGCTTGAGTATGTGCCCAGCGAGACCAACTTTGTATTGGTCAAGGTGGGGGATGGAAGGAGGGTTTTTGAGGGGCTTCTTGACAGAGGCGTTATCGTTCGCTCCATGGAGGGGTATTCCCTGCCGGAATACATTCGGGTCAATGTGGGGCTTGTCGAGGAGAACGAGAGGTTTATAAAGGAGCTGAAAGCCCTTCTTTCCTGAATGTGCCCTTCAGGTTTTGCGGTGCGGGCTTTTTGCGCTGTAGATGCGGTTGAAAACTCAGCATTGAGCCCTTCGGAGGAGATATGAAGGTATCCATTGTGGGATTTGGATTGATTGGCGGCTCCATCGCCCTTAACCTCAAGTCCAAGCTTCAGAATGTGGAGATTGTCGGGATTGACCCGGAAAAGAAGAATCTGGACTTTGGGGTGGAAAGGGGCTTTCTGGATGTTCCACGTGGAACAATCGGGGAGGAGGTCAGGGGGTCGGACTTTGTGGTTATAGCCACGCACCTGAATGCTTATAAGAGCGTTGCCGGTGAGCTTATAGGACACCTTGAGGGCTCCGAGCTGGTTATGGATGTGGGTTCGGTTAAGGGGTTTGTGGTCAGGGAGGTTGCCCCCATCTTTGCTGAAAGGGGGCTCTCTTTCGTGCCGGCTCATCCCATTGCGGGAACGGAGAAGCAGGGGGCTCAGAATGCGGTTTTGGGCCTTTTTGAGGGGGCAAGGTGCATTATAACCCCTTGCAACAACGGGGAGGAGGAGCTGAGAAGGGCTGAATACTTCTGGGGTATTCTCGGCTCAAAGGTGGAGTATCTTGACCCCTTTGAGCACGATGCCATCTTCTCTCAGGTGAGCCACATCCCGCACCTCATAGCCTATGCGCTGGTTGATTATGTGGTGGAGGAGGAAGGGGGAAGGGCTGTGGACTATGCCGGAGGCGGATTCAGGGATTTTACCAGAATTGCCGCAAGCTCTGCCGAGATGTGGAGCACCATCTTTGAGCTTAACAGGGACAATGTGATAGAGGACCTTGAGAGGTTCATGGAGCTTCTGAATGTGTATAAGAGGGCGATAAGAAAGGGCAACTGGCAGGAGCTGAAGGAGCGGCTTGAGAAGGCGTCCAGAATAAGGGCAAACATGAAGTTTTCGTTTTGAGCAGGGGCGCTGGGAGCGCCATAAGATTTGGAGGTTTGTGTTATGAAAAAGGCGGCGGTGTTTTTGTTTCTGTTTGTTTTTGCAGGTCTGATTTATGCGGCCTGCCAGTTTTTTGTGAACTTTGACGACGAAAAGGGATATGGTCAGTCCCGGTATTTCGCTTCAATAGTTGGCTACTGGCATCTGGCAAAGGATGGGGACAACACGGTTTACGCCGTTGACGGCAGAAAGTGGGCGAGAGGAACCTTATCTCCCGGGGTTGCGGAAAAGGCGAAAGCCCTTTACGGGGAAAGGTACGCGGAGTTTCTGGACAGCGTCAGGGCGTACAGGTATTTCCCCCTTTCCATTTTTAAGCCCGTGGAAGACTTTTCCGGTGGTGAGATAAGCGTTAGGTTTAAGGCTGTGAGCGGAAGGATAGACAGGGCGGCGGGTATAGCCTTTGACATTAAAAAGAGCGGGGATTACCTCGTGGTGAGGGCAAATCCTCTGGAGAACAACCTCGTTCTCTTCAGGTTGAAAAGAGGAAGAAGGTCTGTGGTGCAGTGGATAAGGAATGTGAAGACCCCTTCAGGGGTGTGGCATACCTTGAAGGTGGTGATTGATGGAAAGAGGATAACGGGCTATCTAAACGGAAAGAGGTACATCAGTTATGTTAACTCCACCCCCATACGGGGGAAGATAGGCTTATGGTCCAAAGCCGACTCCTATGTCTTCTTTGACGACTTCAGGGTCAGCTGTAGGTAGGCGGGGTTTCTGGTGAGGGAATTTGTAGCTTTCAGCAATGTGTCCAAAGGGTTTCGCAACATATTGGCTCTTAAAGGAGTGAGTTTTTCCATACCCGGAGGGAGTATAGCCGGACTTATAGGCCCCAACGGGGCGGGAAAGAGCACCATACTCAAGATAATCGGAGGACTTCTCCCTCAGGACGAGGGGGACGTTTACATAATGGGAAGAAGAAACCCTCCCTTTTACCAGCGCGCAAGGCTTCTTTCCTACATGACGGAGGGGCTTCAGCCGTATCCGGACCTGAAGGTGGGTGAGTTTGCAAATTTTGTTTCAGGCGGCTTTGAGCAGGGCAGGGAGTATGCAGAGGCTCTGGGGCTTTCTTCCGTCTGGAAAAAGAGAATAAAAGCCCTTTCAAAGGGCTACACGCAGAGGCTCAAGCTCTTTTGCGCTCTGGCGAACGAGAAAAAGCTCGTGGTTCTGGACGAGCCTTTTGAGGGCTTTGACCCCATACAACTGCTGGACATTCTTAACCTTTTGAAGAAGGAGAATTTCATGGGCAGAACTTTTGTGCTGTCCACGCACAACATCGGGTATGCGGAGAGGGTGTGCGATTACTTCGTTCTGCTTAAAGAAGCGGAGGTGGTGGAGGAGGGCGACTTTGAAGCCCTTAAAGGGAGGTACGGGAGTTCCTCCCTTGAAGAAATCTTTATAAAGGCGCTTGCATGAGGCTGTTTCTCAAAGATTTGCTTCTTCTGAGAAGGAGCGTGAGCTTTTACCTCCTTTTGGCTTTGACCTCTCTTTTTGTGGGGAACAGCTTTGTTCTTGCCGTTGACATATACAGCAAGGCCAGTGTGGCGGCTTTGAAGGATGCCGCTTATGCCAAGGGGTTTGAGCCTGTTCTCGGAGTCTTTGTCCCTTCTGCCGGGGCTTATTATCTTCTCTTCTCCCTCATGCTTCCCTTTGTGGTTATTCCGCTTCTCAACGCTGAAAAGGAAAACGACGCCCTTTTTCTGGTTGTTCAGGCGGGATACTCTTTTTCTGAAATTCTGCTGGTGAAGCTCGTGGTGGCGGCGGTGGTGGTTGTTGCTTCCATTGTGATTTTTGCTCCTGCCGTCTTCTTCTGGGTTGTGTGGGGAGGGCATGTGGCCTGGGGAGAGCTTCTTCTCCTTTTTGCGGGATACCTTCTTTACGGGTTTCTGGTTTCCAGTATATCCCTTTTTGCGTCTTCCGTTTTTGCGAGCTTTTCCGCCTCCGCCATTTTGGCTCTTGCCGTGATACTCTTTCCGTGGGTGGTGGATTTTGCCAACGATGTGATAAGCTCCCCGCTTTTTGCGTATCTTTCCGATTTCTCCTTTTCACAGCTTCTTTCTCTTTTTGAGAAGGGCGTTTTCTCCTTGAGGGAGGTGCTCTGCTTTTTCGTGTTCATTTTCGGCTTTTTGTTCATGGCTTACTTCTGTTTGAGGGTGGACCTGAGGAAAAGATGGCTCTGGCTCGGTTTAGCAGGGCTTTCAACCCTTGTTATTCTTCAGGCGCTGTCTTTTGTGAGGGTGGCTGAGGACATAACGGAGAGCCGAAGAAACAGCTTCCCTGTAAGCGCTGAGAGGGCCTTGAAGAGGCTTCCCCCTTTGAGGATAGAGCTTTACTTTGACCCGCAGGATTCAAGGCTTCAGGATTATAAAAGAGAGTTTTTGGACAGGCTTCTTCTCGTCAAAAGGGATGTTGAGGTGGTTTTCCCTAAAGAAGAGGAGCTTGAAAGGAATTACGGAATTATAAAGTACTGCATCAGGCTGAAGGGCGGCTTAAAATGCGAGAGCACCTATTCAAACAGCCCTGAGGAGGCTTTTCAGATACTATCAAAGCTGTCCGGCGTCAGAATTGAGCTCTCCAACCCCTATCCGGGCTATCCCCTGGTGGTGCCTTCGGTGAAGCTTAAATCCGTTAAGTATTTTTACTACCTGCTCCTTCCGTCCTGCTTCGGCTTTTGTGCACTGCTTACGGGTTTGTAGGGGCTATCCTCCCGTTATATACTTTTTTAGCTCCTCTATAGTGAATCTCTGGTTCTTTATAATCTGGTGGACCACATCTCCAATGGTTATGATACCTACGACCCGCCCGTCTTCCACCACGGGAAGGTGCCTTATATGCCTTTCCGTCATGAGCACCATGCACTCTTCCAGCGTCTGGTCGGGAGATACAAAGACCACATTTCTTGACATGAGCTCTCCAACGGTGGTCTCCTTGGAGGATTTGCCCCTTAAAATCACCTTCCTTGCGTAATCCCTTTCCGAGAAGATGCCCACAAGCTTTCCGTCTTCCATGACGAGAACGGCCCCTATATCCTTATCAGCCATGAGCTTCAGCGCGTCAAACACGAGTGTGTCCGGAGTTACCCACCAGACATCGTGTCCTTTGGAGTTTAAGAGCTGTCTTACGGTAATAGCCATCTTGAGCCTCCCGGAATTTTAATAAAAAATACGGCTTTTGTTAGATTTTGTCAAGAAAGAAATAAACCGATGTTTGTGCTTGTAATCCCAAGTGTAAGTTATCTTTCCGCGTGCCAAATGTGAGTTCTTATTCCGCTGTTTGAGAACGAGTTTAATTTTTCAGGGGCAAGGCCTGTGGCTTCTGCGAGGCTCCTTTTGGGGGTGATGAAGGTGACGGAGAACCTTTTGAAGCTGTCTTTTACCCAGCTTCCAAACTGCTGGTAGAGCCTTTGAAGCTCTCTCTGCTTCAGCCTCACTCCGTATGGAGGGTTGGTTACGATGTGTGCGCTTTCAAGCTCCAATCTTGGCAGGCTTTCCCTTTTAAATGTGATGAATCTGTCCACTTTTGCGTTTTTTGCATTTTCCGTGGAGGTTTTTACGGCTATTTCGTCTATGTCAAAGCCGTAGATGGGGACTTTCGGCTGTGATATTTTCTCTTTTGCTTCCTCCAGAAGGCTTTCCCACAATCTTGGGTCAAAGTCTTTCCAGCTCATAAAGGCAAATTCCCGGTTTATGCCCGGTGGGATGCCCACTGCAATGAGAGCCGCTTCTATTGGAAAGGTGCCGGAGCCGCAGAAGGGGTCTATGAATGGGTTCTCTCCGTCCCACTGGGAAAGCAGAATTAAAGCCGCAGCCAGATTTTCCCTTATGGGGGCTTCCGTATAGTTCTTTCTGTACCCCCTTTTGTGGAGCATGGCGCCGGAGGAGTTTATGCTTATGGTGCACACATCCCGCTCAAACCGCACTATGATGCTCGTTCCCTCGTCTTCAAACTCCGCTGTCTCCGGGAAGAACCCCACCCTTTCCCTGATGGCTTTGAGGACCCTTTCCTCTATGGCTTTCGTGTGGATGAGTTTGGATTTTCTTGAGGTTGCCCTTACTTTGACCGGGATGCCGGGCGTTATGAAGTTCTCCCACGGGCACTTGGCGGCTTTTCTCACCAGCTCGCCGAAGTGTTTTGCCCTGAACCTTCCTAATCTGAGGAGTATTCTGCTTGCGCTTCTCAAGTGAAGGTTTACCGCATAAAGAGCCTTTTTGTCCCCGTAGAACTTTACCCCTCCCGGAAGAATGGTGCCTTTGATGTTGAGCTGTTCAAGCTCTTTCAGCGTAACTTCCTCAAAGCCGGGAGGTGATACGGCGAACAGCTCCATCTCTTCCACTGGCTTATCTTGCTCTGGGATGTTTCTGCCTGTATAGCTCTTCAAGCTGTGGGTTGGCAAGGTGGGTGTATATCTCCGTGGTCTTTCTACTTGCGTGTCCCAGAAGCTCCTGTATCACCCTTAAATCGGCCCCTTTAAGGAGTATGTGGGTGGCGAAGCTGTGCCTCAATGTGTGGGGGGAGACCCTTTTGATGATGCCGGCTCTCTTTGCGTATTCCTTTATAAGCTGCCAGACCCTCTGTCTGCTTAAAGGATTCCCCCTTTTTGAGGTGAAGATGAATGTTCCTGCCTTCCGGTTTTCAAGGTGTCTTTTGAGCCAGAAAAAGGCTTCTTCCCCGATGGGAACCATTCTCTCCTTGCTCCCTTTGCCCTTTACCCGCAGAAGCCCCCGGTTAAAGTCAATGTCTTCCGTTTTCAGCCTGCACAGCTCAGACACCCTCAAGCCCGATGAGTATAAAAGCTCGAGCAGAGCCCTGTCCCTTATGCCTTTCGGGGTTCTGGTATCGGGGGCGTTGAGGAGATTCTCCACCTCTTCAGGGGAAAGCACCGAGGGCAGATGCTCCCACTTTCTCGGCTTGTCTATGAAGTCAAGGGGGTTCTTTTCTATCCTCTTCTTTTCAAGGAGAAAGATGAAGAACTGGTTCAGTGCAGAGAGCTTTCTATGTATGGTGGAGGGGGAACATCCCCTTGAGTAGAGGTGGAATACGAACTCAAGGATGCCCTCCGATGAGAGAGGTCCTTTGAAATTGAGGAACTCCTCAATGTCGTGCCTGTATGCTGAGGATGTGTTTGGAGAAAGCCCTTTTTGCGTCTCAAGGTGGAGTATGAAGGCGTCAAGCTCTTTTTCAAGCCCTCTTTTCATCTATCACCTGCAGGTCAAGATAGACCTTCTTGTTGAAGCGCTTTTCCAGCTCAAGCCGTGCCTCGGTGCCGATGCTCTTTATCATCTGTCCCTTTTTCCCTATGACCATCGCCTTTATTGAGGGTTTTTCCGCAACGATGAAGGCTGATGCGTATATTCTGCCTTCTCCCACGTCCACCTCTTTCACCTCAACCCGCACCTTCTTTGCGGCGTCTCTTTTCAGCTTGCTGAGGAGCTTCTCCCTTATCACGTCCTGTATAATGTGGGAGAGGTCTTCTTTTGTCAGGTGCTCAGGGGGCTCTCCTTCCCTTCCCTTTATGTATTTCGCCGTGGTCTTCAGAAGCTCGTCAATGTTGGTCTGCCTCTTTGCCGACACCGGTATTATCTCGTCCCAGAAGAGCTCTTCGGAAACCTCCTGTATAAAGGAGAAGAGCTTCTCCTTTGGAACGCCGTCAATCTTGTTTATCACAAGAAAAATGGGCACCTTTCCGTGAAGGGGCTGGAGCTTCTCCAGTATGCTCTGGTCCTCCTTGGTGATGCCGGTGTGGGCGTCTATCACGAGGTATATCAGGTCGCTGTCCGCGATTTCTGACAGCCCTTCCATCATGGAAGCCTCGTCCTTTTCGTCCTTTGGTCTTGAAAGTCCGGGGGTGTCTATGAAGAACACCCTTACCCCGTCTATCACCCTTTCACCCGTGATGACATTTGCCGTTGTTCCGGGGGTGGAGCTTACCCCGGCCTTCTTCTCTTTGAGTATGCTGTTTAAAAGGGTGCTTTTCCCCACGTTTGCCTTTCCCAGTATAACCACTTTGGCCCAACTCATTTACTCCTCCGCATGGAATTTGGTCGCTAAAGATATAATAAGAGATTTTTTCTTTTGTGCCAGCGCTGATAAAGGCGGTGCTTACAAAGCGGGAAAAAGCGGGCAGGGGTATTGCATATCCCTGCCCGCACTT
>Ga0256835_1001534_pt1 | contig 13772 bp, 13 predicted proteins | sample PIR30metaG_FD_185972 | JGI IMG/M metagenome (GOLD analysis project Ga0256835, IMG submission 185972) | Hydrothermal vent microbial communities from East Pacific Rise, Pacific Ocean - PIR-30 | ecosystem: Environmental > Aquatic > Marine > Hydrothermal vents | place: Pacific Ocean: East Pacific...
CCCCCGCCGCGGTCGCTTCGTCGTCACGACCGCCAGGTCAGTTTCTCCTCGCGCCCTTGCGGGAACGGCCCCGGGGCACGATCCGCGCGGCCCCTCCTCGTCACGGCGGGTGGCGGTCGCTGGCCGGGCGCCGCGTGCGCGGCGCACCCCGGGTCGCTCCGCTCCCCGGGGCCGTGGGGGCGTGTGCGCCCCGGCTCCTCCGGCTCGGGCCGCACCCCGTGGCGACGCACCCGGACGGCGTACTCGACGACTTACCCTTCCCCCGCCCACCCACCCTCTCGGGCCAAGCCGTCTGCGTTCGCCGCCCGGGCACGCCTCCACGGGGCTTGCCCTCGCCTCCGTCGCCGGACCGCCCCCGCCCCCACGCCGGCCCGTTCCTCGTGGGGCGCTCGAGCGCTGGATGGTGGAGGGCTCCGTTGTTGGGGACAGTCCCAATCGTGAAGGCCAGGGTTCTTTGGAGCGCCAGCCGAGACGTTGCTTCGCTCGTCCCTGGGGAGGTGGGTGCGTGGGGTACCAGGCGGGGCGGTCTCGTTTTGGCCAGCGGGTTGGCCGGGTTGGGGATAGTCCCGATCGTGGAGGGCCTCGTGCTGGAGGGAACGATCCGCCGGTCGGCGAGACGATGCTGTCCGTTCCTGCCCGTACCCCTTCCGCTTGGCCGGAAAAGGGACGCTGCGCAACGGCCGCTCCGCGGGGGAGGGGAGACATCCGGTATGATCCGGGTGGGGAGGCTCGTCCCCGGGGAGGGTCCGATGAGCAAGTCGCTGGAACGGTTTCGGAAGGAGCGGGAGCGCCTCAACGCGCTGGTGCTCGAGCGGGCGAACCTCGAGGTCCGGCGGTTCTTCGGCCTCGATGCGGCGGTCTACCGGGACGGCGCTCTTTCGTCGGCGACGAAGGAGATGCTGGGGCTCGTTGCTTCCCTCGTGCTGCGGTGCGACGACTGCATCGCCTACCACGTCATTCGATGCCGTGAAGAGGGTGTCACTGAGGACGCGTTTCAGGAGGTGCTGGCCATCGGTCTCGTGGTGGGCGGCTCCATCGTGATCCCGCACGTCCGGCGGGCCGTGGAGGCTTGGAGCGAGCTCGAAGGGGAAGGGGAAAGACGATGACGGTGCCGCCGTGTCCGTGGATCGACTCCCACGCCCACCTGACGATGTTCGAACCGGAGGAGGTTGGTCCGGCACTGGAACGGGCGGTGATGGCTGGGGTGGCCGGCGTGCTGGTTCCTGCGACCGGTGGCGAGGACCTCGAGGCCGTGGTGGCTCTCGCCGCAGAGCATCCGGGGCGGATCGTTGCGGCCGTCGGGATCCATCCCCACGAGACGTCGACCCTCGACGCCGCCATGCGTCGGCGGGTGCAACGAGCGGCTGGCCTGCCAGGCGTCGTGGCCATCGGGGAAATCGGGCTGGACTACCACTACATGCACTCGCCCCGGGAGGATCAGATCGCCGCGCTCGAATGGCAGCTGGATCTGGCGCGGGACGCCGGCCTGCCGGTGGTACTCCACAACCGGGAGTCGTGGGACGACCTGTGGGATGTGCTGCGTCCCCGCGAGGGTGTCGTCCAGGGGGTCTGCCACTCGTTCACCGAGGGGCCGGCGGAGGCCCGGGCGATCACGGGCTTGGGGATGCTCGTCGGGATCTCGGGCATGGTGACGTTCAACCGCGCGGACAACATCCGGGAGCTCGTCCGCAGCCTGGAGCCTGGCAGCGTGCTCGTCGAGACCGACAGTCCCTACCTGGCACCGGTTCCTCATCGCGGGAAGCGGAACGAGCCGGCGTTCGTCGTCGAGGTCGCCCGGGCGGTGGCCAGGGAGCTCGCCCTGGAGGAAGATGAGCTGAGGTGCCTGACGTTCGAGAGCTTCCGGACACTGTTCGGGACGGCGTCGTGGCCGGAGCCCTGAGAGCCGTCCCGTGCCCGGGGCTCGGGCGGACGGTGGTATTGCCCGAGCGGCCTGAGCGGATCGTCTCCCTCGCGCCCGCGTTGACCGACGCCGTGGTTCGGATCCGTGGAGTCGAGGCGCTGGTGGGCCGTTCGGCGTGGTGCTGGCGGCCCGAGAGGGTATGCCAACTGCCGGTGGTGGGCGGCTACACCGAGTGCCGGCGGGACCGCCTGGAGGCGCTGGCGCCGGACCTCGTCCTGACCACGGGGGGCGTCCAGGAACCGCTTGCGCGGGAGCTCGCCGGGGAGGGGTGGCCCGTCTACCTCGTGCCGCTGCCGTCCTCCCCTTGGGGGATCGTCGAGAACGTCACGGTGGTCGGCACGGTCACCGGTGAGCCGGACCGAGCACTGGCGCTCGCGAGACGCTGCCACGAGGCGCTCGGAGCCGTGCGGGACGTGCTGCCACCGCTCCGCACCTGGGTCGAGATCGACCTCGGAGAGCCTGTGACGGTGGGGCTGGGCGCCTTCGCCACGTGGACGCTTCGCTGGACGGGGCTGGCGCCGACGGGCTGGGACGAGCCGAGGGCGTACGTGACCGGCCGCCCGGTGGGGGACGGGATCGATCCGCCGGAGCTGATCCTCTGGGATGCGCAGCCCCGAAGCGGGGCCACGGAGGCGGCGGTCAGGGAACGTCTGAGGCAGGAAGGCGTCGGGCACTGGCTCGACGCCGGCGCCCGGGTGATCGTCACCGGTGGCGACGTGCTGGCCCACTCGGGTCCGGGGCTCCTCCTGGAGGGGCTGCCGGAGCTCGTCGGTGCGATCCGCCGGCTGGCGTGAGTCCTCCAGGATCCCGGACCTCCCCCTCCTCAGATGGGAGCTCCATCGACGCTGTCATGGCCGTGGCAGATGGGGGACGGACGGTACCATGCGAACGGGCCACGGATCGTTCCGTGGCCCGAAGGATCGAGCGTCTCTGTGTCGTGTGGTCTCAGGCCTTTCTGCGGCCCCGCCGCCTGGTGAGGGCGCGGGCGTCCACAACGGCGTAGCCCGTCCTGGAATCACGACGGACGGGACAGCGGACCGGCTTCTCCAGGACGAACCGGAACTCCTCGAAGAACCCGGGAGCCTTGACGCCGACCGTGGAACGGCGTCGGGACACCTTGAGTGCGCCTTCCTCGTTGCCATCGCCGACGAAATGGACACCGATCCGCTTCTTCTGCGGATCGAAATAGAGGACGGCGTGGCTCGCCTCACCGATGCCGAGCTCCTCGAGCGCCGCCGCGTCGAAGGAGATGTATCCCGTGGGTTTGATCACCGCGACTGGTTCCTTCTTCGCGGTCTTTTTCGGTGCGGTTTTCGGAACATATCGCTGAAATGCCATCGTTCACCTCCGTATCGAATCTTGAAGAGAATACTCGTTTCTTTTCGCTGTGTCAAACGCCGATCCTGAATGAGTATTTCTTCGGCAGGTTTCGGCTCCGATCCAACGGGATCTTGGGGTCGAATCGGGATCGCTATTCCCGGACTGGACGGCGTGATGGAGGCCGTTCCCGTGCTAGACTGGCCGCCGTGAAACGCACGGGAACGCACTGGATCGATGTCTCCGGGGGAGCCCTCCGCCACAATGTCGGAGTCCTCCGGTCGGTGGTCGGGTCGGGGACGGCGATCGCAGCCGTCGTGAAGGCGAACGCCTACGGTCACGGTCTCGACGAGGTGGTGAGAGCGGTCGGAGGCACCGTGGACTGGATGGCGGTGCACACTGCCGCGGAGGCACGGGCGGTGCGTTCGGCTGGGTTTGCCGGGCCGGTTCTCGTGATGGGGTTCGTCCCGGAATGGGAGCTGTTCGACCTCGATCTGGACGTCCACGTCCTGGTCTCCACGGTGGAGGTGCTGGACGCCCTCGCCGCGTACCGCGACCGGGAAGGGGTCGCCCTTCCGGTCCACCTCAAGATCGAGACCGGAACCCACCGGCAGGGCGTGAAGCCCGAGCGGGTTCCCGACCTCGTCCGGGCGGCCGCTGCACGGCGGCTGGACGTGGTGGGGATCGCCACACACTTCGCCAACATCGAGGACACGCTCAACCACGAGTTCGCCCTGTCCCAGCTCGAGCGGTTCCGGGAGGCCGTCGGCGTCCTCCGCCGCGAGCTCGGGGAGGAGCCCCCGTTCGTCCATGCGGCGTGCTCGGCCGCGGCGCTCCTGTTCCGCGAGGCGGACTTCACACTCGTCCGGACCGGGATCTCGCTGTACGGTCACTGGCCGTCCCGTGAGACGCGGCTCTCGTGGCTCCTGGAGCACGGACGCTCCGAAGAGGTCGCGCTGCGGCCGGCGCTGACCTGGAAGGCGCTCGTGGGCCAGATTCAGGACGTTCCGGCCGGCGGCACGGTGGGGTACGGCCGGACCTGGACGGCGCTCCGACCCACGCGGCTCGCGGTGCTCCCCGTGGGGTACGCGGACGGGTACCCGCGGGCGATGGGCAACCGGGCCAGGGTCGTGGCGAACGGCGCGGCGGTTCCGGTGGTGGGGCGGGTGTGTATGAACATCACCATGGCGGACGTCACCGACGTGGAGGGGCTCGGCGTCGGAGACGAGGTGGTGCTGCTCGGCCGTCAGGGTGATGCGGAGGTAACGGCCGAGACGCTCGCTGAACTGGCCGGGACGATCAACTACGAGCTCCTCGCCCGTCTCTCGCCGGAGACGCCTCGCGTCCTCGTCGACTGACACCTGGAGAGGACGGGTCGCCGGGGGACGGGCCGTTGGACGGTGCGACCGGTTGGCAGGAGTCTTGCACTTCCCTTCACTGGGAGGGAAACGATGCGACGAGGGTTTGGTCTGGCCGTCTTGGTGGTGTTGCTTGTGGCCGCATCCGCGGCAGCCGGTGTGTCGGTGGGGATCAGCATTCAGGCGATCCCCGGCATCTGGGTCGGGACGGGCTGGACGTGGCTCCCGCACCCGCCCCCGGCGCCGGATGTCGCGGTTGTTCGGATCGGCGTGCGGCCGTGGTGGACGCGGCTCGAGCTCGACGGGCGGTTCATCGGGATTGCCGACGACTTCGACGGGGTGCCCGATTACCTCTACCTCCGGCCGGGAACGTACCGGCTTGCCTGCATCCTCGGCGGGTACGAGACACAGGTCGTGGAGATCGTCGCCAAGGCCGGCTACCGGTACGATATCGACTTCCGGCTCAAGCGCGTCAAGGGGACCAAGAAGGAGCACTTCTGGCAGAAGCCGCACCGGCCGAAGCCGTTGCCAAGGCTGTACGGTCCGGTGAAGGGGCAGGGGGCGCCGGAGTCCGCGTCCGGGCAGGCCGGGCGGCCGGGGAACGGGACGGCTCCGCCCCGCGGGACGGGACCGGACCTGTCGCTCCGGCCTGACCTCGCTCCCGGGACGGCGGGCGGCGCGGATCGGAAGGCGGACTCCTCGAGGGCGGAGATGGGACGGCTCGTTCTCCGGGTCGATCCGCCGGGCGCGGCGGTGTACCTCGACGGCGAGTTCCTGGCGACCGGGCGGGAGCTCCGGCAGCTCGTGGAGCCGCTGGCGGTCTCCCCGGGCCGGCACGTGGTCGAGATCGTGGCGCCCGGGCTTCCCGGGGTCAGGCGCGAGTTCGATGCAGCGCCCGGCGAGACGGTGACGCTCGAGCTCCACGCCTCGGGTGCCGGGGGATCCGCCGGCACGCCCTGACGGGGGTCGTCCCCTCCGCTTGACAGCGGCGGTCCGTGGGATACCATCGGCCAGCCCGCCGGGCGGGCGATTCCTGCTGCGAGACGGGAGGCACCATGGCCGGCAACCTCAAGGGACGTCACTTCCTCAGACTTCTGGATTTCACCCCCGGTGAGGTCCGCGACCTGCTCGAGCTCTCGGCGACGCTGAAACGGAACAAGCGCGCGGGCGTCAGCGGCCGGGCCCTCGAAGGGAAGAACATCGCTCTGATCTTTGAGAAGCCGTCTACACGAACCCGCTGCGCCTTCACCGTGGCGGCGGTGGACGAGGGCGCCCACGCGGAGTACCTGGGCAAGGGCGACATCCAGCTCGGGAAGAAGGAGACCGTGGCGGACACGGCGCGGGTGCTGGGGCGGATGTTCGACGGGATCCAGTACCGTGGCTTCGCCCACCGGACCGTGGAGATCCTGGCCGAGTACGCCGGTGTGCCGGTGTGGAACGGCCTGACCGACGAATGGCATCCCACGCAGGTTCTGGCCGATCTCCTGACGGTGATGGAGGAGTTCGGCCGGCTGGAGGGGCTGGCGCTGGCGTACGTGGGCGACGGGCGCAACAACATGGCGAACTCCCTGATGGTCGGGTGCGCCAAGGTCGGGATGGACGTGCGGATCGTCGCGCCGGCGAATCTCCACCCCGCGCCGGAGCTCGTGGAGACCGCGCGGGAGATCGCCGCTGGAACCGGCGGGAAGGTGACCGTCACCGACTCGGTGGAGGAAGGCGTCCGCGGCGCTCACGCCGTCTACACCGACGTCTGGGCCTCCATGGGCGAGGAGTCGAAGATCGAGGAGCGGATCGCCCTCCTCGAGCCGTACCGGGTGACGGAGGCGATGATGGAGGCCACGGGGCGCCGGGAGGCGATCTTCCTCCACTGCCTGCCGAGCTTCCACAACCTGGAGACGGAGCTCTCGCAGCGTTACCCGAAGATCCGCGAGGTGGAGGACGCCGTGTTCGAGGGCCCGCGCTCCCGGGTGTTCGACGAGGCGGAGAACCGTGTTCACACGATCAAGGCAGTGATGGTGGCCACCCTGGGCCGCTGAGCGGATCGTGGCCTGGAGCCTCCTCGCCGCCCTGACCCTCACCCTGGCGCTGGTCGCAGGGATCGGGGGGCTGGGCCGGCTCGCGGGGCTCCGCGGGCTCCCGGAGGCCTGGGTCGTGGGGTTCCACATGACGTGGTGGCCCGCGGCCCTCGTGGGGACCGTTGCCGGGCCCGAGGCCGGGGCCGCCGTGGCACTGGCGGTTCCTGCGGTGGGCCTCCTCGGCTGGGTCCGGGGTGGACGCCGTGGACCGCTCGGCATCCTTCTCGTCGCGACGGTGGCCGGGGCACCGGTCTGGCTGGCGCCGCCGGTGTTCTACGACAGCCTCGTCTACCACCTGGGGATGCCGTGGAGCTGGCTCGTCAACGGTTCCATGGCGCCGGTTCCCCACAACCTGTTCAGCAACTTTCCGCTGGCGGCGTCGGCGGTCTACCTCGGGCCGGTGCGGCTTGGTCTGCCGTCCGTGGCCGCCGGACTCCACTGGGCGGCGATGACGCTGGCGGCCATGGCCGCCGTGAGCCTGGCGGGGCGGCTCGGGGCCGGACGGTGGGCCTGGCTCGCGGCCCTGTGCACCGTATCGGTGTGGCACGGCCTCTGGGTCGGGGGGCTTGCGGCGGCGGACTGGTTCGTCGTGCTCGGCGTGACGGTGGTGGCGTCGGAGATTGCGGGAGAGCTCGGGACCGGGGCGCCAGGCCGGCCGTGGATGGCGGGGCTCGGTCTCGGTCTTGCGCTGGCAGCGAAGTACACGGCGGCCGTCCCCGCCGCGGCGGTACTCGCCGCCCTCGTTGCGGTACGGCCGAGGGCGGTGCGGTGGGCCGGGGCCACGGGCGGGATCGCGGTAGCCGCAGGTTCTTTCTGGTTTGTCCGGAACCTCCTGATAACCGGGAACCCGGTCTACCCGCTGGCATGGAACCTGATCGGAGGCCGCGGGTGGGACGCCGCCACGAACTCCCGGTACCTTGCCGCCATGAGGGCGGGCGCTGGCGGTCCCGTGGCGGTGCTCCGGGGCCTGGCCCGGCTTCCCGGCCTTGACCGGGGCCTGGGTCCGTGGGTCTGGGTCGCCTTCGCCCTTATGGTGGCGACGGCCCTCTCCGTCCGCCGCCAGAAACCGACGGTGGTCTGGGCCGCCGGCGCTGTCGGACTGGGGGCCGTGGGGTGGGCCGCCACGGCGCAGCTCCCCCGCTTCGCCCTGCCACTGGTGCCGATCCTTGGCGCCGGTGCGGCGGCGTCACTGGCCAGTGTCCGGCGTCCCGTGATCCGCGGCGCGGTGGCGGTGGCGCTTTTCCTCGGCTGTCTTGCGGGAGCGGCCCGGTGGGCAGGGTTCACTTTCGGAACCGCAGGGTGGGCGGCGTGGTGGCACGATGCGGATGGTTGGCGCCATGCGGTGACCGTCGACGATCCGATGCCGGCCTACCGTGCAGCGGCCCGGCTGCTCCCGGGGGATGCCCGGATCCTGCTCGTCGGCGAGGCGCGGAGCTTCGGTTGTCCCCGGCCGTATCACGCCAGCTCGGCCCGGGACGTCCAGCTCGTCCAGGCGGTAGTGGAGTCCGCGGGGACGGCCCGGGACGCCGCCCGGGTTCTCGGGCGGGCAGGGTTCACCCACCTGCTGATCGCCTGGGGCGAGATCCGGCGCCTCCACGCGCCGCCGGCGTCGGTGCTCCGGTGGCGGAACCCGGAGGCCGAGGCGCGCTGGTGGGCGTTCCTCGAGCGGTGGACGACACCGGTCTGGCAGGGGGAGGCCGTGGAGATCCGTTCGCTCGGTAACCCGGGCGGGAACGGGAGGGTGGTGCCGGTGTCTGGGGAACCGGGTACAATGCGCGCGGGAGAGGGACAAGGAGGTGACCATCATGATCGAGAGGATCCGTGAGCTTCTGGGCGACAAGGCCGACTACCTCGACTACACGGCGAAGGGTATCGACCGTTCGATGCTGCACCTTCCCGGACCGGACTTCGTGGACCGGGTGGTGTCGGTCTCGGACCGGTCGCCGGGCGTGATGCGGAGTCTTCAGTGGCTTCTCGGAACGGGCCGCCTGGCGGGGACCGGGTACGTCTCGATCCTTCCAGTGGACCAGGGTATCGAGCACTCAGGTGCAGCATCGTTTGCGCCCAACCCGATCTACTTCGATCCGGAGAACATCGTCAGGCTCGCCATCGAGGGCGGATGCAACGGCGTGGCTTCCACCCTCGGCGTGCTGGGAGCCGTGTCACGGAAGTACGCTCACAGGATCCCGTTCATCGTCAAGATCAACCACAACGAGCTGCTGACGTACCCGGCGATCCACGACCAGACGATGTTCGCCTCGGTGGAGCAGGCGTTCGAGCTGGGGGCCGTGGGGGTGGGTGCGACGATCTACTTTGGCTCGGAAAACGCGCGGCGGCAGATCATCGAGGTCTCCGAGGCGTTTCAGCGGGCGCACGAGCTGGGGATGTTCACGGTGCTGTGGTGTTACCTGAGGAACTCCACGTTCAAGAAGGACGGGAAGGACTACCACACCGCGGCCGACCTGACCGGCCAGGCGAACCACCTGGGCGTGACCATCGAGGCAGACATCGTCAAGCAGAAGCAGCCCGAGTGCAACGGCGGCTACGTGGACCTCTCTTTCGGCCGGACTCACAAGCTGGTGTACGAGAAGCTCGCCCCAGACCACCCGATCGAGTGGACGCGCTGGCAGGTGGCCAACTGCTACATGGGCCGTGCGGGACTGATCAACTCCGGTGGTCCATCGGGCTCCAACGACCTGGCCCAGGCGGTCACGACGGCGGTGATCAACAAGCGCGCGGGCGGGATGGGGCTGATCTCGGGCCGCAAGGCGTTCCAGAAGCCGATGGAGGAAGGCGTGGCGCTCCTCAACGCGATCCAGGACGTCTACCTCTGTCCCGAGGTCACCGTCGCCTGACGTTCGTTCGAGGCGCGGGATTTCCGTTCGTCGTACGAACGGTTGCGGCCGGGGTCCGCTATACTGCACTGTATGACGGAGGGACGGGAGCGGGTCGAGACGTGGTGTCCGAGTTGCCAGGAACCGGCCATGGAGGATGCATTGCGCGAGTGCGCGATCTGCCGTACTCTCTTTTGCCCGTCCTGCGCCATCCGCGGATATGGCCGGGAGTTCTGTAGCGCACGGTGCCGCGACTATTTCTTCTTCGGTGACGGGGAGGAGGAAGCGGGCGGGGAAACGACGGAGTGAGGTGGTTGGCTACTGCCTGAGGGGATATATGGGTCAACGTCTGGATCAGCTCTTGGATCGTGCGGGGATGCTCCCCGGACTGCTCGGCCATGCGAGGAACGTGCCGCTCGTTCAGAAGGCCGAGGGTTCCAGGGTGTACGACGTGGACAACCACGGGTACATCGACTACACCGGCTGCGACGGGACGGCCATGCTTGGCTACGCCAACCAGTTCGTTTTGGATGCCGCGCGGAAGACCCTTGGTACTGGGATCCCGGACGGTTTCCACACGGCCCAGGAGGTCGAGCTGGCGGAGGTGCTCGGCCAGTTCGTCCCGTGGGCCCGAGCCTTCACCTTTCATCGTTCCGGGGACGAGGCGATGGATGCGGCTCTGGCGGCCGTGGTGGCGCTTTCGGGCAAGGAACGGATTCTCTTCCTCCGGGGCGGGACGGCCCAGGGCAGTTCCGGGTGCGCCACCAGGGAGCGTTCGCCACACGGGACGCGGGAGCTCGAGGGTTGGGACGGGGACCGGATCGAGGCGGCGATCGTAGGTGGCGCGTCGAAGGTGGCGGCGGTGGTCGTCGATCCGTTGTTGACTGCGTGCGGTGTGATCCCTCCTCCGGACGGGCTGTTCCGGCGGATCGTCGACGTCTGTGCGGAGCACGGCGTGCTCATGGTGCTCGACGAGCGTGTGACGGGCTTCCGGCTTGCCAGGGACGGGGCGGCGGGCTGGGCCGGGATCGAGCCCGATATCGCCGTCTACGGTGGTGCGCTCGGCGGGGGGTTCCCCATCGGTGTGGTTGCGTTCGGTGAGGGGGTCGAGCCTCCCGCTCCCGTCTGGCCGGGTTCCCGCGGGACCGTGCATCCGGTGGTGCTGGCTGCGGCGGAAGCCGTGCTCTCGGTGCTCAAGAACGATGCGGTCTACGAGCGGCTCGAGGAGAGGACGGCCCAGCTGAGGGATGGGCTGCTCGCACTAGCCGAACGGTTCGGGAGGCCCATGGTGATCAACGCCGTGGGATCGGTCTTCTCCATCTACCTGAGCCGTGAGCCGGTGACCGGAGCAGCCTCCGCCGTGGCCTCGGACGCCGAGGCGTACCGGCGCCTGGCGGCCGGGCTCCGGGAGGAGGGGATCCTGCTCCCGCTGGAGGGGCTTCGGCCGCTGTTCCTCTCCCACGCGCACTCGCAGAAGGACGTGGAGGAGACGCTCACGGCGTGCGAAAGGGTGCTGTTGCGGTTGCATCAGGAGGACCTTCCCTGAACTGGCCGGCCGGTGGTGACAGGGCGGAGAAGGCGGTGCTCGTCGGTCTCCTCCACGGGCGGGCGGACCGGGCCGGACTGGAAGACCACCTGGACGAGCTCGAGCGGCTGATGGAGACGGCCGGGGCCCGGGTCGTGGAGCGGGCGGTCCAGGAACGGGATGCGCCGGACCCGGCGACGCTCGTGGGGCGCGGTTTCGTCGAGCGTCTTGGCACCCGGTGCGCCGAGCTCGGGGCGACCACGGTGGTGTTCGACGACGACCTCTCCCCCTCTCAGCTCCGGAACGTGGAGGCGCTGCTGCCGGAGAACGTCAAGGTCCTCGACCGGGCCGCCGTGATCCTGGACATCTTCGCAACCCACGCCCGGACGCGGGAGGCCCAGACCCAGGTCGAGCTGGCGCAGCTGAGCTACCTCCTGCCAAGGCTGGCGGGCCGGTGGCTCCACCTTTCCCGCCAGACGGGCGGGATCGGCACGCGCGGCGTCGGCGAGAAGCAGATCGAGATCGACAGGCGGCTGGTGTCACGGCGGATCACCCGGCTGAAGCGGCAGCTCGCCCAGATCGAGCGGACGCGGCGGCTCCGGCGGAAGGGCCGAAGCGGCGTCCCGACGGTGGCGCTCGTCGGGTACACCAACGCGGGCAAGTCCTCGCTTCTCAGACGGCTGACCAATACCGACGTGCTGGTCGAGGACCGGCTCTTCGCGACCCTCGATCCGCGGGCCAGGCAGCTCGAGCTCGGGGATGGGCTGGTCGCGGTCGTCACGGACACGGTGGGGTTCATCCGGAAGTTGCCCCACGAGCTCGTGGCGCCGTTCCGCTCGACGCTGGAGGAGGCGGCTTCCGCCGATCTCGTCCTGCACGTCGTGGACGGGTCGCACCCCTCGTGGGAGGCCCAGCTCGAGGTAGGGAACGCCGTTCTCGGCGACCTGGGGGTTACGGGGGAGCATGTTCTCGTCGTGGTCAACAAGATCGACCGGATGCCGCGGTCCCGGGCCGACCGGGTCTGCCGTACGGTCCGCGGGGTGCCGGTCTCCGCGATGACGGGGGAGGGACTCGACGGCCTCCGGAACGAGATGCTCGAGCGGCTGTTGGAACGGGGCGATCTCGAGCTTGTCAGGATCCCGCTCGAGGATTCCGGGGCGGTCCACAGGGCGTTGACGTCCGGTTCGATGGTGGCCCGACGGTTTGGGCCAGAGAGCGTGACGGTGGCGCTCCGGGCCGATCTGGATCGCCTGAGGGCGCTCCGGCTTTCGGAGTTCCGGATCGACAGGTGGGGAACGGGAGAGACCTCTGGAGGGGAGGGGCACGATGCCGATCTACGAGTTCCTCTGTGAGTCGTGCAACGTCGTGTTCAGCTTCCACTCGTTCAGGATCGACACCACGACCGTGCCGGCATGCCCCCGGTGTGGAGGAGGCCGGATGGTCCGCGTCCCCTCACGGTTCGGCGTCGGGACCGTAGCGAGGAGAAACGGTGCGGATCTCCCAGGTGACGGTGGGGGGCCAGATCTCGATGACTCGGGTCTTGAGCGCGAGATGATGCGACTGGCGTCGGAGATGGAGGGGATGGACGAGAACGACCCGCGCCAGATGGCGCAGCTCGTCAGGCGGATGGCCGATCTGACGGGGGAGCCCGTGACGCCGGCCATGGAGGAGATGATCCGCCGGCTCGAGGCCGGTGAGGATCCGGAGGCGGTGGAGGAGGCGCTCGGGGACGAGATCGAGGCGGAGATGGAGGAGACGGCGGGAAAGAGCGGGGAGCCCGCCCGCGACGACGGGATCTACCCGCTCCGCTGATCTCCGGTGTCCTCCTCCGGTGGGAGTCCACCGGTGGGCCTGTCGAGCTTTCCTGCCCGGTACAGCTTGGCGAGGTGGTCGTAGATCACGAGCGACCCGGCCACTGCGAGGTTGAGCGACGGGACCAGCCCCCACTGGGGGATCTGGACGATGAGATCGGCCGCATCGAGAAACGCCTGTGAGAGTCCGCCGAGCTCGGCGCCGAGCACGAAGCAGGGGCGTGGCGGGTAGATGGCCTCGAACAGTGTCACGGAGCGCGGGTCGAGCTCGACGGCGACCACGGCGTACCCCTCTTGCCGGAGGTATGCGAGAAGCGCCTCTTCGCAGGAAAGGTGGATCACGCGCGTGAACAGCTCCGCGGTCCGCGCTGCGTAGGCGTTCCAGTCGCGTTCGCCCGTGAGGATGACCTCCCGCGCGGCGGCGGCGTGGGCCGTCCGCACGAGGGTGCCCACATTGTGCTCCTTGGAGATATCGCACGCCGCCACGGCGAACTCCCTCAGGCCGCGCCGGTACTGCGCCAGCCGGCGATCCCGCCGGGCCTGCCGGCGCTGTTCGGCCCAGAGCTCCTTCGGCCGGAGGAAGCCCTTTCTCTTCACGTCCGTCACGATACCAGAGCGAGGCGGAGCCGTGAGGAGCCGGCTCGGCCGGGGGGTGAACCGGCGGCCGGCCCCCGCGCTTCGCGCGGGCGACGCGCCTCGCCCGTGCGTCCCGGTGGGAGCGAGCTCCCCCCGGGCCGCCCGTGCGACGCGCTGGCGCCGCCTTCGGCGTCGCTGCCGGCCGCCTGGGCTTCGTTGGAGGGCTTTGGGTCATCGACTTTGGATGAACGGGGCCGCGAGTCTCGCACCCCGGGACCGCCCCCGCCGCGGTCGCTTCGTCGTCACGACCGCCAGGTCAGTTTCTCCTCGCGCCCTTGCGGGAACGGCCCCGGGG
>Ga0256835_1001535_pt1 | contig 13764 bp, 9 predicted proteins | sample PIR30metaG_FD_185972 | JGI IMG/M metagenome (GOLD analysis project Ga0256835, IMG submission 185972) | Hydrothermal vent microbial communities from East Pacific Rise, Pacific Ocean - PIR-30 | ecosystem: Environmental > Aquatic > Marine > Hydrothermal vents | place: Pacific Ocean: East Pacific...
GAGAAGAGGTTCAGGGACCTGGAAGACTTTGTCATCGTAAGGTCAAATGGCAGGCCGCTCTATGTGCTTTCAAACACGGTCGACGACATCCGCGACCGCATAACCCATGTGATCAGAGGCCAAGACGGCCTTGCCAATACCCCAAAGCAAATCCTTATCTACAAGGCCCTGGGAGCACCTATTCCCACATTTGCCCATATGCCTCTCACCCTCGATCCCAAAAGGGCCAAGATTTCCAAGCGGAGACACGGGGAAATAGTAGCTGTCCATTTCTACAAAGAGAAGGGTTTTCTCCCCTGGGCCCTGGTAAACTTTCTAGTGCTCTTGGGCTGGTCCACTCCTGATTCCAAACAGATTTTCAGCAAGGAGGAGCTGATTGAGGCCTTCTCTTTGGAAGGCATCAACAGGGCCAATTCCATCTTTGATGTAAGAAAGGATGACCCCAAGTTCTTTACAGACCCAAAGGCCATTAGCATCAATGCACACTACATCAGAAACATGCCTCTTGAGGAGCTGGAGCCCTATGTGAGGGAGCATCTCCAAAAAGGAGGCCTGTGGAGGGAAGAATTTGCCAATGAGAAGCGGGAGTGGTTTCTCCAAACAGTTGACATGTTAAGGGCTCGGTACCATCTGCTAACAGATTTTGTGACCCTTGGAAGGCCTTATTTTTCTGATGAGTTCGGGATGGAACCAAAGGCCCTGAAGAAGAACATCCTCAAGCATCCCCAGCTCAAGGATTGGTTCCCCATGATTGCAGAAAGACTCGAGGCGTTGGAAGAATTTGACCTTGAGGGGGTGGAACGGGTCATTCGGGGGGTGGCAGAGGAGTTGGGTGTTAAGGCAGGGGTGCTCATAAATGGCATCAGGACCGCGGTAACCGGCCAAGCTGTAGGCCCTGGGCTTTTCGACATCCTGATCTGCCTTGGAAAGGAACGGGTAGTGAGGCGTCTTCGCCAGGCAGCAAGACTGTTTAATGAGGCATCATCAGAATAGGAGGTCAGTGGTTATGGCAGGTGATTGTATCTTTTGCCAAATAATAAAAGGCGAAAAGCCTGCTGACTTTGTTTACAAAGATGACGCTGTCGTTGCCTTCAAAGACATCAACCCCCATGCCCCCATTCATCTCTTGGTAGTGCCCCGAAAGCACATCAGGAGCATAAACGACCTGGAGGAAGAAGACCGCGGTCTTGTGGCTGAGATAATTTACAGGGCACGCCAGATTGCGCAAGAGCAGGGGATAGGGAAGTCAGGCTACAAGCTTGTGTTCAATGTGGAACGGGGCGGAGGGCAGTATGTCTTTCACGTGCACCTCCACCTCCTCGGTGGCTGGAAGAATGGGTGGAAGAAAAAATAATCTTCCCTGTTTTGCCTTGACGCAAACAGGCGTTTCAGTATAAATGGGTTCGCCGGTATTCAAATTGCCTGGGCTTGGTTTTTCCATTGCTGCTCTATCACATTGGTGCTCAGCTAATCTCCTGAGGACCTTTTCACAGGGGAGGCGAGGCCCCTATTTAAAAAGGGGATGAGGGGATTAGCGTAATTCAAAATAGGAGTTGTTATGTACACGGCAAGCGATCTTAGGAAGGGGCTGAAGATTCAGATAGACAATGAGCCTTATATCATAATTGATTTTGAATTCTCCAAACCAGGCAAGGGTCAAGCCCTTTACCGGTGCAAATTGAAAAACATGATGACAGGGATCATCATTGACAGGACCTACCGCTCAGGCGACACCTTCCAGCCAGCAGACTTGGAGGAGCGCACCATGCAGTTCCTCTACAGCCAGGACAACGAATACTGCTTTATGGATGTCCAAACCTATGACCAAGTGTTTCTCACGGAAGAGCAAGTGGGAGAAGCAAAAAATTTCCTCACAGACAACCTGGAGGTGCAAATACTTTTTTTCCAAAACAAGCCAATTGGCATAACACTGCCCAATTTTGTGGACCTAACCGTCATTAAGGCTGAGCCATGGGCAAAGGGCGACTCGGTCACTGGAGACAAAAAACCCGTCACCGTTGAGACAGGCTATACCCTGCAAGCCCCCCCCTTTATTAACGAGGGCGAGCGCATTACCGTGGATACGAGAACCGGTCAATATGTCACCCGCGTCAAGGAATAAGGACGCCCTCAAGCTCAGAGCATCCATCATTCAATCCATACGGGAATTTTTCATAGCCCATGATTATCTGGAGGTTGATACCCCCTATCTGCTTTCAACCGTAATCCCCGAGGCACACATAGACCCAATCGAGGCAGAGGGTAGATTCCTGCACACCTCGCCTGAGCTGTGCATGAAGATGTTGCTGGCCCAAGGGTTTCACAAGATATTCCAAATCTGCCGATGTTTTAGAAAAGGGGAGCGGGGTGTCAGGCACTTGCCCGAGTTCACCATGCTTGAGTGGTATAGGGCAGGAGTTGACTATAAAGCTATAATGGAAGAGTGCGAGCGCATGGTCAAGTTTGTGGCAGGAAGAGTGGGGCCAGGAAGTGAGATTCCATATGCCGGATCCCAGGTAATGCTCTCTGGCCCATGGGAAAGAATGACCGTGGAAGAGGCCTTTGAGCGCTATTCAAATGCCTCACTGGAGGATGCCCTTGGGCAGGGAAAGTTTGATGAACTGATGGTGGCACAAATTGAGCCACGTCTTGGGTTGAAAAGGCCATGCTTTATTCATGATTACCCAGCAAGCATGGCCGCCCTGGCAAGGCTCTGTGCAGACGATCCCAAGTACTGTGAGCGTTTTGAACTCTATATTGCAGGGCTAGAGTTAGCGAATGGATTTTCAGAGCTAAATGATTCCGTAGAGCAGAGGAAGAGATTTCTAAAGGAGCAGGGGGCTCGCAAGGCAGCGGGAAAGCCGTGCTCGCCAATGCCTGAGAAGTTTCTGGCCTCTTTGGGGCAAATGCCAGAGGCAGGAGGGGTGGCTCTTGGTGTCGACAGGCTGGTCATGCTCATGGCAGGAGCGCAGGAGATAGACCACGTGGTTTTTTTTAGTCCCGAAGAGGTTTAGGCAGACACTTTGCTTTGCCACAATAGTCTTGATTGAACGTCCATATAAGGGTATAAATGAGGGGCCGGAACAGGAGGGATCTTGAGCAGTAAGAGGGCAGCAGATTTGGAGATCATTACGAGTTATGGAGAGGAATTCCACATACAGTCCCCAGGTGAGGAATGGAAAAAACGGCAGAGCCAAGGCCAGATGCCTTGCCTGCGGGACCGAGGAGATGAGAGGAGGGCGGCGCTATTGCTCAAAGGAATGCCGCAGCCAGATCAATTGGGTCCTCTCTCTCTCAAAGGGGCTTTTAAAGACATTTAATGCCCGATATGCTGCCTTTTCCTTCACAGATGAATATGTCCTCCTGGATGTCCTTCCCGCCTGGTCCAAGGATATCTCAAGGTTCATTTGCAGGAGGACTCCTGGCAGAAAACCTGCTGAGGACCTGAAAGATTTGATACTTTCCTCGGGGGAGGAGTGGTACGCATTGTTAAGCAATAGAAGTTCGAGAAGCTATGCCACCCTTGTCCTTTTGAGGAAAAACCACACAGACCAGGTAGACCCTTCCCAGATCATGCCTAACAGGCTCACCAAGCCCCGATTTTCCAGGGAGCAAAGGGAGCACATGAAGATCCTCAAACTTACCCACAAAGACCTCTTTCCAAATGGCTTGGGCCGGGCTGGAGACACCCAGCATAAGATCAAATTAGCTTACAGGAGGATGGCCAAGATCTACCACCCTGACAAGGGTGGAGACGAAGAAAAGTTTAAGGCCCTCAATGAGGCGCACCAGCAAATGCTCATGTGGGCGGAGAATCCTCAATTTACTTGCAGAAAGGCCCTGGAGGGCTGCTGGTCTTATGATGGGGCCGCAAACAGGTGGGCCCCTCCGCTGTAAGGCGTCAAGGGAGTGAATACCATGCCGACCCTCTGGTACGCATTGTTTAAGGCCGAGCTTTGCAGAATAAGGCAGACCCGAGAGGGCAAACTGGTATGTGAGGTATGGCGTGACGGAAGTTGGGTCAAGGGGCCCGACTTTGCCGAAATTGATTTTACGGGCAGGATGATAATGGAAGACGAGGCGAGGGAGTGGATAAAGGCCAAATTCAGGCAGAAGAGGATAAAGTCCCCTGCGCCTGAAAAACCCATACTGCGAGGTTAGAGGCAATGGAGACTTTGGAAGCAATCCGGACCAGGAGGAGCATCAGGAGGTTTACCCCTGATCCTATTGATGACGAGACCATTGACAAGATTTTGGAGATGGCCGCATGGGCCCCTTCGGGGCGAAATAACCAGCCCTGGCGCTTTGTGGTGGTGCGCGACCCCCAGCTTAAACAAGAGCTTGCCCAGCAGACCAAATATTCTAGAATTATTGAAAATGCCCCCGTATGCATCGCTGTGTTCCTGGAAAACGAGGCAAGCTATGACAGGGTAAAGGACATCCAGGCCATAGGTGCGTGCCTCCAAAACATGCTCCTTGCCATTCATGCCATGGGGCTTGGGGCGGTGTGGCTGGGAGAGATCCTCAAAAATAGAGAAAAGGTGGAGAAGCTTCTTGGAGTTCCAGAGTCGTGCGAGTTAATGGCAGTTGTAGCGGTTGGAAAGCCCGCCGAGAAAAAGAAGCGAGGCACAAGAAACCCCATAGAACAAGTCATTCTTTCCAGGAAGTAACTGGCACCTGTTTCACCTTGGGGGAAGTTTAGTAAGTAATGAAAAAGGGAGAAAAAAGCAATTTTCATTGATAAGATTGATAAGAATACGTATTCTTATTCTGAACTCTTCACTTATTACTTCTAACTCCTGACCCGCTTGAGGCGGGCAAGCTTCTATTCCCTTTTTCCTGCCTCCTGTCTACTTCCTCCTGTCTTCTGACTTCCTTCAGGACAAAAAACCCCGCCTCCCGGGGTAAGGGAGACGGGGGTTAGGGGGTTTGTTGGGGGTTGAGGGGTTAACCAAAGAGCGCCAACACCTGTTGTGGCGCCATATTGGCCTGGGCAAGCATGGCCGTACCAGCCTGCAGCAGAATCTGGTTCTTGGTAAACACGGTCATTTCGAAGGCCATGTCCACATCCCTGATCACCGACTCAGAAGCGGAATAGTTCTCAATGGTTACCGAGATGTTGGCAGAAGCATAGCTCAGCCTGCTCATGTAAGCGCCCATGTCGCCCATCACTTCAGTGAGGTCATCCACTGCTGAATCGATAATGTCTAAGGCAAGCTGGGCGTTGCTCTTGCTGGTGAGGTCTATGTCGCTCACAAAGACCGTTCCGCTCCCGTTCGCAGTTGCGCCTATGGCATCGGTGTTAAGATCGCCGAAATCCACACTGGCGATCCTATCGTTGGAAGTGTTTTTGTCTCCAATCTGGAAGTCACCGCCAGAGCCCGAAGAAACCGTAAAAGTGTCGCTGTTCAGGTCTCCGGGGGCATAATCAGAGGTGAGTTTGAGCTTTATGCCAAGGGCGTCGAAGTTTACGATTTGAGCTCCAGTCTCCAGATCTTCAATCGTCTGGGTTATGTCCCCATTAGTGATGGTCACGTCCCCACTGTCGTCAGTGATGGTATAAGTGCCTGCTGAAGCGCCATCCAGGATGATCCCTGATGTCGTGAGGCCGTCACCGCTGTCTATAGAATGAGTGCTTACATAGTCGCCGTAGTGGCCGTTGATCAGGTTGGCTCCCTGGTACCTGGTGCTATTGGCGATACGGTCGATTTCCAGGATGAGGGCCTGGGCCTCGTCGTCCAGCTTGGTCCGGTCGGTGTCGGATACGTTGTCAGAGGCTGCCTGGGTGGCCAGCTCTTTCAACCTCTCCAAAATGCCTTGGATTTCTCCGGCAGCACCTTCTGCCACCTGGACTACTGATGTGGCCTCAGTAATGTTCCTTTGGGCCACATAAAGGGCCCTGATGGATGTCCTGAACCTGTTCGCAATGGCCAGTCCGGCTGCGTCATCATTTGCATGATTAATTCTATAACCAGATGAAAGCCTCTCCAAACTCTTCTGGAGATTCTGGTCAGTTCTTGTCAGATGCCTGTGAGAAATTAATGCTGCGATGTTGGTGTTGATTCTAAGTCCCATAGCTTATCCTCCTTGATCTTCGTTCTTGTGTTGCAGGCCTCGTTTCAAGCGAAGCCTCTTTTAAGTGAAAACCCTTTCCAACGTCCCTGCCGGAAAGGCACTGGAAATATCCCCTCCTCACCTCCTTTCTTTAGAAACCTTGGTTCAAATTTGGTATCGGAAACAACAGGTAGGAACTTTAGATAATTCTAAAAGCCCTTATGGGAACAGGAGTCCTGTTGTGATTTTCTAATTAGATAGGCAGGCGACTTTGTTGGTGTTACGACCGGTGCTCATTAGGGAGGCAAGCGTGTTGTGAAGCCTTTTGATAGTGGCTGATGTGAGTGGAGAGGGCGGAAGATGCCCGGCAATGGTGGAAAGGAGGGAGGCAAGGTCACGCAAAGAGTTGATTTCCAGATCAGTCGGAAGGCCAAGGCGGGTGAGGATACTTTCAGCATAGTGAGCAAATTTTTCCTGCTGGGCAGAGAGCAAGGCATAACACATGGCTGTCACTTGATCGTGAATCTCTAGAGGGGCTGGGATGCTCTCCATGGCCTCAAGCCCGCCTAGAAATTCTCCACATTCTTCAAAAAGAAGGGAAAGTTTTCTGATTGCATCGATTGCTTCAAGATTATTGTTCATATGGAACAAACTGTGTTTGTAAGCGTTCAGCGCATCTGAAAACTGCCCCAACTCCCTGTAACAATGGCCAAGCAAGAGGTAAGCCTTGCTTTTTTCAAGAGAGATACGCATGGGGACCGGTCCAGGCGACAGAGGCACAGAGACAGCCCTTTTGAGAAAAGAAAGGGCCTCGCGGGGGTTATTGAGTTTCAGCATCACGTCTCCTGCCATCACCAAGAGCCTGAAGGAATCCGGGCTTTCATTCAACCCTGCAAGGAGTATGTCTCTTGCTAGGAGATATTCTCCGTCTTCAATATGAATCTCCGCGAGGCTTGATACTGCCTTTTCAAACCACCCAGTGTAAGGTTTTATGATTTGCTTGTATTCCAGGGCCTGCTCAAGTGCCGAACGGGCCTCGGCCCTCCGGCCCAGTGACTTGAGCAGTCCAGCCCGGTGGATACATGAAAAGGGATTGTCTTGTTCTTTTTCGAGAATCTTGAGGTTCCTCTTTACCTTATCAACCCTTTTTCCAGGATCATCATAGCCGGTATGAAATATAGAGATTTCAACAGCTCTGAACGCGACGCCGAGGCGGTTGAGAGAAGGAAATACCTGTTCATGAAGCCTTCCCTCGAACTTCACCCCTTCAATGTTTGCAAACAGCCTTAACTGTTGAAATACGCTTTCCTGTCCTACTGACCCCACATTAGATACCACGGTAAAGAACAAGGCCAGTGGTTTATCCTCGCTCCTTAATTTCCATTTCAAAGCGCGAAAGCGGTTTATGTTGATTGGGTCCATTCGGTCATCCGCATCCATCCAAAAGATATAGTCACACTTTGTCTTTGATAAGGAATAATTCCTGGCAGCAGAAAAATCGTCACACCACTCAAAATGAAACACCTTTGCCCCCAGAGCTGTGGCAACTTGCCCGCTTTGATCAGAAGAGCCAGTATCCACTATTATGATCTCCTCAAATAAGTTCTTAACGGGGGGTAAGAGGCGGCGCAAATTTTCTTCTTCGTCCTTGACGATCATGCAAAGCGAGATGGTTTTTGGAGGCCTGTCCAGGGCATTTAATATGTTGGAGGCCCGGGGAGAGGCAACCCCTTGTTTAGTGGCCCTCACCAACAGATCTCTTGCTTCCTTCTCACGCCCTGTAATGCAATAGATTTCTGCAAGTTCAATCAGTGTGTCTTTATTGGGTTCGGGGAGACCGAGCGCTTTACTAAAAACCTTTTCTGCCTTCTCATATTCCCACATGTCCTTGTACACAAGCCCGAGGTTATGAAGGACTGCCGCATTGTTAGGGTTGATCTGGTGCGCTTCAGAGAGGCAGGATAGTGCCTTTTTTGTCTTGCCGAGCCTTCGGTATATTTTCCCTAAGTTGTTGAGGGCCCCAAAATCCCTGGGGGCCAGCTCTAAAGCCTTTTTGAGATGGCCAATGGCTGGCTCAAGCTGTCCCTTGTTCATGTAGACAGTGCCTAGCATCATCTGGGACTGATGAAACCTCGGATTCAATGAGACTGATTTCTTGAGCAGTTCCAGCGCTTGATCCTGGTCGCCCCTAAGGGCACAGTTAACCCCCAACTCATAATAGGCCTTGAAGTCACCTTTCCTTTTCTTTAGCTTTTCTTTTCCAAGTTCATAATAAAATTTCAGCTTGGAGCCGGTATTGCCTGTGGCTGCGTATCCGTGGTGGTGGATAGGGATGTCGGTTTGTTTAACAGGCAAGTCGTGGTCTTTAAGGGAGTCCGACACCACCTCGTGGACATAGCCTTGGAATTTGATCCTGGGGTCATTTCTAAACAACCTGACAATCGGAACGGGCAAAAAGGCGGTATAGCCTCTCTCTTCATCGTATTCATCTCCACAAGGGACTGTGCCGTTAATGGAGCCGTCGGTAACATAATTTCGTTGAATCAGTTCAAAGCCGAAAAAGCGGTCTTCTTTTAGAAGTTCCTTTATCCGGGAGTGGTCTTTTGAAGAAATCGTCTCGTCGGCATCCAGCACAAGAATCCAAGGGCAGGTCGCCTTGCTAAGGCTGAAGTTTCGTGCCGCTGAAAAATCGTTGCACCACTCAAAGTCAAATACATTTGCTCCAAGAGAGGCAGCAATTTGTTTTGTGCGGTCAGTGGAGCCTGTATCCACCACTATGATCTCGTCAACGAGGTCAAGGACACTCCGAAGGGCACTGGCAATGTTGTGCTCCTCATTTTTCGCTATCATACACAGAGTAATCTCTTGTGGTTTCATCTCACACCCTACTCAGCGAGAGAAGTTTGGGATGATATTGAAAGTGATTGGGTAAGAGTTGAAGCCTTTTGGAGGGCTAGGCTTGCTGAATGGTGCGCCCCTTGGCGTTCATAACAGCGGGCAAGCCAGACAAATCCCTCAGGGTCTCCTGGATTGAACCTGGCGAACGTTTCAGCGACATTCAAAGCATCTTCTAAATGTCCTCGCGCAAGGAATCCTTCTAGAGCTATGTCAGCTGCGCCCTTTAGTTGCGGATCCAGGGTGAAGCAGGCCGTGGCAAGATAGAATCTTTTCTTTTTACCCAAGGCAGCCGAAACACTTGCCGCATTCCAGATATTTTGTATCGTTGCGTCTTCGGATACATCCAAGGCGCTGACCACGGGATTCAGGATTTCCATTAGCTCCCTGTCATTGGCCTCAAGGACTCTTTTTGAGTGAATGAAGGCCGCGAACCTAACAGCCCAAAGTGTTGCTGCAGGGGGGAGTACCAAGATCTTTTTCCACTCTTTCGCGTCAAAATAGAGATCTGCCAAGTCATCTATGAGATCATAGTCCATTTTATCAGCGCACTTCAGGCCTTTTTCAAGAGTCTCTATCGCTTCCTCCACCCTTCCTGTAGCCTTTAAAAGTGCCGCCAATGCCCGCAATGAGGGCCCATGATATGGTGCCTTTACAATAGCCTTCCTAAAGGCCTTCTCTGCATACTCGTAGTTGCCCTGACGGACCAAGCTGTTACCATAGTGCAGGAGATCTTCGGCACTGGCGTTTTTGTTCCTGCAAACTTCGCCGAGGATCTTATGGGCATCTTTTCGCTTTTGAATCCGCTCAAGGATTTTAGTGGAAAGAATCCTTAGGTCGTCAAATCTACCGGAAAAATTGTAAGGTTTCCTGCATAGGGAAAGGGCGCCGGCAAGATCTCCTATTCCTTCCAAGGCCTTTACCTTTTGAACGATGGCACCACACTCAATTGCTCCCATATCACACGGAATCAGGGATGGATGAAGCAAAGTGTCCTGATAACGCTCAAATAACTGAAGGGCTAACTTGAAAAGGCCCAGTTGATTGTAACATTCAGCCAAGGAGACTACTAAAAGCCCTGGAACCTCTCTCTTAAAAGATAGTGCCTTCTCAAGCGCTTCCCTTGCTTTATCAAAGGATTTCATCTTGAGGTAGGCCCTTCCCAAGTGAATAAGGGCCATTTGGTATGTGCCGGGATGATTGACTAAGAAATCATTGTCTGATGCCACGGCCTCCAGGTATTTTGCCGCAGTCTCGTTTGCCCCTGTGCTTAAGTTCATAACACCTATATGGAACTTAGCCCACATGTCGTGGGGGTTTTTTTCCAGATGTCTGAGGAACATGCCGAGGTATCTTTCCTTTTTTTCCCGAACGGTCTCAGGGGCATCATAACCTGTGTGGATAATAGTTATATTGGCCTTTTCAATGGGGATCCTAAGGGCATTGAGAGAAGGGGCTGCTTGCTCATGAACCGGAAATCGGAAACGAATTTGGGGATGCCGCGGAAACATCCGTAATTGCCATAGCAGTTCCTGGCTGCCCTTCTCATTTTTCAGAAGAAACATGAAGCCCCGATCGGGCTGGATTCCTTTGAGCTTTGCGATCTTTTGGCCTTCAGAGTGAGGAATGTAGTCATCAGCATCCAGCCACATTATCCAATCGCCCGTGGCAAGATCAATGGAGGCGTTCCTGGCAGCAGCAAAATCATCACACCATTGGAAAAACCCCACTTTAGCACCCAATTTTTTGGCAATGTTTACGGTGTCGTCAGTAGATCCCGTATCAACTACTACCACCTCATCAGCAAAGGGAAGGACACTTTGAATGGCCCTTTCAATCCTTTCAGCCTCGTTCTTCACGATCATGCATACGCTGATGGTGTGCCGGGTTGGCTTCCCTTGATAAGCCAACCTCTTATGCTTTCCTTTAGTCCCTTTTTTACCCTTTCTTTTCTTGCCCATTGGAGTGCCCTTTCAGGACGCAACCTGATCAATTGGCGGGGGAGAATTCGATACAAGAGATATCTGAATGTTTTCATAAAGTTCTTTAAGCTCATTATCTTCAGGATGATTGTCAATGAACCGCTTCAAGACCTGGGCCGCCTCATTATTCAGACCGACACCTATCATGATATGGGCCGCATTCCACACTACATCTTTATCATCTCGTGACAATTCCAAGGCTTTTGTGATGTGATAGAGCGCAGACTCTATCTCCTTTCTCTCCCAATGAATAAAAGCAAGATTGTTGTGGGCTTGAACTAGGAGGGGCTCGATTTCCAAGAGCTTTTTTAGGATTCTTGTGGCTTCCTCAACTTGGCCTCTCTGAAAAAGGGATTCCGCCCTGTCAAGGCATATCTCCAACTCGCTCCGGCCGCTGGGAAACTCGATCTTGGAAATAGTTAGGGCTGTCTTGATAAAATCGTTAAGGGTCTTGGAACCAGGGGCGTAAAGCAATTTCTTTTTCTTTTTTTCAAATTTCGTAATGAGGCGTCTATCTCGAGTGAAATGAAACGCAACTTTCCTGTTATCACAGGCCGTTTTATTGAGCGCATCGAAATTTATTTCTGCTTTGCCCCATTTCCTCGAGAGAAAATCCTCAATACCCAACACTAAAGCCCTCAACATCTCAGGCCTGGACAAAATGGACTTGCCAAGGGCTCCTATGTACTTATAGGCTTTAAGAATGGTAAATCTGTTGTGCTTAACACAGAATATTAAGTGGTTTCTGATGAAGTAATATAGAGAAAAGGGCTTGGCAAGCCATCCTCCTGTCGAGGCACCCCCTTTATGGTAAACCTTGGAATATGGGGTGTAATAAATACTCCAGCCTTTCTTAGTTGCTCTTGTGGCAAAGTCATTGTCTTCAAAATAAAGGAAGTAATCATCGTCTAAGTATCCAACAGTCTCAAATACGTCCCTTTTGACCAGCATGCTGCACCCAGAGGGTTGGGCTGTAGGTCTAGGATGGTCATCTTTTCTGCTATCGACAAAACCCTCATAAACGACCTTTTCACCGTTGTATTGGACCTTCCCTGCTTGACCATAGACGTGAAGCTTTGAGCAGACAATGCCAATCTTGAGATCGTGTTCAGCAAGACGGAGAAGCTCAAATAAAGCATCTTTTTTAATAACTGTGTCATTATTCAAAAACCAGACATAATCTGTACCGCCATTGAGTGCGTATTTTAATGCGAGGTTGTTTCCACCGCTAAAGCCCAAATTTTGACTGCTTTCGGCAAGTATTAGCTCACCATAAAATTGTGGTTCAGGAAAGCAGTTGGAGCCATCCTGAACTCTGGTAATTGATTTTTGGTTCAGTTGAGCCCACCTGGAAATCTTTTCTGCGGAATCATCTCCAGATCCATTGTCAACTAATATGACCTGAAACTTTTTGTGGATGTTCTCGTATATAGATTCTAAACACTCAATGGTGTCTTCAGGCAGTTTGTAATTCAGAATAACAATGGAGACTTTCCTCTCAATCGGTTTAAACATTCCTAGATATTTTGGCGAGGGCCTGAACCAGGTGATCCCCCAAAGATCTTCCGGTAACGGAACGTTTCCGAAGCCATAATAATCGATTAACTCGTCGGCGAGCGAATCAGTGCTCTCCTGGACCAATCTTTGAGTTTCGTCAGAGGGTTTGGTCTCAAAGGATGCTTGCCCTTTATGGTAGATAAAAACGTCCTTAGCTATGAGTAACTTACAGCCTTTTTCCCTAAGCCGCCATGACAGATCAAGGTCATCGTTTCCCAAAAACAGCCTTTCGTTAAGTCCTCCAATCTCCTTTAATATATCAGCTCTCGATATCAGACAGAAGCCTATTAGGAGTTTCGTCTCAATTGACTGTCCCTTGAATTGAACATGGATTAGCTTAGAAATTTCGGGCAAAGGTAAGGAATCTATTTTTCGGCCAAGTTCTGGTAAATATCTCAGCAAGTTTTGCATACCCGCTGCATAGTTGGATATGGGGCCGACTGCGGCTATTTTTTCTCCAAAATGAGAAAGTAAGTTAATTATCCAATTTGGTGTGACTATGGTATCGGGGTTTAGAAAGGCGATATATTTCCCTTTTGCGATCTTTAAGCCTTGATTGCACGCCCTTGAAAATCCCAAGTTTTCATTATTTTCCAGTTTAATTATAGGGTGTGCCGAGTTATTAATGTATTGATCAATTATCTTTCTTGTGGAATCCGTCGAGTTATTGTCAACTATTATGATTTCAAACGGTATTGATGTATTGCTTGCAACACTGTTTAAACAAGTTAAAATATCGTTGGCAGAATTGTATGTTACGATAATGATGCTCACACTCTCCAGATGCATGTCAGCTTGAATTTTGCCCCGCCATCTTCGGTTAAGCAGCTTGATATTTTGATTTTCGTGGTCATGCCTAGTGGCAGTTTGACTCTCAAAATGATACAGGACACTCTTAGGGGTATAAACTATTTTGAATCCTTTTTCTCTGACCTTGAAGCAAAGGTCTACATCCTCATAACCATTGAGATACGATTCATCGAAGCCGCCGGTCTCGTCAAAAAGGCTTTTCCGGATGAGCATGCATGCCCCTGTTACACATTGATACTCTTTGACCATATTTACTTCAGGTGCATCGCTTGGCTTCTTGTAGAAGGCGTGACATGGAGTGATCGGCCAAGGATTGTCAGCTATAAAGACTCCTGCGTGCTGGATTGTATTGTTTGGAAAGAGGAGTTTGCTGCCCACAATTCCCACTCTTGGATCTCGTTCCACCACCTTGATCATTTCTTCGAGCCACCCTTGTGTAGGAACTGTGTCATTGTTTAGAAACAAG
>Ga0256835_1001536_pt1 | contig 13752 bp, 4 predicted proteins | sample PIR30metaG_FD_185972 | JGI IMG/M metagenome (GOLD analysis project Ga0256835, IMG submission 185972) | Hydrothermal vent microbial communities from East Pacific Rise, Pacific Ocean - PIR-30 | ecosystem: Environmental > Aquatic > Marine > Hydrothermal vents | place: Pacific Ocean: East Pacific...
TGGATAAGATAGTAGAGTTGATGAACAAATATCCTGAGATGATTTTGGAGGTTGCTTCTCATACGGATAGTAGAGCGAGTAAGAAATATAATGAGGTCCTATCGAAGAACCGTACACAATCGGTAGTTAATTATTTGACGAATCACGGAGTGGACAAAGATCGGATAGTGGCCAAATGGTTTGGAGAATTATATCCGGTTAACGGTTGTGTAGACGGTGTGAAATGTACGGAAGACGAGCATCAATTAAACCGTAGAACGGAATTTAGAATTGTAAATTGCTTGGAAGATAAGGAAAAGTAAAAAAAGTATTTGAGAAAATAAAAACAGCCGGATAAGCCGGCTGTTTTTTTTATCACAATACGATGGCTTCTCTAAATAAACTGGCAGGATGGAAAGAAGATTTATGGACACCATCTTTAATTTGATGCCGGCAAGAAGTCCCGGAAGCGGCAATGGTCTCTTTTTTATCAAGCTTTCTCAAAGCCGGGAATAAGCGTAATTCTCCTATCTTCATACTCAATTCATAATGCTCTTTTTCATAGCCGAAACTTCCCGCCATTCCGCAACAACCGGCATCCAATAAATCTACATGATAGTTTTCGGGTATACTTAAAATAAATTTACTGTCTTCCATATTTGTCAAAGCCTTTTGTTGGCAATGTACATGAAGGCTAATATCTTTTGATTTTTTGGTAAACCATTCTCTTTTTATATTTCCTGCCTCAAATTCTTTTTTGATGAATTCTTCAAAAATAAAGGTGAACTGGGCTGTTTTTTTTGCTTTTTCTTTGGCCTCAGGCTCCTTTATGAGATCTATATACTCATCTTTAAACATTAATATGGCAGAAGGTTCAATACCTATCAAAGGGGTTTCTTCGGAAATTAACTCTGCAAAAATCATTGTGTTTTTATAAGCAAGTTTTTTGGCTTCCTCTAAAAAACCTTTGCTGATATAAGCTCTGCCACTTTCGTAATGGTCGATAATTTTTATTTCATAACCCAAAGCGGATAAACTTAAAATCACATCTTTACCGGCTTGACTATCCATATAATTTGAAAACTCGTCAATAAAAACATATACTTCTTTGATTTTTTTTCTTTTGGGGTAAAGCGCCTCGGGATGCTTTTGCAGCCAACGGACTAAACTTTCCTTTTTCAAAAGAGGCAAGTTTCTTTGAGGAGCAATTCCCATTATTCTTTTAAGGAAAGAAGAACTAAGCTTGTTTTTGACGGCAAAATTATATAAAACGGCGGTTTTTTGCATCCATCCATTGATTTTTCCGGAATAGGCAAACAAGCGGTTTCTCCACCCGAATCCATTTACTTTTTGGTATTGATATAAAAACTCGGCTTTCATTTTAGCCATATCTATCGTAGAAGGACATTCCGATTTACAGGCTTTACAAGACAAACATAAGCTCAATGTTTCATATAGCTCTTCATAATCAAATTTATTTGGCTTCCGGGAGTTTGTCAAAAATTCACGCAAGGCGTTTGCACGTGCGCGAGTGGTATTTTTTTCTTCTCTGGTAGCTTGATAGCTGGGGCACATTGTGCCACCGGATTCAGGTAATTTTCTACAGTCTCCCGAGCCGTTACATTTTTCTGCTGATCGCAAGATGCCACCTTCTTTGGTAAAATCAAACAAAGTGGGAATATCGGGTTCTATTCTATCCGGTTTATACCTCAAATTTTTATCCATCGGGTATGGGTCGACAATTTTATGCGGATTAAAAATAGCTTGCGGGTCAAACAAAGTTTTCATTTGCTTCATCAATTCATAATTCTTTTTGCCTACAATTACAGGGGTAAATTCGGCCCGTACAATTCCGCTCCCATGTTCTCCACTGAGTGAACCTTTATATTTATGTACCAAATGAGCCACTTCTTCTACCAATTCTCGGTAAATACGCACATCTACCGATTTTTTTAAATTTAGAATAGGACGAAGATGGATTTCTCCCGCTCCGGCATGGGCAAAATAAACAGGTTTTTTATTTTTTTTCTTCATTATCCGGGCAAACTCCGAGATATAGGAAGGAAGATCTTCAATTCTAACAGCGGTATCTTCAATTCCTGCCACCGCTTTTTCATCACCGGGCAGATTTCCTAACAACCCCAGTCCCGCTTTTCTTAATTCTTCCGCCTTTGCAGCTTCTTCATTACGAAGGATGGGAAAAGCATAGCCTAATTTTTTTTGCTTTAATTCGGCAATTAATTTCTCCGCTTCTCTTTCGAGGATTTTTATATTCTCTCCCCTTAATTCAAGCATTAAGATTGCTTTGGGATGGTTGATAAGGAAATCACGGTAAGGAGCATATTTTGGGCTTTCTTTTGTTACATCCAAAATAACATCATCCATTAATTCACATTGATAGAGATCAAAATTCATAGCGGGTTTGACGGCTCTCATGCTTTCATCAATAGAAGTGAAATGTGCAGCAATCATCAAGCGTTGAGAAGGAGGAAGTGGATCCAGTTTAATTTTTATGGCAGTCATAAAGAATAATGTGCCTTCGGATCCGGCAATCAGTTTTGCGAGATTAAATTTTTTAGTAGAACCGCCGAAAATTTCATTGTCTAATAAACTATCCAAGGCATAACCGTTATTTCTACGGTGAATTTCCGGATAAGGCATGTTTTCTGTTATTTCCTTTTGAATTTCAGGCCGGCTGAAAGTGTCTCTTATAAAACGGTATATTTCTCCTTCTTTGTCGTTTTGTAATAATTTCCGGTCGAATTCTTCGTTTGTTATTTCTCCGATTTTAATAAAATCTCCATTAGCCAAAAAGCCTTCTACTTCGATTATTTTATCCCGCGTAACTCCATATTTTATGGAAGTAGAGCCACTGGAATTATTCCCTGTCATTCCCCCAATCATACAGCGGTTGGAAGTGGAAGTGTTGGGGGAAAACCACAGCTTGTGTTTTTGGAGTTGCATATTAAGTTGATCTCGAATGATACCGGGTTCGACTTTGGCCCATTTTTCTTTGGGATTAATCTCAATAATACCATTCATATATTTTGAGACATCCACAATTATTCCATTGCCTATTACTTGTCCGGCCAGAGAGGTGCCGGCGGTTCTAGGAATTAAAGAATAGTTATGATTTTTGGCAAAAGAAATAATTTTTTGAATATCATTCTTGTTTTTAGGATAAGCCACAGCTTCGGGAAGCATTCTGTAAACAGAGGCATCCGTTGCATAAATATGTCTATGCAAGTCATCATAGATTAATTCTCCTTCCAAGGAAAAATTTAACTTTTTAAAGCGGTGATTTATTTTCATGCATTATAAAAATTAGCTAAATTTACAAAACTTATTTTGGAAACTAAAAAATAACCGATTATGAAAATTACAGGTGTTATTATAGCCGGAGGACAAAGCCGGCGCATGGGATTCGACAAAAAACAAATCGATTTTGAAGGGAAAAGTTTTTTGCAAAGATCTATAGATTTGCTTACCAAAATCACCGATGAGGTAGTTATAAATAGTAATGAAAATATACCCACCTCTTTACATATAATTAAAGATGAAAGTCAAAATAAGGGGCCTTTGGGAGGTATTTATTCTGTATTGAAAAATATTAAAAATGATTTAGCTCTGGTGGTTCCGGGTGACTTACCTTTACTCGACGAAGAGGTCTTGGAGTTTCTTTTAAATAATTATGACGGGAAATCAAAAGCTTGTGTTTTTGAAGTGAATAATCATATCGAAGCCCTTGTAGGCTTATATCACAAAAATATTTTGCCCGATATGGAACAGCAGCTGGCAAGCGGAGAATATAAACTTCAAATTCTCTTGGAAAAAGTGGTGGCTCAAAAGGTTTCCGGAAATCAATTTGCCGGTAAGTTTCTCAATATCAATACTCCCCAAGACTTAGATTTCTTAAAGAATGTATAATGTTCAAAAAAAACAGCTGGATGACTCCTGGTTAAAAGCCGCCGTAATAGGAAGTATTTGGGCGGCTTTTGAAATTGTATTCGGGAGTTTTTTTCATAGTTTACGCTTGCCTTTTGCAGGCACATTTCTCACTTTTTTTTCAATTATCTTGCTAATTGCTTTTTCCTATAAATGGTCAGGAAAAAGCCTTTTTATAAAAGCGGGAATTATTGCGGCATTAATGCGTTCAATGATGCCAACTTCTGTTATTTTAGGCCCTCTTATCGGTATATTAACGGAAGCTTTGGTTTTTCAAATAGCTATCAATCTGTTCGGACATAATTTTTTGGCTTTTAGTCTGGCGGGTATTTTGGCTATGTTTAGTGCTATTACCCATAAAGTAATTAGTATAATATTGATTTACGGCTTTGATATCGTTAAAATATTAAAAAACCTGTATTATGTTTTTTTGCATACCATAAAAATAAATTTACCTCTTGAAAAATTATTATGGCTGGTAGCTGTTTCTTACACCTTTCTGGGTATTTTGGCAGCCTTGATAGGAATGTATCTCGGAAAAAACATTGAAGATTATTCCGCTTCCTTTAAAGAAACAAAATTCAAATTGGATATTAGCAAAAGTATTTTTGAACTACCCGATTTCCATTATCGTCCGGGATTAATTGTTTTTCATCTGTTCTTTTTGATTGTAGCGCTTTTCGGATTGGAATTTTATCCGGTTCGATATGTTATCATTCCTATTTTTTTATATTTAATATTTCTTTTTTATAGATACGGAAAATCTTTGCGTCGATTGGCAAAACCGGTGTTTTGGATACAGCTAATTATAATTGTACTAATGGCTGTATGGTTATGGGATGATCCCAAACAAGGTGTTTTAGTGGGAATTAAAATGGTACTCAGAGCGGTTTTAGTTGTTTCTGTTTTTACAGCGATTAGTGTAGAATTAAAAAATCCTTTGGTAAAATCTCTTCTTTATAAAAAAGGTTATTCCCAACTCTATGCTACTTTGGGGTTAGCTACTTCTTCGATACCTTTTATTTTGAAAAATATTTCCATTGATAAAAAAGATTTTTTTAATCCGTTTAAAATTCTTAAAAAATCCATTGCCTTATCTGACATCCTACTAAAAGATTTTACGGAATATCTTCGGCAGCAAAACCGGATTTATATTATTTCCGGTGAAACACGTTCCGGTAAAACCACTTTTTTGAAATCTGTCGTAAAAGATTTGAAAAAGAAAGGAAAAAAGATAGGCGGTATTATTGCTCATGGCATTGATAAAGAGGGCGAAAGATATGGATTTGAAATTGAAGATGTTCTTAGCGGTGAAAGAATTTTATTGAGTAGCCGTGAAGAAAAGGAAGGGAGTACAAAAACAGGCCGTTTTTATTTTTATAAAGACGGATTGAAATTCGGTTTACAAGCTTTGGATAAAAATTTGGATGCGCTAGATTGGTTGGTAATTGATGAAGTGGGTTATATGGAGCTTAAAGGACTTGGTTGGTTCGAAGCCATTGAAAAAGCGATGAAACAACCCGGATTGAACATGATATGGATTGTGCGAAAACGGATTCTTGAAGAAGTGCTTAATCAATGGCCGTATTTCAATTTTCATATTATAGATATCAATAGAGAAAATTTAAAAGAATTCACCAATAAAAATCTTTTGTAAAAACTTGATGCGATATAAAAAACCTCCCGATAAAAACCGGAAGGTCTTTTTGTACCCGCGGAGGGATTCAAACCCCCAACCCTCGGAGCCGAAATCCGATGCGCTATTCTCCCGATAGATATCGGGATGCGCCACGCGGTTAATTTTTAATTCACAATTTTAGATTGATGAACTCATTTTTAAGGTATTTCCTTAATAATTAATTTTAAGCTGTTCAAAGATTAAATTTCATAAAACAGTAAGAAAAAGTAAAAATAAAAAAACCTCCCGATAAAAACCGGAAGGTCTTTTTGTACCCGCGGAGGGATTCAAACCCCCAACCCTCGGAGCCGAAATCCGATGCGCTATTCTCCCGATAGATATCGGGATGCGCCACGCGGTTAATTTTTAATTCACAATTTTAGATTGATGAACTCATTTTTAAGGTATTTCCTTAATAATTAATTTTAAGCTGTTCAAAGATTAAATTTCATAAAACAGTAAGAAAAAGTAAAAATAAAAAAACCTCCCGATAAAAACCGGAAGGTCTTTTTGTACCCGCGGAGGGATTCAAACCCCCAACCCTCGGAGCCGAAATCCGATGCGCTATTCAGTTGCGCCACGCGGGCCTGTATTTTGTTTACAGCAACTATGTTGCTGAAAGGTGCGTAGATCTTTATAATTTCATTTGCGCTGCAAAAATACAATTTGCTTTTTGATTATAAAAACAATTTTGTATTTAGTTGGATAATTTTTTCTTAACAATTTCAGAAAGGGTTTTTCCATCTGTCTTTCCCGCCAATTGTTTGTTTGCTTCTGCCATAACTTTTCCCATATCTTTCATTGATGTAGCTCCTAATTTTTCAATAATATTGTATATCACTACTTCCACTTCGTCACGGGTAAGCGGTGGGGGTAGGAATTGCTCAATAACGGCCACTTGATCGAGTTCTGCCTTGGCCAAATCTTCTCGGTTCTGTTGTTTGTAAATTTCGGCACTGTCTTTTCGCTGTTTAATTAATTTTTGAAGAATTCTCATTTCATCTGCCTCGGTCAATTCTTTACCCTTTTGCTTGGTTTTTTCTAACAATATGGCAGATTTTATGGCTCTCAGAGCTTCCAAAGCCGTAGAATCCTTAGATTTCATGGCTTCTTTGATTTTTTGCATTACTTTTTGTTCTAAACTCATGGTAATTATTTTAAAATTTAATACAAATATAAAATTATTATATAAATAAATCAGGTTGTTTATAAAATAATAATTTTTTTCTCATTATGTTAAAATCACTAAAAATTTACAATAAAAAAACTCAATCTATAAAATACCATTAAATTTAATTGAAAGAATTAGGCTATAAATTAATGGTATAGTAGTAATTATTCTAATATTTTGATAAGATAATAAAATTAATTTGTGGAGATTAGATATTTTTTTTTATAATTGCAAAAATTATAGGACTTATGCTATAGAAGTATATTGAAGTATATAAAGAATAAATAAGTTCTGTAAATTTTAAATTAATAATTAATAAAATTAACTTTAAATTGTAAATATATGAAACAAAACTACTCCTTGTATTCAAGGTATTTGCGGCTATTTAGAAAAATGACAATAGTCATTATTTTCTACTTTTTATTGCCATTTGTGAATGCACAAAAATTGGATATTGATTTATCCGAATTACAGACCCCTTTTCTTCAGAGTGAAATAGAATCACCTCCGAAGAGTATTTTAAATACGAAAGTATATCGACCTATTTCTCAGAAAAAAACAAATTTGTTTTTTAGAACAGTCAATACGTTTGATCTCAATGGACCGAATCAATCCGGAATAGATTTTTTTGTTATGGGAGAACCTTTGCGTTGGCTCAGGTTTGCTTCAACAGGAGATTCTCACATTGCCTCCTCGGGAGGGGTAAAAGATTTAACCTTTGATTTTTCTAATATAACGGATGGAAATAAGGAATTGTTTATTTTTTTAAATGATGCTGCCACTGCTATAATAAAAGCATTTATAGCTGATGGCTCAGGTGCCTCTGATTATACATGGACTTTATTTGGTACTGATTTTTTAGTTGAAAATACTGCTGCGGGTTCCTTTAAAATAACCCGTGTTGATGGGAATCTTATATCTGATCCATATGTGAATGCTATTTTAGCTCGATTGGGGTACTTTTATAATGCAAGTGCCGTAGTAACAGTTGGTCAGAGATTGGTGCAAATTACCGCGACTGATAACGACAATTCGATGTCAGCCACTGCACATATTATGGTGCCGCCTATTGCAGTAGACGATTATGCTAATATTCCCGCCAATCAAACTACAGCATTAACAGGCAATGTTTTATCTAATGATAACAAACCTACTGCAACAGATGTTTTAAGTGTATATGAAGTGCATCGATATTCTGCAAAAGTGGGACAAGCTTATGTTTCAATTTATGGAACTATCACTATTAATTCCGATGGAAGTTTTTCATATATTTTAGATACAAATAATGTGACTGTTTCGGGCTTAAAGTCCGGAGAATATATAGAAGATATAATTGAATATAGTGTGAAAGATCAATTAGGCTTCGAAGATACGGGATTTATTAAAATTACAATAGATGGAGTGGATGAAGCTCCTGTTGCAACAGATAATTTAGGAACCGTTTCATTAACAGTTCCTACCGCAACGGGAAATGTTATTTTCGATGATGATGGTTATGGCGTGGATTCAGCTGATAGAGGAACAGCTGTTTTTCGCTGGGAAGATTATTATAATGATGGAGATTTTGTACCCGGGACTTCCAAAACAGAAAATACAACGGGAGTAGTAATTTCTTTTACACATGCAGATCCTGATAATATAGGTGATCCAGGATATGATAAAACAGTAAATAAAAATGGAATGAATGGAGGACATGTGGGATACTTGCGATTTGGAATTAATGCATCAACTATACCGGTAGCAGATGACTATTTTGAAATTAATTTTGATCAGGAAATTTCCGGTTTGAGTTTTACCATTTCAGATATTGATTCCAGCTTGCCAAGTTGGCAAGACCAAATGCAAATTATAGGTAAAAATAATGGAGTTGTTGTCCCATATGATTATAGTATACCAGGAGGCGTTATTGAAATAAATGGGGATACTTTCTATGGAACAGGTTCTGTTCCAAAAACTGAAGCGGGAGGAAATGTAGTTGTAAATTTTAAATATCCAGTAAATCAAATAGAATTAAGATATAATTATGGGCCTGATGTTACAGATTCCGATCCGGGACGTCAAATTGCAGCCTTGACAGACTTAATATGGCAACCCGGAGGAATACCAAGAGTTTATGAAGTAAATAACAATACAGCTAATGTGGGAGTGCAAATCGCTACAACCTACGGATTTATTACAATTAACGGAAATGGAACATATACTTATGTTTTAGATACTTCAAATCCTGCTGTTCAAACTCTACTTATAGGACAAACTTTAACCGACACCATTCCGTACACAATAATTGATTCTTTTGATAATTCCGGACAAACGGCTTCTGCCAATTTGATTATTACAATTAATGGTACCGCAGTCGACTCCGATAATGATGGAATAGCTGATAATGTTGACTTAGATGATGATAACGATGGTATTCCTGATACAGAAGAAGGTTGTACATCTAATAATTATAACCGTACTTCGCTTGACTGGAATAAACCACCAAGCGCCCCTGATAATGGTACTTTTATAGATGCAAAAACAGGCGAAAGTTATAATATATCTGTACGAAATCTAGTGCCCTGGAATTATTCAGGCATCGATTCGGCAGGTCAGTCGGTTTTTGCTTCCTCTCATTACAATTGGGCAACTGAGTGGACAGGAGATAATCCCGGTACTTCAATGACGATGTATATTGATTTTAAAGATGCATCAGGAAATCCAAAATCAATAACCGATCCTATTTTCCAAGTATGGTCTTTAGGTGGTACAGTCACAGAAACCTTAACTTTCTATGACGAAAATGGAAACCCTGTAAATATTGTCGAATTAGAGGACTCTCATTGGGCGGCTAATTCACAAGTTACTTACGGTAGTAATTGGGTGCAAGGATTTGAGTATGGCGGAACTATGCAAATGTACGGTACATTCTCAACCTTACAAGTAGATATTACTTTATCTAGTAACCAACAAGATGCTTTTGGTTTTACTTTTTTGTCTGAAAAAGAATTGCTTTGTACAGGTACAGATTCTGACGGAGACGGCATACCGGATCATTTAGACATAGATTCTGATAATGACGGCATCACCGATTTGGTAGAAAGTGGACAAGATGCTCCTACTGTTGATACCAATAACGACGGTGTATTAGACAGTACAACAGATGCCGATAACGACGGTTTGATGAATACAGCAGATCAAGACGACAGCGATCCAGCCTCACCGGGCACAGTAACTCCTGTCGATACAGACGGAGACGGCTTAAATGATCAAATTGATATCGATGCCGACAACGATGGTATTCCCGATAATATTGAAGCACAACCTACTCATAGTTATGTGGTACCCACAGGTACGGATACTGATAGTGATGGCTTAGACGATGCTTACGATCCGGATAATAACGGTACAGGTATTGTGCCCGAAAATACGGACGGTACCGATGCTCCTGATTATTTAGATACTGATAGTGATAATGACGGTGTTCCCGATATAGTGGAGAATGGCGATTCAGATAATACGTTGTCAGGTAATGATGCAGATGGCGATGGTTTAGATGATAACTTTGATGATGTAGACGGTTCAGGAGGTAATACCGGAACCCCAAATAATGTCAATGATGGCATCAATCCTCCAAGTCCTGCTAATTTAGGCGATGAAGATGGCGACTTTGCCAGTGGAGGAGATGTTGATTATCGTGATATTTTAGATCATGACAATGATGGCATCCCAGATAGTGTTGATTTAGACGACGACAACGACGGTATTCCTGATACGGAAGAATACACCGGAGGTTTAAATCCGAACACAGATACAGATGGTGATGGTTTAGCCGATTATCAAGACCCTGATGCCCCGGGCTTTGTTGATAATAATGGTGACGGTATAGACGATCGCTATGATTCGGATGGTGATGGTATTCCCAACCATTTAGACATAGATTCTGATAATGACGGCATCACCGATTTGGTAGAAAGTGGACAAGATGCTCCTACTGTTGATACCAATAACGACGGTGTATTAGACAGTACAACAGATGCTGATAACGACGGTTTGATGGATACAGCAGATCAAGACGACAGCGATCCAGCCTCACCGGGCACAGTAACTCCTGTCGATACAGACGGAGACGGCTTAAATGATCAAATTGATATCGATGCCGATAACGATGGTATTCCCGATAATATTGAAGCACAACCTACTCATAGTTATGTGGTACCCACAGGTACGGATACCGATGGAGACGGATTAGACGATGCTTACGATCCGGATAATAACGGTACAGGTATTGTGCCCGAAAATACGGACGGTACCGATGCTCCTGATTATTTAGATACTGATAGTGATAATGACGGTGTTCCCGATATAGTGGAGAATGGCGATTCAGATAATACGTTGTCAGGTAATGATGCAGATGGCGATGGTTTAGATGATAACTTTGATGATGTAGACGGTTCAGGAGGTAATACCGGAACCCCAAATAATGTCAATGATGGCATCAATCCTCCAAGTCCTGCTAATTTAGGCGATGTAGATAATGATTTTTCTACCGGTGGTGATGTGGACTATAGAGATATTTTAGACTCAGACAATGACGGTATCACTGATAGTATTGATTTGGATGACGATAATGACGGAATTCCAGACACAGAAGAAGGTTGTACACCTAATTATAATCGTACTTCGCTTGACTGGAATAAACCACCAAGCGCCCCTGATAATGGTACTTTTATAGATGCAAAAACAGGCAAAAGTTATAATATATCTGTACGAAATCTAGTGGCCTGGAATTATTCCGGCATCGATTCGGCAGGTCAGTCGGTTTTTGCTTCCTCTCATTACAATTGGGCAACTGAGTGGACAGGAGATAATCCCGGTACTTCAATGACGATGTATATTGATTTTAAAGATGCATCAGGAAATCCAAAATCAATAACCGATCCTATTTTCCAAGTATGGTCTTTAGGTGGTACAGTCACAGAAACCTTAACTTTCTATGACGAAAATGGAAACCCTGTAAATATTGTCGAATTAGAGGACTCTCATTGGGCGGCTAATTCACAAGTTACTTACGGTAGTAATTGGGTGCAAGGATTTGAGTATGGCGGAACTATGCAAATGTACGGTACATTCTCAACCTTACAAGTAGATATTACTTTATCTGGTAACCAACAAGATGCTTTTGGTTTTACTTTTTTGTCTGAAAAAGAATTGCTTTGTACAGGTACAGATTCTGACGGAGACGGCATACCGGATCATTTAGATTTAGATTCTGATAATGACGGCATCACCGATTTGGTAGAAAGTGGACAAGATGCTCCTACTGTTGATACCAATAACGACGGTGTATTAGACAGTACAACAGATGCCGATAACGACGGTTTGATGGATACAGCAGATCAAGATGACAGCGATCCAGCCTCACCGGGCACAGTAACTCCTGTCGATACAGACGGAGACGGCTTAAATGATCAAATTGATATCGATGCCGACAACGATGGTATTCCTGATAATATTGAAGGACAACCTACTCACAGTTATGTGGTACCCACAGGTACGGATACTGATGGTGATGGCTTAGACGATGCTTACGATCCGGATAATAACGGTACAGGTATTGTGCCTGAAAATACAGACGGTACCGATGCTCCTGATTATTTAGATACTGATAGTGATAATGACGGTGTTCCCGATATAGTGGAGAATGGCGATTCAGATAATACGTTGTCAGGTAATGATGCAGATGGCGATGGTTTAGATGATAACTTTGATGATGTAGACGGTTCAGGAGGTAATACCGGAACCCCAAATAATGTCAATGATGGCATCAATCCTCCAAGCCCTGCTAATTTAGGCGATGAAGATGGCGATTTCAATAATGGAGGAGATGTTGATTACCGTGATATTTTAGATCATGACAATGATGGCATTCCCGATAGTGTTGATTTAGACGATGACAACGATGGTATTCCTGATACGGAAGAATACACCGGAGGTTTAAATCCGAACACAGATACCGATGGCGATGGTATTCCAGATTATACAGATCCAGATGCACCTGGTTTTACAGATGCTAATGGCGACGGAATAGACGACCGTTATGATACTGATGGCGATGGAGTTCCGAATCATTTTGATTTAGACAGTGATAACGATGGTATTACCGATTTGGTAGAAAGTGGACAAGATGTTCCTACTGTTGATACCAATAACGACGGTGTGTTAGACAGCACAACAGATGCTGATAATGACGGTTTGATGGATACAGCAGATCAAGACGACAGCGATCCTGCCTCACCGGGCACAGTAACACCTGTCGATACAGACGGAGACGGCTTAAATGATCAAATTGATATCGATGCCGACAACGATGGTATTCCTGATAATATTGAAGGACAACCTACTCACAGTTATGTGGTACCCACAGGTACGGATACCGATGGAGACGGTTTAGACGATGCCTACGATCCGGATAATAACGGTACAGGTATTGTGCCCGAAAATACGGACGGTACCGATGAACCTGATTATTTAGACACTGATAGTGACAATGACGGTATTCCTGACATTACAGAAAATGGTAATGCAGCCAATAGTTTGTCAGGCAACGATAGTGACAATGACGGTTTAGATGATAATTTTGACACCCAAAACAATCCGAATAATACGGGTACACCTGACAATGTAAATAACGGTATCAATCCTCCAAGCCCTGCTAATTTAGGCGATGAAGATGGCGACTTCAATAATGGAGGAGATGTAGATTACCGTGATATTTTAGATCATGACAATGATGGTATTCCCGATAGTGTTGATTTAGACGATGACAACGACGGTATTCCTGATGTTGAGGAATACAACGGATTAGATCCCAACACAGACAGTGATGGCGATGGTATTCCGGATTATACAGATCCAGATGCACCTGGTTTTACAGATGCTAATGGCGACGGAATAGACGACCGTTATGATACTGACGGCGATGGAGTTCCGAATCATT
>Ga0256835_1001537_pt1 | contig 13747 bp, 13 predicted proteins | sample PIR30metaG_FD_185972 | JGI IMG/M metagenome (GOLD analysis project Ga0256835, IMG submission 185972) | Hydrothermal vent microbial communities from East Pacific Rise, Pacific Ocean - PIR-30 | ecosystem: Environmental > Aquatic > Marine > Hydrothermal vents | place: Pacific Ocean: East Pacific...
AAGCTGGGCCCGCTGCATCACGGCGTGATGGAGCGGGGCAGCAAGACCGCCAGCGACTCTTACGTGCTGTGGCCGGCGAAGGTGGGAGCTTTCACGGTCGTCATCGGCCGGCATTACAACAATTCCGACACCTCCGGGCTGCCTTTCTCCTACCTGCTGGAACGCAGCGACGAGAGCTATCTCTCTCCCGGCCTCAGCCTGCGCAGTGTGGGGACCATCCGCGACGCCCTGAAATGGCCCGCCCGCGACCGCCGGAATGCCCCCAAAGAACCCGACCTCATCAACTTCAACTTGCTCTCCCCCTATACGGTCAACAAGATCCTGGCAGGCCGTGAGATCCTTCGACGCCTTCTGGGATTTTCTGGCGAAAAATCGGGTCTCTACACCTACGAAAATGTAAAGATCACCCGGGAGGCCCTGACAAGGGGCCTGCACCTCTATGAGACAGCCCTGTACAAGTTTTTGGGCAACGCCCTCGTCGGCCGGTTGCAGCAGCATGAATACCATGATGTGGAGAGCCTGCGTAAGGTCCTCCTTCCCGCCGATGCCACAGGACAGGATGGCTGGAGCGACCTGGCCGGCTTGATCGCCCCTCTCGAGGAGGTCGAACGACTTGCTGACGACATCGAGCAAGGGAAGATCCGCAGTTTTCACACCCTCTACCGGGCTTTCGTGCGGCTGCACGAAAACTATTACCACTGGGCATGGAACTGGGCGGCCGGCGTGCTGGAGAAAGAGACCGGCAAAAAGATCGAAGAGTGGCAGGTGGACGATGTGATCCGGCTGGTGAAAAAATGGCGGGACAGTGTGCTGGAACTGGACCGTCTTCTTTACGAAGATGCAAGAAAAGAGTTCACCCTTATCGCCCAGACGGGCTTCGGTATTGACGGCGACCCACAGGTCCGTGCACGCGATTTCGAGCAGGTGCGCGGGCGGTTCGAAGAAAATCCCCAGGTAAAGAGCATCCTGCGGCACCAACAGGAAAAAGAGGCACTGGCAGAACGCATTCTACAGAGACTCAACGCTCTGAGAGGAGCCCCGTCACTGGTCAGATGACTCCCAGTTGTTTGCCGATCTTTTTGAACATCTCCAGCACATACTCGAGCTCGTCGTCGCTGTGGGTGGCCATATAGCTGGTACGCAGGATCGCCTGGTGCGGCGGCACGGCAGGGGGAATGGCCGGATTGACAAAGATGCCGTTGTCGAAGAGCGCCTTCCAGAAGGTAAAACAGTCGTCGTCCTCTCCGACCACGATGGGGATGATGGGCGTATTGCTCTCACCGGTGTTGAAACCGAGGCTGTCGAAGCCCTCTTTCATTTTTTGTGTGTTCTTCCAGAGCCGTTCGATGCGTTCGGGTTCGCTCTCGATAATTTCGAGGGCAGCAATCACGGCAGCCACGGCGCCGGGAGGCATGGAAGCACTGAAGATGAGGGAGCGGGCATGATGTTTGATATAGTCGATCACCACCGCATCGCCGGCGACAAAACCGCCCAGGGAGGCTAACGATTTGCTGAAGGTCCCCATCACCAGGTCGATGTCGTCCGGCATGTTCCAATACTCGATGCTGCCGCCGCCCCTTTTTCCCAAGACCCCCAGGGCATGGGCGTCATCCACATAGACACGGGCACCATATTTACGGGCAAGCTCAACGATCTGCGGAATATGGGCGATGGTGCCTTCCATACTGAAGACCCCGTCGGTGACGATCATCTTTCCGACATCCTCGTCGGCATGCAACTGCAACACCCGCTCCAGGTCTGCAAAATCGTTGTGCCGGTATTTCACCACCTTGCCGAAAGAGAGACGGTAGCCGTCGACGATGGAAGCATGGTTCTCACGATCGACGAAGACGATATCGTCCTTGCCCACCAACGCAGAGATCGCCCCCAGGTTGGCCTGGAATCCGGTACTGAAACATAGCGCGGCTTCCTTCCCCACAAAGCGGGCCAGCCGTTCCTCCAACTCGAGATGGATATCTAACGTACCATTCAGAAAACGGGAACCCGTACAGCCGGTTCCGTACTTTTTGGTTGCGGCGACGGACGCCTCGACGACCTTCGGATGACCGGTAAGCCCCATGTAATTGTTCGAGCCGATCATGATCATCTCCCGGCCGTCGACCTTCACGCGCGTGCCAGGACCCGACTGAATGGGCCGGAAATAAGGATACCACCCCTCCTTCACCGCCTCACGGGCCCGTGTGAAATGGTGGCATTTGTCAAAGATATCCATGACGGAATGTTTTTCAGGGACCGACTCCGGTGGCCCCGGTTGGGTTTTGGTCTGGCAAAGATAAAAATAGCCGGCATATTTCCTACTTTTGCAACGGATAAGACAAGCAGGATGGCGAAAAAAAAGGTGGTAGTAGGTCTCTCCGGGGGTGTGGACAGCAGTGTAGCCGCCTCGCTGTTGAAAGAGCGGGGGTATGAGGTGATCGGCATGTTCATGCGCAACTGGCATGGCGGCGAAGGGGTGCTCGAGGGCGACTGCACGCGTGAGGAAGACGAAATGATGGCCCGTCTGGTGGCGCGGCGTCTCGACATCCCGTACTATGTGGTCGACCTCAGCAAAGAATACCGCCGTCGTGTGGTGGATTACATGTTCGCCGAATATGAACGGGGGCGCACGCCCAACCCTGATGTCATGTGCAACCGGGAGATCAAGTTCGACCTTTTCGCCCGCGAGGCGTTCCGGCTGGGGGCCGATCTTATCGCCACGGGTCATTACAGCCGTATCGCCACCGGCCGTGATGTCCGGGGAAACCGTATCTACCGCCTGCTGGCAGGTGTCGACCGCAACAAGGACCAGAGTTACTTTCTCTGCCAGCTCTCCCAGGAGCAGCTCTCTTACAGTCTCTTTCCCCTCGGGGAGACCGAGAAGCCGCAGGTGCGGCGGCTGGCCTCGGGACTGCACCTCCCTACCGCCACCCGCAAGGACTCGCAGGGGATCTGCTTCGTCGGAAAAGTCGACCTGCCCACCTTCCTGCAACAGCAGCTGAAACCCCGCCCCGGCAGGGTCGTCGAGATCCCCAAAGAGGGATTTCCCGTCCCCCCCCTGCCGGAAGGACTTCCGCCCGCCGGCCTCGACGACGCCACACTCCGCCGGCTCACCACCCCCTACACTTTCACGCCGGAGATGGGCATGTCGGCCGGAGAACACCGCGGCGCCCACTACTTTACCGTGGGGCAGCGCAGGGGGATCAACATCGGCGGAAGAAAAGAACCGCTCTTCGTCCTCTATCCCGACGTACAGCATAACATCCTATACGTGGGACAGGGGCACGACCATCCCGCTCTTAACCGCAAAGGTCTTTTCATCACACGCGACGAGCTGCACTGGGTACGTCCCGACCTGGCGATGCCTCCCGGAGAGAGCCGTATCTACCAGGTGCGTATCCGCTACCGTCAGCCCCTGCAAAAAGCCCGTCTCTATATGCGCGAGGAGGGGATGTACATCCTCTTCGAACAGTTGCAGCGCGGCATCACACCCGGCCAGTTCGCCGTATGGTACCACGAGGATGAGTTGCTCGGCTCCGGCGTGATCGCAGGATGAGAAGATGAGGCGGTCCGCCTTCGCTGAAGCTACGGCAGATACGGTAAAGCGATAAAGCGATGATGCGATAATGCGATCCGCCTCTGCCAAGACAAAAGATAAAAGGAAAAAGATAAAAGGTTTCAGGCATTGTCAAAAGCCAACTCGATACCCTGACGCTCCGCCTGCGGCTCCGGTCAGGGTCAGTTCCACCAGCGGCTTTCGCATCGCCTCCGGCTCGCGAAAGCCGGGTGTCACTGACTCGATACTGGGAACTCCGAACTCCAAGTACTCAAAGTACTCGAAGTACTCGAAATACTCGAGGCACTCCAGGCACTAATAATTTTAGTCACTTGTAACTTTTAACTTTAGTCACTCTTAAAATACTCCTCACACTTCCGGCAGTTTTAAGATTCTTTAACTTTTCCCCCTTGAAGTTCCGGCCGGGAAAAAATATTTTTAAGTAAATTATCGTTCCTAATTTACCAAAACCAACCCCAATCTCATGAAAAAGAAGGTCATCTTTTTGTTTTTGCTCGTGCTTGTCGCCTGGCCCGGGCAGTCTCAGAATCGAACGATCCTCAGCATCGACGGCGGGATCAAAGGCGATCTCTACCGCCTCTCCGATGCGGGAAATCTGCTGGACCGGCGGCAACCCGTCGGAGGATATTTCGGCCTGGGCATTGCCCAGGAACTCGGGGGGAACTGGCTGATCGAATCGGGTTTCCGGCTGATGAATTACCAATTTGGCATCCATTTCCGGGACGTGCCCATGATGAGCTACGGGAATGCCCTGCACAGCTGGCAGATCCCGTTCCTGGTGAAATTCCGTCTGCATGACCATAAAGACCGTTTTTCCCTCACCCCCTTTGCCGGGCCGGTGTTGGGGATCAACCGCGACCATACCCGTCAGTTCCCTTCCGACCATGAGATGTCCACCGGCAACGGTTCCCTCACTTTTGAAGGTACGACCTACGGGTGGGAAGAAAAGGGGTATACCAACCTCAAAAGCACCTTTGGCCTTTTCGAAGCAGGACTCACTTTGGATTACCGGAGCCGTAAGGGTTTCGATCTGTTCCTCGGGGGAGTGTGGCAGGGCGGTTTTTCAAAGATCATGCAATTCGATGTGACGTACCAGGAGGATGCGGGTCCGCTCCACACGGCCACATACACCTCACGGGGCAACAATTACCGGATCATGGTCGGGATGCGGTATGCGCTCAGCCGTTTGTGGCAGGAACCCCGTGATGCCGATGCCCGCCAAACCGCCCGGGAACACGCCCATACATTGGCCCAGTCACGTTTTTACGTAGGAGCCGAAGGGGGAGGCCTGCTGAATCTCTTCTCTTCCGACAACCCGGAGGTCACCACCGACCCCGTCTGGGAAAACTTTTCCCTGGGCCTGTACGGCGGGATGCGCCTGTGGAAACCCCTCTGGATAGAAACCGGGATCTACACGGAAAGTTACTGGAATGATTTTCTCTTCTACCATCATGACACCTTCATCGGGGGCGGAGGGTTCCAGACCGGCGGAGAAGGGTTCCTCAACATCCCGCTGCGGCTGCGTTACCGGTATGCTCCGGGAGAGGGACGCTTCGCCCTCGCTCCCTATGCGGGTGTTTCCCTACTGACCCATACGCAAGGCACGGGCATGTATTATGAGACCGAGTTCACCAGCTGGAGCGACGACGGACAGAATCCCCCTGACACCACCCGTACGGTTGCCAGCGCGTACCGCCTTCGCACCCTCACTCCACTGCTGAACATGGGAATAGGGGTGGAATATTCGCTCGCACCCCGGATGATCCTCACCTTCAATGCGGAACGTTCCTGGGGGTTCAGCGACATCAACCGCCTCCATGTAGTGCGGGCGAACAGCTCCCTCACCCAGGAAGGCAACATCTATTACAACGGGTCGGCATGGCACCTGCGCGTCGGAATACGTATCCCCCTGGGGAGATAATTGATGTGTTCCGCCTCCGGCTCCGGTCAGGGTCAGTTCGTCCTACGTCTTTCGCTTCGGCTTTGCCTCACGAAAGCCTGGACTCACTGACTTTTTTTATTCCTTAAGATTTTTTACTTTCAGGGAGTTGAATAGCATCAATATGCTCTCCTTCCTGAAAAGATGGCTGAGACGGCGCGGTACGGGACGTAGTAGGGATGCCGAGCCCGAGCTGGATCTTGGACCGCATGCCCGCGCGGCGGCAATGATGCCGCGCATGCCGCGTGCCGATGTGCATCGTCTGATGGTGGAGGCGACGGCCCTGCGTCGCCGCAAAGGCTATCATGAGGCGGTGCAATTCCTCATGGAGCTGGCCGAGGCCTACCTGCGCGAGGGCAACACCGCTCTGGTGACCACCCTCAACAAGTTGGTTCCATACATAAAACGCGACGAACAGATGTCCTATGCCGAGGCACGCCGCTGGATGGAACAACTCCTGGCGCGACTGCCCCGCCACGACCCCTATTTCCTCAACGCCCACATCACCTTTGCCGAGTTGCTTGAACAGGAAGGAGCCGACCGTTCCATTGCCTACCTGGAGGCGTTCCTGCGCGATCATCCTCCCTCCCGGGATACCTATTACCATCTGATCCGGCTGGCAGACTTTTATCGGGAGGTGAGAGATCTGGCGAAAGCGCAGGAGCACCTGATGGAGGCCCGTCGCCAGTGGGATACCCGTCTCGAGCGCTACCGCCTCATCCGCATGATGCGACGCTGGCACCGCAGCATGGCTCTGCTCTCCTTTGCCCGCGACGACACCGGCGAATACCTCTTCCACCGCGCCATGGAGTTCGCTCTTGATATGGCCCGCGTGCTCGACCCCGCCCGCATCGAGGAGTTCCACCACCGGAAAGATCAGTACTACAAGGGAGAACGCGGCTTCGTCGGCACCACCGCCTTTGAGAATGTCATGCGCACTTCGGCGCTCGCCCCCCGCCGCGAAAAGATCATCGCCGACCTTTACGGCTTCGTCTTCGAAGAGATGCCTCTCCTCCTCGGCGTCACCCGCGCCGACCTCTCCTTTCGTCCCGGCGACCCCGAGACGCTCGAAGATGTACAACGCCGGAAGTCCTTCTCCTCCCGCCCCTTCCTCGAATATGACCAACTCAACGAAAAGATCCGAAACATAGGCATCTAGATGCCAGTAATTCAATTTGGAATCTGCAGGAAGATGACAGATCTGCAGTCAGGTTTTTCCGGTATCACTTTTGCAAAAGTGAATAGAAAGACATTTTAAAAACGTCTCACGATGGAAAGTTGGGTGTTTTCCTATTTACTCTTGCCGTTGCTGATCTTTTTCGCCCGGATCGTCGACGTAACGATCGGGACGATGCGCATCATCCTGGTGTCGCGCGGCAAGCGCAATGTGGTGCCTTTTCTTGCCTTCTTTGAAGTGTTGATCTGGATCCTGGCCATCAGCCGCATCTTCCAGAACCTGGACAATCCCCTTTGCTACCTGGCCTTTGCAGCGGGATTTGCCACGGGCAACTATGTGGGGATGCTGGTGGAGGAGAAGCTGGCCCTGGGGACGCAGCTCATCCGCATCATCACCCAGAAGGAGGCAGGGCCGTTGCTGCGTGCCCTCCGTGAGAAAGGCTTTGGCGTGACGGTGGTCGAGGCCATGGGTTCCAACGGACCCGTGCATGTGATCTATTCGGTCACCGACAGGAAACGCATCCGCGAGATCGTCGCCCTCGTCCGGCAGTTCAACCCCAACGCCTTCTATTCCATCGAGGACATCCGCCATGCCGAGAAGGGAATCTTCCCCGCCCCCGTGCCCACGATGGTGCGGCCCCGCCTCTTCCGCCGCGGAAGAAAAGGGAAATAGATCATGGGAGGGATGCACTTTCTTATAATTCGGTAATTCCAAATTCCAGTACCGCTAACGGCTTATTGGAAAGAGCCGTAATACGGTCGTATACATCTTCCAGGATTTCCTCGAAAGAGTGATAGGGTTCATTTTTTTCCTGCGGACCGTACACGCTGATCCCCAACCAGTCTATATAGTCGTCGCCGGGATAGTACTGTTCAAGATCGTTCCACTCCATTTGCGGTTGACTGTATGCATCCACATGGAAAAACCAGGTAATATTGGTCGCACCGTTCTTGCGGCTGAGCGTTACAAGATGACGGTAAGCATCCCGGAAACGCTCGGGTCCGTCCGGCACAGCAGGATCCCCGTAGCCTGTGGTCGTCCCCCCGCCGTTGTACCTTCCGTTCCAGGGAAACCAGTCGCCGTTCACTTCGGTCCCAAATTCCACCAACAAGGGGATTCCCGTGGAGGCAGCTTCGCGAAACCAAGCATTGAAGGCATCATCGAAATCGCCTTCCAGGATCCGTTGCAATGAATATTTTTCATCGGGTCCTCCCTCTTCGAAACGGCTCCGGGCCATAAGACGGATAAAAGGAATACGCCCCATATCCCGGAGGGTCGCTACCTCCCTGGTGGGAAACCGGATGCCTTCAGTCCAATTGTTGGAGAAGTATGCCCAAACGATCCTTTTCCCGGCCAACCGCTCGAAATCCTCAATGCGTTTCCGGGTAACCTGGTCCTCAGTACCGCCAAGATCGGGGAAGGCACCGTGGTAGATGCTTTTGTCAGACGGAACAAGATGCCCTTCTGAGAACAGGGGCTTCGTGATGAAAAGACTGTCGGATACTCCACAGCGGTAAGCCTCCAAGCTTTCCGGCGAGGAATCGATACGCAGTTGCGTGCCGTCAAAATTCTCGTGCCACCATGCGATAGCCTTTATGCGAGGATATTTCCCCGACCGAAGGGTAGTAAAAGCCTCCTCGATCCAGAGGGCTTTCATCGTCGTATCATGTTCTTTTTTGCTGCATGAGCAAAAGGAAAAAAGGATCGCCGGGATCAGTAAAAAAACTTTTTGCACCATTGCCGGGATGTGGGTGTTCTTTATGGTTAACGAAAAAAATGAAGAAAAGTTTGGGCGATGCTGTAATGACGTTCCCGGTTTTTCGTCACTATGGTGAAGAGATCAAGAAATGGTTGTTTAATTTAAAATGAAAAAAAAATGAAAAAGGGAAGTTTATTATTGGTCTTGGCCATATTGGCAATGTTCAGGCTTTCTGCCCAGCAACGTGATGCGGCCGGGGTGTTCCGCAGCCATGCCGGCGGAGAGGTCACCGTGCTTACCATCCCGAAGGGGGCGATACGTCTGGCTGCCGCCCTCCAGGATGATGAGCCGGAGGTGCAAGCCTTCCTGGAGGGGATCACTTCGGTGAAGATCCTGGCCGCAAAGGAAGGGGGCAGGGAGCTTTATGCGGCTGTCTTGCTGGAGCTGACGGGCACCTATGAGGAGCTGATGACCGTCGACCGGGAGGGCGAGCAGGTGAAGTTCCTCATGCGGCGTCAGGGCAGCACCATCCATGAGCTGGTGATGCTTACCGGCGAAAAGGATGCCGGCGCCATGATCCTCGTCAGGGGCGAGATGCGCCTCAAAGACCTGATGAAGATGAAGGCGGGAACGGCCGGCGGAGGAGAATTCTCCTTCTTCACCCTCCTGTAACTCTCCCCCGGGTTACGGAAAATGTTTATCTTCAACAGGTAAAACCCCGACCTGCCGCACCCTATGGATGCCCGCACCTTCAAGGCGACCTTCCTCCCCCTCACCGACCGGCTGTACCGGCTGGCGTTCCACTACCTGCGCAGGAACGACGAGGCGGAGGATGTGGTGCAGGAGGTCTTTCTCCGCCTCCTCGACATGGGAGAACGGCTTGACCACTACCGTAACCCGGGGGCGCTGGTCATGACGATGGTGCGCAACCTGTCGCTCGACAGGCTGCGCACACGCCATACGGTCTCCGACGGCGAGGTGACACTGCCCGACACGCCCCACGACGACGACCCCGGCGAGGCCTTCGACAGGAGAGAGAACGTCCGGCGCATGATGCGCCTCATCGACAGCCTCGACGAGCCGGCACGTACCATCATCCACATGCGCGACGTGGAAGGGTGCGACTACCCCGAGATCGCCGGGGTGACCGGCCTGACGGTCAACAACGTGCGGGTCATCCTGTCGCGGACGAGAAAAAAGATACGGGAAATGTTCTTAAAAGAGATACGACATGGATAAGGAAGAGGTGATCGCTCTGCTGGAGCGTTACTATGAGGGTACGGCCACGGCAGAGGAGGAGCGGCGGCTGCGGCGTTTCCTCCTCGCCGCGGATGTGCCGGAAGAGTTTGCGGCCGAGCAGGCCTATTTCCAGGCCCTGGCGGCGGCGCGGCGGCGTCCTGCGCCGGCGCTCGAAGAGCGTCTCGCGGCGCTCGTCGACGAACGCCTCGGCGGCGGGGAGCACCGCATGCGCCGCATGCCGCGCGCGATGAGGCGCACCCTCCCCCTCGCAGCCGCACTGCTGGCAGGTGCCTTCCTCTACTTCTTCGTCGCCACACAGCGGCCCCGCGACACCTATCAGGACCCCCGCCTCGCCTGGCACGAGACCCGCCGCGTGCTGCTGTACGTCTCCGAAAAACTCAACGAAGGTACCCGCACGCTCTCCTACCTCGACGAACTCTCCCTCCCCGCCCGGGAGATGCAAAAGGTCGAACGCGCCACCGCCGTCCTCGACCGTCTGCCCCTGCTGCAATTCCCCGCACCGGAAGAAGAAAAGCGGGGAAAATCCCCTGAAAAACGCACAAATCAATAACTTTATGGCAATGAACAACAAAATGACCATCCTGGCAATGCTGCTCGCGCTGCTGTCGCTGCAGGGCTTCGCACAAAAAGACCCTGTCGAAAGGATCTTCGAACGCTTCAGCGGCCGCGAGGGATACACCACCGTCTACATCTCGAGCAAGATGTTCAGCATGTTCTCCGAGGCCGGTATCGACGACCCGGAGTTCAATGCCCTGATGCACGACCTGCGCAGCATCCGCATCCTGGCTGCCGACAAAGGAGGGACACAGGGCCCCGACTTCCTCGACATGGTGGGCCGCGAACTGCCTGCCAACGTCTACGAAGAGCTGATGACCGTCACCGAGCCGGGACAGAAGGTGAAGTTCCTCGTCCGCGAAGAGAAAGGAAAGATCGTCGAACTGCTGATGGTGGTCGGCGGCAGTGACAATGTCCTCATCGACATCCGCGGCAACATCGACCTGAAGAAGATTTCCCAGCTCTCAAAGGCCATCCGCATCGAAGGTCTCGACGAGCTGGAGAAACTGGACAACGGTAAAAAGTGAAAGATCGCCGATAAAAACCGCAAGATGATGAAAGAAAGAATGATCCGTCTGTTCTCGAGAAGTGTGCCGCTGCTGCTCTTCCTGGCCGTGATGGCCTGTTCGTCGGGGCCCGCGCCGGTGGCCGACAGGGTGCTGGAGCGTTACGAGTCGCAACCCGGTGTGTTGGCCTTCCGCGTGCCGCCGGCGATGGTGAACGTGGCCGTGAGCACCTCTGCCGACGAGGAGCTGAAGACCTTCCTCCGTGGCATGGAGACCATCAAGGTGATGCTCATGGGCAACGACGGGAGAAGACCGCGCGACCTGCCCGCCCTCGCCGGAAATATCTCCCGCAACCTCGACGGCATCGGCTTCGAAGACCTCATCACCATCGACCGCCCCGACGGCAAGGTGATCATCAAGGTGTACGACCGGGACGGTAAGACCACCGATGCCGTCATCATCGTCCACGGCGACGACGGCCTCGTCACCCTCAGTCTCACCGGAGACATCGACCTCAAGGAGCTGGCACGCATCGCCTACAAGGTGCATAGCGAAGATTTCGGGAAAAAGAGCGAACATCCCTGATCTCCCTGAAAAAGATTACCTTTGGTATCCTATAATCACAATCCCATGAAAAAGATCCTTTTTATCCTTTTCGCTCTTGTGTTTTTCCAGGCTTCGCTGGAGGCCCAGAAGCTTTCGAAGCTGCTCGACCATTATTACGAGGCCACGCATGCTCCCGAGCTGGAGCAGGTGCCCAGCCTCTACATGGAGATGCTACTCGAGCAGGGAGGGGTGCAGATCCCGGTGACCGTCTACGTGAAGAAGCCGGGTAAGTTCCGCATGGAGATGGAATACCAGGGTCAGCGGGCGGTGACGGTCTCCGACGGCCGGGAAGGGTGGAGCTATGTACCCTGGGTGAGCCCTGCCCCGCGCCCCCTCACCGGCGAGGAGATGGAGCAGCTCTCCCAGCAGTTCGGCCTCGAAGACAACCTCGTCGACTACGAGAAAAAGGGTTTCACCGCCGAGCTGGCCGGCAAGACCGAGGCCGACGGCAAGGAGTGTTACAAGATCATCCTCCGCAAAGAGGGAGTGCATCTGACCTATTATCTCGACCCGCAAACCTGGCATGTGGTAAAGGTGGAGATAGAAGGAGATATGCGGGGCCAGACCTTCCATACCACCGTGCATAACCGCGCCTACGGCACCTTCGGCAAGTTCTCCCTGCCCGTCGAGGTGGAAACCGGTGTCGGCAACGGCCTGGGACACAGTTCGTACACGGTGACCGCCCTCCGTTTCGACAAGGAGATGCCCGATACGCTCTTTGTCAAGCCGGCAAAGTAGTTCATACCCTGCAACGCATCATTTCTTGTCCTCCGAACGCGCCGCCTTCTTCTCCGCTTTTTTCTCCGCCTTCTGGGCGACACCGGTGTGGGTGAGATGGTCGAGCGTGAAGAGGCTGTCGCTGAGACCCTGGTCGACCCGGATGTCGCTCATGGTGATCGTCGTACGGTGCTTCTTCTTCAGATCGGTCATCGTGATCTTGTCAGAGACCCAGTAAGGTCCCACCTTCCGGAAATGGTACACCGCCTCTTTGATCTTCGTTCCCTTTTTATCGAAGTATTCGATCTTTTCGGGATAACGATGGGCCTTGTTGACGGTCACCTTCAGGCTGCCGTAGTTGTACTTAGCATCCTTGGGTTTGAGGGTGAGCACCCAGGTGGAAGCATCCTCGCCGGACAGCATGGGCACGAAACTTTCGGCATAAGGCTTGGAGGGCATGTCCTCGAGAGAGAAATCCGACTTGTTGAACGAGTTGCCCTCGGCCAGGTTGGTGATGCGCTTGGGTTTCTTGAACATCGGCAGGTAGATGTAGAGCGCATCGGGCAGCGAGAGGGTGGCGATGCCCTTGTCCGAGGGAGGATAGGTGTAGACAAAGAGCTTGCGGTCGGTGCCTTTCTGGTAGATCTTCGCCTTTTTGATCTTGCTCTTCTGGGTCTTCAGGTCGGTCATCTTCATCTCGATGTTGAGCACCTTGTCCTTGGGGGCGAAGAGCACCTTGTCCATCGAGGCGAGGATCTGTTCTGCCGTCTGGGCATGCAGACGGCCGGGGAACAACCCCAGGACCAGAAATACAGCGAACCGGGCGGTTCTCTTCATATTGTGCCGTTCCATTCTCGTCTTCATTTGTTTACGGGGCCGAAGTTAATAAAAATACTGGCCCGGCAGGGTTCTTTCCGGGAGAGGCGCAAAAAATCTGCCAAAATACCACCCCGGTAAAGCATATTTTGATTTTATTTGCGTACGACAATGGCTGCGCACAGGTTTTACACGGAGATGAAGCTGCCGGGTGAGGGGTACCGCGAGGCGCCGCGCATCCGGCGTATCGTGCAGTGGATCTTTTTGTTGATCACATTGTGGACGGGTTGGCGTTTTGGGCGGTTCGTGCATTTCCTGCAGCACGGCGGGGCGGAGGTGCCGCGGCCACCGGGGGTGGAGGCGTTCCTGCCCATCAGCTCGCTCATCAGCCTCAAGTACTGGGTGCTCACAGGCGACTTCAACACCATCCATCCGGCAGGACTGGTGCTCTTTCTGGCCTTCCTGCTGATGGCCTGGCTGGTGAAAAAGAGCTTTTGCTCGTGGGTCTGTCCCATCGGCCTGTTATCGGAATACCTCTGGCGGCTGGGGGAGAAGATCTTCGGCCGGAACGTGCGGCTGCCCGCCTGGCTCGACCTGCCCCTGCGCAGCCTGAAGTACCTCCTGCTCCTCTTCTTCGCCTGGGGCATCTTCGCAGGGATGGACACCCAGGCATTGCGGGCATTCATCTACGGCGATTACAACCGCGTGGCCGATATCAAGATGCTGCTCTTCTTCGCCCATATCTCCGCCTTCTCGGCAGCGGTCATCGGAATACTGATGCTGCTGTCGGTGGTGATCAAGAACTTCTGGTGCCGATACCTCTGCCCTTACGGTGCCTTGCTGGGCTTTTTCAGCCTCTTCAGTCCGGCCAAGATCACACGCAATCCCGCCACCTGCA
>Ga0256835_1001538_pt1 | contig 13745 bp, 12 predicted proteins | sample PIR30metaG_FD_185972 | JGI IMG/M metagenome (GOLD analysis project Ga0256835, IMG submission 185972) | Hydrothermal vent microbial communities from East Pacific Rise, Pacific Ocean - PIR-30 | ecosystem: Environmental > Aquatic > Marine > Hydrothermal vents | place: Pacific Ocean: East Pacific...
CAATGGTAAAGATACCCATCTTTCCGTCAGATTCACAGAACTTGGTCAACACGCGCCGTTCAATGGTCCTTTTCTTCGCAACCTCTATCGGGTCAAAATTTTTATCCGTGGGAGGAGTGAAAAACCTCGGAGTCTGGTAAAAGTAAAGATGGGTAAACTTGCCCAGAGTATCGGGGCTCTCCCAAATAGGCTCTCCTTTCTCCGAAACTATTCTCAAAAAACCATCGTCTATCAAAACAATTTCAAGCTTTCCATCTCCATTAACATCATCGTAAGTCCAGCCGTACAGCGAATTCATAGCCTTTATAAAAGGAGGGACCCTCCTATCAGCTCTATATCTCCCCTTTTCATAAACAAGATAAAAGGGAAAGCCTTTAAAAGGCTCATACTCCCCCATCTCTTGGGCAAGCAGGACCCCTTGCGGGTTGGAGGTGTTTTTTATCACGCGCACGAGATAACTTATCTTGGCCACTTTAAACAGCTTACCCTTCTTTTTGTCATATTCCAGAACGAAAGAGGACGGATAAGCCTTCAACACACCATTAACTATGTCCTGCTCAACAGCGGAGATGTAAATTTCCGGGATACCGTTGCCGTTTATATCTGCCACATCAAGCCATATAAACTTATAAACCAGCCGTCCTCTCCCTCCCCAACTGTATGTCAGTATTTTTTTAAACTCTTTTCCCTCAATGGAATATACATCCACCAATCCATCAGCGACAAGCACAACCTCATCGCTTCCGTCACCGTTCACATCACCAGCGGCAATCAGTTTATACTTTGCCTTAAAAACCCTGGTAGTAATTAAACCGGCAAACTTACCCCACTGTCCAGCGCCCTCTTCTGATTCCTGCGCCTCAAGAAGCTCCGTGGAACTTACGGCCCTAACAAGCTTCACTTCCGAATTAAGGGCAAAAAGAGGAGATTGAGAAACACCTGAAGAGAACACAAAGCTGAGGATGGTCTTTCCGGAACTGTCCCTCAAAAGCACGGGCTTAACCACAAAGAAGTAACCTCTGGCTTTTTTCACATCATCGTAAACGGTAAAGCCGGGCTCTTCCATAAATATCAATTTTATAAGGGTGCGAAGCTTTTCTGTATCAATCTTATCCCCTGTTTTGTTCTCCACAGGAAGAAGAACTATCCTCACCTCATCAGGCGGGGAAAGGATATAGCCTTTTTTCACAGGCTCTTTCTTATAAACCACCCTGCCTATGGCAAACTTACCCTTAACCTCTTTTATCCTGACAACCCCCACCTCCACATCTATGCCGGGAAAGACCATTCCCGTGTCCGGGTCCTTAAAGGGCTTCCCCGGCTTATAAACCACAAACTCATAGCCGGGCTTCACCCTTTTCACATCGCCAAACACCGCCCAAACCACATCCCCTTTAACCAGAGAAACTCTGCCCTTGGGAAGGGAAAGATATTTCTCAAACTGAGAAAGGATATCCTGCACAGAAGACCTGTAATCTAAAGCTAACTTTCCTCTCTTTTTTGCAGGAAGGGAATAAACAGTGGACACCGCAAAAAGAAGAGCAAACAAAAAAACAGAGAACCTTCGCGCATCCCTCATGGAAGGGGCTATACACCAAGTCATAATTATTGTCAAACCAAGAGCATAGTGATAAACACAAAAGACAGATGGAACATATAAGAGAACTGGACATAGACCCTTTTAAGATTATTGAGATAGGTCAGAGGATTCAGGTCAGGCCCTCCAAATTTGGAGAGAAAACTTACTACTACAGCAACATACAGGACATAACAGACAAAAGCATCCTTATATCCGTTCCGTCAAGCGAAGGAGGAAGACCCATAGGACTGAAAACGGGAGACCTGATAGAGGTGGCTTTTACCAAAGAAAACAAAAGATACGGCTTCTTTTCAGAGGTGATAGGAAAAAAAACGGAGCCCTTTTTCATGCTTGAAATAGAAAAACCCAATAAGATATTCATAGCAGAGCTCAGAGAATTCTTCAGAGTGCCCATATACACCCCTTATACCGCCAAGTTGGTCAACGAAGTAATAACTGAAAAAGGCTCTCTCTTCCAAATCCCCAAAGAGCTCTCCATAAAAGAAGTCTTCTTTCAGGGGCACATACACGACATAAGCGGCGGCGGCATGTTTATAACTTCAACCAAAAAGCTTGAGGTGGGAACTCTCTTCCTTGCAAGCTTCTCGTTGGGGTCCGAAAGCTTCAAAGACATACCCTGCAAGGTGGTGAGAAAGCAGATTTTAGACAGAAAAAAAGGCAAAGAAGGTTACGGTGCGGCCTTTTACAAAATAGACGAAAAGGTTAGGGAAAGGATAATAAAGTTCTGCTTCGCGAAGTTGAGAGAGCTGAGAAGAGAGGGGAAAATATGAAAAAATTTATCATAACAGCCATTACAGTTATTGTTCTTTCGGGAGGATTCATAACCGCCTCCTCCCTTTCCAAAAACTACTCTCAAGATGTGATATACGACTTTCTGACTTTCTACACCGAGTTTATACACAATCACGAGCTTACGCCAGAAAAAGTCAAGAAGTTAAGGGAGCTATCCAGAGAGTCCGAAGACCCGTATCTTTACGAATTTGCGGTAGAGCTACTAAGCAGATTAGGAAAGACAGGTGAAGCTCTGGACTTTGCCCTTGAGGGGACAAAAAGATATCCCACAAACGATAAGCTCTGGCTTTACCTGGGAGAGCTGTATCTGAAAAAAAACCAAATTAAAAAAGGAGCAAAAGCCCTCAAAAGATGTTTAGAATTAAACCCCAAAAACAAAAACGCATACCTTGACCTTATCCAGATATACACCTTTGAAGGCAAATACGACGAGGCATTCAGGCTGATAAAAAAGATGGAAGAGCTGTTCCCCAACGACCCCTATGTTTACTATTTCAAGGGAAAGCTTTACTATAAAATAAAGCTCTACAAGAACGCTATAAAAAGCCTGCAGAAAGCCCTTGAACTGAATCCCGATATGACAGATGCCTTAATCCTTTTAGCTCAAGCCTTTGAAAGAACAAACCAATTTGACGAAGCCCTAAAGATATACGAAAAGCTCATAAACAAAAGAATATTCAGCCAAAGCATTTTGAGCAGTCTTCTCAACCTCTACATAAAAACCGAAAACTACGACAAAGCCCTGCACATAGTTAAAAAGCTTTACGAGCTACACCCGGAAAACCCAACCGTAGCGAATCTCGCCGCCATACTCTACATAAAAACGGGTCAGCTTAAAGAAGCGGAGAAAATCGTCTCTTCGGCAACAGGTTCAGAGCTCATTCCACCCAAAATCGTTTTAAGCTGTAAAAAAGGGGAAAACCTTGAGAAGGTAATACCCAAAAATCTCAAAAAAGAAGATTTTCTTGAAATCATCTCTCTTCTTCTTGACATGGAAGAGCCCCAGTGTGCCGTGAAAGCGGCTCAAATAGCCCTTAAATACTACCCCAATGAACCGGACATATACGACATGCTGGCAACGGCTTACATCAAGTTAAACAATCCGGAAAGAGCTTATAAGAACGCTTTGATAGCCCACAAACTGAGCCCAGAGAATCCACAATACATCTTCACTTTGGGAGTCGTACTTGAAAAAATGAACCGTATCAAAGATGCTGTAAAATGGCTGGAGCTGGCACTAAAAAAGGACCCTAATAACCCCGTATATCTCAACTACTTAGGGTATATGCTCATTGCGAGAGATATAGACGTCAAAAGAGGGATTGAGCTGGTAAAGAAAGCCCTTGAAAGCTTTCCGGACAACCCTTCTTACATGGACAGCCTCGCATGGGGCTACTACAAGCTGGGCAAGGTGAAAGATGCTTTGAAATTACAGGAAAAAGCCTATCAGAAGATGAAAGATAATCCTGTAGTAGCGTTTCACCTCGCAGAGATTTACTACAAACTCGGAGAAAAAGAGAAAGCACTTAAACTATACAAAAGGGTTCTCAAGCTCCTAAAAACCAACTCCCAAGAGCTGAGTGAATGGGAAAAAGAAGAGATAAGAAAGCGGTTAAAAGAGTTAGGGCTTATAAAATAATCCTTATTCTTATATCGGCACTATTTGCAGGCTGTCATACGGTAAAGAGCACAGCCAATCTGAAAACCACCGTATATTCCGGAAGCTTCACCCTTTTTGAGTGCACATCCGGAGAAAAAAAGACGGGAACATGGAAAGCCATTGAGATAAACGGAAAGATAAAAGAGGTTAAACTCTACACCAAATTTGGAATACCCATTGCCGAACTGAAAATCAAAGGTGGAAAAATCTTTTACAACAAAGAAAGCTACGAAAATCCCATGTGGGAAGAGCTGGTAAATGAACTGCCGCTTATTGCAAGGGGAAAGGTCAAACACATTAAAAAATACGATGTGGAGATAACAGCGGAAAACGGAAACATCATCGTGTTAAGCCCTTACGGATGGGGAAAGATAAAGATAAAAAGCATCAGGCGGCTCCCTTAAAGGGAACCGCCACCAAAATTTTTTACATAAAAGCCTTTAGCGACGCCTGCGCGAAGTTCAAAAGCGGATGGGGATAAAGCCCCAGTATAATGGTGAAAGCTCCCAGCGCAAAAATGGCAACCTTGACACTCAAAGGAGCAACAACGGGAGGAGCCTCCCTGGGGTCCTCCATATACATAACCTTGGCAATCTTAAAGTAGTAGTAAAGGGATATAACCGAGTTGAGCACCGCTATAGCCACCAGCCAGTAGAACCCTGCCTTCACAGCGGCAGAAAAGAGCAGAAACTTACCAACAAACCCCACAGTGGGAGGAATACCAGTAAGAGACAGGAGAAAGATGACCATAACGAGGGCAGGAACAGGATGGGTCTGCGCAAGTCCCTTGAAATCCTCTATGTTATCGCCCACTATATCCGCCCTTCTCAAATAGACCACAAGCCCGAAGGCTCCAACATTCATAATGCAGTATGCAAAGAAGTAGAAGACCAGCGCTTCTATACCCAGCTTGTCATACGCCAGCAATCCCAGCAACATATAACCCGCATGGGCTATGGAAGAGTAGGCAAGAAGCCTTTTCACGTTATTCTGAAGAACCGCCGTCACATTACCAATGGTCATGGTGAGCGCCGCAATCAACCACAAAAGCGTCTGCCAGTGGTGCGCCATAAGAGGAAATGCCTGAATGTAAATCCTTAAAAGTGCTGCTAAAGCGGCAATCTTGGGGGCGACAGATATAAAAGCCGTCACCGGAGTAGGAGCGCCTTCGTAAACATCCGGAGCCCAGAAGTGGAAAGGCGCCATGGCAATCTCAAGACCGAGTCCCGCCGCAATGAGAATTATGGCAAGCAGGAAGACCGGGTCTTTGAAGCCGTGATAGGTGATATATTCAGCTATCTGCTTTATGTTTGTGGTTCCCACCTTACCATAGATAAGAGCTATACCGTAAAGGAAAATTCCGGATATAAAAACTCCCAGAAGGAAATATTTGAGAGCCGCTTCCGCACACTTTTCGTTCATTCTCATAAATCCAGCAAGCACATAGACGGAAAGGGCAAGGGTTTCAAGTCCGAGATAGACCATTATCAGGTCAAGAGCAGAAGCCATAACCATCATACCTATATTAGCGAAAATCAACAACGCGTAGTATTCACCAAGATTCACATTCTCTATCTCAAGATATCTCAGGGAAAGAAGTATCACCACTATGGTGGTCAGGAAGAAAAGCTCCTTCAAAGCAACGGCAAAGCTGTCAAGGACAAACATTCCTGAGAAGGTAACCACATGCTTGCCCATGTAGCCAAAGGTAACCAGAGCAAGCACTACCGTCCCGAAAAGGGCGGCAATACCAACAACCCTCTTTCTATCCTTCGGCACAAACAGGTCAAACATCAAAAGGAAACACGCTAAAGCAGTAGCCAGTATCTCCGGAACGATAGCCGATATATTGGGAACAGGAAAATTGATAGCGTTCATCACCTCACCTCCTTAATCCACAAGAGAAGAGCTCTCTCTCTGAGATACAGTTATCCCCTCGCGAATAAGTTTTTTGAGCTTGGCTTCCTCTTTGTGCTTTGCGGCAAAGTATTCCGGATTCACCTGCTCAACAAGATGGAGAACGGATACCTCCATTATCTTGAAGAAAGGCTTGGGATAAATACCTATCCAGATGAAACATATTACAAGAGGCGTCATGTATATCCATTCCCTCAAAGTGAGGTCTTTGAGATGCTTGTTCTCCTCTTTGGTAATAACACCGAACATGGTTCTCTGATAAAGCCAGAGCATATAAGCCGCACCGAGTATAACGCCCGTCACTGCAAAGGCGGCATACACCCATCTGGTTTTGAATATCCCGGCGAGACAGGTAAACTCACCGATAAAGCCATTCAATCCGGGAAGACCAATGGAGGAGAGCATCGCAAACATGAAGAAGACGGCAAAAGCCGGCATCACCTTTGAAATTCCGCCGTATTCAGAGATAAGCCTTGTGTGCCTTCTCTCGTAAAGGATACCCACAACCAAAAACAGGGCACCCGTTGAAAGACCGTGGTTAATCATCTGAAGAATGCTTCCCTCAATTGCCGTGGGATTCAGCATGAACATGGCAAGCATAACCAGACCCATGTGAGAAACGGAGGAGTAAGCAACCAGTTTCTTCATATCCTCCTGTGCAAGGGCACAGAGAGCACCGTATATTATGGCTATAATTGAAAGCACAGCCACCATGGGCATAAAGAACTTGGTAGCCTGTGGGAACAAAGGCAGAGAAAATCTCACAAAACCGTAAGTTCCCATCTTCAAAAGAACACCAGCAAGTATCACTGAACCGGCTGTGGGAGCTTCAACGTGAGCATCCGGAAGCCACGTATGGAAGGGCCAGAGAGGAACCTTGATGGCAAAGCCCAAGAAGAAGGCAAGGAAAAGCCAGAACTGATACTTCATGGGAAGATGCAGGGTGTTAACCCACTTCACATAGTTGAAGGACCACTCCCCGGTCTGGTGATGGTATATGAAGTAGATGGCGATGATTGCAACCAGCATGAAAAGAGAACCAAACAGGGTATAAAGGAAGAACTTTATAGCCGCATAAAGCTTTCTCGGACCACCCCAGATACCAATGAGGAAATACATGGGAACCAGCATAACTTCCCAGAACACATAGAAGAGAAAGAGGTCCAGAGCCTCAAAGACACCCAGCATACCTGTGGCAAGAACAAGCAGGGCAATGTAATACTCCTTTTCCCTCTCCTTTATGTATTCGTAAGAACACAAAATAGCGATGGCGGTCAAAAAGGTGGTAAGAAGTATCAGAAGCAGAGAGATACCGTCCACGCCAAAGTAATACTCCACTCCCAGCTTTGGAATCCATTTAAACCGCTCAACAAACTGGAAGTGCCATGTGGTCCTGTCAAACTTGAACCACAGGATAATAGAAATGAAAAAGTCCACAAGAGCCACTGCAAAAGCAAAGTATTTGATAAACTTGGTTTTCTCTCTGTTCACAAACAGTAAGATAACAGCTCCCACAAGAGGAATATACGTTATCAGCGAGAGAATGGGAAAGTTTAAAACATTTGTCCCAAAGTGCAGCTCCATCGGTCAATCCTCCCACAGCAAAATTTTAGAATAATCTTCCAAACACATATATAGTAATCAGGCCTAACAACCCTGCTGCTATAAAGAGCATGTAGTTTGAAACCACACCGGTCTGAAGCCTTCTCAAAACCCTTGCCGAAAGGTCCACAACGTAAGAAGCTCCGTTCACGGCACCATCCACAACGAAAGGCTCCGTGCATACGCGGGTAACCCATGCAAGGAAGCGGGTCAGCAAAGCGGCACCGTTGACAATACCGTCAATGACCCACTGGTCAAATCTCCAGAAGATGTATGCAAGGTCAAGAACCCTGTAGATGAACAGGGCAAAGTAAATCTCATCCACATAATACTTCCTGTAAAGGACCTTGTGAATAAACCAGAGCTTCTTAACCCACTCATCAGGGTCAATAAGCCTCTTAAGATGAACGATGTAAGCTATAAGTATGCCGGTAAGTCCCACAGCCACAGAAAGGGCTATAAGAACAGAAGCAGGAACAGCGGCTTCGTGGTGAGCCGCATGAGCCCCATGCTCATGCGCCGCATGTATCACAGGAGCAAGAAACTGGGCAAAGTAAGAGGTCTCTCCGTGCGCCTTCAAACCAAAGAAGCCTACGGTAGCCGCACCCACGGAAAGTATTATAAGGGGTATCGTCATAACCTTTGGAGACTCATGGAGATGGTGCTTAATCTCCTCGGGAATTCTCTCCTTACCAAAGAAGGTCATAAAAACGGCTCTGAAGGTATAATACGCCGTAATACCTGCAGTCAAAGTGCCCAAGAACCACAGGAAATAATGCCCCGTGGTGAATGTGTGGTGCAGAATCTCGTCCTTGGACCAGAAACCTGCAAAAGGCGGAATACCCGCAAGAGCAAGAGCACCTATGATAAAGGTGGTAGCGGTTATGGGCATGTATTTCTTGAGGTTGCCCATGAGCCTCATGTCAAGCACATCGCTCATAGCATGCATGACAGAACCGGCAGCCAGAAAGAGCAGTCCCTTAAAGAAGGCATGCGTCATAAGATGGAAGACACCGGCAGTGTATGCCCCAACGCCACAACCCAGAAACATGTAGCCAAGCTGACTAACGGTGGAGTAGGCAAGCACCCTCTTCAAGTCAAACTGAGCCGTGCCAATGGTTCCGGCAAAGAATGCCGTGAGACAGCCTATAACGGCAACCACTTCAAGGGAAAGGGGCGCCATGTTGTATAAAACATTTGACCTTGCCACCATGTAAACACCAGCCGTCACCATGGTAGCCGCGTGAATCAGAGCAGACACAGGTGTGGGACCCTCCATAGCGTCAGGCAACCACACATAAAGAGGAATCTGTGCGGATTTTCCTGTTGCACCACCGAAAAGCAGGAGAGTCGCTATGGTCACAACGGCGGGGTCAAGGTGATGCGCCTTTTCAAATACCACCTTAAAGTCAAGGCTACCCAGATGATACCAGATTATAAACATGCCCAGTATAAAGCAGGCATCACCCACCCTGTTGGTGATAAAGGCTTTCATTCCCGCCTTCCACGCAGACTCTCTCTCATACCAGAAGCCAATCAGAAGGTATGAACAGAGACCAACTCCCTCCCATCCAACGAAAAGAAGGGGATAAGAGCTTCCCATGACAAGAATCAACATAAAGAAGACGAACATGTTGAGATAAGTGAAGTATCTGGGATAACCGGGGTCATGTCCCATATAACCTATCGAATAGACATGAATCCAGAAAGAGAGTGTGGTTACAACCATGAGCATAAGAGCCGAAAGCTGGTCTATGTAAAAGGCAACCTTCGCCTGAATGTCCGGCGTAACCACCCAATCAAAAAGGACTATTTCTGCTGTTTTGCCGTGCAACACATCTATAAAAACCAGCGTGGAAAAGAGCCAGGAAAGACCCAGGGCGGTAACGGCAATGTAGTGAGCCCTGTTCTTGATGTATTTAAACCCGAAAAGGCCATTTATGGTGAAACCTATCAGGGGAAAAACCGGTATGAGCCACGCATATTTTATCATCACTTACCCCCTACCATTTTAGAAGATTGAATGAATCAATGTTAACGGTAAACCTGTTCCTGAATATAGCCACCACTATGGCAAGCCCAACAGCCGCTTCACCCGCCGCTACGGTGATGACAAATATCGCAAAGATTTGCCCCGCAACATTAGAAAGATACGAAGAAAAACCCACAAGAGCTATGTTAACAGCGTTAAGCATAAGCTCTATCCCCATAAGCACTATAAAGACATTCCTGCGGGAAAGAGCCCCAAACATTCCTATGGCAAAGATGATAAAGGAAAATATTATCACATGCGTCAAAGGCACCATAGCTTACCTCTCCAACTTGTTTTTAGCCAGAACAATTGCCCCAACCATTGCGGCAAGCAGAAGCACGGAAGCAACTTCAAAAGGAAAGATGTATTTAGTGTAAAGCAGGGTCCCTATACTCTCGGTATTTCCGTATCTGGCCATTTCCTGTGCCAGCCTGCCCGTGGCTTTACCAGCAAAGGAAAGATAGACGATGGAACCTATCTGTATTACGAGCAAAACAGATATAAAAGCCGCTATTATCTTCTGGCCCAACGCCTGTTTCACCTGAGAAGCGTCCTCTCCTCTCACCAGCATAATGACATAGAGCATAAGGCCCACCACTCCTCCGGCATACACCAGCACCTGAACAGCCGCCAGAAGCTCAGCGTTCAGCACTACAAAAGTGCCCGCTATAAAGAAGAAACAGAAAATTAAGCACAAAGCGGCGTGCACAGCGTTTCTCCTCGTCACCGTAAGAAAAGCAAATATAACCGCCAATGCGGCAAAGAGATAAAAAATTATCTGCTCCCAGCTCATACCATCCCCCTACTTCTTAAAGGTCCTCTCCCATTTTTTGTAATCTTCCAGAAGCTTGTTAATGTCAAAATCGAGCCAGTCAAGGTCATACTCAGCTCCTTCATAAAATCCGGTGGTCTCAAGGGCGTCAACCGGACATATCTCAACACAGTAAGCACAGTATATGCACCTGCCGAAATTTATATCAAACACCACAGGGTGCCTTTCCTTACCCTTTCCCTCACCCTTAACAGTGATACAACCAGCAGGGCACACCCTGGCACACTGACCGCAGGCTATGCACTTGTGAGAGCCATCCTCGTTCACCACAAGCCTTATAAACCCCCTGAAACGGGGAAAAGGCGTAAGTTTCTCCTTGGGATACTGAACGGTAACCGGTTTGCTGAAAAAGTATTTCAAAGTCCTCTGAAGCCCCTGCATCAAGTCGGTCATAAAAGCCTTGGCAATCATCCCATCCTCCTTAGATAAGCATCATCACAATGCCGGTAACCACTATGTTGGCAAGAACAATGGGCAACATTATCTTCCAGCCAATCTGCATGAACTGGTCGTATCTGTATCTGGGAAAGGTTGCTCTCACCCATATGAAGAAATAGACAAAGGCAAAAAGCTTTATCAAAAACCAGACCCACCCCGGAAGGAACGGTCCCTTCCAGCCAGCCAGAAAGACTATGGTGGCTATAGCGGAAACCACCAGCATGTTGGCGTATTCCGCGAGGAAGAAGTAGGCAAACTTCATGCCGCTATACTCGGTGTGAAAGCCGGCAACCAGCTCAGATTCAGCTTCAGGCAGGTCAAAGGGAACCCTGTTTATCTCACCCAGAGCGGCTATGATGTATATAACGAAAGCAACAGGCTGATAAATCAACATGGGGACCTTCTGAACCTCAACGATTTTAGCAAGGTCAAGAGAACCGGCAATCATCAGAGGGCCCATCAGGGAAAAGCCAAGGAAAATCTCATAAGAGAACATCTGAGCCGCAGAACGAAGCCCTCCCAGAAGGGAATACTTACTTCCAGAAGCCCAACCCGCAAGAATTATACCCAGAACACCCACAGAGGCTATGGAAAGAACATAAAGAAGGCCTATGTTTATGCGGGTTATCATGAAGCTTTTTGAAACGGGTATCACCGCAAAAAGAACCAGCGCACACACAAGACATATAAGGGGTGCCACGTAAAATGTAAGCTTATAAGCCTCATAGGGAACGATGTCCTCCTTGAAGAAAAGCTTCAGTCCGTCTGCTATGGGCTGAAGCAATCCGTGAGGCCCTACCCTCATAGGACCCATACGAACCTGCATGTGCCCTATTATCTTCCTTTCAAGATAGGTGAGGTAGGCTACAAAAAGCAGAGCAACCCCAAAAACCACTATTATTCTCAACAAAGCCAAGCCTATTTCATGCAGCATCTCATCCTCCTACCTATCAACCTCTCCAAGAACTATATCTATGCTACCAATAGCGGCTATCACATCGGCCACCAGATGGCCTTTACACATCTCCGGCAAAGACATGAGATTGGCAAAAGACGGCGCTCTTATCTTTATTCTATAAGGTCTGGTAGAGCCATCAGACACTATGTAGTAACCAAGCTCGCCCTTGGGGGCTTCAACAGCCGCGTAAACCTCACCCACAGGGGGTTTGAACACCTTGGGAACCTTGGCTCTCACGGGACCGGGATTCTTCTCAAGCCATTCAAGGCACTGCTTCACTATCTTGCAGGATTCAAGCATCTCTTTCCTTCTCACCAGATACCTTGCATACACATCACACCCATCAAACACAGCAACCTCAAAATCCAGCTTGTCATATACAGAGTAAGGATTGGACCTCCTCAAATCCCAGTTAACGCCGGAGCCTCTTATGCTCGGTCCCGAAAGGCCAAGAGATAAGCCCTTCTCCGCCGAAATCTTGGCTATGTTTACCGTTCTGGAAAGCCAGATTCTATTCTTGTAAAGGAGGTCATCGTAGTCTTTAACCCTCTCAGGGAAAATCTCACAGAACTCCTTACACTTATCTATAAACCCTTCAGGCAGGTCATCAGCCACACCGCCTATTCTGAAATAGGTGGTGGTAAGCCTTCCGCCTGTAGCCATCTCAAACAAATCAAGTATCATCTCCCTCTCGCGGAAGCAGTAGAGAAATACCGTCATGGCTCCTATATCCAGCGCATGGGTAGCAAGCCACAGAAGATGGCTTGAGATTCTGGAAAGCTCCGCCATGAGAACCCTTATATACTCCGCCCTCTCAGGAACCTCTATCTCGGCAAGCTTCTCAACAGCCACAACATACCCGTGGTTCATGGCGTTTGCAGCAATGTAGTCAAGCCTGTCGGTAAGGGGTATGAACTGATGATAGGTTTTAAACTCACCCAGCTTTTCCGTGCCCCTGTGGAGGTAGCCTATCACCACCTCCATATCCACAATTCTCTCTCCCTGAAGGGCAAGGATAAGCCTCAAAACACCGTGAGTGGAAGGATGCTGAGGACCCATGTTAACCCACAGGTCCTGGGTCTTAAAGGCCTCCCTCATAACATCTTCTTCAACCTTACCAAGCGAAGTGCCTTTTGCAAAAAGCTCCTTAAACTGCTTTTCGTCTTTAACGGCCATCTCAAAACCCCTTACAATTTGTTGTAATTTGGCAGATGCTCTTTAAGCCACTTTTCCCTGTAGCCGGGAGGACCTTCCAGCGGATAGTCTTTCCTCAACGGGAAACCTTCCCAGTCTTCCGGCAAAAGTATCCTTCTTAAGTCCGGATGATTCGCAAACCTTATACCGAACATGTCGTAGGTCTCCCTTTCATACCAGTTGGCAGAATCCCACACACAGCAAACGCTCTCAACCTCTTCATCCTCCGCAAGCCAGACCTTCAACCTCACCCTTTTGGCAAAAGGAACGGAGTAGAGGTGATAAACCACCTCAAAAGGCTTTTCCCTATCGGGATAATGAACCCCTATAACCTCCGTAAGGAAGTTATAACGGGTATCCTCATCGTCCCTCAAAAGCTTGCAGACATCTATGAGAAAATCCTTCTTTACCCTTATGGTGAGCTCGCCCCTGAAATACTTCAAGTCCTCTATAGCTTCAGGAAAGCGTTCCTTTATCTTTCTCACCTCAACGAACTGGTCAAAATCCACCGCTTCTTCCTTTTCCTCAACCGCCTCCTTGGTAGGTTCCGCTTTAACCTTTTTATCCTTTTCCTCAGCCATAACTACCTCCTGAGAACCTTCATCTTAAATATCTTCTCCTGAAGCCTTATCACACCATACATAAGTCCCTCGGGCCTTGGAGGACAACCGGGCACATAAACATCAACAGGCACAATCTTATCAACCCCCTGGACCACAT
>Ga0256835_1001539_pt1 | contig 13741 bp, 11 predicted proteins | sample PIR30metaG_FD_185972 | JGI IMG/M metagenome (GOLD analysis project Ga0256835, IMG submission 185972) | Hydrothermal vent microbial communities from East Pacific Rise, Pacific Ocean - PIR-30 | ecosystem: Environmental > Aquatic > Marine > Hydrothermal vents | place: Pacific Ocean: East Pacific...
ATGCTATGTTACTAATAGATGGTGGTTTGGATAGTCCTAGAATACGTCTGAAGATATATTCAATATATTTCGGATCATGCTTTTTCGCCATAGCTTTTAAGTAATCAATGTTTCTTTTCATAAACAACAGGCGATGCAGTTCTCCATTGTGTGGTAAGTGAGATATATGTTTCTCTGTCCCTTTCTGAATATCTTCCAGATTTTTCACTAGTGAATATGCGCTTGCTTGAAATAAAGCTTCATAGTATGGATATACTTGTTTCCACAAATTTATGTTTCCATAAGGGTGGAAAAGTGAGCATTCGGGGTGAGAATATTCTTGTAAAGGGTGTTTGATGTTTCTAATATTCAGAAGATACATGTATAAACTTATGCTGTGGTCCCATATACTAACACTGTATGCCGGCCTATTGTCTGTTGGGCAATACGATAATATTGGTTTGTATATCTTGTTTATAACTTCTACCTTATCCTTCATGTATCCGTTAATGAGGATCTTAAGGTTTTTTGCTAAAAGTTTTTGCATGTGCGGAATTTCTGAGATACTGCATTTAATCGTTTTTCCAAAGAAGTTCATTTGTATCATGTGGTCTTTTACTGGTGTACGGGTCTGCACTGGAGGGGGAAATGAAAAGTTTTTTATATGATCTTGTCTATCTGCTTCTTTAAATATCTTCAGTGTTCCAGTAACATAGCTATCATGATGTTTTGTCATTATATCGAGGTATGTTATATCAGGTGCCCATAATGTAGATTTCTCTAAAATACTCCTAATATGTGGGTACTTATCTAGAAGTATATGAGCGTGCATGTCAGGTATGTAACTGTTATTTTCTTTAGATAAAAAATATTCAAGAGATACTTTTCCCAGATCATGAATGATGGCCGATATAAGAAGGTCTAAATTAACGATTGTCGCTTCCAAGGAAGGTTAAAACCCCCTCGGCTATTGATTGTGCAATAGCAGATTGGTAATTATCATTGAGTAAAATGCTAAGATCTTGGCTATTTGTCATGTATCCTGTCTCTATGAGAACTGATGGTGGCCATCCAGATAGTATAATTAGTTTCATGTATTGAGGATCCTTATGCTTTGGAATAGGACTTATCAAATCCATAGACTTGTCTATAGATTTGGCGAGGAACCTATCATATGCTTTGCGATAGTAGATTTCATATCCTCGTATGGATTTTGAGTAGGGATTGGCATTAGCATGGATACTAATAACAACATTGGGATGAAGTAGGTTGATCATATGAACCCGTTCTGAAAGATATGGAGTTTCAGGATTATTTTCTTCTGTACGAGCCATGTATACTTTGATTCCTTTGCTTTCTAGTATGTTTTTCAGTTTCAAAGCAATAGCAAGGTTTATCCGACTTTCGTAGTATTGCCCCACAATGGCCCCCATATCATAGTAACCATTATCATAGGTTCCATGCCCTGGTGATATGTAGACGCTAAGAGGTTTATTATAGGGAGGAAGACCTATATAAGATCTTAATTCGTTCCGAGTATTCATTATCTTGGCGATATATTTGTTGTATGTTGTACCTATAGAATCTTTGCCTTCTGTTTCATTCCAGAGGGCTTGTAGATAGCCTGTGTCTCCTAAAAGATAAGCACCAAGGGCTCCGGCTTCAGTACCCCATGTTCTCATCTTGTAATACATGTAATATGTACCTGCTGCAATATTGTTGTCAATATCGTATATGGCATTTGTACTTGTGTCTAGACCTAAAAAATTTGCTATGGGCTGATATACAAAATCCTTTAGTTGCATAAGGCCTTTAGCATCGCTTTTGCTGCGTGCATAAGGTTTAAATTTACTTTCCCATCTCATTTGGGCGAGTATAAGCAACGGATCAATGCCAAAGGTTTTACTCCATTTGGCAGTGCTGTATGCAATAGATTTTACCGTTTCTGTTGGTGTACTTATTTCATGATGGCGTGTGTATGCCATCAGAATTTTATATAGTTCTTCGCCAGACAAGAATATGAAAGTTTCTCCTCTTTCTGATTTTGGTATCAGCTTGATGTCTGCAACTATAATATGTGGTGTAGAAGTTTGACTTTCCGTAGGTGTTGTTGTTTGACTTCCTGTTTCTGTTCCTGTAGATGTGCTTGCTGTTGACGGAGTGGAAATAAAAAAGTCGCGGGGTGCTATAATGAGACTTTCGTCTGTCGAAGTGGCAATGTAGTTTGTTGGAGTGACAATAGTTATTGGGTATGTAGTAAGTAGAGCGATAGATGAAGAGTTTGTCGATGATGCACTGCCAACAGTTGTATCTGGAAACTTGTATATCTTGTAAAAGTTATCACTTATTTGTTTCATATGTAGTGGGGCAGGTGTCAGTTTGACGAAGTTTCGACCTATTTCTATATTAATGAGTTGAGGTGTGGCAATGGCAGAGACCGATAAACTAAGAAAGCTTCCGATTATTGTTAATGCAATGATTACAGCTATGTATGTTTTTCTCATGGCTCCAAATGAATTATACATGACTACTGATATAATATATAGGCATTATGCTATGGGAGGGATAAATAGTGAGCGTAAAAAAGAAGATTTTATACATAGTATCCTTTTTAATTTTAGGAGTGATTATTGGTGTTGGGTATTGGGCCTATACTGTAGGTAGTGCTAATGTTTGGAATGGTAAGGGTACAGTAGAAAAGAAAGACGAGGGTACAGTTAAAGGTGAAGGCAAAGAATTATATGTAGAGGTTTATGTAGACAAATATGTGACTCAAACGGGAACCCTTGTATTAGATGGAAACAAATTCTATGTTCTTACGAGGTCTGGTACTATAGCTCCCGATGCTTCTAATGTTATTGCTATAAAGTCGCAAACAGGTCGTATTATTACCCAGCGTAACGCCAGATGGTATAGAAATAAGACTGTTTCCGTTATTGTAAAAGTGAAAGAGAAGCTTCTTATATATCCTGATAAGGCTACAGATGTTGTTTTTATAGATCCGGTATCTGGTAAAAAGATTTCAGCCGATAAACTGGCAGAATATAAAGGGAAACAGATCATTGTTGTCCGAAAGATTACAAAACCTGCGGTGTGGCTTGTTGCAGGTATTGACTCCCGCAATGGTATTCTCTATGGTCATAATGATTCTGTAATGCTTCTTTTCATTAATCCCAAAACCAGTAGTATCACTATCCTCTCTATCCCACGAGACACTATTGTGTACATACCCCGTCTGAAATCTTATACAAAGCTGGCCCATGCCTTTATCTATTCGAGAGCTGGTGACCCACAAGATGGTGCTCGATCGCTTATTGAAACGCTCGAGTATAACTTTGGTGTGCATATTGACCGCTATATAATCTTTTCATTTAAAGGTGTGGCCGATGTTATTGATGCCATTGGAGGTATTGATGTACATCTTGATAAAAGAATATGCTGTCATAGCCATGATTGGGCTTGTCGCGGAGGTACATGTCTTGGGCCGGGAGAGGTTCATCTTGATGGTAGAAAATTCCTTGTTTTCTGGCGTTCTCGCACGAGTGATATAGAGCGTGTTGAAAGGCAGATGAAATTTCTTACATCTCCTGATGTGAAGAATCAAGTTATGGAAAAGTTATCTTTGTCTCTTGCCGATGAGTTGATGAAGATATGGGGTAATGAGATTGTTTCTGATACCTCTCCAGATAAATGGATCAAGCTTGCATATGATATTAGAGATTATCATATCAGGTCGGAATCACTAAAAGTTTATGATGTCTGGGGATGTTACGCCGCTGATCTAACTGTAGAGGTATCGGCATTGAAGTATGACGATGCATGGCTGAAAGACTTTTATATAAAGGTCTTTGGTCCAGAGCTAGCATCTGAGTATATAAAGGGGATACATCCTGATAGGACAGTAGGTCAACTGGGACATTGTGTCAAACCTGAGACCCCATCGACTTCTACAACATCTACGCAGACGACAGGGACACAAACGCAAACGTCTTCACCTTCCTTGAACCCATCTGGTCAGTCAGGTACACAACCGGCAACTACTACACAGACTGCTACGGAAGTAGAGAAAACCAGTGCTACATCTACTAGGTCTTCTACAGTAACTGAAACATCTACCACATCAACGGCTACGATATCTACGGGAACAGAAACTTCTGTTTCTACATCGTCTACATCTACTACGGCTACAGGTGGTACACCGTGAGGAATATGAAAGAAGCTACAGGAGATTTGTTATCTTCGGCTGCTCCCAGTGTTAAAGCCTACCTGAGGTTAAGAACTCTATGGAAGGATATCATGCGTATACACAAAGGTAGAAAGGTGCTTGATTTATCATCTCTTACGGAGCCACTGGGTATATATACCGAAGAACTTCATGTGGGGGCATATTCTCCTGCTGTTGCTTCTGCTATTAAGAGGTATGAAGGTGAGTTTTTGAAAACCTTGAAGAAGTATGGTTTTCATGTTAGCAGCTTGAAGATAAAGATTGTTAAACAAGGTAGAGATAATAATATAGAAGGTGAGGAACAAACTGCCCATAATAAGTTTGTCAGTTTTTCTGATGAGGAAATTGAAAAGGCTAGTCGTTTGTTTTCTATGATAGATGACAACGACATTAAAAAAAGGTTGGCAATCATTTGGTTGAAGAGTCAGAGAGGAGGTAGTGCGTGTGGGAGAGTATAAAGCGGATAATATTGTTGTTTTAGAGCAGATAGAGGGTGTTAGAAAAAGGCCGGCTATGTACATAGGTAGCACCGATTGGCGTGGCCTTCACCATCTTGTATGGGAAATACTTGACAACTCTGTTGACGAGGCAATGGCAGGTTATGCCGATAAGATAGTGGTAACCCTTCACACCGATGGTTCTGTTTCAGTGGAGGATAACGGAAGAGGTATTCCTGTAGACGTCCATCCTAAAACAGGTAAGTCTGCACTAGAGGTTGTTTTTACCAAGCTCCATGCTGGTGGTAAATTTGATAGTAAAGCATATAAAGTATCTGGTGGTCTTCACGGTGTTGGTGTTACTGTTGTTAACGCTCTCAGTGAATGGCTTGTGGTTGATGTATGGCGTGATGGTAAGCATTACAGAATGCGTTTTGAAAGAGGTAAGGTTGTAGAACCGCTTACTGTTGTCGAAGAGGGGATAGACAAGAGAGGGACTCGTGTCAGATTCAAGCCTGATCCTGAGATATTTGAAACAACAAAGTTCGACTATGATATTATTTATGATCGTTTGGAAGAGTTGTCTTATCTCAATCCCAAGGTAAAGTTTATCCTAATTGACGAGTTTACCGGTGATAGCAAAGAGTTTTATTCCGAAGAGGGTATTAAAGAGCTTCTGTTAGAGATTATAGGTCAAGCAAAGCCTATCCTTTCAGAAAGTGTTTATTTTAAGGGTGAAGGAGATTCTCCCGATGGAAAAGCTCATTTAGAGGTTGAGGTAGCCTTTCAGTATGTAGAAAATGATGGAGAAACCATATATTCATTTGTTAACTCTATTCGTACCGCCGATGGCGGTACCCATGTCTCAGGTTTCCGAAGAGGACTTGTCAGGGCTATAAATGACCTTGCTCGTAGAGAAGGTGTGTTGAAGGATAAGCAGTCTTACACTGCAGAGGATGTAAAGGAAGGGCTTAGAGCTGTTGTATCTGTTAAGCTTCCAGAACCTCAATTTGAAGGGCAGACAAAGGGTAAGCTTGGCACTTCTTGGGTACGTTCTGTGGTGGATAAAATCACATATGATGCAGTTGATAACTACTTTGCCACACGTACCTCTGAGCTAAAGGCCGTTCTTGAGCGTATAGAGCTAGCTAAAAGGGCAAGAGAGGCTGCGAGAAAGAGTCGAGAACTTGTGAAGAAGCAGGCAAAGAGAGCTGGTGGCCTTCTCCCTGGCAAACTGGCTGATTGTTCAGATAAAAATCCTGAGCATAGGGAGCTGTTCATCGTTGAGGGTGATTCAGCTGGTGGTAGTGCCAAGCAAGCAAGAGATAGGGCCCATCAGGCAATACTTCCCCTTCGAGGTAAAATCCTTAATGTTGAAAAAGCGTCACTGGATAAAATACTTTCTAACAGGGAAATTCGTGACCTGATATCGGCTATTGGAACAGGTATTGGTGATGATATTGATCTTTCTAAGCTAAGATATAACAAGATTATTATCATGACAGATGCCGATGTTGACGGTGCCCATATTAGAACTCTGCTTTTGACATTTTTCTACCGTTTTATGAAACCACTTGTTGAAAATGGACATGTATACATAGCTCTTGCTCCACTTTATAAGGTTGAGTGGGGAAGAGGTAAGAATAAGAAAGTACAGTATATATACTCTGACGAGGAACTTGAAAAGCTTATAAAAGAATTAGAAGATCAGGGAATTGAGAAGTATGAAATTCAAAGGTATAAAGGTCTTGGTGAGATGAATGCTGAACAGCTTTGGGCTACAACGATGGATCCTCGTAGAAGGGTACTTCTTCAGGTAACTGTTGATGATGCAGAGGAGGCCAATGAAATAATGAGTATTCTTATGGGAGAGAAAGTTGAGCCCCGTAGAAAATTTATAGAAGAACATGCACTTGAAGTCAAGAATCTTGATATTTAGTTTGAGGTGATGTGCGGTGGGTATGTTTGATAATGTCAGATATAGGAACTTAACAGATGAGTTGAAACAATCCTATCTTGATTATGCAATGTCTGTTATTGTGGGAAGAGCTCTTCCCGATGTTAGGGACGGCTTAAAGCCTGTTCAGAGACGCATTTTGTATGCTATGTACGACATGGGTAATTTACCTGATAGACCGTATAAAAAATCTGCCCGTGTTGTCGGTGAAGTACTTGGTAAGTATCATCCCCATGGTGATAATGCCGTTTACGATGCTCTTGTGAGAATGGCACAAGACTTTAATATGCGTTATCCTCTTATAGATGGGCAGGGTAACTTTGGTTCCATGGATGGCGATAGCGCTGCTGCAATGCGTTATACAGAGGTAAGACTTCACAAGATAGCACTTGAGATGTTAAAGGATATAGATAAGGATACTATCGATATGATGCCAAATTTCGATGGCACATTAAAAGAACCTGTAGTTCTTCCAGCACTTCTTCCCAATCTTCTTGTTAATGGTTCTAGTGGTATAGCCGTTGGTATGTCTACGAGTATACCTCCTCATAATTTAGGAGAGGTGGTTGATGCTCTTATTAAGGTTCTCAGAAATGAGAATGTTACCATTGATGAAATAATGGGTGTGCTTCCTGCTCCAGACTTTCCTACAGGTGGTATTATTGATGATCCAGAAAGGTTGAGACAAATTTATAAGACGGGTAGGGGAACATTCCACCTTAGGGGAAAATGGAGAGTAGAAGATGGACGTGGCGGAAGAAAACTTCTTGTTATTACGGAGATACCTTATCAGGTTAACAAGGCACACCTTGTTGAATCTATAGCCAAACTTATTGTTGATGGCAAACTTCCTGGTGCAGATGAAGTGCGAGATGAGTCTAACAGGCATGGTGTACGTATTGTTGTGGAACTCAAGCGTGGTGCTTCACCAGATGTTATTGTAGACCAGCTTCTGAGGTATACCAATCTCAGAATCTCGTACAGCGTTATTCTTGTCGCTATTGTCAATGGTATGCCAAAACAGTTGTCTTTGCTTGATATACTCAAAGAGTTTATTGCCTTTAGAAGAGAGGTTGTTGAAAGAAGAGCTCGTTATGATCTGAGAAAGGCTGAGGAGAGACATCATATTGTAATTGGACTTCTCAGGGCACTTGATATTATTGATGAAATCATTGCCCATATTAGGGGGTCAGAAAATGCAGAGGAGGCTAAGATAGGGCTTATAGAAAAGTTTGGATTCAGTGAAGCCCAGGCTACAGCCATTTTGAATATGCGTTTGCAGAGGTTAGCGAAACTTGAAAGAGATAAGCTTGTAGATGAGAAAAATAAGCTGGAGGAGATTATTGCATACAATAAGCGTATTCTTGAGGATCCCCTGTTTAGGGATAGTGTTGTTGAAAGGGAACTTAGGGAATTAAAAGAAAAGTATGCCGATCCAAGAAGAACAGAGATTGGTGGATATGTAAGAAAAAATGCCGATTTGCCTGCTGTTATGCAGAGGGTAGAGCTTCTTCTTGGTGGTTTCATTAGGAGAGTTAGCCCAGAAAAGGATGTACATGAAGAATGCATCATGTGTGTAGAGATACCTCTTAATGGAGAGATTCTAATTATCACCAATCATGGTAGAGCATTAAGAATGGAAGTTGCACATCTGCCTGAAGGGACAAGAGGTAAGAAAGGGGCCAAAGTAGGCGATATTTTCAATATGGCTGCTAGCGAGGATGTTATTGGACTGAAAGCCCTCGATAACGAGAGAGATATTCTTCTCATCACGGCAGGAGGTAGAGGCAAAATAGTTCCTGGAGATGTACTCTTGACCAGTCGTGGCAGAGTAACAACAATTATGAGCCTTATTCCTGGAGATGAACTCGTGTTTGCCGAGGATGTACCAGAAGATAAAGATCAGTTGGTTGTTGTTACAAAAAATGGAAAGGCTTCCCGTTATAAGATAGGGGAAATTTCTGTTCAAGGAATGAATGCAAGGGGGAGTAAGCTAGTTAAAATAACAGATAAAGATGCTGTTGCGGATGCAGATTTCCACGATTCTTCTGATAGTAATGCGTTGTTATTTACCATGACCCGTAAGGGATATGGAAAGGCTACAAATATTGAAGATATTCCCTTGAGGCACCGAGGTAGTGGTGGTGTTATTCTTCAAAGGGTAGATAGTACTACTGGTAAAGTCGTTCTTGCTAAGGTTGTTGACGATGATGTGTCTGAAGTGCGTGTTATTACCGATGAGAGAGTATGGAGTATTCCTCGAGATGGTGACACATTACCTGTTATGGGAAGAGGTGCCAGGGGCAAGAAGATAATGAAAGGAAATGTGAAGGTAATAGGAAAGGTGATGTGAGATGCCCCATGAAATGATTAATCTTGAAGAAGAGGCCAAACAGAAAGAGCGGGTTATCATAGCCGCTTTGGATAGGGGAAGTGCCTCTTATACATCAGATATACTTGATGAAATGGAGCGGCTGGTAGAAACAGCTGGTGGAGAGGTGGTAGGTAGGGTGGTGCAGAGGAGAAAATATCCGCACCCTGCCTACTACTTTGGGAAAGGAAAACTGAGAGAAATTAAAAGATATGCAGAAGCCCTTTCCGCTGAAACCCTTATTGTTGATGGAGAACTGACAGCTTCCCAGAAGAGAAATATAGAGGATATTACCGGGTTGAAAGTAGTCGATAGAACTCAGCTGATCCTTGATATATTTGCACAGCATGCCACTACTGAAGAGGGTAAATTGCAGGTAGAGCTTGCTCAGCTTGAGTATAACTTGCCAAGACTTGTAGGCATGGGGAAGGAAATGAGCAGGTTAGGCGGTGGTATTGGTACGAGAGGACCTGGTGAAAAAAAGCTTGAGGTGGATAGAAGGCGTATACGCAGACGTATTTCTGTTATCAAGAGGCAGCTAGCAGATTTGGAAAAGGACCGTGAGCTCAGAAGAAAGAAGAGAAAGCGTGAAAACAAGATTGTGTCTTTAGTAGGTTACACCAATGCCGGTAAATCCACACTACTAAGAAGGTTATCAGGAGACAAAGATGTATTTGTGGCAGATATGCTATTTGCAACCTTAGCTCCGACAATGAGGAGAGTTACATTGCCTTCTGGTAGGACGGTTATCTTTGCTGATACTGTAGGTTTTATTAGGCGACTTCCCCATACGCTTATTGAAGCGTTTAAGGCAACACTTGAAGAGATAAAAGAGTCGGATCTTGCCCTTATAATACTTGATGCTACAGATGAAAATTATAAAGATAAACTGCGTGTAGTGAAAGGTGTATTAAAAGAAATAGGTGCTGAAAAATTACCTTTAATGCTTGTTTTCAATAAGATAGACCTTTTAGACAAGGAAGATTTGGAAGATTTAAAAAGAGAGTATCCAGATGCACTCTTTGTTTCAGCCAAGACTGGTGAAGGGATAGACAAGCTACTGGAGGCTGTTGATGAAAAACTATTTGGTGAATCCATTTCTGCGGAAGTCTTTGTACCATATGATAAGACTGGTGTTTTATGGAGTTTTAAAGATAAACTTCAGATAGAGAAGTTGGAGTCTTTTGAACATGGAGAAAAATATAAAGTTGCTGGACCCAAAGAGGATATTAAAATGCTTATAGGAAAGCTTGGGGGTGAGTAGTGTGTTTTTTAAAGATGTTGAGCCTGTGATGAATGAGACAACAAGGAAACTGGGTATGTATACATCTATGGTTATAGGGCTCAGAGATGTGCTTGAGAGCGTGGCTTGGGAAGTGTTTCATGGACTTATCCATGATGAAGAGGCACGTAAACAGCTTGATGAACTGATTGCGGGTAAACCCCATGCATCTGAAGTGTATGATTTTATCCATTCTGATTCCTTTCAGGAAATCATCAAGGCTGTTATCAATGGCTATATAACTGATGTTGTGCCACCATATATAGCTGCTGTTTGGGATAAAGACGAAGAAGAATTTACCAAAATTCTATATACATTTGATCCTAAAGAGGCTGTAGAGAAGAGTGTAAATCCTATTCTCGACATTCTTACTGTCATTGTGCTCATGTTCGCGGAAAAAGGTCAAATAGAAGCAAATGATGTGGTTTCTGCTGTTCACCATGTTTTATCTGGTGGTGCAGGAGGCGATGTGTCTTGAGATGCCTTCTTGTTTCCACTTCTCCCCGTAGGAAAGAACTTTTTCGCTATATATGTGATGAGTTTGATGTTGTTTCACCTCATTATGAAGAAGAACCTTACAACGGCGGAGATATTAATGAGTTTGTGCTTAGGCAGGCCAAGGGTAAGCTGGATAGCGTAACATGGGAGAATTACGATGTTGTTGTTGCTTCTGATACGGTAGTATATATTCCATCTTCAGATATGTTACTTGGAAAACCTAAAGATGAAAAGGATGCTGTTTTTATGCTGAAAATGCTTATGGGGAGAACTCATAGTGTTATAACTGGTGTTGCTATTAAGGTTGATGGAAAATTACATCTTATTCATGAAACGACACAGGTAAAATTTCGTATTGTGCCAGACAAGTTTATAGAGGAATACGTTTCTACAGGTTTGCCCCTTGACAAGGCGGGAGCCTATGGCATACAGGATTCATATGGAGCAATACTTGTTGAGTCTATTATTGGTGATTACTATAATGTTGTAGGTTTTCCTGTTGGTAGGGTATGGGAAATTTTAAGCCCTTATATTGCGTCTTAGCTCTTTAATAAGTAGTAGTATAAGTGCCAGTATTCCTACCCATGGTATGACATTGTAGATAGGGGCAATCATTGATATACTTTTGAGCCATGATGCTATAGTGCCACTTGTGAACATATCGTGAAGACTTGTAGATAGCCCACTATAGCCTGCTATGACAAATATAGATGCTTTGCCACCGATTAGTGCTCCTATGCTTGACGATATTATTGCTATGTTGAGTGTTGTCAGCACTATAGTTATAAGTCCGCCTAATGAAAATTTCCCAACCAACAGACTATCACTAAGATATATACCTGTGGTGAATACGGATGTAATAATCCAAATGCTAACAACCTTTAGTCCGGTGTATATCATGGGGTTTATGGGACGCATTCTGATATAGGTATAGGTTTTATCGGATAGATCGGAATTATATAGTATAACGGCGATAATAGATAAGACAAGTAGGGTAATATTACTTGTGAAGGTATTGTATATACTGTCTTTTATGGTGTGTTTTATGTATAAACCGCTAGTGTATGATGTGATATTCCATATGATAATTAATGTGGCATATAGCATACCGGCTATGATGGCAGTTATATTGTGCTTAAGCATATATTTTATGTTGTACCATTGCAAAATTAGATATCTCATGTTAGATCACCACGCATTGTCAAATATTCGAAAAGTTTTTCTAGCTTGACATCTTCCGGACTAAACATTTTTATCGATATGTTATCCTGAACTGCTATTTGAGGTATAGCTGTGGATAGCTCAGAAAAAGAAAAGGTCTCTACTGTTATACCGTCTGGTGACTCAATTTTTCCCATATGGATAAGTTTTCGTTCAAACAATGTGTTAATAAGTTTTATTGGATCAGAAGTCTCTATATATACTTTATAGGGCACATCGGTGAGTAGTTTTCTTATACCCTCAGGAGTGCCTTCTGCTACAATATAACCTGTTTTCAATACAACAATGTTGTGGGCTATCATTTGTACCTCTTCAAGTATATGAGAGCTGAACACAATGGTTTTTTCTTTAGCATAAGATAGGATAAGATTTCGCAGTATTTTTCTACCATGTGGGTCAATACCACTGAAAGGTTCATCAAGTAATAATATAGGTGGATCACCCAGTATAGCAGCTGCAAACTTTATACGTTGTTTCATACCTTTGCTAAGACTGCCAATAGTTTCTTTATGGTATCTTGTCATACCAACTATGTCGAGAACCTTGTCCACTTCTTTTTTTTCTGCTTTTAGTGTTATTGCCTGCCATGTCAAAAATTCTCTTATTGAAAATCGCTTTGGTAAATGGGCGTTCTCCGGGAGTAGACCTATATATTTTCTAACACTATGGTTATAATACGGCGATTTGCCATTTATTTCTACCCTGCCTGCAGATGGTCTCATAAGACCTGCTATTATGCTTATTAGTGTTGTCTTGCCAGCACCATTAGGTCCTAAAAGTCCTGTAATACCTGTATTTAGAGTTAGTGATATGTCTTTTAAAACGGGTCTTGTGCCATACCATTTATTGACGTTTTTCACAACTATCTCCATAAGGTTTTCCCCCTGTAAATGAACGCCAAAACCATAATGCCCATATAGAGGACACTGTTAAGAAGAAGGTCTGACATGGGTGTGTTTTCTAAAGAGAATATGACACTGGCTACATTAATAGAACTTGTTGCAGTGTATGATATGTTTGCTATTTCGGTAATGATAGACAGGATTATACCTAGTACCATAGGATATATAGCAGATGCAATACTACTAAATGATGGTTTTTTCATGAGTATTGAAAATGTGACAATGATGTTTGTGGCAATCAGTGATGCCAAGAACCATTTAAAGGATTCGTTGATAAACATGGTGAATGTTGTCCATGCTGGGACAAACTGAGGAAATAATGAAATGCCACCAAGAAATAGTATGAAAAATGCCACAAACATAGGAAGGAATAAGAGTGATAGAGTTACACCATATAGTGCTAACCACATCCCTTTATCCATCTTTCTGTATCTCATAAATGTAGGATAATCAGAAGATGTAATAGTGGATATGAGAAAAGAAGCTGCTATAGCTATCATAAAGTATAGAGGAAATGAAGCAGATGTAGCGACTGCCCCATAATCAATATCAACCTTATGACTAACGTTCGCCTTTAAATATGAGAAAAATAACTGTGCTACAGCGCTAATAGTAGGAATTGCGAGTACAGAATACAATACAAACTTTGTAAATCCTCCCCCGAATTTTGTTAATATATGTTTGAAATAGCTGAATAACAAATAGGATGTTCGCATTAGTATACTTGTGCGTTTGCCACGGTACGGCTTAAACGACAGGTCATATATTCTACTCATGTGTAACCACCTCATATATGTCTTCTTCTAGAGGTTCCAGCTTCCAAACGGGTAATTGGTAATCGGCGAGAATCCTAAGTATATTGTCTGGGT
>Ga0256835_1001540_pt1 | contig 13732 bp, 11 predicted proteins | sample PIR30metaG_FD_185972 | JGI IMG/M metagenome (GOLD analysis project Ga0256835, IMG submission 185972) | Hydrothermal vent microbial communities from East Pacific Rise, Pacific Ocean - PIR-30 | ecosystem: Environmental > Aquatic > Marine > Hydrothermal vents | place: Pacific Ocean: East Pacific...
CTGCAGAGGAGTTCCTTCTGTCTGATGGTCATCTAAGATCGATATGGTGGGCAACGACGAACGAAGATACCAGTTGCCATTGGCCGCTTTGTGGAGAGTGTAAAGATAATTGCCTGCCACCAGAGGACTGTCATAGAGCGTAAATACTCCGGCAGAATCCCCATCCACCTCAACGACCAAAATACCATCCCCCGTAGTCTGTGCACCGGTACCCCCTGCATTGGTTATGCGTAGTTCGGTCGTGCCGGAGGTATCTCCAGTGATGTGAAGGATATCGGATGTGCCCGGTGAACTACCATCCAGTACCGTATCGAGGTAGAGGTATCCTTGATCGGCACTGTAGTTGCCCTCGATACGCAGAGTAGCAACCGCCGCTCCATCTTCGGTAAGATCGATCGTTCCATTGTTGTACATGCGGGCATTGACAGTGACATTATGATTCACACGCAAGCGAGCCTGCTCTTGAATAGTTACCCCGTATCCTACATTATCGGAAGAGGAAGCGCCGCCTTCGGTGCTGGCGTTCAGCTCCATATCCAGCAGTCGGATATCGGTATCATCCGCAAGAACGATCTGTTCCCAGTTGCGCAAAAGGGATCCGTTGATATCCCCCTGCCAGCCGGAGAAGAACAACTGATCGACAAACCCATCCGCCACCGAACGGTCGTCACCACCGTTGAACTCCGTACCGCTCAGCTGCACCGGTGCTTCGACCACGACACGATCGGAACCATCCCCTCCATGGACAAGGATATCACGGATGTCCGCACTGTGGAAGGTGATCAGGTCATCTCCATGCAGCACAGGGATCAACGTGGCATTGGGTTCATCCTCATAAGGTTCATCTCCGTAAATACCGCATCGATCAGTATTCGCTACAGATGAATCACATGCATTGAAGTGCTCATCATCATAGACCGTAATCGTATCGTTTCCATATCCACCATAGACATAATATGCCTCCCCGCCATTACGAAATGTGATCGTATCATCCCCTTTTCCTCCTTCTACAGCACCTTCACGCGCTGCGGGATAAAAATACAAGGGTGCGTTGAAATTAACATGATCGAACAGGAGTGAGTCATTGCTGTCATAGGGAGTATAATCATATAAGATATTCGGTGGCCCTCTAAAATAAGGCATGGGGTAGGAGTAACCTGAAGCAACATAGGTAATATTGCTGTCACGTATAATGATCGTATCGCTGTCGTTCCCTCCCTGAATATAGCCATGACTGGTAGAATTTGTTATGATGATCGTATCTTTGCCACGCTGTTCCATCCAGAGAGGGTTGGTATCCGCATATAAATTATTAAACGTGGAATTACGAATAGAAAATCGATCATCCCCTCCATAACCATATACCCAATGAAATACACTGTTTCTGACTGTGAAAGTATCATTGCCATCTGTTGCTGCATTACCTGTTGGAGCTTCATCCAAGGCAAAAATCGCATTGCCGGTGACATTGATCAAAAAGACTTCATCCTCACCACCATAAAATTTCTGCCAGGATGCAGTACTACCGGGGTTAGGTGAGTTGATCGTTCCGGTACAGACAGACACATCATCCCCCGGCGTTCCGGCCGGAACACAGGCACTGTTGGCCACGACGGTAAACACTGTAGCCATCCAGGCCACCACGCCCCATCGTACACCCGTTTTCATGATCGATCCTTTACATGGTCCTCCGACCTTCCGATCCCCTCCTGTCGCTTGTTATTCCATACAACATATTATACTGCAATTTAGTCATTATTTTTTCAAAGATGGTCTGATCTGCACTTTCCGTCCGCTCCCCACGATCTCAAACGGCCGGGTGCGATCCTTCGGTATAAGCACTTCCAGCGTATTGGGATCGACAAAGCGTACCTTCACATCCTCCGGATACCGCATTGTTCCAGGAACGTCCTTCCCGTTAACCGGTGGAAAGTAGAGCCAGTAGCTTCTGCCCCGCTCCAGTGGGATATTCGCCTGTTTTTTTGATACAACCCGCAAAGGTTTTTCCGGCCGACGTGTCGTAAAATGCCAGCGAAGGGTGTGGCGTTTGTCTTTGTGGCGGTAGATGATCTCGGCGCGGTAGCGCTGCCCCCACTTCAGCCGCTGCAGCGGCATGAGTGCGAACTGGCGTCGGGTCAGCCGATGGTGGGGATCGGTACGTTTGTCGAGCAGGCGTGCCGGCAGCGGGGCCGATCCCCCCTCTTCGAACAGACGAAAACTGATCAGATCGACTTTGCGAAAGTAGCGGTCGTTGAATGCGACACTCACCGGATAGCCGCTCACATCATACTCCGGTAACGGATCAGGCTCCTCCCGATAAAATGCCGGAGGAACATCCCGTTGGCCGTCTGCCGGATAGACAATGATCCTGGGATTGCGCTCTTTGAGGCCGGTGCGGGCCCGCTCGAACCGTCCCGCCTCGATGCGGTGCTGCGTATCGGCACATACCCCGTAGACATAGCGGGCGCGACCGGTATAGCCCGGCTCCCGGCACAGAGTATCAAGCGTGTGGTTGCCCAGCAGATAGACATACGCGTGGCGGACCCGGCCGTGCAAGGAGTGCGCACTGCCGATCCCCACCTCATCATACCCCGGATCGAGGAAGATGAACCGGTGGTAGATCGCCGAAAAAAGCCCCCGGATCGAGCGGCGGATGTCAGAACTGCCGGTCGAGAGGTTCTCGCTCACATAGCGCGAAGCGTACCCGGCCCTGAGGGCACGATCGAGCGGTCGGCTTCCACTGAACCCGCTGCGTCCGCTCCGTTCCCGGTGCGAAACGACCCCGTGCCGGACCAGATAACGCGCATGGGCCTGTGCTGCTTTTTGGAGTGTACTGCTGGAACGAAGCGGGATCATCCCCACCTGATGACGGATCACGTTAAGTACCTGCAACGCCTCCTGACTTTCCCGCTGTTCTCTGCTGGAAACATTCGATGTCGTACTCAGAGGCAGATGCTGCGTCAACGATGACCACCAGCCGGCAGAGGCCGTCACTCCCGAGAGAAGAATAGGCAGAAGCATTTTGCGCATGAGCGTTTCCTTTTTATTCTCTATCAGTATAACCAATACCCCATTATGTTCACCGAAGATTTACTATTTTTAAGTATAATCAATCCACAAAAAACACCACAGGAGCTATCTATGACTTTTGACGAAGCAGCACAGCAGTATCCCATTCTGGAAGAAAAACGTGACGTACTGGAAAAAGCCGGTCTGGTCAAGGATCCGGTCGATGTCCACAAGATCGCGGTCTATTTTATCCGAAAAGATACCGATGCCTTCAAAAAACTGATCGAACAGGGCTTTGACGTCAATGCCCGTGAATCCGGAGACTTTGGATCCCCCCTTCTGCACAACACCATCCGCTACAACAACATGGAGGCTTTCAAGTTCCTGATCGACAAAGGCGCCGACATCAACGCCACCGACAACATCAACTACTCACCGCTCATCGAAGCAGTCGTCGATGGCCAGCTGGAATTTGGCAAGATCCTTGTCGAACTGGGTGCCGACAAGAGCATCACCAACACCATGGGTGCCACCGCCGCCGCTCTGGCCCAGAAGTTCGGCCGGTTCGAGTTCCTGCCGATCCTCGGCTGACCCTTGCGGGAGAGGGGTTTCCTCTCCTCCTCCCTGCCTGATCCCCTTTTATGGACGCATCTCTCCGTCTGATCCCCTATCTCTCCTACGAAAACCTTCGTAATCCTCTCCTGCTACAGCAGATGTACATGGATCTGACGACCGACTATTACTGGAGCGATGATTTTTCTCCGCAATACTATCTGGCACAGGCGCAGGCAGGCATGATCGCGATCGCCGAACGGCATCAGGGAGAGGAGATCCTCCTGCCCGAGCTCCAGCGCAGCTATGCTCTGCTTGACTTTGCTGACCTGCACGTCAGCCGGCATGCCCGCCGTATCGTCCGGCGGGACCGGCCGTATCTGCGTGTGGGCATGGTGCTGGGCCCCACGGCCGAACGGATACGTGCCTACCATCGACACGCCTGGCTGAGCCCCCGCTACGAGGCGATACTCGAAGCACTCAACGCACAACGAAGTCCGCTCAAGATCATCACCGCAACCCTTTATCATCAGAACCAGCCCATTGCCGGAGAGATCGGCTACATTCTCGGACGTACCTACACCAGTCTCAGCGGCTACAGTTCCCGAGATCGGCGCTATCGGCACTACGGCATCACACAGCTGACACTCCTCGGCAAATGGCTGGAAAAGCAGGGTTTTGCCTTCTGGAATCTCGGACAACCCTATATGCCCTACAAGTTTGCACTCGGAGCAAAGGAGTATCCACGCAATGCCTTTTTGGAACGCTGGCATCCAGCAGCCAATACCCCACTTCCTGTTAGAAATAATGCGCTATAATCGTTCCAAATCTTACCGGGATGTTTGTATGAAAAAATCGATCGTGATCTTGAGTGTATTTTCCTATATCGCCTGGAGTGGCTGGGCCTGGGCCTATGATGCCCACCATCCCAATCCTATGTCCATTCTCAATGGCCATCATCATGCACGTTCGCACCGGAAACCCCGTAAGGTCACTGTTCAGAAAGTGCCTTCCTCCCCAAAGCTCCAACCCTGGCGGATGTACAAACGTACCAGTGAAGGCAAGTACATCATCAAGCCTGAGCCTTATTCCATCGCAAAAAAACAAAGGGACCCGGAACTTCTTGGCCCACAACGAACTTACACCACCACCTCCGGAAGTCGGGAACATAATCATACTACTGCCAACGTTTCCGACACCACTACTCCGACGATCACACCAGAAACATGTATCGAAAAACTTGGTAAAGAAAAATATGACAACTATGTCCAAAAATACGGAGGTGAGGCCGGTGCCATCCAGCGCTGCCGGATCCTTCTGCGGGTACACAGTTGATCCCACCGATAAGAGCGCATAATCACTTTTTGGCTATAATCGTTCCACTGCACACCCTTGCAGAGGAGAGGAATCATGAAACGTTTTTTTGGCTACACGATTGTTATGCTCTCGGTACTGGCATCATCCGCCATGGCCAACAGCCACCCCAGCCCTATGGACATCCTCAACGGACGCCACACAAAACACCACAAAAAACGGTACAAAAAAAAGCGTGCCGTCCGCTGGGTCGCTTCGAAGCGTTCGCTGGCCAGTTACGGGCGTATGAAGCACGAATACTTCGGCCCTACCCATACCTCCCCGGCGGTCAAAGGGACATTCGATCCCAGCATTTACACCCGACATGTCCCCACCGACAAGCCCTATCTTGAGGCCAAAGCGATCGACGGGCCTCTCCCCCAGGACTACAGCCGCCTTTTCCTCAAATCCAAAACCCTGCTTGATCCCACCCGTACCCGTCTCAAGATCGTCGTCAACAAATCACGCCAGCGTATCTACGTCTACCGGGATCTGGAGCACCTCTACACCTTCAAATCCTCTACAGGCAAAGCCGGGCACCGCACCCCCAGCGGTGTCTTCCGACCCTATTCGCTCGAAGCGATGCACTACTCACGCAAGTACTACAACTCCCCCATGCCATGGAGCACGTTCTTTAATGGTGGTGTCGCAATCCACGGGACCGAAGCGATCCACGATCTCGGTCGCCCGGCTTCCCATGGATGCGTCCGCACCCATCCCAAAAGCGCCCGACGCATCTACAACCTCGTCCGCCGCTACGGCAAGTACAACACCACGATCATCGTCACCAACTGATGGGGGGACCTTTATGGTCTTCCTCGTCCTTCCAACATTGCAGGGGTAACCCTCGTGGTTACCCTCCAGGCCGAAACATCTCTCCATCCAGGGGTGACCACAAGGGATCATCCCTACCCGGCATCAGATCACCCTCATCCATTCAATTTATGATCCTTCCTATCCTCCTCGATCTCCTCAGGCAACTCCAGCGCCTCGATATGCCCCAGCGCACCGGCTCCGGCGATCCCCTGCAAGGAGCCGTACATCTCTGTCGTGTTCTGCAGCACGCCGTCTATGAGCTTCTGTCGACGTTTCCACGCTGCCATCAGGGAGCGTTTTTCCTTGTCCAGCTCGGTCTGCATCTGCATGAAACCATCAACGATGGCTTTAAGCTGCATTTGGAACTCATTGCCGGTGAGGTAGTTGTAGAGCAGGACCATCTTGTCGCCGCGGTTCTCCTCTTTCTGGACCGTTTTGTGGATACGGATAAGGCTTTCCCTCAGCAGAGAGACCGACCCTTTGAACTCCTCAAGTGAACAGACCCATATCCCGTCTACCCAGCCCATCCGTTCCATCCCCGGAGGATAGACCGAGGTGACCAGCACCCCGATGTCGGCGCCCGCTTTCAGCATGTCCTGCTTGAGCTTTGGGATCCAGCTGTCCGACCATGCTTTGGTGTTCTTCGACTCATACACGATGGTACCGCAGTTCTGCAGTTCGCGGGTATGGACCGTCTGGATACAGTCGGCTCCGTAGGCCCCTTTTTTGACCTCTTCGATCGTATCGAACGGGAACTGCGCCGAGAGCCACGCTTCGATCGCCAGCTCCAGTGCCTCCCCCTGCACCTGCATACTCCCCTGCTCCGCTTTGCGTTTGGCATCATCAAGGGAGCGTTTGAGCTGTTCAAGCTGTTCGTCTTTCTCTTTGAGCTTCAGTGCCTGCGCCTCTTCGATCGCTTTGAGTTTCTGCTCGGCCATCTCATCCAGTGTACTCTGGATACGCGCGCGCTCCTCGGCCAGCCGTCGGGAGAGCTCCTGTTCGGCCTCGAGTTTGGCTTTGGCCGCCAGCTCCTCTTTTTCCCGTTTGAGCTGTTCGATCTCCACTTTTGCGGCATTGAGCTCGGCCAGCTGCTTCGACTTGGCTTCCAGTTCCCGCTGGAGTGCCGCCATCGCTTCGTTCTGCTCATCGAGGATCTCTTTGCGCAGGTTTTGCGTGAGCGTTTCACGCTCTTTACGCACCTGCTCACGGGTTGCCTTGCGCAGCGCCTCGTCGAACTTCTCCTTCTCCTCGATCAGCGCCGCTTCTTTGGCTTTGAGGTCATCAAGATGGTTTTTGTACTGTTTGCGTGCGGCATCGATCTCCGCCTGAAGCTTTTGCTTCTCCTCACGCTGCTGCTGCCGAAACTGCGCTTCGATCTGCTGATAGAAGATCGCATCGATGTCGATCTGCGTGCCGCAGTTTGGGCACTGGATGGTTTTAGGGGTGGACATCTTGAACGACCCGATCGAGCTCCTGCACCAGTCCGGCAAATTTCTTCCCGAGATCATCGATGAAATTCCGGGTCTTGTTCAGATCGATATCGATCCGTTTGTTGTCGACCTTGATCCCAACACTCTCCCCCAGATCAACCGATCCTTCGGCGATCTCCTGCTGGAGTTTCTCCGCTTTGGTGGCCAGCGTTGTCTGGAGTGCGTCGAAGAACCCTTTGGTCTTGTTCAGATCGATGTTGAGTTTCCCCTCACCCACTTCGATCCCCAATGTATCGAACAGCGCATTGCTGTCGAGCCCCTTGAACCGTTTGGCGTGTTCGGAGACTTCCTCTTTCTTCTCCGATCTCAGGCGCATCCGCACCGAGGCTTCGTGTGCGGTGAGCCCCTCGGTGTGGGCGATCATGGCGCACTCTTCTCCGATAGCGTTGATCCCCTCCTCGCTCATGGCGATGATGGAGCTTTTTTTGAGGAAATGCTCCACGCTCAGAGGAGAGTAGAACCGCGCCGTTCCACCGGTAGGCAGGGTGTGGTTGGGTCCGGCGATGTAGTCGCCGATCGGTTCGGGGGTGTAGGGACCGAAGAAGATCGCGCCGGCGTGTTTGATCCGATCCATCAGCACCATGGGATCCTTGGTCATCACCTCAAGGTGCTCGGGGGCGATACGGTTCATCAGATCGACCGCCTCGTTCATGTCCCGGGCGAGGATGATCGCACCGCGCTCTTCGATCGAGGTACGGGCGATCGCTTCGCGGGAGAGGGTGCCGAGGAAGATCTCGATGTGTTTGGCTACCTCGTCAGCCAGCGCCACATCGGTGGTGATGAGGATCGCGCTGGCCATCTCGTCGTGTTCGGCCTGGCTGAGCAGGTCCATCGCCAGCCAGTCGGCCCGCGCCGTCTCGTCCGCCAGCGCTCCGATCTCACTGGGACCGGCGATCATGTCGATGTTCACCTCGCCGTAGACCAGCTTTTTGGCCGTGGCGACGAAGATATTGCCCGGGCCGGTGATCACGTCGACCTTCGGGATCGTCTCGGTCCCGTACGCCATCGCCCCGATCGCCGAGGCGCCGCCCACTTTGTAGACGTTCTCGACACCGCAGAGGTGGCACGCCGCCAGCAGCAGGGAGTTGAGCTCGTTGTCGGGGGCGGGGGTACACACCACGATCTCCTCCACACCGGCCACCTGGGCGGGAATGACATTCATCAGCAGGGAGCTGGGATAGGCCGCTTTGCCGCCGGGGATATAGAGCCCGGCCCGATCGACCGGCGTGATCTTCTGCCCCAGAACCGTCCCGGTCTCGTCGGTCTCGGTCCAGGTGCGGGGCATGAGCTTCTCGTGGTAGTCCCGGATACGGTCGTACGCCAGCTGCAGCGCATCACGAAGCGCCGGCTCCGTCGCGTCCCAGGCCGCTTTCATCTCGGCCGGATCGACTTTGAGCTCCTCATCGGTGGCCGGCTCCCAGCGGTCGAAGCGGGCGATCTGGGAGCGCAGAGCGGCATTCCCCTCTTCCCGTATCTCTTTGAGCAGATCGCCGACGATGGCGCTAACCCCCTCGATATCCATCGCGCCCCGCTGGAGCAGCTCCTCGAATCGTACATCAAAATCGTCGTCGGTGGTGGTAAACATGTTCATGGGTATTTCCTTTGGTAGCGTGGCAGCATGCTTCGGTTGCCCGGAAGTCCCCCCTGATGGAGATACATCACATCGCGCCCCAGACGGTCACGATGGGTCAAAAGGGTCAACCATCCCTTCGGGTCGTACAGCAGATCGAATTCCACGCCGGTATCGTGCCGTAATTCTATCCAAATTTCGTAAAACTCACGGTAGAGTCTTCCGAAATGGTACTTGCGCGGCAGATCGAGGATCGCCGGATGGCAGTGAGGATCGGGTTCGAGCATCGCGAACTGCCGCCGCAGGTACGCTGCGTCGCCTGCGCAGGGGGTGGTGTAGACCCGTGTCGATATTTCTTGAGAATGGTCCATCCCGACAAAGGCTTTCTGAAGGAAAAGCGCCGTCGTCCCGGTACCGGAAGGCAAAAACAGATCAAGCGCTGCGATCCCCCGCTTCTGCTGCCACGCGCGGATCTCCCGAGCCAAAATACCCACGCCATACTCCGCTTCGGCCTGCCGTCCCCCCTCCTCGATCCACAGGACCCCCTTTTCATCCTTCCCCCATCCACGATCCTCCATCACCAGTTCCATGCCGTTGTTCAGGGCCGCGGCATAGTTGCCGTGGGGGTTTCGCTGCAAATATCCGGCCACATGATCGACCCGGTACTCGAACCGCCATCCGCGCAGCTTCGCCAGCACCGAGAGGGAGTACATCGCGTTGGACTGGGGGGAGCCATAGGAGCGTACTGTATGGATATCGGGGGGAGCATGGTCGAGGAACCAATGGAACTTTCGGGCTTTGTTCCCGGAAAAGTCCGGGTGGATCCGATCGTCACGTTTGAGAAAATACGGCATCCCGCGGAAGGTGATCGTCTCGACGGGGCTGGGAAGTTCCAATGCGATCTTTGTCATAAAACATTACCTTTTTGTATCAGAGAATTCTATCTGGTTTTAATCAGAAACGGGTAAAATACCTCTACTTCATAACTCAGATAAAATGATACCAAACAAAGGCAGATCACATGGACGCAACACACTACTATAACCCGCAGGGTGAGGATATCCTCGATGAGAAGATCTACGGAGGCAATCCGACCGGCTTCGTCGATTTCAACCGCTCCAAGTACACCTGGGACAGCAACATCTACGATCTGATGAACGCCAACACCTGGTTCCCCTCCGAGGTCAACACCTCCGCCGAGAGCAAGAACTTCGCCGCCCTGACCGACAGCGAGCAGGCGATCTACAAGCTCACCTTCGCGCAGCTGAGCTTCAACGACTCGGCCCAGGAGGAATACCTCAGCGACTTCCGCCGCCTGGCCAACAACCGCCTGGTCAAATCGGTCCTGAGCCTCCAGATCATGCAGGAGGTCAACCACTCAAAAAGCTACGCCGTACTGCTTGACGCGGCTGGCAACTCCGAAGAGGTCTTCAACCTCTACAAATACGACGCCGCGCTCAACCGCAAGAACCAGCGCATCGCCGACCAGTTCGCCCGCTACATCGACGGCGGATCGGCCGACAAGATGCTGCTTAGCGCCATGGCGAGCGTCAACCTCGAGGGGATCTACTTTTTGCTCGGGTTCAGCTACATCTACCTGCTGGGCGACAAGGTCCCCGGAGCCCGCGACATGATCAAGTTCATCGCCCGCGACGAGCTCAACACCCACATGCCCCTTTTTGGCAATATCTTCAAAACCATCTACAAAGAGAACAATATCAGCGCCTCCACGATCGACGAGTGCTACAACATGATCAAAGACGCCGTCGACATCGAGCTTGAGTACGGCCACTATCTGCTTGACAACTTCCCCATCATGGGCACCACCCACGAACTGATGGAACGCACCGTCCACAACTACGCCAACAGCCGCCTCAAGACCATCGGCCTCGACCCGATCTTCACCGAGACCGAAGAGACCTACCTCCAAAAACTGGTCACCAAACACCTCAATATGAATGACGTTCGCAGCAACTTCTTCGAAAGCAACGTCTCCAACTACGCCAAATCGAGTATCAATCTGGACGATTTCTAAACGCCAGAAAGCAAACCGTCATCCACCCCGTCATTCCGGGCCCCGATCCGGGGTCCCCTTATCACTCTATGTCAAATATATTTGGCAGATCTTGTGTATGTAAGAAAGCAGTTTTTTCAATCACTTAATAGTTTTTCGGTGACGGTACGCAGCCGTATATAAACCTCTTCGAGTATCGCAAATCCTTCGATCGCCAGCGCGATGTTCTCGACACGCTCTTCGATTTCGAACGGGTACTCGTGTGCCAGAGTATTGCGTATCTCACGCAGGGTTTCCCATGAGGCGGGATCGTCGATGATGTGCAGACGTTCCAGATGGTGCAGGACATCGATCATGGGTAATTCCAAAGTGTCGATCTCTTTGAGCTCGTAAAGAGTCTGTCGGAAAAGTCTGGCACCGATACGATCCTGAAGCTTGCCAAAATTGAACAAAAAGCTGTTGACGATACGGGTATGTTCATAGTTATCGAAAAAAGCCGCATCGAGGGAGACCTCCTGGAGCGCCGCAAGATCGATGCGGGCACCGACGAACATCTGTTCGATCCCTTCAAACATGCTCTGCAGTACATCACTCACAGCCGTATCCCCTCAGCTCTGGCGATCCGATCAATGGGACGCTCGTGCCGGGATGGCAGGACGACATCGATCTTTTGCTGACCGATCTTCGCCTTGAGACGGACAAGAAATTCGATCTTCTTTTTTACGAGATTATGGGAGAGAGTCGGACGAAGATAGAGATCGATATCGCCCCCTCTGCGCCTACCATCCACCCGACTGCCAAACAGGTAGACCTCCCCGGCACCAAAGACCTCTTCAAAGGTTGTTCGAACAGCACGCTGTTCTTCCGAGGTCAGTCTCATCTTTTTCACCTTTTGTTTTTTGGGTTTTTGGGGTTTTGAATATTATAGCACAATTGCACCTGTTCATTGTGTATCGACCTGGACGATTGCTAGGCACCGGAGAGCAAATCGTCATCCACCCCGTCATTCCGGACTTGATCCGGAATCCCATCGGACGTTCAGGGATATTGTATCCTTCCGGATCGATAAGGGGATCCTGAATCCGTCATGCTGAACTTGATTCAGTATCAAGATGACGAAATTCCTGTCGTTATCCCAGGAAGAAGAGAACGGGGCCAAAAGCCCCGTAAGCAGATCGCTTAATTGTCCGGATCGATATCCAGCGGTTTGGCCGCATCGATGAAGAAGGCTTTCAGCTTCTCTTTCAGGGATTCAGAGTAGACAAACTGAGCGTGGATCTTATTTTTATCTCCTTCTTCAATCTCTCCGTTTTCAGTAAGCCGATATACCAAGTTTTCATACCCACACAAGCTGGGTGTAACGATAAGGATATCATAGGTGTCCCCATTTTCATCTGTGTAGTTAATAATCTCCCATGTACCGGCATCATCCACTAAAAGAATATTTTGATCCGTATACACCTCTACAAGTGAACCGCTGTCAGACCCTGAAGACCCTTCTGCAAACATAATCGCATTAGAACCTCCATCACCATATAGCAGGATCTGGTCCCAATTCTCTTCAGCATTGGGATCGTAAGATTTCGCACTAATAAATGCATTTAAACTATCATATGATTGTGTATTGCCTTTCCATCGATAATCCTGGGCATCTCGTCTGAACATTACAAGCGCAGTATCATTTACATCAAGTGTAAGATTCATATCGGCATCGTCAAATAACGCCTGCATCTCAGTTGCATTGATATCTCGCACAAATCGAACAAGCTCCACATCAGCCCCGTCATCCTCTACAAACACAAATGTATTGTTATTTTCAGTATAGGTACCGCTACTTTCAATAAGTGACTTAATATCTTTTTCCTCATTTTCATTTCCAACGATGGTACTTAGTACTGACCAGGTTTCTTCTGATGCATTAAGCTCAAGGTCATAAAACGACAAACTGGCAGAATTCCACTCATCGTTTTGATGATAATACACCATATGGAAAGCATCAGTAAATACCTGCAATCCATGAGCGTTCTCCCACAAATCATCAGATAAATTCTTCCGTGATGATTCATCCAATGATGCACCAAAACTTCTCTCGTGGTTATGATACCCAAACGAAATGCTCTGTTTGATTCTTTTATACACATCTTCTACACTGCCCAGGGTATCGTTGCATTCTGGCGTTGGCAAAATATATTCTACCACCACCCAGTTTTCCGATACATGGCCATTACTATCTACGATCCGATAGCGACTGTTTACCCATCGTCCATTAAAGTTGTCAGCGGGTATGAACTGTATAGAATTATTGTCTTCAACATGCCAGGCACCCATTGTGTTATTCGCATCATTACCCCATGCAATTGCAGCACCATCCTCATCGTATGCTGTAGCAATCTCAACGGTGGGTGTATCCGAATACGTATCATTTTCCAGCACATCGATACTTAAAGGCTGTATGGAACCGATCACTTTTGCATGATCATATTCTGCTTTGAGGAGAATGGGATATTCGATACGTATCTCACCCTGTCGTGTTGCGTTGTACTCATCGGATATTTGATACCTAACCCAAACAGTGCCACCACTAAACGTATCATGCGGAATGAAAGTAACGGTTTGATTGTTCTCAATGTGCCAGGTTCCTTCTGCAGTGCTATAGTCTTCTGTACTATACTCACCATCCCATCCATGTTCGATCATAAGTGTTATGGATTGATCTTCCGGTAAAGTATCATTATGCAGTACATCGATATTGATTTCATTGATCTCCTGACCCTGTGACAAATCGATCCAGTCATCATTGGCTTCCATATAAACAGGATATTCGATATTCACTTGAGCTGTAGAACTATGACCTTCATCATCACTGATGCGATAATAACGCGATACATATCCTCCCTCAAACTCATCTGAAGGGGTAAATGTCAATGT
>Ga0256835_1001541_pt1 | contig 13725 bp, 12 predicted proteins | sample PIR30metaG_FD_185972 | JGI IMG/M metagenome (GOLD analysis project Ga0256835, IMG submission 185972) | Hydrothermal vent microbial communities from East Pacific Rise, Pacific Ocean - PIR-30 | ecosystem: Environmental > Aquatic > Marine > Hydrothermal vents | place: Pacific Ocean: East Pacific...
ATCCACGCTAACAGACGAGCTACCAACCCGTTTTCTTCCATGAGCAATCCCACACCCCATGCATTATCATCCAGTATCACAAGCTCGTGAGGCCCGGCGGCAAGGCTATCTAGCAGTTTCGCAGTCATTATGGCGTTTTCATCACCGATAGCGGGATGTTCGCTTACCGCAATGAAGAGGGGGCGGCGCCCATAGTCGGCCATAATCTGTTTCAGGCGTTCTTCGTCATACCGGATACCAGGCGTAATCAAGGCTACACCTCGAATGTCGGGATGCTCAGCCGCATATTTCAGCGCCCACCAGGAGCCGTCGTTCTCACCAATGATGAGCAGCCTGGCTGGATCGACTTCGGCTTGCGCCCGAAGAAAACCCACGGCCGCATCGACATCCGCCAGATGGTTTGTATCCCCCGTTTCGCCGCCGCTTTCTCCTGCGCCGCGCAGATCGATAGCCAATGTAGCCATTCCTTGTTCCATCATCTGCCATGCCAGGAGTTGCCAATCCGCACGAGTGCGATGCGCACCGTGTAAAAGTATCACGCCCGGCGCGTTTTCCGCGATAGGACGATAGTAATCTCCCTTGAGGGGGATGTGGTCAACGGTAAGCAGGTCGACAGGAAAGACACCCTTCATCGCGGGCGGGGCCTTGGCTGACGGGGTCGACGTGGGTACGATGGGGACCGTGGGACGCGGCGTGGGGGATGGCGTTGAAGGCGATGTAGGTGTTGGGGTGCTACATCCGCCCATTAACATGGCGAAGAGTATGGTAACGAGTAGAATTCGCAAATACCACATCGGTATCTTTTATCCTTAAACCTCTGCTGGTTCAAAGGGGATGGATTCCACCGTGCCGTCTTCCATGATGATGAATTGGGATTCGGATACTGGTTGCCAGTCCTCGCTCAGGTCATCCAGGGGTTCACTGACGAGGATATGGGCGCCTTCAGGGATAGCTTCATAATCCCCATTCAGTTCATGGATGGCCCGCAGATTGCGACTATAAAACAGCGTTTTTGACTCATAATGGCTTGAATAGCGAAGCGCGTAGATCGTTCTGCCATTGGTGAAGGCCAGAGTGAGAAATGCGGGCATGGCGACATGATGGCGGGCCCGCAAACGCTCCACAAGCCCCACAACGCGCTGCATAGCGGTCAGTGGATTCCTCTCCAGGCCATAGGTCAGAGCGAGATAAAAGAGGGTTTCGCTGCTGGTCGTGCCACGGATATGGGGGAATAGCTCCGGTGCGACTGCGCATTGCATATCCCGACGCAGCAGCCAGAAATCGCCCACATCACCATTATGTTGAAAGAGCCAGTTCTTATAGCGGAAGGGATGGGAGTTGGTGCGTTGCACCTCGGTGCCGGGGGTTGCAGCTCTCACATGAGCGAAGAACAACCCGGATCGAATCTGAGCAGCCAGATTTCGTAAATTCTCATCATTCCATGCTGGCCGAATGCTGCGATAGAGGCCCGGAAACGTTCTTTCCCCGTACCAACCAAGCCCGAAACCATCGCCATTGGTGGTCCATTTGCCAACACCGGGCACATAATTTAGTTTCGCGTGCAGACTTTGATCAATGAGAGAATGTTTGGGTTTGATGAGTAGATCATCCATAAAGATGGTCGGACCGGTGTAAGCAAGCCAGCGGCACATTGATTTCCTCCTGGAATTTTATGAACGGGCCTCATTGGGAGGTTGCCAGGAGACCCAATCGAAATAAGGGGTGATTTGGGGGTTCAGCCACCACCGCATCACATGCTGAAGGCGGCGATAATGTCCAGGTGTTAATTCTTCCCATGGGATATCTTCCCAACGGAACCAACGCACCTCGGATGTCTCACGGCTGGGCCTGGCTTCACCACTCACCGGCACACCGGCAAAGAGGATGATGTAAAGATGTCGGCCACTCTCGCCCCCATTGAGCCGCTCATCGAATACGCCTAAAAGCCGGGTGATTTCCACCACATAGCCGCTTTCTTCCCAGGTCTCACGAGCTGCTGCTTCGGCGGGCGTTTCTCCCACATCGCACGCACCTCCAGGCAATGCCCATAATCCGTTATCTATACGCCGAATGAGCAATACTTTACCTTCTGGATGGATAACCGCTGTATCCACGACGGCCAGGGGCGTCATGTAGCCCAGATCCTGGGAAAAAATGCGGTGGATTTCCTCGGGGGGACGTTCATCTGCCAGGGATTGAATTTGTGCGGCGAGTTCCAGCACACGGCGATTGCGGGTGATTTGATAGGGATCGTCGGTGTATTGCAGGTTGTTATGTGCCAGCGAACGAAGTTCGTCTGCGATCAGGGCAAGCGTACGAGCGAGTGAATGGTCGTTGGGCATGTTGTATTCTGTGAAAAGTTATAGTTTTCTTCGCAAAAATGTAGTATAACGTTGACAGAACGGACCATTTATTCTACAATTGCCGGCCGGCAATCTCAAAAACTTCTGTATCCTCAACCGAACCATCTTTCTTCTATGACTCAAATCCGTGCTGCTTCTCGTTCCCTCACTTTATGGCCTCCCATACTTCCTCATGAGCATGGGAGCTGGGGCACATTTGGTGGTTTGATTCTGGCCTCGCTTCTGGCTATCGGTCTCAATGCTAATGTGCTCCTCACTCTGATTGCAGGAACCGCTTTATTCCTCGCCCGTGAGCCTTTGAGCCAAGGGATGCGATTCCGTTATGGTAGGCATCCTCAACCGATCCCCAAGGCCACGTGTTTCTGGGCGGGCGTGTATCTCTTTGTCAGCATGATAGCGGGATCGTTACTGATTTTTCGTGGCGAATTGTGGGGCTTTTTGTGGCTGGGCTTAGCGGGAGCCATCGTATTGGCTGTGCATCTAGCTATGGCACCTCAACGCAAATTGGTTATGAGTGCCTGGGGAGAATGGATTGGCGTGCTGGGCGTTAGCTTCATTATGCCAGCAATCTATCTGGCAGCATACGAGGTTCTGGACTCAAAAGCCCTGGGCTTGTGGTTGTTGGGGTTGGCTCAAGTGACCGGGCCTGTGTTCTATGTCCGGTTAAAGGTGCGCATTCAGGCCCGCTTGCCCGAACCACCTCCCATTGCTCAACGCCTCCGAGCGGCATGGCGACCATTACTCTTTTCTGCTGTTAGTTTGGCTGGAGCCTATTGGCTTGGGGTTTGGGAATTGGTTCCTCCCCTGGCTTGGCTGGCCCTGATGCCTTCCGCCATAAAGCACCTGTGGGGAGCGTTAGACTGGACCCCCCGTGGACGTTTGGACATTCGGCGATTGGGATGGATGGAGGTCGTGAACATGCTTTTGTTCGCCATCATTCTCGGCGTCGTTTATCGGTTTTCTTGACAAGAACAAGGGCCTACTTTACTATATATCAACAGATGCGCCCCCGTAGCTCAGTGGCAGAGCGGCGGACTTCTAATCCGCGGGTCGCAGGTTCAAGTCCTGCCGGGGGTGCTTTTTGTTTACATAACCATATTTCAGATGCTTATGGAGGTGGCTTTTATGAAACTCAAAGGCAAAAGGATTGCTTTTCTCATTGGCCCCGGCTTTGAAGATTTAGAATTTTGGGTTCCATATATGCGTCTGCGTGAGGAGGGGGCAGATGTTATAACGGTTGGTATTCACGCTGGCGATGTTTATTCAAGCAAACATGGTTGTTTGAAGGCCGAAGCCGACGCAGGTGCTGAGGATGTTGCATCCAAGGATTTCGACGCACTTGTGATTCCAGGCGGGTGGGCCCCCGACAAAATTCGCCGCTATGATGATGTCAAACGCCTGGTTAAAGGCGTCTACGAACAGGGTGGCATTATCGGTATGATCTGTCATGGTGGATTGGTAGGTATTTCCGCCAAAATCATCGATGGACACAAAGCCACAGGTTCTCTGGGCATTAAAGACGATATCGAAAACGCGGGCGGAATTTGGGTCGATGCACCTGCGTTTCGGGATGGTAACCTGATTTGGGGACGCGTGGTGGCCGATATCCCAGATTTCAATCGTGAGCTTGTTGCTGCGTTATCTGACACCTCCCCTGAGGGATAATTCGACCGATAGCAGGATATCCGACTTTATGATTTTGACCGGACTTATTGGCTGGCCCGTAGCGCATTCTAAATCGCCTGCGATGCACAATGCTGCGTTTCGGTCTGCTGGTATCGATGGCTTTTATGGTCTCTTGCCTGTACGTCCCCATCGCGTAGGCGAGGCTATCGCTGGCCTGCGGGCGCTTGGGTTCCGAGGAGCCAATGTGACAGTACCCCATAAGCAGGCCGTGATACCCTTTCTTGATGAGATTACACCTGTGGCTCAGGCCATTGGCGCGGTGAATACCATCCTGATCGACGATGATGGTCACATGGTAGGAACGAATACCGATGCGTGGGGTTTCATTCGAGATTTGGAGGCGATTGGCATGCCTTTCGAATCGATTCGGGATAAGGGGGCATTGGTGTTGGGCGCGGGCGGCTCTGCTCGTGCTGTGGCCTACGCGCTTGCGACGCATAACATCTCCACGCATATCCTGGCCCGTCGTCCTGAACAGGCCCGGGCGTTGGTTCAGTCTCTGATACCCCATCTGCCTCATAAGGACTTGATCCGGGCATACGACTGGTCCCATCTATCCAAACTGGCACCGATTGTCAAGCTCATCGTCAACTGCACGCCTGTGGGTATGAGTCCCGATATCGAGGATTCGCCCTGGCCCGATCATCTCGGTTTCAGGCCCGATCAACTCGTGTATGATCTGGTATACAATCCCTCACGTACCCGGCTCATGGCCCAGGCTGAGGCGGCGGGTGCGCGGGCATGGAATGGCGTAGGGATGTTGGTACATCAAGGTGCGAAAGCGTGGGAGTTGTGGACCGGACACTCCGCCCCTGTTGATGTTATGCGGGCGGCGGTGTTGGCCCCGTGAATATCTTGCCGGTATCGAGCCATTGTTGGGCCCGCTCATGCACTCGCGGAGGCAACCAAGCGGCATCAACGAAACGGGGATAGACGGAGAGCCGTTCTCTCAACTCGAAGCCTGCATCCTTGCTTGCCGCGGCGAGTTCCTCTATCTCTGGCCACGGGGCTTCGGGATTGATGTGGTCTTTGGTTACAGGGGAAATTCCCCCCCAATCGTTTATGCCCGCAAGGAGATAAAGGGTATAAGCATCGGGTGTAAGATTCGGTGGGGCCTGTAAACTGATTTCAGGGGGTAAAATCAATCGGGCCACAGCGATAGTACGAGCCATTTCCAAAACGGTGGGTTCACCTCGTTGTCGAAATCGAATATCGGGTTTACGGCGAAAGTTCTGGATAATGACTTCCTGGATATGTCCATAGCGCTGGTGTATATCGGCAATGGCAAACAGGCTGTCCACCCGCTCCTCGCGAGTCTCGCCAATACCGATGAGAATGCCTGTCGTGAAGGGGATCCGCAATCGCCCGGTGGCCTCCAACGCGGCCAGCCGTCGTTCGGGGGCTTTATCTGGGCAGCCGAAATGAGCCTGTCCCCGTTCCATAAGCCGGGGACTGATATTTTCTAGCATCATCCCCATGCTCCCGGCCCACGGCCGCAATTGCTTCCACTCTTCCTCGAAAAGCGCTCCCGGATTAGGATGAGGGAGCAACGACGTTTCTTCGAATACTAACTGCAGCATCGCAGCCAAGTATGCTACCGTAGAGTTGAAACCCAAATGTGCAAGTTGTTTTCGCGCGAGCTCATGGACTAGCTCAGGGCGTTCACCTAGGGAGAAGAGCGCTTCCTTGCAGCCTGCCTGTTCTCCTGCTCGGGCAATGGCTAAAACTTCATCGGGCGTTAGGGTTCGGGCCCGTGGATCGTTCGGGGAGCGGGCAAAAGTGCAATAAGCACATTTGTCCCTGCAGAGATTGGTAAGGGGAATGAAAACCTTTCGAGAATAGGTGACGATTCGCCCCCAAGCTTTATCGCGCACAGCGGATGCTCGCTGCATCAGTTGTAATAATTCGCTGCCCTGGACATGAATTAATTGATAAGCTTCATCCCGTGAAATCGTCATCATGGAATCCTTGATAAAGCGTTCTGGCCTCGGACGGCGCGGATTCGATCATAGAGAGAAAGGAGCACCACAATGCCGTTCAAGCCGAAAAAGATAGTGAGTATTTTCCCCCAGGGCAATTGGGGCGTGATATCCCCGTAACCAATGGTTGTCATCGTCATTACCATAAAATAAACGGAATCCAGGAAGGACCAGTTCTCCACATAATGAAACGCGATGGCTCCCACCACAATAGTACCTCCGGCATATAGCAGCACGGCCTGGGAATGCTTATCCTTGATTAAATCGATAAGAAATAATTTCTCCAGCATCGTGAGTAATAGGCGGATGGGCCGGAATCGCCTATACTGTCGTGGGCTATTTTTCTGTACACTCCCAGTATGCATCATAGTAGGTGGCGGAGAAGCTTCAAATCCACGCACACGACGAATCAAGTCGAATAACACCAATAACAAAGCGATGCCGTTGATGCCAAAGAAAATGGTCAATACTTTGCTAAGGGGCGTCGTAGGCAAATAATCTCCAAATCCAATGGTCGTCAGGGTGATCACCACGAAATAGACTGAATCCAGATAGCTCCAGCCTTCCAACCAGTGAAAGATGAATGTCCCCATGAATATGATGACGGCTGCATAGAGCAGTACGGGACGAGTCGTAGCATGACGCCACAAGTCAAGGAAGAAAAGCCTATTGAGGAATCGGGCGATACTGCGTAAAAAGGGGAACATACTCGGATGAAGGTGAGGGGATTTGGTATGTCACAGCCGTTAGATGGAAGCAAAAGGAAATTCATTGTACAATCTTTTGCCAGCCGTCACAAAGCTTCGTTTCATGAGCTATCGAGACGTTGGAAATCTGTAGTGATTTGCGTTACACTTAAATCGTTACACCATTTCTCATTTATCTCAAATCCTCAACAAAAGGGAGGTATTCCAATGAAGAAGATTAGCTTTTTGATGATTGCCATGCTCTTGCTAATCGGATTATTCTTAAGTGGTTGTGGAGCTCCTGCGACCGAGGCGCCTAAGCCTACCGAGTCGGCGGCTCAACCAACCCAGGCGCCGGTTCAACCTACAGAAGCTCCAGCGGCCGAGCCTGTAACCGAGCCAGTAACCATTCAGGTGTTCTATCCTGTTGCGGTAGATGCTCCCATCGCGGATATTCTTAAGGGATATATCGAAGCTTTTCAAAAAGAATATCCTAACATCACAGTGGAACCAGTCTTTTCTGGTGGCTACGGGGACGTTAAGACTGCGATCCAGACGACTATCGATGGCGGCGGCAAACCTCCAGCGTTGGCGGTTATGCTAGCTGTCGATGTATATGATCTGATTAACGCAGATTACATCATTCCATTAGATGACTACATTAAAGCTATGGATAATGGGGAGGATTACCTCGCTGACTTTTTCCCCGCCTTTCTGGAAAACTCCCGCACTGAGGATGGGTCTATCTGGAGCATTCCATTCCAACGGAGTGCGGTAGTCCTGTATTATAACGCGGACCTGTTTAAGGAAAACGGTATTGAACCGCCTGATAGCTGGGAAGCTTTGGGAAAGGCAGGGCAGAAGCTAACAGTACGCGAGGGTGATGAGGTCAAGCGCTGGGGGATTGAATGGCCTTCGGGTTGGCCTTATTGGTTGTTCCAGCCTCTGGCCATCGGCAATGGTCAAAATATCGTTGGAGAATCTTCTACAGAGGTTTATTTCGATCATCCCAAGGTCATTGAGGCGGTTCAGTATTATATCGATCTTTCTCATGAATATAAGGCCATGCCCGAAGGTGTGCAGGCTGTTTGGGGACAGGCACCCAGCGACTTGGCCAGCGGCCAGACTGCGATGATTGTTCATTCCACAGGTAGCCTGCGCGGCATTCTGGAACAGGCGGACTTTGAAGTAGGCGTTATGCCTATCCCTGGGCACGAGAAAGGCACATATGCTACAGTGCCTGGTGGTGGCAATCTCTACATCTTCAAAGATGTTCCCAAAGAACAGCAGGATGCAGCCTGGAAATTTATCGAATTCCTGAGCCGACCTGAAAACGCAGCTGATTTCAGCATCCATACTGGCTATATTGCCACTCGCAAGAGCGCCTATGAAACCCAGGCTATGAAGGACTATATCGCCAAAACGCCGCAAGCCGCAGCGACCCGCGATGCATTGCAATATGCAGGTAAAGAATTCTCTGTACAGAATCTGGGTGAAGTGCGAAACATCTTCCATGATTATTTACAGAAAGCTTACAATGGCGAGATGAGCCCAGCAGAAGCTATGGCAGCGGCCCAGAAAGCAGCGGACGAAGCTCTTGCGCCTTTCCGCGACTAAGTTTCCTACGAGCGGCACACCTTGTGGCATATCCCTCCGCGACAGGGTGTGCCGCCCCTTCTTTTGATACACTACCAAACGACCATGCGAACGAGTTCGTCATCCATCGTTAAGTCCAAACGCCGGGAGCCTATCCTTCCTTATTTGCTCATCTTACCCACCTTCATCTTTGTGGCTATGTTTACCGCATGGCCCACACTCCTGGCCTTCTATCAAAGTTTCTTTCGACAGCGACTGAATATTGCTAAATTTCGAGAGCCTACGTTCATCGGTCTGGGTAATTATATTGCGCTGTTCAGCGATGAACGGTTCTTGCTGGTGTTGAAGAATACGCTTATCTACGTTTTAGTCACAGCACCCATCAGTATCATATTGGGTTTTTTGTTTGCGGTGTTGATTAACCGAGCCATGAAAGGTATCGGGTTAGCTCGTCTCGCATTTTTTCAGCCTACCATTTTACCTATGGTCAGCGCGGCGACCATTTGGATGTTCTTCTTCACACCCGATTATGGCTTATGGAACACCTTTTTACAACACCTAGGCTACCATGGACCTCAGAATTGGACTGGCAATCCTGAGCTGGCGTTGATTGCCATCATGATTGTCGCTATCTGGAAGAATGCAGGCTATTATATGATTTTCTATCTGGCCGGAATGCAGAGCCTTCCCACCGATGTTTATGAAGCTGCCGTTTTAGATGGTGCAAATGCTTGGCAAATGATGTGGCATATCACACTGCCCCTTTTACGTCGCACAACTCTCTTTGTATCCACCATTGCGTTTATCGGTGCCTTTCAGATGGTCGATCATATCTTTGTACTAACCAAAGGAGGTCCAAGCCGAGCTAGTACAGTACTTCTTTATTACTTATGGCAGATGCGATTTGAAAATCAAGATGTAGGTAAAGCTTCTGCGCTCACCATTATCCTTATCGCATTTCTCCTTATCTTCACTGTCACCAATTTTGTCCTTTCGGAACGCAAGGAGGCTTAAAATAATGCCCGATACTATTGCTCCGCGTGGTTTTTGGGGTCGCTTGAGTCATTGGTTTTTGCTGTTTATAACAGCACTTTTGGCTCTGCTGTGGGCAGTGCCTGTCATCTGGGCCATTGTGGCATCAACCCGCCCGCCTTCTGAACCTCTAGGGAGAGGTGATGTCTGGTTCGGGAGTTACATTACTTTTGAAAATTATATCCGTGCTATGTCGCTGGCCCCATTTAAAACCTATTACATCAATACCATTGTGATTGTATTGATGATTCTGGGGGTACAACTTGTTACCATTACTTTAGCGGGATTTGCCTTTGCTCATTATCGATTCATGGGCAAGAAGTTGCTTTTATTTTTTATCCTTCTCCAGCTCATGATCCCCACGACAGCACTCTTGGCACCCAACTTTAGTACCATTCGCGCTTTAGGATTATTCGATACCCGCCTCGCCATTGCTATCCCTTATTTCGGATCCGCCTTTGGAACATTTCTCATGCGTCAAGCTTTTCTAGAGGTTCCACGCGATCTAGTCGATGCAGGGATTATTGATGGATGTAATTGGTATCAGCTCTTGTTTCATGTCTATCTCCCGCCTTCTAGGTCCATGCTGGTCGCGTTCGGACTCTCTTCAGTAGTCTGGCATTGGAATGAATTCCTCTGGCCTTTGGTAGTGACCAATAGCGACAAAAGCCGTCCTTTAACTGCTGGATTGGTGCGGTTCACCCAATTGGGGGAAATTGGCGCACAATGGTCCTTATTGACCGCGGCAACACTTCTTGTCGTAGCTCCTCTGTTTATCCTTTTCCTCATTTTCCAAAGACAGTTCATTCAAAGTTTTGTTCATTCAGGCTTGAAGTAAAAATCAATAGAGAGCTAAACTTATGACACCGCTAACCAATAATAGCTTTAACGTACTTTTTCTCATTGCTCGACCGGCAGCAGGCAAAAGCGAAATCATCGACTTCCTGAAGCGTACGCCGGAGGCCGATCGTTTCAGAAGATTTCATATTGGCCCGTTCGATGAATTGGATGATTTTCCCATGATTTGGGCCTGGTTTGAGGAGGATGCCATTCTAGCAAAGATGGGACATCCTCGTCTTCACACGGATGAACAAGGCTATTTTTTACATAATGATCTCTGGCATGTTCTTATTGAGCGGCTGGATCTGGAGTATCATAAACTACTGCGAGATCACCCCAACTATCATGCTTGCCGTACAGCCATCATCGAGTTTGCTCGGGGAAAGGAGCATGGGGGATTTGCACAAGCATTTCAACATTTTTCCGAAGACACCTTGCGCCGCGGGGCTATTCTGTATATCAAAGTGTCCTGGGAAGAATCACTGCGCAAAAACCGCCGTCGTTTCAATCCTGAACGACCTGATAGTATCTTGGAACATGGATTGCCGGATGAGAAGCTGGAGCGCCTCTATAAAGAAACTGATTGGGAAGTGTTCAGCGCTCAAGATCCCGAATTTATTACGATTAAAGGTATACCTGTACCCTATGTCGTTTTTGAAAATGAGGATGATGTGACTACTGCCCGAGGTCCGGAATTGGGGCAGCGTCTGGAAGAGACTTTGAATCGATTGTGGAAGATCGCCAGTAAGCATCACGCGTGAGTGAATTGAGTAGTTCTATTCATCGGACTCACCCGGGAGATCAATTCATGGCCAAAAATCTGACAACCCGCACACGCATCTTGATCCTCGCCGGCATCGTCTTCGCCCTTGTATTTATCGCGGGGGAGGTCATCGACAGTTATCCCTTGCGTCTCGCCGCAAGGCCGATTCCTGTCCTGTTAATGGCCCTCTACTTGCTCTTGGAGCCAGATAAGGGCAGATTTCAGTGGCTGGTTATCATGGGTTTGTTATTCGGAGCTATAGGGGATTTCTTCCTGGAATACTCGCCGAATACCTTCCTCTATGGTTTGGTTGCTTTTCTCATTGGGCATATCTTTTACATTCTCGCTTTTCTTACGGATTGCCGTCGTCCTGCCTGGGGCGTGGCTATTTTTGCTTATCTCTACGGCGTCGCTATCTTTAGTTTTCTTGATATGGGAGATATGGGCGATTTGATACTGCCCGTACTCATTTACGTCATCGTTATGGCCACGATGTTATGGCGGGCAGCTGTCCGCTTCCATGCTCCCAATGTAAACCTTGCTTCAGCGAAGGCAGGTCTTTTGGGGGCCATTTTCTTTGTTGCCAGTGACTCGTTGCTGGCAATTTCTTTGTTTATTTATGAGCTCCCCTATGCAAGTATTGCAGTGATCCTTGTCTATTGGATTGGTCAATTGGGGATCACCCTATCTGCCCATTGGGCCCGACGGGCTTAAAGCCCCCCGGCCAATTCACCCTGGGGCATCAGTTTGGCATGGATGACAGCGATTTTATCCGGTTACTCCTTGAACAGAAAGATAGCGATGCGCTGGTCTCATTACTTGCGCAACACGAAGATAGGTTGGATGATAACCTCGCGCTCCGCCTCAAGGCGCAGGCAGATTACTATCTTCGAACCGATGTGTCCCTGTCCCAAAAGGCTGCGAATGCGTTATTGCAGGTGGCCGAACATACGAAGAATCCCCGGTATCGAGCTTTGGGATTATTGGCATGGGGGAATATCTATTCGTTGGGGCTGGGGGAATACGAACGCTCGCTCCGATTCTACGATGAAGCTGCGGAGATTTATCGAGGACTGAACGACCGTGTGAACTTGGCTCGCTCCCAAATCGGAAAGATATGGGCCTTACTTAACCTAAGCCGCTATGAGGAGGTGGAATCCCTGGCGGAGTGGGCATCACACATTTTGGAAGAGGAGGGGGAATATCTGCTTCTGGCCCAATTAAGCATGAATCGGGCGGTGAGTCGGGGGCGACAGGGCGATGATTTGGGCGCCTTAGCTATGTTCGATCGCACCCGCGCATTGTTGGCAGAATTAGGAGAAGAAGGGGAACCCTATATCCCCTGGGTGGATCAGAATCGGAGCATTGTGTTGCGTAACTTGGGACGATTGAAGGAATCATTGGAGGCGGCCGAAAGTGCCTGGCGAGGCATGGAGGCCCATGGAGAGCTTGTCGAGGCTGCCCGGGCCCGCCAGAGCATGGCCATCACCTATCTCTTATTGGGGCGATACAATGAAGCTCTCTCGCTCATGTACGAGGCCCGACGCATCTTCCTGGAGGATGGACGCCAACGAGATGCTCTTTTGCTTGATCTCCTCCTGTGTGATTGCCTGTTACCCTTGCGAAGGTTCCAGGACGTACTGAACATCACGCGCCACGTTCGCCCCTTCTTTGCGGAACGAGGTATGCAGCAGGAAATTGGTAAGGCGCTTATCGATGAGGCTGTTGCTTATGCAGGGCTCGGGCGGTTTGACGAGGCTCGTGCTTCGTTAGCTCAAGCGCGCCAGCACTTCATTAACGAGAATAACCCTGTGCTACTTGCTACTGCCGACCTGGAGCTAGCTGCCCTTCTACTCCATTTGGATCGACTCGATACCAGCATCGAACTTCTGGAAAACGCCGAGCGGATTTTCGCTGAACGTCATCTTAAACCCCAACTGGCTCGAACTTGGATTCTTCAGGCCCGCGTGGCATTGCGCCTGAAAAATTGGGATCGTGCGAGTATGCTGGCATACCGGGCATTGGATATCGCCCAACAAGAACAGATTATTTCGATTTCATTCCGGGCCCATCATATCTTGGGACAGATTCTAGACCAGCGAGGCGAGGCGTCAAAGGCTATGGCTCAGTATATGCATGCCATCCAGCATTTGGAACGGATGTATGGTCATCTCATGGCAGAGTTCCAGGCCGATTTTTTGGAAGATAAAGCCGATATTTATGAGGATGCGGTCTTGTTGGCTGTGAATATGGGGGATCTGAAGATGGCTTTGGAATTAACAGAACGGGCGAAATCTCGATCGCTATTGAATATGATTGCCCATCGTATCGACCTAAGCTTGCATGCTCGCGACCCCAAAGACGAAACCCTTGTGGAGGAACTTCTCCAGTTGCGTCGAGAGCGTGATCGGGCACTATTGCGTTGGGAAACAGGGGAAGATGTGCGGAGCGGCAAGAGCATACAAGAGGTTCGAAATCAAATTTGGGACCTGGAACGCCGTATCACCCAGAGATGGCATCAACTGCTCGTTCGTAATGCAGACTATGCTAAGGACGCTGTCTTGTGGCAGATTCATACCGAGTCTCCTCAGCCCTGGTTGGATGAAGATACCCTCTTGATAGAATATTTCATTGCTAAAGGGAATTTAATTGCCCTCTTGATCGATGAGCACAATATCCGTGTTATTTCTTTATCCGAGCAACTAGCACAGATAGCACAGTGGCTGAATTTGTTGAAGCTGAACAACCATACCTTTCCTTGGGTGCCATCACCGCAGCAG
>Ga0256835_1001542_pt1 | contig 13721 bp, 9 predicted proteins | sample PIR30metaG_FD_185972 | JGI IMG/M metagenome (GOLD analysis project Ga0256835, IMG submission 185972) | Hydrothermal vent microbial communities from East Pacific Rise, Pacific Ocean - PIR-30 | ecosystem: Environmental > Aquatic > Marine > Hydrothermal vents | place: Pacific Ocean: East Pacific...
ACCATTGTATATGGTGGTGCTATTGGATCATATGTCCCCATAGACGCGGGCATCAAGCGGAGTAATGCAGTATGAAATTTTTCTCCTTGAGGAAGACCATGTACCATTAAAGTAAACACTATTGGTGTCCATAGCTTTTTAGTTATCCAAAAAATAACTCCTGCAAGTAATCCTTGGAAAAGTGCCATTAATGAGATGTAATAATAATAAGTCCCTTTTGTTAGTTGTGATAATTCTATTTGAAACATTAAAACTTGGATGAATGCGGGGACGATAATCGCTGGACCTGCACCTGAACGCCACTTTCTAAATTCTCCCCCAATTAATCCTCTAAGTAGGAATTCCACAGAAATAAAATAAACAGTATATCCTAATACTATAAACAAAATGTTTTGTTTTGATTGTGCAGCACTAAAATTAGTCGCGGCGTCAAGATAATCGAGAGTGGTAAAAGGATAAGGACTTTCTGGTTTTACTACACTTGCTGGACCTAAATAATAACGAAAAACAAAAGTTAAAGCATTATTTATCAAGATATATACCGAAAACGCAGATAATACAACAACCAAACCTGTTTTTAAAGTTATTTTACCTGGTCCATATAAATCAATACGCTCATTTCTTGCTCTTGTTTCAGTTAATATGATTTGAGCAACACCTGTCATAATTCCTACCATTGCGGAAATTATGACAAAATAATCAGGACTTGAAGGAGCAAGGCGTTTTCCAGTTATGAATTCATAAATAATTTTTCCAAAAATTATCGAGCCAAAAAAACCCGCAATCCAAGCACCAAAATACACACTATAAAGATTAGAGATCACTACTTGCCCAGCATATTTTGAGATAGGTACGTATTTACCTGTGGCTATGAGATTTTCAATTTTTATTGTTTCTTGTTCCGGTTGAATTTTTGGCTCGATCATAGTTCATTAACTCCTAATACAACATCAGCTTCAGCTTCTAGTTTTATTTTTCTAAGTTTATACTTTGAATATAATTTCTTTGATAACCAATAGATGATCACTGCAATAATTAAAACGACTGTTACCCTAAATCTAATATTATAACCCACATGAATTTCTGTATTTGCCTGGTTATTTGTCTCGGAAAGCTCATCAATCAAGTTTAATGGATCAATGTTAATATCTACCGTTATTACGTGTTTACCAATCCCTTCAAATCTTCTGATCTCAAACATATAAGTTTGTAGTCCTGCTAGATAAGAAATCTCCCGATTTATTTCTATCTGACCATTAATTTTGATTTCTACTGTAAATTTGCCAGAAGGTAGCGTTCCATTATTCTTAATCACTACATAAATTGTTAATGAACTAAGTTCTTCTGGTTTTTGTGGGATAGTACGTATTTCCTCAACTATTAGATCTGTATAGCGGTACCATGTTGATTCAAATCCTTTTAATGACTCATTAAAACTAACAGGATTTAAGGGAACCAGTGGAAAGGCATAACTTACTTGTGAAGGATAATACCTCGGTTCTGAAGAGTAACCAAGACCAGAAGCAGCTTGACTAGTGATCATAAGATACGGTTTTGACTGGTTATTTGAAATTAGGTATGTAAGAGATTGTTTATCGGTAAGATTATACGGATTTGAAAACAGATAATACTCATTATTTTCGGTATATAAATTGTAAATTGTAGATGGAATTTTTCTTGGAAATATTTGATAAGAAGCACCATAGTTTAATTGAGGAAGAGCGAAAAACTCTGCGGCATTCATTTCTTCTAACGCAGGCATTTGCGCTGAAGAAGCAAAGATAGTCCCTCCAAAGAAACTCTTTGTTTTAAATGTCAGAGTTATTTTTTGATCTGATGTGATAAATTGTATGTTTCCATGTAATTGATCTTTAGCTATTAATTGTATAGAGCTATTAGCGTTCATAATAATTTGGATTTTTGTTTTATCTTGGTATGTAAGGACAAGTGAAGTTTTATTATTAGAATAAATCTCATAATATGTTATTGAAAGAGAATAATTGTTTTGGAAGGTCATGTCCTTAATTCCCTGATATTGTTTGCCTTTTAAAAAGTCAGGTAACAAGAGTTCTGATTGAGCACCATTCTTAGTATCCACAGAAAGTGCTAATATAATGATCTGCGAACTTGCTAATATTGTGTCGCCCTTTTGTGCTTTTAATTCAAATTTGCTTGTTATTGTAAATTGGTTGACTATTGGTATGTTACTATCAGGTCTGTAAATTGTTATTGTTGTTGGGAATTTTTTAGGATAAAAATAGAGTGTCGCGTTTGGTAAAGTGTTTACAAATTTATAACCCCATATTCTCATAGGTAATAGTGTATATGCAAACGAGAGATCCCTTGTTTGAGAGACGTTTTCGGTAGCGATTACCACTTGTAACGGTGCCGAAGAAATTATTTTTGAGCCATTTTTTATTCCAGAAACAGACTCAGGAGTTATTTTTAGTGTTTTCCCAGGTTCTAAATCAAAAGTATTGCTATTATTTACAAAGAATTCGGTCTTGATCGTTGTTTGATATCCACTGGTGACATAAATTAAATTGTAATAATAAGTTGTGAAATATAGGGGAATTACGTAAGTATAAGTGTCTCCACCGCCACCACCACCGCCACTACCGCCACCACCACTGGGAGGAACAGGATCTCCTTCTGCACTATTAGCAGCAAGGACATTATGAATTGAGATAGGAGATAAAATAAGAATAAATAATACTGATAAAACAATTATTTTTTTTACTGCGGAAAACATGGCGGTCATTAACGGGCACCTCTACCTCTTCTTTTAGAATTATAATATGCAAGTAATACTCGGTCTATTACATCTTTAGTTGTTGCTTCAATTACACGAATTTTTAAGCCTCTTAATTTTTTTACGAAATCCCTCATTTTCTCGATTTCTTCTGTTAATGCTAAATAATAAAGTCCTCTTTCTAACGGGTTAGCAAGATCGATTACAATTGGTGTATTTGTTTTTGGATCAAAAAATTTTACTTTACCAACTTTCCCAAGAAAAACATATTCTAAAGGATCAGTTATATGAATAACCTGGATATCATGCCCATGGGCAATCGCTGCTCTAAATCCTTTGATTGTTTCTTCGAACTTATCATGAAGATCTGTTATTACTATTATAATCCCTCGCCTTTTCATTTTAGCAGCTACATCTTTAACAGCTTCTCCAAGGTTAGTAGTTCCACTAGGTACGACATTGACCATTTTTGATAACGCGGTAAATAAATGTCTTCTTCCACCGCGTGGTGGTAAATATAGATGTACATCGGAAGAATATAATGCTACTCCGAAAAAGTCTCTGTTACTAATTGCAGAATAACCTAATGCCGCTGCTGCTTTTACTGCCATTGAAATACGGGTCTCTCCTTCTCCCAAAAGCATGGATTGACTTGCATCTATTAATACCATTATGTTAATATTTTTTTCAACTTCATATTCTCGCACAATCAGATTTCCGGGTCTACGTGCACTGGCCCTCCAGTCTACTCTTTTTAAATCATCTCCGGGTACGTATTCTCTTAAATCTGCATATTCTGTGCCAGGTCCTAAAAAGACGCTCCTACGGTGTCCCTGTAAGAAAGTCGATACCTTGATCCTAGTGTCAATAAACAGGTTCCGGATTTTTTTTCTTAATAGATTATCAAGCATTTAAAGCACCTTTTTGGATTTACTTACTGAATGTTGACTAATATCTCATGTAGGAGGGTCATTACTTGAGAAATTTTTTCATTCGATACTTTAAAGTCAGGATTCCACAGTGCATTGTCTGCAAACATAATTGCTTGATATATTTGATCTTTCGCTATAGAAATTTTCTGTGTTGTTAGCCAGTCAATAAGTTCTTCAGGTGTAGGAATCAGATAAGGGTTTTTTTGCTTTTCTGAATATATCCGCTGCAATTTTAGATATTCAATTGCTAAGTCTATTAAATCTGGAGCTTTCTGTTCTAATCGTTTTTTATCAATAATTATTTTCTTTAGATATGTTTCATCATACTCTACTTCTTCTTTTTCGGGTTTTTCTTGTAATATTTTCTGGATTATTTTTTCTGCTTTCTTCTCGTTACGATATACAAAGATTGAAAGATAAAGTTGTAACGGTAAAAAGCTGTAATATATAGAAGGATCGTTATCATGAGCATAAAAAGTATAATCTATGAACTTAGCATTTACAAAATAATGCAATGGAAAAATAAGCATCATTAAAGTGATAATTATTAACCAAGCAAATCCTCCATTGTTTCCAGTGTGAAAAACGAAAATCATATCCGAAGCCAAAAATAATGCTACAGAAACACCTATTAGCCATTCTTCACCTTCATTTTTGGCTAATGCCGCAATTCCTCCACTAATAAAACCAACAAATGGTATCAGAAATAACAAAAAGTTCCAAGATGGAAACGTAAACATTATTCCAATTAAATATGTATAAGCTAGGATACCAAGAGCTCCAGTAATACCACCAATTACAAAACGTTGGAGTAAACGTTCTTCTCTGCTACCTCTCATTCTTGCATATGTGTCTATTTTTCCTCTGAAAGATACGTAACCAATTATTCTTGCGCCACTATATGCTGCCACAAAATATCCACCAATGAGGAATGCAGCCACTGAAGAAGCATCCATGAATTGCTCTTGAGATACGTTATATACTCTAATTAATTTGTCAAGTATTTCATTGTAAAGGCTTAAAGGGGAGAAATAAATTATTGCAATAATATAGGATGTAAATAATGGTCCCGAAATAGAATTCAAAATATCAATAATTATAGGTGTATCTGAAGGGGACCATATTGCATTTCTAGTATAATAAGGAAATCTTTGTCTCAATTTCTTAACACGTATAATACGATCAATATAAGATAAGGAAATGAAAGTTAAAGCATAAATTACAAATGTTATTCCAATACTTAGCTTTGATGCATTATTACCAAAAAATAATCTTGAGAAATCAATAAGAGCCCAGTCAGAAAGATTTTCCATTAGTTGGCTGATTGGGGGAATTTCTAAGAGTAACGCGAAAATACCCAGGATTAAGAAAGACAAGCCGGGAAAGATTGATACCCATTTATATGCGGGCTTAAATGATACAGCAGTTCCACGAGCGGTTTCCCTAATATTAATTTCTACTTGGGGAGGATAAACACCCCTCCTGGCGAATACTCTTGCTCTTCTATAAGCATATGATGCCCGCGTTATCTTCATTCCAAAGAATTTCAAGAAACCTTGTATTTTGTCAACTACTTTTACGAACGGATCTTGACTTTTTTTAGATAACGCAGATGGTTCTTGTTGGGATTGTTGTTGCATACTCATTTTTTACCGCTCCTATATTTTTTATAACCGATATAGCTTCCAATGAATACAAATTGAATCATGATGACTGTTAAGGGAACTAGAAAAATTCTAAACCACATCCAGAATGACGTTGCGTCTGGAAAACCATAAAGTTGTATTAAGGGTTTTAGTTCTTCTCTAAGAACGATTATTGATCCTTCTTTAGGAAAACTAACATCTATTTTGAATTGTGGGGACTGAGTACCACCGATTTCAGTATTCCCAATAATAGTAACATTAAGATGGAAACTATCTACAACAGGGGGTGAAAGCTCAATAACTGTAGAGACTGTTTCATTCTCTGAGTTTAAACTATAGGTCTTTGTCTGGGCTTTGTAATCAATTACTTGATCTGCCTGCATTATTTGGACATTGATAAATGAAATCACAATTCTGGAAGTTGTGTTTTCAGGCATTTGTACGGATTTAATTGTGATATTTATAGGTTGATCCTGACCTTCAGGCCAGCTTGTTTCAGCAGTTATATTAACCTGAATCTTGAAAACTTCATCAATTGTTTTTATTTCACTTACAGTACTAGCAGCACTGACTGGAGAGAGCATAAAAGACATCAATAATATTGATAATAACATTAGTATTCCGCTGGCCTGTTTATACGTCTTTATCATGTTTTTTGCCTCCTATATGTTTTCCAAATTTCTTGGATTAATTCGTCGGCTTCTTCGACCATTCTTATCGCGTTTTCTTCGTCTACAGGAACACCTTGCTGTTTTTCAGCTTCTTCAGCAAAGGATTCTAAAGAGTAATAAATTTCTCTAAGAGAATCAAAATCAACGGTATAACCTATTTTTCTAAGGGTCTCAAGGGCAGTATCAAAACTAAACTTATCGAAAGCTTGATGAGTAATTACTGCTAACATATACTTTAATAATTTATAAGTGCCCAAAATAGCTTTCCAAGGCTCTTTTTCTTCCGTAGTTTTTATTAATAATAATGCGTCTATTTGTGGAGCCTCCAATAATAATTCATATTCAGTTTTTTCCAACAATTCTTGAAGAAGTCTCTCGTATCTCTTTTTGAATACCCAATATGCAAGTAAAAATGCGATAATTGGTGTTATAATTGCCAATATTGCAATTAACAAGAGCTGTCGACTTGTAGCTTGAATCAATTCCTGTTGGTTTTGCGTTTCAACTTTGAAGTGTTCAAATTGAGAATTTAGATTCTCGATAGCTTGTAACACGTCATAAAAACTAAATGTAACTTGTAATGTGAATGGGTCGTGAAATGCATCTATCTGTCGATTTGTATCAGTGAATATGATTTCTTTTCTGCCATCCTGAGCAGTCTGGAACTTCATTTTGTTTGAAGGGGAAGCAGAATATACTATTGCTCCCGCAGGAAGAATTACTGTATATTCAAGATCTGCAGGGAAGTAAGGTATCGAAGGATTCGGTGCGTTAGGATTGACAAATTCTAACCAAAAACGATTGACATAAACAAGCATTCCACTATTGTTGGCAACTTGATATGGTTGCTTTATTATGTATTTTAAATAATTGCCCGGGTTATGAACTATAAATCGATCCGGTTGGGTTTCATAATTAAGTTCGCCTCCTTGAGCATTAAAAGCTTGAAAAGAGATGACTTGTGAAGTATTGGCCCATATGGAAATTTGTTGTTGAGCTACTGGAATTGCCATCTCAACTGTTTCTATAGAAATGCCATCTTTGAACAGCTCAATTTGTCCTTTCCACACGATCCTATCATCTTTTGGTGTAATAGTGGATTGAGCTTGTACATGAGGACTATAAGGTATAACCAGTAATAAACTCGAGATTATTAGCAAAGACACGATCTTCCTTTTTATAGTACGTGTTTTTTCCACGTCTCTAGCAGTTCTTCTAGGTAAATGTTTAGCCTCATCTAATTTCGGCTTGTATTTACGTTTTACAATTAAGTATGCTAAAAGTATTGCCAATAATGCTGCCAAAAAACTGAAAATTGCTAATAACACTAATGCTAAATTTTGCATTTGTAGTTGTTCTTCCTGTTGCTGTAATTGTTCTTGCTTTAACTTATTTTGATAAATAATTTCAGTAAATTGTAGATATATAGGATCAAAAGCATAAGTAATTACCCCCACGAAAGGATCATGTTTGCTGTCCATTGCTCTATGTTTATATTGCCATTTTAGACCAAATCTTCCATCTTGTTTGAATAATGTAGCATCTATTGGAGCATAACTTACGATTCCAGCGCCCTCGGGTAATAATACAGTATAAGTATAGTCCGTATATGCATAAATAGCTTGTCCCGTGTCTGGATCATAATTTAGAGGAAAGTCAACAGTTTGTGTTTGAAATATTACAATGAATCCAGTGTCATCAACCTCGTCGGGATTATAATAAGCTACTATTTCATAACTAAATGATTGACCTTGAGGAACAATAACGAAACGGTCATCATAGACCGTATATGAAACCCTATTGGGATCATTGGGATGCTCTGGATCCCAAAATTTTGGTTCCCCAATAACTTCTGAAGTATTCAAATAAAAATTAATAGCAATTCCAGAAAGCATAAACCAAGAAATTGTTCCTCTGAGTATCTGTTTTGGCCGTTCATTACCTACAGCTCGTTCATACTGAGCATATTCCTCGATGTACACGTCACTAGGATCTGATTTGGTTATTTCAGTGGTTTCCTGTGCTTTAGCATTTTTTGGTTGTGTTATTAAATTGCTCTGAGTTTTAAAACTAACTTGAGTTACTTGAATGATGGTTGAAAAAACCAACAACACCAAGAATAATTGTAGTATTACTTTTTTCATTTTGACCGCCTTTCGCAGGTCTTTTTTTAGGTTAATGTGTGACGCTATTCAATACTTGGAGGTTCTACATACTTTAGGACTCTTTGAATGATAGAGTCAGAAGTAATACCTTCGAATTCCCACTCTGGTTTAATGATTATTCTGTGTCTCATAACCATTGGAGCTACCTTTTGAATATCTCCAGGAGTAACATATTCTCTTCCTGAGAGAAGAGCATTTGCTTTTCCAGTAACAGCAAGCCAGAGGCTAGCTCTAGGTGACGCACCTATTTCTACTTCTTCACTTTTTCTAGTTGCATTAACCAATTTTACAATGTATTCCATTACTTCTTTTTCTAATTTGATTTTTTCTCTGAGATAATGTTGTATTTTAACAATGTCTTCTTTTTTAAGAACAGGATTTAATGTTTGTAGCTTTTGATATGCATCCTCTCCTGCAGTGAATCTTGCCACTATTTCTAGTTCATCATCAATAGAAGGATAGTCAACTAATAACTTGAAAACAAAGCGGTCAAGTTGCGCTTCAGGAAGAGGATAAGTACCTTCTTGTTCGACAGGATTTTGAGTAGCAACAACGAGGAAAGGTCGATCCAGAGAATAAGTTTTTTCGTCAATAGATACTTGTCTTTCTTGCATTGCTTCTAACATTGCTGCTTGTGTTTTTGGAGGTGCACGATTAATCTCATCAGCTAATAAGATATTTGTAAAGATGGGTCCTTTCTTAAAGTAAAATTCACCTGTGTTTGGATTATACGCTGTAACACCAGTGATATCACTAGGCATTAAATCAGGTGTAAATTGGATTCTATTAAAGTCCGCAGATATTGAATGAGCAAGTGCTCGTACGAGTAATGTCTTACCCACACCAGGAACACCTTCTAATAATACATGGCCATTCGAAAGCAAACCTAGTAAAGTACCTTCAACAATGTCTTTTTGGCCCACAATTACCTTTTCTATTTCTTTGATTGCAAGATTCAGTTTCTCTGAAACTGTTTTTATAGATAACTCTTCATTTGACATTTTTAACGCCTCTGTTTAATTTGAGCACTACCTCGTTTTTAAGTTATTGAAAATATGTTCCCCGCATAACTGCTTATTAATAAGAACAAAATAATTACTACTCCAGTCTTTAGGAACCCATTTATTTTGGGATGAACTTCTTTTATTTCACTGCCAAAACCAAATGAGGTGTCTAAATTTAACAAAAAAGAAGATGCCATTAATATTTCTCCGCTGATAAACGCTGGGCTTGAAAAACCGGTTTTTTCTCCGAATAAAATAATAAATAACGTGTTATTTGGGGGCGAAGTAAAAATTAATGTTCCAAAGATCATTAGTATAAGACCTGCCCCAAACAGTGATAATACAAATACTGTCGCTATGCGGCCTTTTTTTTCTTTTGATAAGCTTTTTTTCTCTTTCAGATCAAAAACATCAGGAACAAAACCAAGAAAGAACGTGGTTGCTAAGGTCACTTGAAAAGCATATTCTTTTTCAACTCTTGGTTCAATAAAAATACCATATCTAAAGAGAGAATATCTTATTGATAAATATGAGATTACTGTTACTAAAATTGATATTCTCAGAAAATCCAGTAAATCTGAGCTTTTGGGTAAAGAATCATTAATAAGAAGAAATCGGAAGAAAACACCTAGTAAAACTCCTACAAAATAATATCCTAAGAATTTAAAGTCTTTTTCACTATAAAACTTTATTTTTGGTTTTTTAGGGTAAATAGGAGTCTTAGTAATATCGTAAGGTGATGAGAACATTGTAGATTGCTGATATTGCTCAGACCATTGTTTCTCTGGAATAACACTATTACTCATCTGATTATTTTGCATTACTTGATTACTGGGGATTTTTTCTTCTCGTGATTTTTGGACAAGCTCATTTTTTTGTTCCTTTTTTTCATTTAAAGTAGAAGTAGTTTGGACTGGATTTTGGGATGAAGATGGGGAAGGTAGTTTCTTTCCACAATAAGGACAGTAACGTAAATTACTTCGTTTAAGTTCGTGACCACAGTAGGGACAATAATTGAGTTCCATTTCTAATTAAAGAATAAGATAGATATTAATTAGACTTCTTATTTAGGATGATTGTTAACCACAAAACTAGAATTTTTTTGAAACAAATAATCAGCAACTAGAGAATTTAACTACTTTTTATTTTTATGTAAATCTTATGTAAATTAAGGTATTTAACACATAAAATAATTATAATAAAATGATTAATGAAAACCTTCTTCAGACATTATCTCATTAATTGATGCTCTCATTATAAACATTTGTTTTTTCAAGCCTAGTTTTTCATAAAATTGTATTGCAGCATTATTTTTAATGTGAACATTTAGACTTATTGAAGTTGCACCTTTTAACATGGCCCATTTTACAAAGTCTTTGAATATTAGCTGTCCTAATCCTTTCTTTTGATGGTTCTTGTCTACTGAAATGTCCGAGATATAGCCTTGTAGTTTTGGTTTAAAAACTTGAGGTAAACTACGTATATAGCCATATAAAAAGGCGACCACTAAATTATCATCACTTTTTACTACTTTTACATAATGTTGAGAACTATTAATCGCAATTTTAAGGATATCTGCATATACTCTTAATGCATCTTCACAACAAGAATAATGTTCAGGCTCCATTTTCTCGTGTTCTTCTAATGTATGTCTCCAAATGGCGAGTATATGCGGTAAATCTTCATATTTAGCATTATAGATCTTATAACTATTGTCTTTAACTGAGGAATAGCTCATTTTTAATAGTCCACCAAAGAATCATTATTTTATTTTTTCAATTTTTAAATGTAAAATAAAAGAATGAAAAGTTTTGGGTATTCTTATTTATTTATTCTTTATTTTGCACTGGAGGTATTCTGTATTTGCCCCTTGCAACTAAGTTAAGTGTTTCCACTGTTAGTCTGAACATGATAAAACCTGCTAAGAACGAGAATAATAAACAAACTTTGATGGGTTCCTCAGTATTATGTAGTTGTTCTGACTGCCAAGCAATTGTCCCAGCAATTAAGAGGAAAAAGAAAGCAAAGGCAAGTACTGCACTGACCACTTTTTTGAAGAATTTATGACTTCTTTCATTCAATTTATTGCCTCCAACCACCCATTGAGTAATATAATGATTCATTTTACGAATTGCATTAACGATTTTTGCATATAGATCTTGGGGTTTTTTCATTACCCAAGTAAATACATCAGCAATTTTTGCCCATAGCCTGTTAAAAATTTCTAATTCTGTTAGTACAAGATAAAGCAGGATCAACACCATTATTGTTATTCCTAGGACTATTATGGCAATAAATGGGCTTTTTACAATTGCATTAAAGAACGAAATTATTGCATCAATAACTTGCCAGATACCCTTGACTATGACTACTAATAACCACCAAATAAATTTGAATAGAGCAATTACCCAGCTCCATATTTGCTTTACAGCATCTGTAAATCCTAATGAGAACAATTTTTTCAGGAAATCATTTATCTCAAATAATGCAACGATACCTAGAATAATCCCAAATAAGAGCCCTGTTAAGATTATTACTACTGGTATGGATTCAACATAATACCGCTCTTCATCAGTTAATGGACGTGTATTGTCTCCAGGAACACGAAGGAAATGGATTGTTTTAGCAATCCAATTGAAAAACCATAATATTGGAGAGAAAATTATCTTGAATATTCCTATGAAAAATCCTTTAATAAGGTTCCATATTGCTTGCCAATCCTCTTTTGTCCAACCGTCTCTCAAGTTAAATTGTGGCTCTTTTTTCTCAACTACAACAGGTTCTTTGGTTTTAGTGGATGATGATGTTTTAGTAATATTACTTGTTTTTTTTGTAGCGGTTGGTTTTTTTGTTTTTTTCTCATCTTTTTTTTCTGGTGGCATATTTTCACCTTTCCTACCAATTAAACTACGTTATTGAATAAATCATTTTTGGGGAAATAGAAGGCTATAAGAAAGAATTTAAAAGATTTTAATTAATTCTGCTTTTAATTAGGATTTATAATTTATAGTTTAATTGTCAAGAATTGTCCTGTTCGAATCTTGCCTGTGCAGTAATATCATCCGTAAAGATCGTTCCGATGTACCCATCCATCCATAAATAGCGTTCTTCATCAGGGATTTGTTTGTCTTGTAAATGGAATTCCCACAATGGAAGATACACTAACGCGGGATTTTCGTCATCTGCTATTTCAGGAGCCAAGATTAAGCGAACTTGTTCTACTGCTTCTTCCCTAGACATTCTCGGTAAAAGATCTTTTCCACGAATAGTTCCTTTCAACATTTTTTCGAATTTTATTTCTTTTTTGGGAGGAGTGTTTATTTTTGAAAGATTAACTTCTTCTACGACAGGTTTGAATTTTCCATCGTCCATAATATAAACTTCTCCAGTTAATGCATTAACATAAACATATATTCGTTCCTTGACTTTTTTTCCTATACCTATGGCCTTGAACACAACAGGACCTTTTCTTGTTTCTCTAAATACTGGAATTCTCCAAAATGGTACGTAATAAAGAGTTGGTTGTTCAACTATCTTTTCTGATACGACCCCTAAGATCCTTTTCATTCCTTCTTTTTTAATATAAGACTTTGCTTTTGTTAACGTATATTTTAGTGGGAAACGATATACTTGTCCAACTATATAGTTTTCGGGGTCTAACTTAAATTTAGGATTATAATATACTGTTTTTCCTTTATATTTTGCTTGTGCTAATTTTCCTTGTTTTACCAGTTCTTTTATTGTAGACTGAACTTTGTTCTTGGATGTGTTTGATAATTCAGCAATTTCTTCAATGCTTAATGCCTCAGGTCGTTTTTCAAGTTGTTTTATTATCTGATTAATGTTACCCTTTTCAATTTTCTTTGTTTCTTCTTCAGGTTGTTCCTCATCTACAATAATATTGTGTGAATCAATAACAGTAGATTTAGCGATAGAATCTTTTTCTTTTTCACTAGGCTCGAACTTTTCAAATAATTTACGATATCCAGATCGATCCATTATTTCTTTTACTTCGGTATCGTCCAGAGTACGATGATCTGTAACTAACCAACGGACTTTCATTGGTTGGACAGAGTCAAAATTATCGGGAGATAATAACATGAATTTTCCTACGCTAAGTTTTGGTAGTTGCTGGATAATGTGCTCTACTTCTGTTGGACTTATAGACTCAATAATTTGCTTTACTTTTCCTAAATCTTGTTGAGTCATCATCCTACCTAAAAACCAAGTAGATACTTGTGCAAGGGATTTATAATCTACATCAGAAATATTCTGTGTAGCTAACATCATTGACACGCCATATTTTCTTGCTTGCTTCATTAGTAATTGGATGTATTTCTTAGTTGGTGGATTATATGGGTGTGGAGGAACCAGTCCCGCTAATTCATCGATAAAGAAAATTAGTTGAACTTTTCTAGATGGGTTTTTAAGCATCCAACGATAAGTTTCTTGTGCGATTACTGCTATAAAGGAATGCTTATCTTCTTCTCTATGTAAAGTGTTTAAATATAGAATATTTACAGGAACCTTATCTTTAGGTGCCCATGACAA
>Ga0256835_1001543_pt1 | contig 13720 bp, 10 predicted proteins | sample PIR30metaG_FD_185972 | JGI IMG/M metagenome (GOLD analysis project Ga0256835, IMG submission 185972) | Hydrothermal vent microbial communities from East Pacific Rise, Pacific Ocean - PIR-30 | ecosystem: Environmental > Aquatic > Marine > Hydrothermal vents | place: Pacific Ocean: East Pacific...
GGGGTCGACGTCCGCCAAGGCCAGCTGGGCGGTCCCCAGGGCGGAAAACAGCGGTGAGTTGAGCTCGTGGGCCGCCGCGCCGGCCATCTCCAGCACACCCTGCAGCCGCTCGCGGGCCTGCTGCTCCTTGCGCAGCTGGACGTGGTCGCTGACGTCGCGAATGGTGCCGATGATGAAATCGGTGGCGCCCTCCTGGTATACCGACACCGGGGAGGCCATGACTTCCAGGTGCACCTCGTCGCCGTCCTCCTGCACGTGCTGGGTGTAGGTCACCCGGCGGTTTTCCTCGATGATGCGCCGGGCCGGGTGCTCTCCGTCCCTGGCCACGCGCAGCACCTCGTGGCAGGGCCGTCCGATGACGTCCTCCTCCCGGGCGCGGTGGTTCTCCAAAAAAACGCGGTTGACCATGATGATGCGGAACTCGTTGTCCAGCACGAACAGGTCGGCGTTCAGGTTGTCGATCACCTGCTGCAGGAACGCCTCCTGCTGTTCCAGTTCGGTCACCAGGCTGGAAATTTTGTTGTAGCTGATGGCGTTCTGGATGGCGATGCCGCCCTGTTCGGCCACGGCCATGGCGAATCCGATGTCGGCGTCGGTGAAGTGCCGCGGCCGGTCGGTCAGCAGGCGCAGAATCCCGATGATGCGGTCTTTGACCATCAGGGGCACGGCCAGGATGCTGGCCACTCCCTCCTGGGCGGCTTCCTCCCGGTACTGGACGCGGTGATCGCTGGCGGCATCGTAAATCACCACCGGCTCGCCCATGAGCGCCCGGTAGGTGCTCAACTCGTCGTTGATGGAGCCGCGATGCAGGTACCGCTGACTGAGCCCCGAGGCGGCTCGCAGCTCCAGGTGTCCCTTGACGGGATCCATCAGCCGAATGGTGCAGCCTTTGAGCGCCATCACCTCGGGCAGCTTGGAGACGATGAAATCCAGCACTTCCTGCAGGTCGCGGGTGGAGTTGAGCGTCTTGCCGATTTCGTTGAGGGTGGTGAAATACCGCAGCTGCCGCTGCTGCGAGGCGTAGATGCGGGCATTTTCAATGGCAATGCCGCACTGTTCGGCCAGGGCGCTGACGAACTCGATCTCGCTCTCGTCGAAATGCCTGGGCTGGCGGGTGAGGAGTCGCAGGACCCCCTGGATCTTTCCGCGGATGGGAATGGGGGCCACCAGGATGCTCTTGATGCCCTCCTTGCGGGCGGCGTCGGAGTAATGGATGCGGTCGTCGCTGCCAGCGTCGAAAATGGCCACCGGCGTGCCCGAAAGCGCCGTGGTAACGCTGGATTCGGCATCCACCGGCCCGCGGTTCAGGTATTTTCCACTGAGTCCGTGGGCCGCCAGCAGGCGCAGTTTCCGCCCCCCCGGCTCCAGCAGCCGGATGGTGGCGGCATCCACCCCGACCACTTCCGGAACCTTGCGTACGATCAGCTGCAGCACTTCCTCCACGTCCAGAGTGGAGGTGATGGCACCGGTCACCTGCTGGAAGAGGCGCAGGTAGCTCCGCTCGCGGTTTTCGCCGATTCTGTCCATCGCGTCCACCATGGCCACCACTTCGGCAAGTCCGGTGCTGCGGCGCGAACGGCGTCGCTTCTTCTTTTCGCCGTCGGCCCTTCAGCCGCCGCGCCGGCAGCGCCCGGCTGTGAAGTCAAATGCTCCAGGCCGGGCAAAACGACCTGGAGCATTTGAAGGAGGTATAATGGAAAAGGAACACAGTAAAGGGTGTACTGTATGTTTATAGCAATATGGATGCCAAACCAGGATTCCTGGGCCTTGAAAAAGGGTTTTCCTCAAAACACTACAACGCACTCTTATTATTGCATTTTATTGGATATTGGTTCGATTGGACGAACCAGGGGTAAAAGCCCCTTTGGCGGTTGCCCCCGGATAAAGCGCAACTTTATCATTGCAGTGCAATAGACTTATTGCTTTGTTTGCCTTGCAGGTCCCCCGTCCGCCTTCCAGGACCGCCCCAGGTGGGGATTGAAATACCCGTGACGCAGCCGGGGAAAGCGCTGACGGATGCGCGCCAGCATCCGCTCCATGCCCATGGGGGGGCCGCCGGCCTCGGCGGACGCCATGGCACGGCAGTACCGCAGGGGGTCGTAGTTCAGGTTGCGCCACTGGATCAGGTGGATGGGGTGCGCCCCCAGAAAATGCTCCAGTGCCGTGGCCTCGGCCGCCGAATCGGTGAACCCGGGGCAGTTGAGGTAGTTGATGGCCACGTGGCAGCCACGGGAAAGGGCCCGGTCGATACTGGTCAGCACGTCCTCGAAGCGGTAGCCCGCGGGACGGAAATAGGCGCTGTAGGTCTTCGGGCGCACGCTGTTCATGCTCACACGCAGGCTGTCCAGGCCGGCATCGATGAGTTTTTCCAGTGCATCCGGCAGACTGGCATTGGTGTTGAGGTTGATGGTGCCGCGGCGGGTGCCGCGCCGGATACGCGCGATGGCCGGGGCGATCACGTCCGCAGCCAGCAGGGGGTCGCCCTCGCAGCCCTGTCCGAAACTGACCACCGGCCGGCGCACCCGCCGGATGTGGGCCAGGGCCACCTGGGCGATTTCCGCTGGCGTGGGAGTAAATGCGATGCGCTGCTGGCAGCTGGAAATATCGCCTTCCGGCTGCAGCGAGATGCACCCTAGGCAGCGCGCGTTGCAGGTCCTGGCCGTGGGCAGAGGCGCCTCGCAGCGGCCCAGGAAAAAATTCTTGCCGGCCGGACAGCCGTAGTGCAGCGCGCAAGTTTCCAGGTGCCGGCGCAGCCGGTTGCCCGGCAGCATGCGGCGCATTGCTTCGACGCCGGCCGCCACCCTGTCGCGCGGCATCAGGCGCAAGTCCTGCCGACGCTCCCGATCAACGCACAGGGCCGCCGTCCTGAAACGGCCGCGGTGCCATCCCACGGCAGCGTAGGCGAAAAGTGGCAGCAGGCGGGCCTCCTGTGCCTCGCGGTAGGCCGCCGTCCAGGTATTGACGTATCCCGGCGAATTGAACAGCGCCACCGGGAAAACCGGCTCACCGGGGGCGTACGGGTTTTCGGCCAGTTCCTCGATAACCCCGTCGGCAATACGGTACACCAGGGGCCGCCGGCCGGGCAGCAGCATCAGCTCACCACCGTAGGGCATATTAATGGTGTCGGCCGTGGTCAGCGGCTGCAGCCGTGCATCGCCGGCCATGCCCACGGCGGCATATCCGTCCAGTTCGAAAATCTGACCGTCGGTGTCGGCCACCAGGGCCTTGATCCACTGCTTTTTCGCGGGCATGGCATCCTTTCCGCTCATTCCGGAGTGAAATTTTGCTTGGGACCGCAGAGCATCAATGTATTTCAGCCACATGCCGCCGCTGTTGTCAACAATCGGGGCGCTGGCAGGCGCCTCCTTCTGCTTGACGAATGGGCGCATTTCGGATAGGTTACTATAAAAAAACGCAGATCCAATAAAAGAGTTATGTTTCAGGCCGAGGCCACCCAGACTCATGGGGCGGCCTTTTTTTGTGGGGGGATCCCATGGCAGCCAAACTGCTGGTCATCGACAACTACGATTCATTCACTTACAACCTGGTGCAGATGTTCCGGTGCTACCGGCTTGAGATCCGGGTACACCGCAGTGACCGCATCGACGTGCAATCGGTGTCGGAACTGGCACCGGACTACATTCTCATCAGTCCCGGGCCCCGGGACCCGGCCCACGCCGGCATCAGCACCGAGCTGATCCGGCGCTTCAGCGACACGGTTCCCATCCTGGGTGTCTGCCTGGGCATGCAGTGTATCAACGAAGCTTATGGCGGCCGCACCGTGCGGGCGCCGGTGCCGGTCCACGGCAAGACCAGCCGTGTGGATCACTGCGGCCGGGGACTGTTCCGTGGGCTGCCCTCGCCCCTGCGGGTGGCCCGCTACCACTCGCTGATGGTGGACCGGCCTGCACGGCAGCTGGAAATTACCGCCCGCAGCCGGGACGGCGTCATCATGGGGATCCGCCACCGCCACCGCCCACTGCACGGGGTACAGTTTCACCCGGAAAGCTTCCTCACCGAGCACGGTTTTGAACTGCTGGAAAATTTCCTGTCCCTGGGCCCTCTTTCGGAACCCCCGGCCCGCAGTGCCCACCTGCAGGAGGCCCCAGCCCTGCCATGAAGATACCGACGGCCAACGACATCCGAAGCCTGGCGGGAACGCTGGCAGGCGTGGTGCAGCAGGACCTGCCATACGAGGGTGATTTCCTGGATCTGGCCGCCCGTTTCGCCGCACTGGAGGGGACCGTGCTGCTGCTCAGCGGTGGCGACCTGGACTGCAGCCGTTACCACATCCTGGGCGCACTGCCCTGGTTGACACTGCGTGGCAGACGCGGCGACATGCACCTGGCCTCGGAAGGCAGGCGCCTGGGCATGGACCCCGACCCCCTGGCCGCGCTGCGACGGGTGCTGGCGGCCTTCGATGGCTGCGCCCCATGCGTCCCAACGGGTGCCGCCCCGCTGCAGTCCGGGCTGATGGGCTACCTGGCCTACGATCTGAAAGACTGCCTGGAGGATCTGCCGCGTACCTGCCTGGACGACCGGCAGCTGCCGCACCTGTGCTTCTATGCGCCGGGGGTGATCGTGGTGCACGACAAGTCCACCGGCCGCACGCGGGCTTTCTTTCCCCGACGCCGGCAGGGTGCGAAACGGGCCGATGCGGCCGCCCGCCAACGCTTCTTCCAGCTGCTCTCCGAAAACCCGTCGCGGGATGAAACCTGCAGGGGGGGCGGCCGGGGGATTCGCGCCAATTTCACCCGCGCGGCCTACGAGGCCGCCGTTGCCCGCGTCCGGGACTACATCGCGGCCGGCGATGTCTATCAGGTCAATCTCTCCCAACGCTTTGAAACCCGCTTTTCGGGATCGGCCTTCGGCCTGCTGCGGGAGCTGTTCCGGCGCAACCCGGCGCCCTTTTTCGCTTTCGTCAACGCGGGTGATCACCAGGTGGTTTCCACCTCGCCGGAACGTTTCCTGCTGCGGCAGGGCACGCGGGTGGAGACCCGCCCCATCAAGGGCACACGTCCCCGGGGCCGAACGGTGGAGGAGGACCGACGCCTGGCCGCCGAGCTGGCCGCCAGTGCCAAGGACGACGCAGAACTGTCCATGATCGTCGATCTCATGCGCAACGACATCGGCCGTGTCTGCCGCCAGGGGTCGGTGCGCGTCCGCCATCACAAGAAACTGGAAAAATACGAAAACGTCCATCACCTCGTCTCTATCGTGGAAGGCCAGCTGGAGCGGAGATGCGACGCGGTGGACCTTCTCGCAGCGACCTTTCCGGGCGGGTCCATCACGGGGTGCCCCAAGATCCGCGCCATGCAGATTATCGACGAACTGGAACCCCACTGCCGCCATGTCTACACCGGTTCGCTGGGCTACATCAGTTTCCACGACACCCTGGATCTTTCCATCGCCATCCGCACGGCCACGGTAGCCGGTGAGCGGGTGGTCTTTTCGGTGGGCGGCGGCATCGTCTACGACTCCGACCCGGCCGCCGAATACGAGGAAACCCTGCACAAGGGCAGGACCCTCATGGCGGTACTGGGCGCGGGCCGGAGCGGCGCCGCCAGGCCCGGGGTCGTGTGGTTCAACGGCGCCTACGTGCCGGCGTACGAGGCTGCGGTGGGCGTGTCGGATACCGGTTTTCAGTACGGGTTCGGGTTTTTCGAAACGCTGCGGGTAGACCGCGGCCGCATCCTGCGCCTGGATCGCCACCTGGCCCGTTTCCGGCGCAGTTGGCGAAAACTATTTGGCACCTTGCCGCCGGATCTGACCTGGGAGGACATCATCGACGGGGTGGTTGCCCGCAACGCCCTGCAGGAACAGGTCGCCGCCGTCAAGATCCTGGCCGCCGCCGGACCGTCCCAGGCACCGCCGACCCAGGGCACACTGCTGGTCGCGGCCCGCGCCTACCGCCCCCGCCTGAAAGGCCGCAAACCGCCGGGGCTCCACCTGCTGCGTTACCCCCACGCCCGCCAGACGCCCCTGGCCGACCACAAGACCCTCAACTATCTGTACTATTTTCTGGCCGGCCGCTGGGCGCGGGAACACGGCGCCGACGAGGCCCTGATCCTCAATCCCGACGGCACGGTATCGGAAACCAACAGCGCCGGCCTGTTGCTGATCACCGGCCATACGCTGCTGCTCCCGGAATCGCCTCATGTGCTGCCGGGGGTCACCCAGGCCGCCGCCGCGGCGGCATTGAAAAGCCGGGGGTACTCGCTGCAGCGCAGGGCACTCACCCCGGCCGACCTGCTCTGCGCCCAAGAGGTGCTGGCCTGCAATGCGCTCATGGGGGTCGCCCCGGTGCTCAGTCTGGACGGCACTCCCCTGAAACCACCCTCGGACCGCTGGCAGCGTTTGAACGATTCCCTGGCCATCGGCCGGCCTTGAGCGTCACACGGGGTATCCTCCGGAGGGCATGAATACCCTCCGGGGGCGTCATCAAATTGACCCCGCGGTCCGGTAAAGTCAAAATTCCGTTCCTGCCGGCGCCTGGCGGAACAGATCAGCATCAAAGCAACCATCAGCAATTACAGTTCATTTCAATTTCCAAGCGATACGGCGGTTTGGCGGCAAGCATCTACCGGGCTGGCACAGAAGTTGCGGTGGTGAAGGGGCAAATTGCCACAAAAGGAGCGTTGCATGGTTCAGTATCAGGTACAGCCGGGAGACACCATCGCCGCAGTGACCCGACGCCTCAACACCGACTGGCGGACGCTGCGCCGCCAGAATCCGGAGGCCGTGGGCCGTCTGTCCGACAACGGCCGCTGGTTTCTGAAGGCCGGCGCCACCGTCGAAGTGGGCGAAAAGCCCTTCCACGAAACCCTGGAAGAAGCGCGCGGCCGGGAGCCGCAGCCCCCCCTACCGGCGGAGGGCACCGCCGAACAGTCGCCGCAGGAGGCCGAGTTTACCGAGTACACCATTCAGCCCGGAGACACCCTGTGGGCGCTGGCGGTCACGCGATTCCACACCAACGTGGAGGACATCATCCGCGACAACCACATCAGCGATCCCCGCAGCCTGCAGCCCGGGCAAAAGATCCGTATACGAGTTCCCAATCACCCCCGCGGGGAACAGACCGTGGTGGCCAGCTGGTACGGCCGCAAATACCACGGCCGCCCCATGGCCAACGGTCAGCGCTACGACATGTATGCCGACACCATCGCACACCGCGACCTGCCCTTCGGCACCCGCGTCGAACTGCGCAACCCGGCCACCGGTGAAACCGTGAAAGCCGTGGTCACAGACCGGGGCCCCTTTGTCGAAGGCCGCGACGTCGACCTGTCCTACGGCCTGGCACGCAAACTATCCATGGTGGAAAAGGGCGTCGGCGCCCTCGTCATGCGGGTGCTATGACGTCTCCGGGGCACTGCGGCCGTCAACGTCGCCCCTCTGTTCTCCGGCACAGCACCGATGCCGCAGACGCCCTTTGGGGACCACAGCATAGCGGGAAGATCCCGGTTTCTTATCCCACTGTTCCCGCGTCCCGCGGGCCAACAAGCCCCTTGACCACCGCCGGGCATCGGTGCTATTAGCAGGCCAGTATACGGGATTTAATCCCGAAGGCCTTCCGGTGCAGCCGCCATACGATCTGCCCGGCAGGCCCTAAACCGCCTGAAACAGCCATCGGATCAAAACCTGCGGGAGGATACCATGAAAAGGGTGTTTGTCATTGGCAGCCTACTGTTGTACCTTTTTGTTGTCGGGTGCGCCAGCCAGAGCGGCTGGACCCCCACGGTGGATACCTACAACGACCCCAACCTGGCCAGACTCAACCAGGATATGGTCGAATGCAAGGCGCTGGCCCAGAGAGTGTCCGGTTATACCCCCCGTGAGGTGGGTGAAGGCGCGCTCATCGGCGGTGCCATCGGCGCGGCCACCGGGGCGGCCGTGGGGGCGGTTTTCGGCAGTGCCGGAAAGGGTGCCGCCGCGGGTGCCGCCGCTATGGGCATCGGCGGGGGGGCTTACAAGGGCCTTGAAGCCGAAGCCAAGTACAAACGGGCCTATTCCGACTGCATGCGAAACAGGGGGCACAAAGTCCTCGATTAGCCCGTATTATATTATAATCTGCACTGGGAAAAAGGCGCCGCGTGACGGCGCCTTTTTTTGCGCACCGGCGCCCCGTCCCGCATTGCGGACCGCTTCCGCCCGCCGATGGGGTTTACACCGGACTTCCACACTGCCGGAAAATCCGGCGCCAGACTTTCTTTCGAGTCGCCCGATGCGTACCCGCCCCTCGAGCCCGAGCGCACGCAATCCATGAATTTCCCCGTCATCCACCCTCCCGGCGTTGCTGGCGACCACCCGGCCGCCCGTTTTTCTTAGATTGACCTTTTTTAAAACACATGTTACAAAAATGTATAATTGGTCTTTTGTCCGGGAATTCCGCCTGCTGGAAATACGCCCGGTAGATGCGTTGCGGGCATCCTGCCAAAAACAGAGGTAGAGCCAAAGATTGCCAAAATCGGAGAAAACGAACTTGTTGAAGCCCCCCCCACAGGAGCACCGCACGGCGGCCGAAAACCCGCCCATGCAGCGCATCGAAGAGGTCACCCTGCTCTACGAGATCAGCAAGGCACTCAACGAGCACCTGGACCTGCGCAAATCGCTCTACAAGGTGCTGGACATTCTTGCAAGTTCCATGAACATGATGCGCGGCACCATCACCATCCTCGACCCGGTGCGCAACGAGATCAACATCGAGGTGGCCCATGGCCTGCCGGCCAGCGCCATGCGCAGCGTCAAGTACAAGCTGGGCGAGGGCATCACCGGGCGGGTGATCGAAACCGGTGAGGCCGTGGCCATACCCCGCATCAGCGAGGAGCCCCTGTTTTTGAACCGCACGGCGGTGCGGCGCAGGGCCGGCGCCCCGGATCACTCTTTCATCTGCGTGCCGGTGAAAAAGGGCGCACAGGTCATCGGCGCCCTGAGCGTCGACCGTCCTCTGGCCGAGCTTTCCACCCTTGAGCAGGGCAAGCAGCTGCTCTCGGTGATCGCCACCATGATCGCCCGCCATGTGGTCAACCTCGAGACCATCCGCATCGAAAAGGAGCGCCTGCGCGAGGAAAACCGGCGCTTGCGCGGCGAGTTGGCCAACCGCTACAGCATCAACAATATCATCGGCAACAGCAACAAAATGCGCGAGGTCTACCAGATGATCTCCCATGTGTGTCGCAGCAACGCCACGGTGCTCATCCGCGGCGAAAGCGGCACGGGAAAGGAACTGGTGGCCAACTCCATCCACTACAACAGCCCGCGGGCCAAGAACCCCTTCATCAAAGTCAACTGCGCGGCCCTGCCGGCCAATCTCATCGAGAGCGAACTGTTCGGCCACGAAAAAGGCGCCTTCACCGGTGCCGTTCGCCAGAAGATCGGCAAGTTCGAACTGGCCCACCGGGGCACCATCTTCCTGGATGAAATCGGCTCCATCGGGCTGGACGTGCAGGTCAACCTGCTGCGCGTGCTGCAGGAGAAGGAATTCGAGCGTGTCGGTGGCCAGAAGACCATCAAGGTGGACGTGCGCATCATCGCGGCCACCAACAAGAACCTCGAAGCGGCCGTGCAGCAGGAGGCCTTTCGCGGCGACCTGTACTATCGGCTCAACGTGTTCCCCATCTACATGCCGCCCCTGCGCGAGCGCAAGACCGACATTCTGCTGCTGGCCGACTACTTCCTGGAAAAATACGCGCGGGAAAACGACAAGCAGATCAAGCGCTTCTCCACGCCGGCGATCGACATGCTGATGAACTACCACTGGCCAGGCAACGTGCGCGAACTGGAAAACTGCATCGAGCGGGCCGTGCTGCTGTGCTCCGAGGGCGTCATCCACAGCTATCACCTGCCGCCCACCCTGCAGACCGGCGCCGAATCCGACACACTGCCGGCCCTGTCCCTGGAGGAGGCCGTGGCCAACCTGGAGCGTGAGATGATTATCGACGCCCTGAAAAACACCCGCGGCAATGTCACCCGGGCAGCCGAACTGGTGCGCACCACGGTTCGCAAGTTCGCCTACAGGGCCAAGTGTCACGGCATCGACTACCGGCAGTACAGGTGAGGACGAAGCGCAAGGGCGCAGAGGCGCAAAAGCGCCGAGTGGAAGAACAAGGGGTACGCGCGGCCAGACCGACGTGCGTCTTGAGACAAAAAACGGCGGGAGGCATTTCTGCATACTTCCCGCCGTCTGTTGTTAGAGCAAAAATTCCGGTCTATATATCATAGTACAGGAAGAACTCGTGGGGGTGGGGCCGCAGCCGCACCGGGTTGATCTCGTTTTCCACTTTGTAGTCGATCCACATGTCGATGGCGTCCTGGGTGAAGACATCGCCCTTGAGCAGGAACTCCTGGTCTGCTTTCAGGGCCTCCAGGGCCTCGTCCAGGGAACCCGGGGCCGAATCCACCTCGGCCAGTTCCTCGGGCGGCAGGTCGTAGATGTTCTTGTCCAAGGGATCGCCGGGGTCAATCTTGTTCTGGATCCCGTCGATGACCGCCATCAGCATGGCCGAGAAGGCCAGGTAGCCGTTGCAGGACGGGTCCGGGGTACGGAACTCGATGCGCTTGGCCTTGGGCGAGGTGGAGTACATGGGAATGCGCACCGCCGCGCTGCGGTTGCGGCTGGAGTAGGCCAGGTTGACCGGCGCCTCGAAGCCCGGCACCAGGCGCTTGTAAGAGTTGGTGGTCGGGTTGGTGAAGGCGCACAGGGCCTTGCAGTGCTTCAAAATGCCACCGATAGCGTACAGCGCCTCCTGGGACACCCCGGCGTACTTGTCGCCGGCGAACACGGGCTGGCCGTCCTTCCAGATGCTGATGTGGGTGTGCATGCCGGTACCGTTGTCCTCAAACAGCGGTTTGGGCATGAAGGTCACGGTGTGGCCGTGGCGGTAGGCCACGTTCTTGAGCACGTACTTGAACCACATGAGCTGGTCGGCCATCTGCAGCAGCGGTTTGAAGCGCATGTCGATCTCGGCCTGCCCGGCGGTGGCCACCTCGTGGTGCTGGGCCTCCACGTCGATGCCCAGGCTTTCAAGCACCAGCAGCATTTCGGTGCGCAGGTCCTGAAACTTGTCCATGGGCGGCACCGGGAAGTAGCCCTCTTTGTGGCGCGGCTTGTAGCCCAGATTGGGCCCCTCGTCACTGCCCGAGTTCCAGATGCCCTCGATGGAGTCGATGGCGTAGAAGGCGCTCATGCGGTCGGAATCGAATCGGATGTCGTCGAAGATGAAAAACTCGGCCTCCGGACCGATGTAGGCCGTATCACCCAGGCCGGTGGTCCTGAGGTAGTTCTCGGCCTTTCTCGCGATGTGGCGCGGGTCGCGGGTGTAGGGTTCCCGGGTGAGCGGATCGACGATGTCGCCAATGAGCACTAGCGTGGGCGCTTCGTAGAAAGGATCCATCTTGGCGGTCGCCGGATCCGGGATCAGCAGCATGTCCGAGGCGTGGATGGGCTGCCAGCCGCGGATGCTCGAACCGTCGAAGCCGATGCCGTCTTCGAAAGTGGACTCATCCAGCTCGCCCATGGGGATGGTCATGTGCTGCCACACGCCGGGGAAATCCATGAAGCGCACATCCACCACCTTGGCGCCCTCAGCCTTTGCCATTTCCAGCACTTCTTTGGGTGTCATGTTCGATCAACCTCCTCTTCTGAAATAAAAACAATCCATAAAACCATGGGTTAAAAACAACCGCGGAAAACCTACCCAACCGACCGCAGCGGATTCAGATGGCATCACTGCCGGTTTCTCCGGTACGCACGCGCACGGCGCCCTCGATGGGAATGATGAAGATCTTGCCGTCGCCAATCTTGCCCGTGTTGGCCGCCTCACGGATCTTTTCCACCACCTGGTCCGCGCGGTCGGCCTGGACCACAATTTCGATCTTGATCTTGGGGATGAAGTCCACAATGTACTCCGCCCCGCGATAAATCTCCTTGTGTCCCTTCTGCCGCCCGTAGCCCTTGACTTCGCTGATGGTCATGCCCTGGATACCAATTTCGTTGAGGGCCTCCTTGACGTCGTCAAGTTTGAAGGGTTTGATGATGGCTTCGATCTTCTTCATGTGCTGTTCTCCTTGCGAAAAATGATTCCGTTCACGTCCTGTATCCGCCAAAAGGGATGTGTACGAAACATTTCCGCTTTATTCAATCTCAAAAGCGCGTTCACCGTGCAGCGCGCCGTCGAGGCCCAGCACTTCGCTCTCCTGTGTCACGCGGATGCCGCCGGTGACCAGGCGTGTGACCACGACCACCGCGTAGGTGCCCACCGCCGTGTAGGCCGCCGTTGCCAGGATCGAAACCGCCTGGATGCCCAGCTGCCCGGGGTTGCCGAACAGCAGGCCGCGGCCGGCCGCATTGACGGCCGGGTCGGCGAAGATGCCGGTGGCCAGCGCCCCCCAGATGCCGCACACGCCGTGCACGCCGAAGGCGTCCAGGGAATCATCGTAGCCCAGCAGAGGCTTGATGCGGGTGACGCTGTAGAAACCCAGCAAACCGGCCGCCAGGCCGATGACCAGCGAAGCCGGCATGCCCACAAAGCCGGCGGCCGGCGTGATGGCCACCAGCCCGGCCACGACGCCCGAGGCGATGCCCAACACCGTGGGCTTGCCGGTGACGAGCCACTCGGCGCCCATCCACGCAAGGGCGCCTGCAGCGGCCGAGGTGTTGGTGACCAGAAAGGCCGAAACCGCCACCCCGTCGGCCGCCAGCTGGCTGCCGGCGTTGAATCCGAACCACCCGAACCACAGCAGGGCGGCGCCCAGGCCGGTGAGCGCCACGCTGGAGGGAAACATGGCCTCGCGTCCGTACCCCAGGCGCTTTCCCAGCATCAGCGACAGCACCAGCCCGGCCACACCGGCGTTGATGTGCACCACGTTGCCGCCGGCGAAATCCAACGCGCCCATGCGGGCCATCCAGCCGCCGCCCCACACCCAGTGGGCGATGGGGCAATAGATCAGCGTGATCCACAGCACCACAAAAACGATCCAGGAGGAAAATTTCATGCGGTCCACCACCGATCCGAGCACCAGCGCGACGGTAATGCCGGCAAAGGTCATCTGGAACAGGGCAAAGAGCAGGGTCGGAATGGAGCCCGACAGCGCATCGATGCCGATGCCGGCCAGAAAGAAGTGCTTCAGCCCGCCGATGACACCCCCGGCATCGGGGCCGAAAGAGAGCGTGTAGCCCCACATGACCCAGATGACGGAACCCAGGCAGTAGGAGACGAGGGTCATGGCGAAGGTGTTCAGCAGGTTCTTGTAGCGCGACATGCCGCCGTAAAACAGGGCCAGTCCGGCCGGCGTCATCATCATCACCAAGGCCGTGGAGACGATCATCCAGGCGGTGTCACCGGAGTCGAGCCTGTCGGCGGCCAGCGCGGCCGGAGCCATGAGGGCTGTCAGGATAAAGGTGCCCGCAACGATTCTGATCTTCATACGCGTCTGCATCTTTTTCTTTTTCCCCGGGGGGTTCATGCCGTTCACGCTTGCGGCCACAGCGCTTTGCTTTTCAAACGCCCCTGCCGGTTGCGGGGATGTTCCGCCCCCGTGAGCCGGCCGATTGCCGCTGGTCATCAATCGCCCTCCCGGCCGCCCGGCAACACCGCCAGTACGGCCCGCTGGACAGCCGCCACATCCTCGGGTTCGACGATCTTTTGCCCGTCAAAATCGCGCACGTAGAAAACATCGACTACCTGATCGACCTTGGTGGCGATCTTGGCCACCCAGATATCCA
>Ga0256835_1001544_pt1 | contig 13719 bp, 10 predicted proteins | sample PIR30metaG_FD_185972 | JGI IMG/M metagenome (GOLD analysis project Ga0256835, IMG submission 185972) | Hydrothermal vent microbial communities from East Pacific Rise, Pacific Ocean - PIR-30 | ecosystem: Environmental > Aquatic > Marine > Hydrothermal vents | place: Pacific Ocean: East Pacific...
AAACTTTGTAGATAACGATTTTAATTAATAAAACAAAAAACAAGTATTACCATAGGAATTTCTTTGAGAAATCTTAAAAGAAAAATCAGTGAAAGATATTTAGGAGATCCAATGACCGGCAGACAATTTGTTTTTAAAATACTTCTGTGTGGAGACGGTGCGGTAGGAAAAACAAGCATTAGAGAGAGGTATATGGGAAAAGGATTCAAAGGCTCATATTTAAAAACGATAGGAGCCGATTTTGCCTCTAAAAAACTCAAAATGGGTGATCATGAAGTAACAATGCAAATTTTTGACTTAGCGGGGCAAGATGCATACGTCGCAGCTAGAAAAGCATTTTATAAAGGCGGGAGAGCTGCTTTTTTAGTATTCGATCTTCAAGATGAGCAAACATTAATAAACCTCAGAAAATGGGCTAAAGATTCAATAGAATATAGCAATGGTTCTATCTCCACATTCATTATTTTAGGAAACAAAGCAGACTTAGTTGAAACCCGAATGGTTTCTAAAGAAAGAGCAATTCAATTCGCAAGACAATTAAGTGCAGAAACAGGATTAGACATGATATATTTAGAAACCAGTGCAAAAACAGGACAGAATATTAAAGAAGCATTCGAATTTTTGGCATATACCTTGCTAAAAGAATCTAATATAGAAATTCCTCCGAATGTATACAAGATACCTGAATCCGTAGAAATCATTACACCTCAAGGAATAATCAGTCAAACAATACAAGAAGAAAAACAAGGAATCTCAAATGTAAGTAGCACCGTAAATGAAAAAGTGGAAGAAGTAAAAGACCAGCTCCAAGCAGATCTTCAGGGAACAATACAGCAATTAGAACTAAGAATAACAAATTTAGAGCAGAAAATGGATCAAACTCCAGATTACTCCAAAGAAATAGCAGAAATCAAAGAACAACTCTCTGAAATTGAAGACCGAGTAAAAAGAATGGGGCATGTATTAAAGACCATTGTAGAAAGCATAAACAAGGCATAAAACAATAAGTAAGATTGTAAGAAAACAAAGAGATAAAACTCTCTTTCTCTTTTACTTCCCAAGAAAATTTAAGAATAAGATTTCTCGTCATTTATTCATGAAAGTTTTCAAAGGTGCAACAATATTTACGGGGACGGGAAAAAAAATTGAGAATGGAATTCTAATAGTAGAAGGGACCCAGATCTCCTTTGTAGGGACAGAGAACAAAGTAGAAATTCCTTCAGATGCAGAAATCATTGAACTTCAAGGGAAATATATTTTTCCCGGATTAATAGATCCCCATACACATGTTGGAATAGACGAGGAAGGAGTCGGAGAAATTGGTGATGATTATAACGAAATGGCCGACCCAGTAACACCTTATTTAAGAGCAATAGACGGAATATATCCCCAAGATCAAGGATTTGAAGATGCTCTATCAGGAGGAATAACTACTGTTGGGGTAACACCGGGAAGTGCGAATGTGATTGGCGGAGAGATCGCAGCATTACATACGGTAGGAAGAACTGTGGAAGAAAAGTTAGTTCGTGCACCTGTAGGAATGAAATTTGCAATGGGAGAAAATCCAAAGAGAGTATATGGAAAGCAACAAAAGACACCTTATACAAGAATGGCGGTGGCTTACTTGATACGACAAGCACTCTATAAAGCAATAGATTATGCAAACAAATGGGATATTTACAATAACAAGGCAAGTGAAAATGCACATGCATCAGCAACACCACCAGACCATGATTTAGGACTTGAAAACCTATCAAAAGTATTAGACACTAGTATAAAAGCGAGATTTCATGCACATCGTATAGATGACATAATGACCGCAATAAGGATTGGTGAAGAATTTGGACTGAACATGACCATTGAACACGCCACAGAAGGACACAAAATTGCGGACATATTAAGTAAAAAACAGATCCCTTGTGTAGTAGGACCTGTAATAAGCACAAGGGCGAAAGTAGAATTAAAAGACCGTTCACCAAAGACTGCTGCAATACTTGTCCAGCATGGAGTACCTGTCTCTATAATGACCGATCATCCTGTTGTACCAATCCAGCATTTAAGAGATAGCATAATGATCGCAATTAAAAATGGTTTGCCATGGGAAAAAGCCTTATATGCCAACACACTTCAAGCAGCAAAAATACTAGGCATTGAAGACCTCACAGGATCGCTAGAAAAAGGAAAAATGGCTGATTTCGTAATAACAGACAAAGAAAACATTTTTTCAATAGAGACAAATATACTACAAGTATACGTAGAAGGGACAATAGCATTAGATAATATGTAGCAATAAACTAAAGTGAACTACCCCTTGCTTTTGCTAGGGGCTTCCTGCTTCACAGAGGAAACTCTCTCCACAGGCGCTACGGGCCGTCCCAGCCCTGCAAGAAAAAAATATGATGTTTTCGGCTTTCATTTAATCCCCTCCCTTTCGGAAGGGGATTTCTCGCAGAGAAAGTTAACAGCTTTTTATTATTAGAGGAGTTTTCCATCGTTGTTCTTCAACATATATTTTCTTAATATTGGAATCGGAGGAGCGCCATATTTTAAAAGCTCATCGTTAAATTGTTTTAGTGTTGCTTTGGGATTTTCTTTGAAGTAGTCTTCTCTTAATTTTAGTATAAGAAGTTTTCCAAGAGTATAATTCATGTATTCAGGGTCGAAAGTTCCTCTCATTGCTTCAGTCATTGCGGGTTTTGGTTCTAAGAATGCTTTTTCCATGAATATTTTTTGTGAATCTTCAACGGTGAAACCTTCTTGGGTATGGAGTTTGATTGAAGATAAGAATCTGGCATTTCTAACGAGTGCTTCCAATAGTTGAGCTATCCTATATTCTGGTTTATCTTTACGGTATCCGACTTCATTGGGGTTGTATACTATCTCTTCTACGTAGTGAGCCCATCCTTCGACGAAATGATAGCTGTTTATGATTTTTGCTAATCTGCTTTTTACTATGTTTCTTAAGTGTAGAAAATGTAGGAAATGTCCAGGATATGCTTCATGAACAGAAATATCTTCTAGTTGGGGATAATTAAATATTGTGAGCCATTCTTCTACTTGTTTTTCATCCCAATTTTCTTCAGGTGGTGTCACATAGTAATATGCCTGGTCTGCAACTACTTCAAATGCCCCAGGAGGATCCATTGCTGCAAAAGCAAATGATCTGTATACTTCTGGTGTGGGAATAACTTTGCATCTACTTTCGGAGGGCACGCTTACTATTTCTTTTTCTATTATCATTGTGCGAAGATTTTCTAACATATTATCAGTGTCTTTGAAAAGTGACTCTTTAGTAGGATGGTTTTTCTTGATATCTTCGATTACTTGTTGAATAGTTTTACCTGGATAATGTTCTTCGACTATGTTTTTGATTTCTTGGGAATTCTTTTCTAAATCTTCTTCAGCAATTTTAGTTAGTTCTTCTAAGGTTATGTCCATCGCATTTTCATATTTTTGGAGTTTTAGAAACATTTCTTTTCCTAAAGCAAATTTTTCAGTGGTCTCTATCTTTTCCACGAACTCCTTGAATTCGTTAATAACGTTGATGGCTTCTTCAAATGCTTGCCTTAATTGTTCTTGCAACTTTGGATCTTTTTCGGCGAGTGTTTTAGCTTCTCTTTTTCCTGTGTGCTCATAGAACATTAATTGTCCTTGTAACATTTGGATAGTTATTTGTTGTATTGGTTTTCCAATGGGTGGCGTTATTAGGTTTTTAGCGTTTTCTAAAAACTCTGGTGTTTGTTTTAGTTGTGATAATAAATGTTTTGCCCGGATCTCGGGGCTTGCATATTCTTTTAGGAAATACTTTGTTATTCCGAGCATAAAAGCGTAAACAACAATGTTCTTGTTTAGTAATTTGTATTCCTCTAACTCAAAAATATTCCGGTTAATCTCGTAAAGGACAAGGTCAAGCTCAAATTTTTTGTCCGCAGGTAACTTATTTTTATCTATTTTTTCGAACTCTACTTTATACTTTTTTAGCATTTCAACTGCTTGTTTGACCGTTTCTTTAGATAGCTTTGGAAGTAGTCCTTGATATTGATGTAGTCCAAGAGTTGCTGCATTACCGGGCTGGTATTCGAAATAATCCAGTAAAAATCTCCGAGTCTTTTCTTCAAAATCCATGAGTATTTTAGGGTCGATATCATTCATTTTGATTCCCCTTGAATAAGGGGTGTCTCGAGGGATTAATTAGCATTTATATTTTTAACTCTGTTGGTGGAAAGCTCCCTTAAGAAAGGCGGAGAATAAGAAACTATACTGATACCAATAGTATTTTATAATTAAGTTGCATTAGAGTAAATCTAAATGCTGGACGAGAGCCTCTTGTTTTATAGCTACTATAAAGAGAATACCATAAAATAGTCTCTAACTACAATCCCCTATATAATGGCGATCTTGAAGCAGTTCTTCTCTAAGAAAAAGAAAGGGATCTATCTGCGAAAATAAGGAGTAGTTCACGTAAAAAAAGCTGGGATAAATTACCACTAGAAGCATTGGGAGGGTTGGCTATCAGAGAAATAATAAACGCTGATATTGTTAATATAGGGCGTATACCCAACGTTATCTCGTCAGGAAACGCGAGTCAGAGAGTACAGGAATAAAATGGGATGTACCTTGCATAGGCTTATACTATACACTCAACTCCACGCCTAAAGTCATGGAGTATACCAGATAGAAAAAATACGTTACAATTATGTACAAGAAATCATATTCATATCTTATGAGATATCTCTTTAGTTTCCTCGAAATTTTCCTTTCTTAATAACTGTTTTAATGTGTAGCAGAAATATAGCTATTTTTTGTGTTATTCTCCTTCGTCAGTAATACCTAGTTGCTCTTTGTATTGTCTCAAGAGGTTATCATAATAGATTATTTTTTCTTGAAATGCATTTGCTATTTCTTCTTGGATCTTTTGATTTTGTTCTCTTTCTTTTCTTAGTTGCTCTTCTAGTTCTCTTACTTTTTCTTGTAGTCTTTTAACTTCTTCTGGTGATGCACTTGCTTCAAGTGCTTTTTTCAATGCGTCTTCTAGTGTATCTTCAGATACTTGAAGATTTGAAGATACTAAGTATTGGAGCGCCTTCTTTTCTTTTTCAAATTGTTCTGTTAATTGTGCTTGCACATCTCTTAGTCTTGTTTCTAAATCTTTTCTCATTAACGTTTCATTATATAATTGAGAGCTTAGCTCCCTTACTTTGTCTTGTAGTTCTTGGATATTTTCTATTGTTAATAGATTCTTTCTTCTTTCAGTGTCTAGTGATTCTCTTAGCTCTTTGATTTCTTTTCCAATTTTTTCATATACCTCAATCCATGAGACAATCATATCTCTTACTAACGGATGTAGTAAGTCCCAATATTCTTGGATTTCTCGGAATAATTCTTTATGAACGACGGGCACGGTTCCTTCGATAAATCTTACTCGCGGCGGGTCGTCTATTTCAAATTTTGGTTCATATTCCTCTATGGGAATATATGTTTCTAATGAGTCTTTTTTACCTTTTCCGAATAATGGCATGATGCTAACACCATCACTAATTATTGGTCTAATGTAGATACTGTTTTTCCTCAATAATTAAATTTCTAGTTATTTCTATCGATCTTGAAGCTTATGGATTTTAGTGACGTGTTGTTATTATCTCGTCTTCAAGAGCCGTCTCGTGCCAGTGTTCTGGTTTCGAAGTTAGCGGAGCATGGAGTGAATTATAGTGCTTGCGTTTCTCTAGAAAAAGCAACTAATGATTTTGCCGAGAGTCTTAAAAAGAATGATATCGTGATTATTAGCACTGGTTTTCCGATTTTAAAGGCTAAGGCGGCTTTTGAGAATGACGGGCCGATTGGGGCGGTATTACTTGCTTCTTTATTGGAAAGTGTAGATATTAGCACAGTGTTTGTTGTTGAGAAGCGTTTAAGTCGTGCAATGCAACAACTTTGTGAGCGGTCAGGTGTGCGTTTTCCTATTGTGGTTTCCATTAGTCCTGAAGAGAGAAGATTTCCTGACATATTAAGAGGTGCTAAGCATCCAATTGTGTTTATTGAGAAGCCTGGCCGTTCTATTGGCGGTAAATATCTTAATATGTTTGGAAAAGACGTTTCAGATTATATTTATTACCCAGAGCTATTAGAAGCTGTTGTTGAGCCGGAGTTAAGACTATCTTTAGGGGATGGCGGTAATGAGCATGGTAGTTTAACTCTTGTCGGTGGTGATATAGAACTAGGTAAAAAGGTTGGTTTGCAAGCGTTCACTACCGTTGATCATTTCTTGTTAGCGGGGACTTCTAATTTGGCTGCTACTGCCTTAACGATTTCTCTGTCTAAACAGTTAAATACTGACTGGCAGTACAGTTTAGAATATGAACGCTCTTTGTTTGAACATGCTAAAGAAGTAAATCTTGTGGATGGGAAATATGGTTGGATAAATATGAGCGTGGATGGTATTTCTTGGGATGAGTACTCTCGTCACTTACAAGTACTAGCTGCTTTGCTAGACAAAAAAGGGTAGAATTTGATGTGTAATCTATTTATTGTTAGCATGTGTTTTTTGTGTTGTAAATATTCTTATAAAAACCAAATTGTTTTTATTTTTGTCAGAAGCATTTTGTTTTATCGTTTAAATTATTTACTTGTTTTTCATATATTTTATTAGAAAAAATCTTTGCCGTATGGTTAGGTTTAAGTTTCATTGTCTTTGATTAAGCGTGTCAAAGGTGAGAGTTATGAATGGTAGAAAGGCTAAGCGTGCTCAAATGAGAAAGAAGAAGCTGAAGAAACGTAGACGTAAACTTAAGAGTAAAAAGAGATAAAGAGTATTGCCCCATGATAAGGGTCTTGAATCACGCTCATTTATTAATATTATCTACTTAATTTACTACGATTAGAAAATAGTGTTTTCTTTTTTGCTTGTTTTTTACGGTAAAAATTTTGAAGGTGGGGGATACCTGTTTTTGAATCTTTTAACTTTCTCTGCGGGAAATCCCCTTCCGAAAGGGAGGGGATTAAATGAAAGCCGAAAACATCATATGTTTTTCTTGCAGGGCTGGGACGGCCCGTAGCGCCTGTAGAGTCTCCTCTGTGAAGCAGGAAGCCCCTAGCAAAAGAAAGGGGTAGTTCACCTATTATTACATAAATTTTTATTTTCTTATTTTTTATTTTTTCAAATAAAACACTCTACTAACTAAATTATCAATTTTCATGTCCAATCTAGAATTTGTTTTAAAAACAGGACGCAGTAAATATTCCTTTAATGCCTTATCGCCTAATATCAAGTCCATCACACGAATAAGTTTCTTTTTACCTGATAGACTTGAACCTGAGAAAGCATATGCAAAAACAAGCTCATCACGATTTAACATTAAAACACTATACTTATTATATTTCATTACTTCAATACTACTTTCTTTAAACACTTTTTTAGCAAAAAGGTTAATAGCCGCTAACAGACCGCTAATTAAAGATTCAGAACCACTAGTAGTCCTAAAATTATAGGAATAAACCATGTTTCCACTATGCTCTTGGACAATCACGAACATAAAGGGGTCATCTTTTGCTTCAGCAGGAGAGATCTGTGTGTTCCAAAGAAACTGACGCAAAGTTCCTTCTAAAGAAACAAGCTCCGTATCAAAGATGTCAGCTACTAAACCATCTTCATTAATAGCCCCCGTTTCACGTTTCTCGGAAATAACCGCAACTTTGTCTAATAGTTCCCTAATTTTTTCTTCTAAGGGAGAATAATCAAGTAAAATAACAATACGCCATGCTTTAAGTAAACGTTCTTGGGCAGAACTAAAACGGCGTAAAATAAAATCTAATTGGGCACGCAAAAACAATACTTTAGCTAACCCAATTCTGATATTATTTTTCTCAGCAAAGCTAATAAGTTCATCAGTAATCTGATCAACTTCTTCTAACACTTTAGGGGAGCCAGTAACACGGACCTCAATAATTTTTGTATTTAAATATAAAAAATAAGCCTCAGTCAATAAAGGACTAGAATAATACGGTTTCTTTATAATCGTAGAAAGCAACTCTTGGGCACGGACAAAAGAATTCAACCTTCTTTCTTTAAGCAAGATACGAGCTTCTGCCAATAAACTTAGCCCCTCTGTTTCAGTAATAGATTCCTTGGCATTACGAACCAAACGTTTCAACTTAACTAGATATTTCTTAGCAGCATCGACCTTATCTAAGGCCAGATAATTACGAAGAAGACGATAGTATCCTCTCCCGATAAATAAGGGAACAGCATCAATTGACTCTAAATCTGCAATACCATCCAAATAGTATCTTTCAGCCAACTCATAAGACTCACGAATAAACATCACATCAGCAACATTAACCTTAGAAAGACCACTGTATAGTTTATTACCGTACTTCTCACGGATATTTAACGCATTAACATGGTACTGTAAACTCGAATCATAATTACCCATCTCGTAAAAAACTACCCCTAAATTATTAAATACTGTAGAACGCTCTAAATCACAAGCATCATCCTGTAAAAATTCTAAAGAGCGATCAAACATCTCAATCGCATGCTTATAATCGCCCTGATATAAATAAAAAAGTCCTTTAACCCTGAAAAAAAGACCAAAATGTTGTTTTTTACAACTACAAAATTTTAAGTTCTCGAGATTATAAAAAAGTTCTTCTGCGCGTTTAAAAAACCCCATGGCTTCATTTAAATTTCTAGCTAACAATACTGTATGGGCACGATATATAAAAGAAAGAAAAACTCCTAACCGATAATTCCGCTGCAATGACTTTTGTTCCACCAATTCAAAACGTTTTAAAGCATCAGAAACACGCCCAGAAATAAAAAAAACATGACCAAGCAGAATACTGCCTTCTACCCACTGCTCGAAATCACTATCTAAAAGAGTATCTATCCCTCCCAAAGCAGAAATAGCACTAGAGAAGTCTCCTTTATTATAGTAACTTTCGGCACCCACAAAATTCAACTTATGAGAAAATCCGAAAAAAAATCATATAAACATTTACAAAGAAAACATTTCTCTAAATACCAACTTCAACTGACTCAAAAAATACAGAATTGCAAATTTCTTCTATAAGATCTTTAGACTCTGTGAAAAATGATTTTAAATCAAAATTATGTTCTCTATCAAAAGGAACGTATTCTGATAAACTGACAATAAAACGCCGCAGTCTTTGCCGTGCATAATACATAGAACCGCCTTGATATACATAACAAAGATTCAAATCTCCCGCCGAAGAAACTAAAACCGTCCAACGATCAAACTTTACTAATTCAAACATTGTTTCAGAATCAAAGACTTCTTCACCCAAATTTTTCAAAGACTGTAACAACATTCCTAACAACGAAGAATCAAAATCAAACCCATCTTCAAAAATACGGTAGAACAATAACTCGTAATTCAAATCATAAATAAGTAATGCAACGGGAATATCAATACCAACCCCCTCATCACCAGGATCATCACTAATCACAAAACGACGTTTATCATTACGCAACAAGAAAAACTTATAACGCCATTCACTAGAATTACGCAAAACTTCAAACCAAAAATCTCGATTATTCAATAATAGCTCTAAATCACTACTAATACGTGAAGCCAAAAAATTTAAACCATTAACTTCTGCAGTACGTAAAGCGCTACCTAAATAACGGCGGCAACTTTCAAAATCTAAACTAACTAACAATTCATACTTGCCATAATACCAATAACTAAAAACCAACAGTAAGGAGGAATTTAGCCTTCTAGCAAGATCAAACAATAGATCAATGTTCTGTTTAATCTCAGAGGCTACAACTGGGTTCTCAAAAATTGCTAATTCATAGAATAACCCACTTAAAAGTAAAACACGAGCTTTTGCTTCAACCTCGAAATAAGTCTGACGACCTAAAAGAAAACGCAAAACAATTAAAGAACGGTTGATGTCCTTCAAAGTTCCTCCATGAAGCCAAACAACAGCAAAAGCAAGTTCTAACAAGTCATTAATTACCGGCCAACTAAGATTAAGCCCACGAACAAAATCTTGAAAGCATTTTAAATAATAACGAGCTCGGCGAAATTCACCTTCACTAACAAAAAGCTCAACAAGCAGATAATACAAACGAGCAAGATCAACCACTCTAAAACGAACCTTATTAGATTCATCCAATGCACGCATCGCATAACGCAAAGCCAAACTAACTTGACCACGCAAATAATAAATATCAGCTAACCCAGAATACACCGTCGCAAGTTCCCGACGATTACCAAGACCTTCCCATAAAATTAGGGATTGTAAATAAACACTAAAGCTTTTCTTTAAGTCCCCACGCCACTTCAACAAATAGCCCTTAAATCCTAAGAAACTTGCCTTTAAATAACGCATTACATCTCCATCAGGCAAACGATTAACAACATCTAAACCACTCTCAACATAACGCAAACTCTCGTCTAAATCTAATGATTCGCGATAATAATAAGCCATCACTAAGTTATAGACTGCAGTAATGACGTTCAAAATAGGACGCATATTAGAAAAAACACTTGCTTCACCACGAACACGCAAAAATTCTGAGCGAACATGCTCTACTTCTTCAAAGCGATAAGTGCCTACTAATCCTAATAGCTTAAACAATAATCCAGCTAACCTAGAAAAAACAAACACCATCTCATCAGAAATACTATTACTAATACCCAATAAATCCTCCCCAGCACTCAAAGCTGCTTCATAGTCATTATCCCGCAAAAACAATAGACCACTCAAAAATAAATATTGAACACGATCTCTCAGTCCAGAAAAGCCACCTTCTAAGTCAACACTAGATAACAATCGACTAGCGTCATCTGTAAAACCTCGGACAAAAAGATCAAAAACGTCTGAATAAATTTCACGAACCCAGATCCCATCAAACAAAAAAAACCCTCCTATCAGTTAAAAACACAAAATAAACAAAAAGACCTAACCTAAAAAAAAACCCTAAACCATACCCCAAAATCAAACCAGCGAACACCACTAATTATTCTAAACAAATAATAATTAACATTTTCCCCAAAACGTGTAAAGAATCAAAATAAACAATATATAAAAAAAGAAAAAACGTAACTAACGTAACTAAAGAACATATACAAGATAAAAACAGAAAAGATTACTGCAAAAATATCCAGTAATATAGCAAGAAAATAAAAAAATCAATCACTGACAGGAGGCAGCATATACCTACCTCTCCCCACCTTAACCAACAAACCATCTTTACTCATACGATTAACACGATCTTTTACCGTGCTTCTATTTGCCTCCCCAAGTTTAGTAACAACACCATCATAAATTTCTTCCCAGTGCCAAACACGCAAAGGATCACTACGCATTACCTCCAAAATAACGGACTCATAACGACTACCAGAACGACTACGAAGAGAACTAACAATCGGAGGAGATGAACGAGAAGAAACTTGAGAAGATCCCCTAACATTACTAACAATTCCCACATCAGAAATAACAGAATCCTCAACAACGCCAGAAAATGAAAGTTTCGAGCTTGAAAAATCGTCTGTAGAATTACTAAGAGAAGCACCTCCACCAAGATTAGAGACAATAACGTCAAGTTTGTTATCAATCACTTTCTGCCATTCCTTGATACTTTCCACCTCTTCTCTTAGTTCATCTAACTCACGAACTAAGTTCCTACGCTCGCTCCCAACACCCATACCAAGACCATTAGCAATAAAACGCCTAACTAATTCCGCTAAAGAAACACCCATCTCTTTAGACATTTCCCGCAAAACATCATGCATATCTTCAGGCAACAAAACATGTATCTCTTTCATCGAACGACTACTCCCTACACGACTCAAATTAAACAACCTCCGAAATATGAAACCAAAGCCAGTAACATTGACTAAACCATCACTACCAAAACTACGCTCATCCAATAAATAACCATAACCCTCCAATAGACGACGAAAATCGTCGTTGATGATGATTTCATCGTTACCCCTAGAATCATGCAACAAAACTTGAAAAATATTTTTTAAATGGATGATGTACTCCAGATGAACACATATATGTCGATCATATTTGGAGAGGATCATCCAAAAAACATCCAATAAAAAATCCAATAATTATCCAACAATCATCCAATAATGGATAATAATTATCCAATAATCATCCAACATACTGAGAGAAACAAAAATAGAAACACGTTAGTCATTAAATACTACTAACCCCCAAATAAAAACGAAGAAAAAAAAGGTGAAGAAAATGTTTAATCCAAACTATTTCAACCAAGGAGGAACACCCACCCCACCATTAAACACATCACAAACTTTTCCTGAAAACGTTAAACATGGAACAACAACAGTAGCAGTAAAATTCAAAGACGGAGTTATCCTTGCAGCAGACAAAAGAGCGTCAATGGGGTATATGGTAGCAAGCCCAAGGGCAGATAAAGTACACATCATAAATGATAGAAATGTATTGACTATTGCAGGAAACGTCGCTGACGCACAATACCTCATCAAACTATTAAGAGCAGAAATAAACATCTATGAGTTGTCAAGAGATTACAGAATGACGAGTGAGATGGTAGCAAACCTCTTAGCATCAATACTATATGGACAATATAGAAGATTCTTCCCATATTGGGTAGGACTATTACTTGGAGGAATCGACGAAAAAGGCGGGCATGTATATAGCTTCGACCTCGCAGGGGGATTCGGTGAAGAGCCATTTGCAAGTACTGGCAGTGGGTCCCCCTTCGCATATGGAGCACTAGAAGCAGGATATAAAGAAGACATGGAAAAAGACGACGCAATAAGACTTGCATTAACTGCACTATCATCTGCAATCAAAAGAGATATTGCGACAGGAGACGGTATGGACGCAATAGTACTAACAAAAGAAGGACCAACAAGACTAACAAAAGAAGAAATTAAGCAGTACCTTGGAGAGCTATATCCATTAAAGGACTAAAACAAAAAGAGAAAAAGAAAAAAAGGTGAAAAAGAAAAATGTTCGGATCAGCACAAGCAATGGGATATGACCGCTCAGCAATAATGTACTCCCCAGAAGGAAGAATCATTCAAACAGAATATGCAAGGGAAGCAATGAAAAGAGGAAGCATAAGCATAGCAATCAGAACCGACCAAGGAGTCGTGCTCGCAGGACAATTAAGAACAGTAGATCTTGATTTGCCAAACTATAAGATAAGCAAGATTGACGAACATGTCTCAGTAATATTTTCAGGATATGCAGCGGATGGAAGAGTATTAGTAAATAGAGCAAGAATCGAAGCACAGATACACAGACTATCTTATGGAACGCCAACAGATATCAAAGGACTTGCAACAAGAATAGGGGACTACGTACAACTATATACACAGTCTGGAGGCGTAAGACCTTTTGGAGTTGGAATCCTATTTGGTGGAATCGAACCAGTAACAAAACTACCAGCAGTAATGTTCGTAAATCCTGGAGGCGGAGTCATCGGATGCAAAGCAAAAGCAATTGGTGACGGTGAAACTGTCGCAATAAAATATCTCAAAGAACATTACAAAGAAAATATGGATGTAGACCAGATAAAAGAACTCGCAATTGCAACAATAAGGGAAGTAGTAAACGACCCTGAACTCCCACTTGACCAAATAGAACTATGGTCTCTAACTCCAGATGAAGTCCAATTCTAAAAAACAATTTTTTTAACTTTCTCGGCGGGAAATTCCCTTCCGAAAGGGAGGGGATTAAATGAAAGCC
>Ga0256835_1001545_pt1 | contig 13714 bp, 9 predicted proteins | sample PIR30metaG_FD_185972 | JGI IMG/M metagenome (GOLD analysis project Ga0256835, IMG submission 185972) | Hydrothermal vent microbial communities from East Pacific Rise, Pacific Ocean - PIR-30 | ecosystem: Environmental > Aquatic > Marine > Hydrothermal vents | place: Pacific Ocean: East Pacific...
AGCTGGCCCAGGCCCCTGGCCAGGGCCTCTTCCACCAGGACCGGCGTGACCGCGTCCCAAAGCACGCGCTTTTCCGGGAAGATTCCGAGGGACTCGAGCTCCCGCATGCTTCCTCCAAGCGATCAAAGTCTAAACCGCCTAGGGCGGCGGGGTGTCCCACTCGAGGACGCCGCCCGGGGCCTCAAAGCCCACCCGGTGGTGGCTCTTGTCGCAAAAGGGCTTTTTTCCCGAGGCGCCGCAGCGGCAAAGCGCGAGGTTTTTCTTCTTAAGCCGCACCGGGTGGCCGTTCAGCCGGACCTGGCTGCCCTCGGGCAGGGGGACGACCAGGGGGCCGTTTTCCCGCAGGATCAGCTTCACGCTTCCTCCAAAAGCCGCGCCCGGATCTCCTCGTAGCCTTTGCGGCCGAGCAGGGCGTAGGTGTAGACCTTGGCCAGCTCGACGCCGGGCTGGTCGAAGGCGTTGACGCCGTAGAGCTCGCCCAGGAAGGCGGTCTGCCACATCAGAAACTGGTAGAGCTCGCCCAGGGACTCCTCGTCGGCGCGGTCGATCCAGAGGGTGAAGCTGGGGCGGCCGGCCTCGAGCAGGGCGCGGCGGGTCCCCTCGGCCTCGGCTTCCTGGAGGGCGAAGAGGGTCTTTTCGAAGAGATAGTCGAAGGCCTCGAGCCCGGGCACGGCGGGGAGCTTCAGGTCCTCGCCCGGGTCCTTCATCCGCAGGAAGACCACGACCTTGTCGAAGGGCCCCTCGCGGAAGAGCTGGAGCAGGCTGTGCTGGTCGCTGGGGCCGAGGGCGGGGAGGGGGGTGGGGCCGGTGTGCACCCGGCTGCCTTTTTGGTCTTTGGCCTTGCCCAGCGACTCGGCGTGGAGCTGGGCAAACCACTGGCCGACGCCAAGTAGGCGCCTCCCGTAGGGCATGAAGACGTGCACCGGCTTTTTGCGGTGGCGGTCGAGCAGAAAGAGCATGAGGGCGCTTTTCGCCGCGGTCTCCAGCGCCCGCCGGTTGGCCCGGCGGGCCCCCATCAAGAGGGCCTCGACGTCGGCGCCGGCCAGCGCCAGGGGGAGGGTGCCCACCGGGGTAAGGGCGGAAAAGCGCCCGCCGACCTCGGGGGGAACGTCGAAGGCGGCGATCCCCTCGGCCCGGGCGTAGGCCCGGAGCGGCCCCTTTTCCGGGTCGGTGACCACCGCCAGGTGGCGGCGCCAGTCCTCGCCGAGCGCTTCCTCGAGCCAGCGGCGAAAGACCAGCAGGAGGGCCGCGGTCTCGGCGGTGCCGCCCGACTTGCTGACCGCGAGGACCAGGGTTTTCTCCGGGTCGAGCCGGGCCAGGAGCCTGCGGACCGGCAGCGGGTCGGTGTGGTCGAGGAAGTGCAGGGTCTTTTGGGAAAGGCCGAGGGCCTCGTAGAGCCCGCGGGCGGGGAGGGCCGAGCCCCCGATCCCGAGCACCACCACCTCGCGCGCCCAGGCGGCGCCCTCGGCGTAGCGCCGGACCGCTCGGGCGGTCTCGGTGTCCTCAGGGACAGAGATCCAGCCGAGCATGGCGGCGGGATCCTGGGCCCGGTCCAGGAGGGCCCGGTGGTAATGGTCGAGCTCCGGGGCCCAGGCTTTGAGTTCGGCGTCCACTTCCAGGCCGCTCTCCCGCCCGATCTTGGCGCTTTCCAGGTCGGCCAGGTTTAGCTCCAGCATGGCTTCACTCTACGCCCTCGAGGACGTAAAATGGGGTTTGCCCGCCGGGATGGCGGAACCGGTAGACGCAACGGACTTAAAATCCGTTGGGGGCGAGTCCCCCGTGCGGGTTCGAGTCCCGCTCCCGGCACCAGGGGCCCCGGCCCCTGGCTTTTTATTGATGGACTTGTGATTTTCTTGCACGGCGGCTCGCGGACGATTCAATACATTTTTGAGTGTCATGAACGGTTCCCTCCATTACGAAGAGGAAATGGATTTGGGCGAACTATGGTCCTTGATCAAGCCATCCTTGCCGTTCATCGTTGTGGTTACGTTGTCGACTGCCGTCTTCACCTATCTGGCGACTATGCGAAGTCCGAAGGTCTACGAGGCGGAAGCGGACGTCCTGGTCGTTGACTCGGGCCCGGGATACCGGGCCTACGACGCGCCCGCGTTCGTTTCCGCGCTGGACCCCGAGGCCTACAAACTGGCGGCGTTGACCCATTCCATCGTTTCCCAGGCGGGGCTGCTCCAGGCGCAGGAAGAAGATCTTTTGCGCGTCCGGGTAAAGAAGGGCACGCGCTCGGCCGTTCTGGCCCTGTATGTGAGGGGTCACGACCCCCGTCGCGTTTCGGAGCAGGCGAACCGGTGGGCGGAGGCGCTGCTCGCCTGGGAACGTCGGCGGGTTTACGGGCAGCTGGAGCAACAGCAAGCGGTGCTGCGGGCCCGGCTCGAGGTGCTGGACCAGCAGATCAAGCTGGCAGGGTCGGACGTCGGTCGTATCAACGTCTTGTACCAGGCCAAAGCTGAGATCCTCAGGGACCTGGGCTGGATCCAGGCGTTGGTCATGGCCGCCGAGGCCAGCTCGGGCTTGCGGCTCCTGGAGGCCGCCCGGCCCCCGGAGGAGCCGGTGGCGCCCCGGCCCAAGTTAATGGCCGCCCTGGCCGGGATGTTGACCTTCCTGGCGCTGGCTTTCGTGGTTGTGATTCGTCAGGTGATGGATCCCCGGGTCTCCTCCAGCGAAGAGGTCGCCCAGCTGGTGGACCTTCCCGTCTTTACCGAATTCCCCAAGGCGCCGCGGGGTATCCACCGGGAGCTTTTCAACGAGGCGGCGAATTTCCTGCGGGTCAACGTGGATCGGGCGCTCATCGGTGAGGCCCCCAAGGTGGTGGTCATCACCAGTCCCGAGGAAAGCGAGGGCAAGTCCAGCGTGTCGTTGGCGCTGGCGCGGGCCTACGCCCGCGCCGAGCGCCGGGTGTTGCTGATCGACGCCGATCTCAGGCAGCCGGTCCTCGACGAGGAGCTCGGCGTGTCTTCCGAGAACGGCCTGGTTTCGTATTTGCAACGTCCCTTCGAGGCGATCCGACCCCACCCGGTGGAAGACTTCATGGATTTCATCCCGGCCGGGCGGGCGCCCGACGACCCCTCCGGCCTGCTTACCGAACACTGGAAGCAGTTCCTGGCCCGGGTCGTCGAGCTGGAGAGGTACGAGGTCATCGTCGTCGACAGCGCGCCGGTGCTTCCCGTAGCCGATACCTTGATCATCGTTCCCCACGCGAGCGGGGCGATCCTGGTGGTGGCCGAGGGGCGTACCTGGAAGCGCCGCCTGCTCGCCGCCCGCGAGCTATTGCAGCGGGTCGGGGCGAGGGTGCTGGGGGTGGCCATGACCCACGTTCGCCAGGGGGTCTTTTGGGGAAGCCCCGCCCGTTATGGCTACGGCTACGGGTACGGCGGCGGTCGCCTGAAACGGGAGGTCGGGGAGAGGGGAGCCGAGCCGATCGGTCGAAGCTAGCCGGCGGGTGAATTTGGGATAGATGCCTCCCCGTGATAAAATTTCTCGGATGGACCGGATCGTCATTCGGGGTGCCCGTGAGCACAACCTGAAAAACATCGACCTCGAACTTCCCCGAGGGAAGTTCATCGTCATTACCGGGGTTTCCGGTTCGGGCAAGAGCACGCTCGCCTTCGACACCATCTACGCCGAGGGCCAGCGCCGCTACGTCGAGAGCCTCTCCTCCTACGCCCGCCAGTTCCTGGGGGTGATGGACAAGCCCGACGTCGAGCGGATCGAGGGGCTCTCCCCGGCGATCTCGATCGACCAGAAGACCACCTCCCACAACCCCCGTTCCACCGTCGGCACCGTCACCGAGATCCACGACTACCTGCGCCTGCTCTTCGCCCGCGCCGGCGAGGCCCACTGCCCCACCTGCGGCCGCAAGATCGAGCGCACCTCGGCCTCCGAGATCACCGACCGCCTGCTCGAGCGCCCCGAGGGCACGCGGGCAATCCTGATGGCACCCTTGGTCCGGGGCCGGAAGGGCGAGTACCAGACCCTCTTCAAGCAACTCATGAAGGAGGGCTACACCCGGGTACGGGTGGACGGGGTCTTCTACCGCCTCGACGAGGCCCGGGACCTCAAGCTCGGCCGCTACGAGAAGCACGACATCGACCTGGTCGTCGACCGGGTGGTGATCAAGCCCGAAGAGCGTCCCCGCATCGCCGAGGGAGTGGAGCTCGCCCTGCTCCGGGGGGAGGGCCTGCTCCGGGTTTACTACCCGGACGAGGACAACGAGGAGCTTTACTCCGAGAAGTTCGCCTGCCCCGAGCACGGCGCCGTGCTCGAGGAGCTCGAGCCCCGGATCTTCTCCTTCAACTCCCCCTACGGTGCCTGCCCCGCCTGCAGCGGGCTCGGCTACAAGCTCGAGTTCGACCGCGAGCTGGTGGTCAATCCGGAGAAGTCCCTGGCCGAGGGGGCGATCATCCCCTGGTCCAAGGGCCGGGACACCGGCCGCGGCTTCCTCTGGGACAAGCTCCGGGCGCTCGCCGACCACCTGGGCTTCGACCTCTACACCCCCTTCAAGGACCTCACCGAGGAGCAGCAAAACGCCGTGCTTTACGGCCTCGACGAGCCCTTCGAGGTGGTCTTCCACCGCGGCGGGCGGGAGACCGGCCGGATGCAGGTCCGCTTCGAGGGGGTCATCCCCTGGCTGCAGAAAAAGTACGAGGAGACCGACTCCGAGGGGGTGCGGGAGGCGCTCGAGGGCTACATGGCGCTGCACGCCTGCCCGGTCTGCCACGGCACCCGTTACAAGCCCGAGGTCCTGGCGGTAACCGTGGCTGGCAAGAACATCGCCGAGGTGGGGGCGATGAGCGTCAAGGAGGCGCTCGCCTTCTTCGAGAACCTGGAGGAGGAGCTCAGCGACTACCAGAAGAAGATCGCCGCTCCTATCCTGCGGGAGGTCCGCGCCCGGCTCGGCTTTTTGGCCGACGTCGGCCTCGACTACCTCTCCCTGGACCGGGCCGCCAACACCCTCTCGGGCGGCGAGGCCCAGCGCATCCGCCTGGCCACCCAGGTGGGAAGCGGCCTGACCGGGGTGCTCTACGTCCTCGACGAGCCCTCGATCGGCCTCCACCCCCGGGACAACCAGCGGTTGATCGCCACCCTGAAGCGCCTCCGCGACCTGGGCAACACCCTGATCGTCGTGGAGCACGACGAGGAGACGATCCGGGGCGCCGACTGGGTGGTGGACATGGGCCCGGGCGCGGGCGTCCACGGCGGCGAGGTGGTCGCCGAGGGTACCCCCGAGGAAGTGGCCCGCCGCAAGGAGAGCCTTACCGGGGCCTACCTCCGGGGCGAGAAGAAGATCGAGGTCCCGCCCGAGCGCCGCAAGGGCTCGGGGAAAAAGCTCATCGTCCGGGGCGCCCGGGAGCACAACCTGAAAAACATCGACGTCGCCATTCCCCTGGGCAAGTTCGTGGCCATCACCGGCCCCTCGGGCTCGGGGAAGAGCACCCTGCTCCACGAGATCCTCTACGCCCGCTTGGCCCGGGAGCTGATGCGGGCGAAGACGATCCCCGGCGCCCACGACGCCATCGAGGGGATTCATCACCTGGACAAGGTGATCGAGATCGACCAGTCGCCGATCGGCCGCACCCCGCGCTCGAACCCCGCCACCTACACCGGGGTCTTCGACGAGATCCGCTCGCTCTTCGCCAAGACCCCCGAGGCCCGGAAGCGCGGCTACGGCCCGGGGCGGTTTTCCTTCAACGTCAAGGGCGGGCGCTGCGAGGCCTGCCGCGGCGACGGCACGGTCAAGATCGAGATGCTCTTTTTGCCCGACATCTACGTTCCCTGCGAGGTCTGCAAGGGCAAGCGCTACAACAAGGAGACCCTCGAGGTCAAACTCCGGGGCAAGAACATCGCCGACGTCCTCGACATGACCGTCGAGGAGGCACTCGAGTTCTTCAAGGCGGTCCCCGCGATCACCCGCAAGCTCAAGCTCATGGTCGACGTCGGGCTCGGCTACATGAAGCTGGGCCAGCCCTCGCCCACCCTCTCGGGCGGCGAGGCCCAGCGCATTAAGCTCGCCACCGAGCTGGGCAAGAAGGCGACCGGCCGCACCCTCTACATCCTCGACGAGCCCACCACCGGCCTCCACTTCGACGACGTCAAAAAGCTCCTCGACGTCCTCCACCGCCTGGTGGAGGCGGGCAACACGGTGGTGGTGATCGAGCACAACCTGGACGTGATCAAGACCGCCGACTGGGTGATCGACCTCGGCCCCGAGGGGGGCGACCGCGGCGGCTACGTAGTCGCCGAGGGCACCCCGGAGGCGGTGGCGGCCAACCCCAAGAGCCCCACCGGGGCCTTCCTGCGCCGGATCCCGGAGATCGCCAAGCGCCTCGACGTGGCCGCCGACTAGCCGCGGATCAGCCAGTAAAGGAAGGCGACGCCGAAGACCAGGCCGATGAGCGAGAAGAGGCTGATCGCCACCTCGGGGAAGTTGCCGTAACCCAGCTCGTGCCAGGGCAGCTTGCGCACCGTGGGCCCGTGGCAGTCGAAGCAGAAGAGGGCGTTCTCGGCGGGCTCGACGCCGTGGTTGATCGCCATGTAGCGCACCATGGTGACGTAGCCGCCGGAGAAGTTCAGACCGGTGACGCGGGCGCCGGCCTCGATCCCCTCCTCCAGCTTGCCGGAGGAAAACACCGGTCCCAGCCGCACCGGGATCGGCTGTTCGGCGCCGGGGTCGAAGGGGATGCGGGCCTCGTGCACCTTGAAGGGGAAGATCAGGCCCTCAGTCTCGAACTTGATGGGGTTTTTTCGCCAGGCGGGCCGGCCCGCCGGCTTCTGGTAGACGAGCGTCCCCTCCGTCACCGCGGCGGGCTCGGGGTAGAGGTAGGCGATGCGGGTCTTCTCGTTCCACCAGTGGTATTCCGGCTTCAGGTTCAGCCCCTTCTCGATGGCCGGGCTCCAGCTCCGCCGCTCGCGGTCGAAGACCAACCGCGACCAGTCGCGGAAGACGTCGGTGGGCGTCTTCTTGGCGTAGCGGGGGATGTGGCAGGTCTGGCAGGCGACCTTTTCCGGGTGGAAGGTGTTCAGGATCCAGCCCACCACCGGCTTGGTATGGCGGCGCCGGTGGCAGTCGGTGCATTCGGGGGCCTCGGAGTCTCCCCGGGCCCAGGTGTCGGGGCTCCTTAACGCCACGTCGTGACGTTTGAAGACGTGGCAGTCGGTGCAGGAGACGCCGCGGGCGAGGTGGACGTCCTGGTTTTCGTCGCTGACCCTTCCCAGCAGGGAGGGCTCCAGGTTGGGTCGCTTGAAACCGGGCCCGCCGCCGGAAAAGGCGTGGCAGAGGAGGCACTGGTCCTTGCTCGGGACCGCCACGATGCGTTTCATCAGCTCGTCGAAGTCCTGCTCCGGGCTGATCGCGTAGCGGGTCGCCCCGTCCTCGCCCCGCAGGGGGAACTTGAGCCCTTCCTTGACCAGGAGGGGGCCGCTCGGGTAAAGCGCGGGATCGCCGTGGCACTCGAGGCAGTCGATGTTCTCGAGCTGAGCCTGGCTGGGGACCTTTTCTGCGGGCTCCGGCGGCGCCCCCAGCCCGACACCGTGGCACATCGAGCAGCCGCTTCCGATAAAGGCCCCCTGGAGGTAGCGGTACTCCTCGGGCGGCGACTGCAGACTGGCCCAGCCGATAAAGCTAATCGAGTTCCCCTCCTGCCAGAAGATCACCCCGCAAAAGTCGTTGTAGGCCCGCTTCCCGCCATAGCGAACGGGGGGGTGGCGCTCCACGTCCGCGATCCGGTTCTGCATCTGATAGTGGTAGGAACGGTAGACGTCCTCGGCTTCCTCCCGGTGGCAACCGAGGCAGCTCTTTGCTCCCTGGTAACGGCGGATGCCCGCCTCGGCCATGGCCTCGCGGTGGTCGGCGTAGCGGATCTCGGGCGTCTCGCGCAGCGTCGGCTTGGCCACGACCGGGGCGTGGGGGGCGAAGTACCAGACCCATACGAACGCCGCTCCGGAGATCAGAATCGCCGCCCAGATCCAGGGCTTCCAACGCCGCATTCCGGGTACTCCTTTCAATCCATAATAAGGGGTATAGGGGGCGAGCGGGCGGGTCGGGGTAGGGAGCCGACCCCGCGACCGGGAACGCTTCACATAAGCGCCCCAAACGCGGGCCCAATCGAACGACCCTCCGGACGCCCCGCGGGATTAGGCCGGGGCGTTCTTCCAGGTACGAAAGTACCCCTGCGTGTGCTAGGATAAACTCCGTGGCCAAAGTCGAACGTACGCTGGTCGACGTGGTTTTCTGACCCGGCTTCCCGGGCTTTCCGCCGCGGGCTACGGCTGAGTCTGGCGATGTCAAGCGTTTCCGGGATGGCCGGCCTCGGAAGGTTGGGGAGGCGAATGCGGGGCTACGGAATCGGGTTGCTGGCGGTGGGGTGGGTCTTGGCGACGGTGGTCTTTGCCTTTGGACCCGAGGATGCCCTTTCGGTTCGGCCGGCCGGTTTCGAGGAGGTCCGGACGCGACTGGAGCTCGCCCGTTTTCAGGAATCCACCGCCTTATGGGGGGCTTCCACCTGGGTTCAGCTGGACCGCGTTCGCGACTGGAAGTACCGGGCCGGGGTCGAGCTGGGGATCGATCCGGTTCGGCAGGCGCAGGCCCGGCTCAACCGGGCGCAAAGCCAGCGTTACCTGCGCAAGCGCGCCCGCGATGCGGTGTACCGCGCGCTCGACCTGCACGCCCGGACCTGGCAGGCCCAGGTGGACCTCGAGGCGGCCCGGATCGCCTTGCGGATTGCCAAGCTTCACCTCGAGGCCTTGAAGTACCACGGTGCCGGCACGCTCGAGCTCGAGGACGCCCGGCTCGCGGTCGACGACGCCGAGATCGCGTTGCTGGCCGCCGAGAATCGCCTTCGGGCCGCCCGGGCCGAGGCCGCCTTCCTGGGACTTGCCGGCGAGGCCGAGCCCCGGGTTCTACGTTTCGCCCTGCCGCCCCCCCGCGAGGACCGGGTCGCGGAGCTGGAGTCGGCGTTCCAGGCGGCGCAGCGCGATCGCTCCTGGCGCGGGCTGTTCTCCCTGCGGGCGGCGGCGGTCTACACCGGCAGCGGGGACTTCGAATACCGCTTTGAGGTCTGGACCTCGGAACCCCGTCTGGGGCTCTCGATGGCGCCCAAGTTCCCCTTTTCCCGCCCCGGGGACTGGAGGTTCACCCTATCCGCCCGGATACGTCTCGACCCCGCTTCCTGGGCCCAGGTCCGCCAGGCCGATCTGGCCTTGGCCGAGCAGCGGGCCGTCGCCGCGCGGCGTTCCGCCGAGCGTCGTCTGGACCTGGAGTACTGGCGCCGGCAGGCGGAGCTGGCCGAGGAGCGGCTGAAGCTGGCCGAGGAGCGGTTCGCGCTGGCCAAGAAGCGCGCGGTCCGGGCGCAGCAACGGCTGCAGCTGGGGTTGATCGCGCCTTTGGACAAAGAGCGCGCCTTCTGGGATCGTCTGCGGGCGGAGTCCCGTTTGGCGGCGGCCTGGGCCGCCTATCTCAAGGCCGTCCAGGGGTATCTGGAGGCGGCGGATGGGGAATGGAGGCAGCTATGATTCGCTGGATCATCGCGGTTCTTCTCCTGGGGTATGCCTGGTCGCAAGGGTATCCGGAGTTCGAGCGAGCGTTCTTGGCCCAGAGCCCCGCCTTGATCGCCGCCCGGGCCGAGCTCGAGACCGCGAGGCTGAAGGTGCAGGCCTTGCAGGACGACCCCTTTGCCTCCCCGTTCGAACGGGCGGTGGCGCAGGACGCGCTCCGCCGCGCCGAGGCCGGGCTGAAAAAGGTCTACCTCGACCTCAAGCGGCAGGCCTTCCAGCGCTACGCCGCGGTGGTGGTGGCCAGGGCCCAGCTCGCCCGGGCGCGGGCCTGGGTCGAGCAGACCGAGATCGCCTACAAGGCCGCCGAGATCAAGGCCAAGGAGGGGGCGATCGCCGCCTACGAGGTGGAGAAGGCGCGGATCGCCTGGGAGGACGCCCGCCTGGCCTTGGCCAAGGCCGAGGCCCAGCTGGCGGAGGCGGAGGCGGTGCTCTCGCGCTACGGAAGGTTCGAGGCCCGGACCATCGAGGACCTTCCCATGCCCCGGGACCTGGCGGTGGAGCGGCACCCCAACTACGTCTTCGCCGAGCTCGACGTGCGCGCGGCCGAGCGCGCCTACCGGGCGGCGCTCGGGCCCGACACCTCGGAACAGCAGCGCAACTGGTTCAAGGTGCGGTTGGAGTCGGCCCGTAGCCGGCTCGAGCGAACCAAGACCTCGCTGCAGGCGGAGCTGGATCTCAGGCTCCGGGAGGTGGAGACCGCCCGCGAGGCGGTGGCGCTCAAGCGGGCGGCCCTGGAGGCGCGGCGGAAGGCCTTTACCGCCGCCGAGCTGCGGTTTAAGCGCGGCCTGGTCTCGAAGTTGATGTTGAAACAGGCCGAGTTCGCGCTCCGCTCCGCCGAGCTCGAGCAGGTGCAGGCCCAGGTGGCCCTGCAAAACGCCAAGCTCGCGCTCTACCCCTTCGCTCCCTGGGAGGCGGGAGATTGAAGCGCCGCTGGCTTTCCTCGCTGCTGCTCGTCCTGGGGCTCACGGCGGTCCTGGTCGCCGCGCTGGCGTACCTGATGCTGGAGAGCCCGCGCACGGTCTACGTGGTGCGGGCCGAGACCAAGGACTTCCCCCGGGAGGTGGTGGGGTTCGGGCGTGTGGGACCCCGGCGGGAGCTTTTGACCTTTAAGCGCTCCGGGATCGTCGCCGAGGTGCGGGTGCGCCCCGGCGACCGGGTGGCCGCCGGCGAGCTGCTGGCGCGGCTGGACGACGCCGGCCTGCGCGAGCGGCTGGAGTCGGTCCGGCGGCGCCTCGAGCTCGCGCGCCTCGACGCCCGCCAGAGCCGCGAGCGTCTCAGGCAGCAGATCGCCGCCCTCGAGGCCGACCTCGAGCGGGCCCGCCGCGACCTCCGGGTCAAGGAGTCGCTGCAAAAAGCCGGTGCCGCCAGCGCCGCCGAGGTGGAGCGGGCGCGTCGGCGGGTGGCCCTCTTGGAGTCGCGGCTTTCGGCCCTGAAGCGGAGCCTGGCGACCGACGCCGAGGTGCGCCAGGCCCGCATCAAGGCGCTGGAGGCCGAGCTGGCGGGGATTCAGGAAGCCCTGGCGGAGAGCCGCCTGGTCGCCCCGGCCGCGGGAACGGTGGAGGCGGTGACCTTGGTCGAGGGCCGTCCTGCCCGGGGCTCGGTGGTGCTTCGGCTTCCGGGGAGTCCGGTCCTCGAGGCCCGCTTCTCGGTGGCCGACGGCAGCCTGCTCCGCCCCCACCAGCCGGCCCGGCTCGTCTTCGAGACCTGGCCACCCGTGACCCTGGAGACCGAGGTCGAGCGGGTGCTCCCGGTGGCGCCCGGAACCGACTGGGTCACCGCCCAGTTCGCCGCCGTCGCCGGCGTTCCCGAGGTGAGCACCGAGTTCACCGCCCGGGTCACCGTCGAGGTGCTGCCCCGGGCGGTGGTCGTGCCCCGGCTCGCGGTGGTCGAGGAGGAAGGCGAGCGCTTCGTCTGGGTGGCCCATCTGCGCCGGGCGCGGCGGGTCTACGTGCGGGTCATCGCGGAAAACCCGGAGGAGGTGGCGGTCACCGGCCTGCGGGCGGGGACCCTGGTCTTGAGCCGCCCCCCCTCGGACCTCAAGGAGGGGGAGCGCTTGCGCTTCATCGAGGATCCGGGGGACGGGTAGCGCGGAAAAGGGCGGGGCCCGCAGGCCCCGCCCGGCCTCGAGGGCGGCCCGGCTACTTCTTGAAAAGCAGGTAGACGAGCGCGATCAACACCAGGAGGCCGATCAGGAGGGCCAGCGTAAAGGCGATCTCGGGGTAGTTGCCGTAGCCCAGCTCGTGCCAGGGCATGCGCCGAAGGGTGGGGCCGTGGCAGGCGAGGCACTTGAGCGCGTTCTCGGCCGGCTCGACCCCGTGGTTCACGCTCATGTAGCGGACCAGGGTGACGTACTCGCCCTCGAAGGGGATCCCCGCGATCTTTGCCCCCACCTGGGCGGCCTTCGCGGTGTCGCCGGTGGCGAAGACCAGCCCCACCTTGACCGGCACCGGGATCTTGGCCTCACCGCTATAGGGCACCTTGGCCTCGTGGTACTTGAAGGGGTAGATCTTGCCGTCGGCCTTGAAGAAGAGCCCGTTGCGCTTCGCTCCCTGGCTCTCCGGGGCCAGGTAGGTGATCTTGCCCTCCTCGGGCGTCGCCGGCTCGGGGTAGAGGTAGGCGACCCGGGTCTTTTCGTTCCAGTAGCGGTAGGTGGGCACCTGGTTCTTCTTGAGGTCGAGCAGGGGTTCCCAGCGGTTCATCTCGGGGCTGAACTCGGCCTGGGACCAGTCGCGGTGGGTATCGGTGGGCGCCTTCTTGGCGTAGTGGGGGATGTGGCAGGTCTGGCAGGCCACCTTCTCCTCGTGGAAGGTCCGGAGCACCCAGCCGAGCAGCGGGCGGGTGTGGCGTTTCTCGTGGCAGTCGGCGCACTCGGGGGCCTTCGCCTTTTCGCTCCGGGCCCAGGTGTCGGGCCCCTTCAACGCCACCTGGTGCTCCTCGAAGACGTGGCAGTCGGTGCATTCCATTCCCCGAGCCAGGTGCACGTCCACCGCTTCCGGCACCTCGCCGAGGAGGGCGGGTTCCAGGTTCGGCCGCTTGAACCCGGGACCGCCGCCGGAGTAGGCGTGGCAGAGCAGGCACTGGTCCTTGGGCGGACTCTTAGTGATCGCCGCCGCCAGCTTCTCGATCGGGACCTTCACCCGGTAGTGCCAGGTACCGTTCTCGTCCTGGTAGACCTCCTTGGCGCCGGTCTTGATCGCCTTGGAGCCGGCGGGGTAGACGGCCGGGTCGGCGTGGCAGGCGAGGCAGTCGAGGTTCTTGACCTGGGCCTCGGTCATCTCCTCCTGGGGGATCAGGCCCAGGCTCACCCCGTGGCACATCGAGCAGCCGGTGGCGATCAGGGTGCCCTTCTTATCCTCGTATTCCGGGGGCGGGGCCTTCAAAACCGCCTTCCCGATATAGTTCACGTTTTTCTCGCCCTGCCAGAGGATGGCGCCGCAGAAGTCGTTGTAGGCGTACTTGCCGCCCATCTTGACGGGACCCTTGCCGACCACGTCGTCCACCACGTTCGCCATCTGGTAGTGGTAGCTGTGGAAGGCGGCCTTGGTGGCCTCCTCGTGGCAGTCCACGCAGGACGCCGCCCCCTGGTACTCGGTGATGCCGGCCTTTTTAAAGGCCTCGGTGTGATCGGCGTAGGCGATCTTCGGCGGGGTCTTCAGGGATCGCTTGGCGGTGACCGGGGCGCGAGGGCTGAGGAAGACCAGGGCCACCGCCGCTAAGAGTGCTAGCAGAACCACCAGGGCAAAAAGCCTTGTACCGCGCATCGAATACCCCCTTTGGTTTCAGTATTAAGGGTATTCGGGGCCGACATATGTCCTACCCCGGTATAGAATCCCGGCGTGAGCCGGGAGCTTGCGCTCGCCAAGCGGGTGGTGGTCAAGGTCGGCTCCGCCGTGCTGGCGGACGAGGAGGGGCTCCGGCGGGAGCGCTTTGCCGCCGTGGCCGAGGGGGTCTTGACCCTGGAGCGAGCGGGTAAGGAGGTGGTGCTGGTCTCCTCGGGGGCGATCGCCGCCGGCCGGGCGCTTTTGAAAAGGCCCCGGCCCAAGAGCCTCCCCGAGCTCCAGGCCCTGGCCGCCCTGGGCCAGCCCGAGCTGATGCGGGCCTGGAAGGAGGCGTTTTTCCCCAAGCCGGTGGCCCAGGTGCTGCTGGACGC
>Ga0256835_1001546_pt1 | contig 13708 bp, 10 predicted proteins | sample PIR30metaG_FD_185972 | JGI IMG/M metagenome (GOLD analysis project Ga0256835, IMG submission 185972) | Hydrothermal vent microbial communities from East Pacific Rise, Pacific Ocean - PIR-30 | ecosystem: Environmental > Aquatic > Marine > Hydrothermal vents | place: Pacific Ocean: East Pacific...
CAAACCCGATTGTGAAAGAAAATCCGTGCTATTGTAGGGGCGAAAAATTTTTCGCCCCTACGGCCACCCGCTACGTCCCCACGGCCTCCCGCCACGTCCCCACGGCCTCCCGCCACGGAGGAATCTGGCCGTGATCCCGGCCCGGCAAACCTTCCAAACGAGTTGACAGGATACCGATCCAACTGTTACTCAATCTGGTCAAGACAGCCCGGCCCTGTTCCTGCAAAGGGTCATCAGACTTTTCCCACATCCAGCAGGGAGGTTTGCCATGCAACGCTTGTCTGTTTGTCTCTTCCTGGCCCTGTCACTCCTGATCGTTCCCTTTACCACCGCGCCGGCTGCGGCCAAGACCATCACCGTCGGTATCGTCGACTGTTACAGCGGTCCGCCCAGCACTTACACAAACGACGTGCGCGACGCTTTCAAGATGGAAATCGACCGCATCAATGCCGCCGGCGGCGTGCTGGGACGCAAGATCGAGTTTGTCACCCGCGACAGCAAGTTCAAGGTCGACATCGGTCTTGCCGCCGCCAAGGAGCTGATCTACCGCAAGAACGTCGATATCATGATGGGCACCATCAACAGCGCCCTGGCCCTTGCCATATCCGACATGTGCCGCAAGGAAAAGGTCCCCTTCCTGGTCACCTTTGCCAAGAGCGCCAAGATCACCGGGGCCAAGGGGCACGACTACGTCTTTTCGATTACCGAAAACACCGCCCTGGCCGGCAAGGCTGGCGCCGTTGGCCTGGCTAAAAAACCTTATCTCAAGTACTGGATCGCCGGCGACGATTACGAGTACGGGCATGCCATCGCCGATGCGGTCTGGAACAATCTCAAGAAGCTCAAACCGGGCGTGACCCTGCTGGGGCAATCCTGGTGGAAAGTGGGCGAGCCGGACTTCACCCCCTATATCACCGCCATCCTGTCGGCCAGGCCGGACGCGGTCATCGTGGCTACCGGCGGAAGGGATTGCGTACCCTTCCTCAAGGCCGCCAAGGCAACCGGTTTCACCAAGCGCGTCCCTTTCTACATGCACACGGCAACCGAGCTTTCCACCCTCAAACCGCTCGGGCTCAATGCTCCCGAAGGGGTAATCGGAACTTCCAACTACTTCTTCTACTATCCCCGCACGCCGGAGAACGAAGCCTTCGTCAAGCGCTTCGAAGCCGCCTACAAGCGTAAACCGGCCGTGGGCGCCATTTACGGCCTGCTGGCGGCCCGGTTCATATCCCGGGCTTACCAGAAGGCCGGCAAGGTCAAGCCCAAGGCCTTCATCAAGGCCATGGAGGGGATGACCGTTGACAGCCCGGTGGGCAAGGTCACCATGCGGGCCTGCGACCACCAGGCCATGCTGCCCATGTTCATGGGCACCACCAAGAAGGCGCCCGGCTACGACTTCCTGATCGCCGACGACATCGTCACCATCGCCGGCAAGGACGTGATGCCGGACTGCGCTGAAATCGCCCGGCAACGCAAGAAGTAATCCCGCGGCAGGAAACGAAAAGCGGCAATGGATTCCGGCGGTATAACTGTCGCGGCCCTGATGCAGCAGGTCCTGGTGGGACTTAGCCGCACCACCATCCTGTTCATCGTCTCCTCCGGCCTCAGCCTGGTGCTGGGTGTGCTGCGCATTCCCAACGTGGCCCACGGCTCTTTGTACATGATCGGGGCCTTTGTGACCTACTCGGTGGCCAGCTTCTTCGGCCAGACCACCGCCGGTTTCATCATCGCCCTGGCGGTGGCCCCCCTGGTGGTGGCCGCCGTCAGCCTCGTGCTGGAACGGGGCCTGCTCTGCCACCTTTATGACAGGGAGCACCTGATGCTGCTCCTTTTCACCTTTGCCTTCACCCTGGTCTTCGGCGACCTGGTCAAGATGATCTGGGGTTCGGATTACCGCAGCCTCAGCGCACCGGCCATTGTCCAGGGCTCCTTCGACCTGGGAGGTTTTCCCTTCCCCAGGTACAGCCTTTTCCTGCTGGTCATGGGCCCCCTGGTGGCCCTGGGACTGTGGCTGCTGACCAACAAGACCAAGATTGGCAAGATAGCCCGGGCCGCCGCGGTGGACCGGGAGATGGTGGACGCCATCGGCATCGACGTCAGCAAGGTCTTTGCCGCCGTCTTCGTCATCGGCTGCTACCTGGCCGGGCTGGGAGGCGCCCTGGTGGCCCCCACCCAGAACATCACCCAGGGCATGGACCACACAATCATCATCGAGGCCTTTTTGATCGTGATCATCGGAGGGCTGGGAAACATCTGGGGAGCCTTGCTGGGAGCGGCCATCTTCGGCCTGACCGATGCCATCGGAATCCTGATCTGGCCCCAGTTCGCCATCGTCTTTCCCTACACGGCGGTGGTGATAGTGCTGCTGATAAGGCCCCGGGGCCTGCTCAAGGCCATCTGGTAGGAAAGCGACGACGTGAAAGCACAAAGTGCGGGCATAAGGAAAACAGGCGCGGCGGCAGGAGCCCTGACGGGGTTTCTGCTTCTGGCCCTGGTCCTGCCGCGTTTTTACCTCTACCTGCTGTCGCTCATCCTGGCAACCGGCCTGCTGGCAACCAGCCTCAACCTGGTGCTGGGTTTCGGAGGCATGTACCAGTTCCACCACTCGGTTTTCTACGGAGTGGGGGCCTACTGCCTGGCCCTGATCCTGACCAGGTCCGGCCTGCCGGCCTGGATCGGCTACCTGGCAGCCCCCCTGGCAGCCTCTGTCCTGGGCCTGGTCATGGGCCTGCTGACCGTCCGGCTGTCCAAGCTATACTTCGGCATGCTCCAGATTTCCTTAGGCTCCCTGGTGTGGGCCATCGTCTACCGCTGGTACTCGTTTACCGGCGGCGACGACGGAATCCACGGCATACCGGTGCCGGAGCTGATCGGGACCTCCACCGGGGCCTACGTCTTCGCCGTCCTGGTCACCGCCGCCAGCCTGGCGGTGATGTACTGCATCGTATCTTCTCCTTTCGGGATGACTTTTGCCGGCATCCGCGACAATCCAGAACGCTGCCGGGCAGTGGGCATCGACGTCACCGCCCACCAGCTGGCCGGCCAGGTGCTGGCCGCTTTCTTTGCCGGGGTTGCCGGCACGCTCTTTGTCACCGTCGAAGGCTCGGTCTTTCCGGACATGATGTTCTGGACCCTTTCCCTGGAGATCCTGATCATGTGCCTGCTGGGCGGCTGGTTCACCTTTTTCGGCCCCATGCTGGGAGCGGCCATAATCGTGATGCTGCGGACCGTGGTGGGCATCTACACCGAGTACTGGACCCTGGTGCTGGGGCTGGTGCTGATCCTGCTGATCTTCTTCCTGCCCGAAGGCGTGCTGGGCATTCTCCAGAAGGGCCGGCAGGCAGGAGGCAAAGATGCTGCGGGTAACTGACCTGGAAAAATCCTTCGACGGGTTCAAGGCGGTGGCCGGTGCCAACCTGCACGTGGCCCCGTCCGAAGTGGTGGCGGTCATCGGTCCCAACGGGGCCGGCAAAACCACCTTATTTCACCTGATAACCGGTCAGCTGGCGCCCGACAGGGGGCAGATCCTTTTCAAGGGCGAACCGATAGCCGGCCTTGCCCCCCACAAGGTCTGCCGCCGGGGAATCGGCCGCTCCTACCAGGTGGTCAACGTCTTCGACCGGCTCACCGTCTTGGACAACGTCCGGATCGCCGTCCTGGCCCGGGAAGGCAGGACCTGGAACCTGCTCAGGCCCGCATCCGGGATGTGCCGGGATGAAACTGTAAATATTCTGGAAAGCGCGGGACTGGCAGGCAAGGCCGGCAGGATATGCGCGACCCTTTCGCACGGTGACCGCAAGGTCCTGGAGATCGCCATCGCCCTGGGCAGCCGGCCCGAGCTGCTGATCCTGGACGAGCCCACCGCCGGCATGTCGCCCGAAGAGACCGCCGCCACCCTGAAGCTGATGCAGCGCCTTTCACAGGAAATGGGCCTGACCCTGCTGTTTTGCGAACACGACATGGAGATGGTCTTTTCAATCGCCGACCGGATCATGGTCATGCAGCAGGGCCGCACCATCATCCAGGACACCCCTGAAAAGGTAAGGGCCGACAAGCGGGTGCGGGAGGCTTACCTGGGAGGAGGCGACACATGCTCCGCCTGAGGCAGATCCATACCTATTACGGCCTGAGCCACGTGCTGTTCGGCGTATCCCTGGAAGTACGGGCCGGCGAAATCGTCTGCCTGCTGGGCCGTAACGGGGCCGGCAAGAGCACCACCATGCGCAGCATAATCGGGCTCACCCCGCCGGCCAGGGGAGAAGTCGTGTTCAAGGGCATAACCTGCACCGGGGTCAAGCCGTTCCGCATGGTCAGGATGGGCATGGGCTACGTGCCCGACGACCGCCGGGTCTTTGCCGACCTGACCGTGGCCGAAAACCTGGAGATAGCCTTTCGCAAGACCGGTAACACCCGCTGGACCATGGAGCGGGTCTACGAGGTCTTTCCGGCCCTGGCCTCCATCTCCGGCCGGCGGGCCGGTTTCCTCAGCGGAGGCGAGCAGCAGATGCTCACCATCGCCCGGGCCCTGATGACCAATCCCGATTTTCTCCTGCTGGACGAGCCCACCGAGGGTCTGGCTCCCCTGATCGTGGCCGAGCTGGAAAAACAGATCGCCGGGCTGCGGGACGCAGGCCTTACCGTGCTGCTGGCCGAGCAGAACCTGGAAGTCGCCCTGCGGCTGTCGGACCGCTGCTACATCATCGACAACGGCAGCATCCGCTTTCACGGAACATCCGCTGAAATCCGCTCCAACCCGGACATCCTCGACAAATATCTCTGCCTGTAACGGTTTAGAAACCGCGGCCGGCCGGATGTCACAACTCCATACCGCCTGATACGGCAACCGGGTGCAGGACGCATCTGCCGGGCAAACACCCCATCTCAATTCAGGGCATGTTCGATGCCCTACGGCAGGGCGGCTGCCAGCAGATCGATGACGTGTTTGACCTGGATATCATCGCCGGCCCTGGAATGCAGATCGCAAAGCTGGGTCATGCAGGCCGGACAGGAAGTGGCGACTATCTCCGCACCGGTCGAAACGATGCGGTCCCGCTTGAGGTCCCCGATCTGCCGCGAAAGCCGGTAGTACTTCACGTTGAAACTGCCCCCCATGCCGCAACACGCATCGGCCTTTTCCATTTCCACCAGCCGGCGGCCGGCAGCATTTATCAGGGTGCGCGGCTGGGTCCACACCCCCAGGGATTTTTTAAGGTGGCAGGGATCATGGTAGGTTACAAGCGGCGCGGTCAAAGAAGCAGCATCTGCCCCGACACCTATCTCGTCCACCAGGAACTGGCTGATGTCCAGGGTTTTGCGGCCCAGGTTTTCATATGCCCGCACGAGTTCCTCCCGGCCCGTGCCGGCCAGCATGGGCCACAGCCTGGAGATGGTCCAGGTGCAGGTGGCACAGGCGGTAACCAGAAAGTCCCAATCCCCTTCTTCGAACAGCCGGAGATTGTGGCGGGCAAGACGCCTGAAGGTGTCCGTGTCGCCGGCCGCAAGGGCCGGAATTCCGCAGCAGCCCTGGCCGGCGGGCACCAAAACCCCGACCCCCAGCTTTTCAAGGACCCGCACCACGGCCATGGCCGTATCGGGGTACAACTTGTCCAGGAGGCACCCGACGAAGAAGGCCGCCTTGTAGCCGGATTGCCCTCGGGGCAGATCGAGCCGGGCCAGCCGGCGGTGAAAGGGCCGGCCGGCAATGTTCTTTACATGCCGCCCCCCCAGCAGGGGCGAGACAAGACGCGGACAGGAGGTATCCAGGATGTCGCTTGCGGGACGGGTCAAAATTTTCTGCAGCCTGCCGGCCCACCGGGCGAGCCTGTCGGTCAGTTCCGGCCTGGCCAGCATGCCGCGTAAAATCAGCCGCCGGGCCGGGTCGAGGCCGGCAAAAGCGGCCAGAATGGCCCGCGCCTTGATGAAAATCTCCAGCACCGGGACTCCGCTGGGACAACCGGCCTGACAGCTGCCGCAAAGCAGGCAGCGGTCCAGGCGCCGCCGGACCCCGCCGGGATTGTCGAAAAGCTGTTTGAACAAGCCCTCCAGCAGGGCCAGTTTGCCGCGGGCCACGTCGGCCTCGAGCCCGGTGCGGGAATAGACGGGACAAACGGCCTGGCACATGCCGCAGCGCATGCAGACCACCAGCTGGTCTTCAAGTTCGCCTATCATCTTTGCCAGGGCCCGCATGTCATACATCTTCAGGTCTCCACAGTCTCTTGGATGAAAATCTTGACCATACCCTATATGACAGACGGGCGCCAAGTCCGCAACACTGACGGTCGACCAACCGCCATCGATCGGCGATACCAGGGAAAAAACGGTTGTAATCGGGAGGCAATGGTGTCATCTAACAGCCCCTGGACGACCGTATCGCCTGCCGGAAACAGGAAGCCGGCGCGAAAACAATACATTTTATCGACAAAAACAATCTGTAAACATCTGACCGAAATTTCAAGCGCTCAACCCGGGCCGGACTTTCCGGCGAAAAGGAGAAGGCAGGTGACAACCAATCTATACTGGGCTGACCTCTATGTAGAAAAAAAACGAAGCCCGTCGGCGGCCATCCGTTACATCAGGCCCGGCCAGCGTGTATTCATCGGTTCGGCCTGCGGCGAGCCCCAGGCCCTGGTAAAGGCCCTGGCCGACTCGGCCTCGAAGTTTACCGGCCTGGAAATAGTGCGCATGATGAGTGCCGAGACAGCTCCCCTGGCCGCCATCGCCGACCGCAGCCAGGACCTGCACCTGAACATTCGCAACATCTACCTGGGATCGGCCAAATCGGCCTTCGTTACCAACATCCGGCGCTTTGTAACTCCCCTTAACATGTCCGAGGTCCCCGAACTGTTCAAGAGCCGCAAGTTTCCCATCAACGTGGCCCTGATCCAGGTAAGTCCTCCCGACGATTTCGGCTGGATGAGCCTGGGGATCTCGGTCGATGTAACCCTGGCCGCAGCCCGCTCGGCCGATCTTGTCATCGCCCAGGTAAACTCCGACATGCCGCGGGTCCTGGGCCAGAGCTTCCTGCATGTCAACGAAGTCGATGTCATCGTCGAATACGACCAGCCCCTGCTTACAGTATCGCCGGGACAGGGCTCTGCGGCCGCCGACCGTATCGGCCGCCAGATCGCCCGCCTGGTGGAAGACGGGGCCACCATCCAGGTGGGCCTGGACGCCGCCAGCCAGGCCACCGTCCTGGCCCTGGGCGACAAGAACGACCTGGGCTTTCATTCCCAGTACATGACCGATGACATCATGCACCTTTACTCCAAGGGAATAATCAACAACCGCAAAAAAGGATTCAACGACGGCAAGCTGGTGGCCTCGGCGGCCCTCGGGTCGCGGGAACTGTACGAGTTTTTGCACAACAACCCGGCCATCGACTTTCATACCTCGGACTACGTGAATGACCCGTTTATCATCGCCCGCCACAACCGGATGGTTACCATGAACGTTGCCAACGTCATGGACCTGACCGGCCAGGTGGCGGCCGAGGCTTCCCCCCATACCAGGATGGCCGGAGTATCCGGCATTCCGGATTTCGTCCGGGGCGCCAAGCGCTCTCCGGGCGGCAAGGCCATCCTGATGCTGTTTTCCACCACCGCCGACGGCACCCGGAGCAACATCGTGCCCATGCTGGAGGACACGGCCGTGGTGGTGCCCAGGGGAGATGTCCAGTACGTGGTGACCGAGTACGGGGCCGTCAATCTTTTCGGCAAGAGCCTCCAGGAAAGGGTGATGGCCATGATCAGCATCGCCCATCCGGATTTCAGGGAAGAGCTCATCGAAGAGGCCAAGAAGGCCGGCCTGATCGGCCGCCAGAGAAAGCTCGGGGCCGCCTCCAGGGCCGTCTACCCGGTTCAGCTGGAAGAGACAATCGTGCTCGACGGCGAGCAGATAACCATCCGGCCGGCCAAGCCGGTCGACGAACGGCGAATCCAGGAACATTACTACAATCTGGACAAGAACGACATCTTCCTGCGCTTTTTCCACGAGAAGAACAGCTTCGGCCGGGACGACGTGGAGCCCATGGCCAACATCGACTACATCAAGGATCTCACCCTGGTGGCGGTGATCGGCGAATTCGGCTTCGGCCGGGTAATCGGCGTGGGGGAATACCTGCTGGTGGACAACGACATGGCCGAAGTGGCCTTTTCAGTCAGCAAGCCATACCAGGGCAAGGGACTGGGCAAGCTTTTTCTTGCCAAGCTGGCCCAGGCGGCCCGCCAGAACGGAATCAAGGGTCTGGTGGCCTATACCGCGCCGGAAAACCAGGCCATGATAAGACTCTTCAAGAGCCTGCCTTACAAGGTCACCACCCGTTACGACGCCGACGCCCTTTGCCTGAAGTGCCGTTTCGATCAGCCCCGGGAAGGCGAGCGGTGACCTGGCAAAAAGCGCGCTGCCTGCGTTGCGTTCCCATGGGGCCGGCGACAGATCTTCGGCCGCGAAACAGGCCCCGGCCGGCCTGATTGTTTTTGGGAAAACCGCGTACCATGGATACGATACGACTTAATCGTAAATATATCCAATTATCTTTTTTGCTTGCCAAGTAACAAGGCCTGTGATCTATAAATTAGTCTGGTGCAGACGAAAAGGCGGTTTGCGGTCACGGCCGCCTGACACCTTGGACGGAGGTTATTGCAACGACTTTCCTGGCAGATTGTTCACATTTTGCGCGCCCGTTTTAAGTCTCTTTATCCATATCCATTCCGCCGGGGCTGCTGCAGCCTACCCGGACGAACAATTTTCAACAAAGGAGTAGCAGTATGGCAAAAAAAATGAAAACCATTGATGGAAACACTGCTGCGGCCCACGTGGCCTACGCCATGAGTGACGCGGCCGCCATCTATCCCATCACGCCTTCTTCACCCATCGGCGAAATCTGCGACGAATGGGCCGCCAATGGGCGTAAAAATATCTTCGGCCAGACGATGCTGGTACGCCAGCTTCAAAGCGAGGCCGGAGCCGCGGCGGCAGTGCACGGAAGCCTTGCGGCCGGCGCCCTGACATCGACCTTCACCGCCTCCCAGGGCCTGCTGTTGATGATCCCCAACATGTACAAGATGTCCGGCGAGCTTTTGCCGGCGGTGATGCATGTCACCGCCCGGGCCGTGGCCGCCCATGCCCTGTCGATTTTCGGCGATCACCAGGACGTGATGGCCGTGCGCCAGACAGGCTTTGCCATGCTGGCCTCGGCTTCTGTCCAGGAAGTAATGGACCTGGGCCTGGTGGCCCACCTGGCGGCCATCGAGTCGAGTGTGCCTTTCGTCCATTTCTTCGACGGATTCCGCACCAGTCACGAGATCCAGAAAATAGAACTGATCGACTACGAAGACATGGCGGCACTGGTCAACCCGAAGGCGGTCCGGGACTTCCGCGACCGGGCAGTAAATCCTGAAAAACCGGAATTGAGGGGCACGGCCCAGAACCCCGACATCTACTTCCAGGGCCGCGAAGCTGCCAACAAGTATTACCTCCGGGTTCCGGCCATCGTGGAAGACTACATGCGCAAGGTAAGCGCCCTTACCGGCCGGCGCTACCGGTTGTTCGACTACGTGGGCGACCCCAATGCCGAGCGGATGATAATCGCCATGGGATCTTCCTGTGAGACCATCGAAGAAGTAGTCAATCACCTCAACGCCCGGGGCGAGGCAGTGGGCCTGCTCAAGGTGCGCCTGTTCCGGCCGTTTTCATCCGCCCACCTGCTGGCTGCCGTTCCGGCCACAGCCTCCAGGATCGCCGTTCTTGACAGGACCAAGGAGCCCGGCGCCCTGGGAGACCCCCTTTACCAGGACGTGTGCACCGCCTTCATGGAACGCGGCGACATGCCCGCTATCGTCGGCGGCCGTTACGGCCTGGGGTCCAAGGAGTTCACTCCCTCCATGGTAAAAGCTGTCTTCGACAACCTCAATGCCGTGGCTCCCAGGAACCATTTCACCGTGGGCATCACCGACGACCTGACCCATACCAGTCTGGATGTGGAGGAAAAGCTCGACGTGGCCCCGGAGGGCACGGTCCAGTGCAAGTTCTGGGGCCTTGGCGCCGACGGAACGGTGGGAGCCAACAAGAGCGCCATCAAGATCATCGGCGACAATACCGATATGTACGCCCAGGCCTACTTCGCCTACGACTCCAAGAAATCGGGCGGGGTCACCATCAGCCACCTGCGTTTCGGCAAGCAGCCCATCCAGGCCACCTACTGCATCGACACGGCCGATTACATCGCCTGTCACAACCCCAGCTACGTCCACACCTACGACGTGCTTGAGGGAATCAAGGAGGGCGGCACCTTCATGCTCAACTCTCCCTGGACGGTTAAAGAGATGGAAACCCGGCTGCCGGCCCACATGCGGCGCACCATCGCCCGCAAGAAGCTGAAGTTCTACAACATCGACGCGGTGAAAATAGCCTCCGAGGTGGGGCTGGGCGGCCGGATCAACATGATCATGCAGACAGCTTTTTTCAAGGCTTCGGGAGTATTGCCGGTTGACCAGGCCATCGGCTACCTGAAAGACGCCATCGCCAAGATGTTCGCCAAAAAGGGTGACAAGATCATCCAGATGAACATAGCGGCCGTGGACAAGAGCCTGGACAAGATCGAAAAGATCGACTACCCCGCCTCCTGGGCCGAGGCCACCGACCGGCAGGTTCCCAAAACCGAAAAACCGGAATGGGTGACTCAGGTCATGGAACCGATCCTGGCCCAGCAGGGAGACAAGCTTCCGGTTTCGGCCTTCAGGCCCGACGGAATCTTTCCGGTGGGAACGACCAAGTACGAAAAGCGGGGCGTGGCCATCAACGTTCCCGAATGGATCATGGACAACTGTATCCAGTGCAACCAGTGCGCCATGGTCTGCCCCCATGCCGCCATCAGGCCGGTGCTGGTAACCGACGACGAACTGGCAAAGGCCCCGGAGACCTTCGAGGCCAAAAAGGCTCTCGGCAAGGAACTCAAAGGGTACAAGTTCCGGATCCAGGTCTATGCCGAGGATTGTCTGGGCTGCGGCAACTGTGCCGACATCTGCCCGGCCAAGAAAAAAGCCCTGGTGATGAAGCCCATCGCCACCCAGCTGGACGCCCAGATCCCCAACCAGCAGTTTGCCGAAAGCCTGCCGCCGCGCCAGGGACTGGTAAAGCGCACCTCGGTCAAGGGCAGCCAGTTCTACCAGCCCCTGCTGGAGTTCTCCGGCGCCTGCGCCGGCTGCGGAGAAACGCCGTATGCCAAGCTGCTGACCCAGCTTTTCGGCGAAAGGATGGTCATCGGCAACGCCACCGGATGCAGCTCCATCTGGGGCGGTTCGGCACCCAGCATCCCTTACTGCACCAATGCCGACGGCCACGGTCCCGCCTGGGGAAACTCCCTGTTCGAAGATCCGGCCGAGTTCACCTACGGCATGTTCCTGGGAGCATTGCAGCAACGCCAGAAGCTGGCAGAGCTTGCCACCCAGGCCATTGAAAGCGACATCGGGGCCGAACTGAAAGAGGCCCTGAGCGGGTGGCTTGAAAACCGCCAGGACCCGCAGGCCAGCCGCAGTTACGGCGACAAGGTCAGGCAACTGCTGGCCGGTGAAACGGCCAACGAACTGCTGCTGCAGATCATGGAGCTGGCCGATTACTTCACCAAACGTTCCTACTGGGTCTTTGCCGGCGACGGCGCGGCCTACGACATCGCCTACGGCGGCATAGACCACATTATGGCCTCCGGCGAAGACATCAACATCCTGGTCTTCGACACCGAAGTCTATTCCAACACCGGCGGCCAGTCGTCCAAGGCCACACCCACCGGGTCTCTGGCCAAGTTTGCCGCTTCCGGCAAAAAGACCGCCAAGAAAGACCTGGGAGCCATGGCCATGACCTACGGTTACGTCTACGTGGCCAGCGTGGGAATGGGCGCCAACAAACAGCAGCTGCTGAAAGCCATGGTGGAAGCCGAATCTTATCCCGGCCCTTCCCTGATCCTGGCCTATTCTCCGTGTATCAACCACGGCATAAAGAAGGGAATGGGCCACAGTCAGCTGGAAACCAAGCTGGCCGTTGCCTGCGGATACTGGCCTCTGTACCGTTTCAATCCCATGCTGAAAGCCGAGGGGAAAAATCCATTCATCCTCGACTCCAAGGAACCTGACGGCAGCCTGCGGGAATTTTTGGCGGGCGAGGTGCGTTACGCCGCCCTGCAGCAGATGTTTCCCGAGGAAGCCCGCCGGCTCCACGACCGGCTGGAAGCAGAAATCAGGGAGCGTTATCTGAAGTTGAAACAGTTGTCCCAACAGGCCCCCATAACCATCGAAGCCCAAGGCGGACAGGCAGCCCAGGCCGAACCGGCCGGCGACCAGGACCAGACCTGCACCCAGTCGGGAACGGCCGAACATTCCCGCGCCGGGGCCGACGACCAGCCGTGTGACGACGGCCGGGCGGGCAAATAAATCCGCGGGCAGTATTCAGGGTCCGAACGGGCTCCTTGCCGAAGACGACAGTCATCGACCGGGCCGTTCAGGTCGCATGCCTGAACGGCCCGCTTTTTCAATTTATGGAGAATTTTGCACTTTTGCTTGTCCTGGTCTCCAGGCGGCCTAAAATGCGAATATGAAGGACACTGCCAAAACGGCCTGCAAACGCTGCGGCACATGCTGCCGCAAGGGCGGACCGGCCCTGCACCTGGAAGACAGGCAGCTTGTTGCCAAAAACCTGCTGCCGGTTGCAAGCCTGTTTACCATCCGTCCGGCAGAGCCTGTCATAGACAACGTGGCGGGCCGGATAACTCTTGCGGAATCGGATATAATCAAAATAAAGAGCGCGGCCGATTGCCCGGCCTGCATGTTCCTGGAAACGGAAAGCAACACCTGCTCCATATACGGGCACCGGCCCCTGGAATGCCGGGTCCTGGAATGCCGGCAGCCGGAAAGGCTGCAAAGTATCTACCGCCGGGAGCGCCTTAGCCGGCGGGACATCCTGCTGCCGCAAAAGGCCTGGCTCTGGGACCTGGTATGTGAGCACCAGCGCCGCTGCGACTATCTGGAAGTGGCAAGGCTGGCCCGACGCTGGCTTGCATCTGCCGATGAAGAGGTTTCAACGGCCTTGATGGATATCATGCGCTATGACGCCGGCCTGAGAGAAGTCTGCCGCCGCGAAGGCGGAATTGCTCCCGAACTGCTCGATTTTCTGTTCGGGGTCTCCCTTTCTGTCACCATCGCCCGCTTCGGGCTCAACCTGGTGCGCAGCCGGGAGGGCAAATATCGTTTCACGGCCCGCAAACAATGAAAGTAGTAAAACAAAAGGAGGGTACAATGGTCAGAAGGAACCTGCATGTAGTCTTGTTGGCCTGTCTGGCGACCGCCGTCTTTTCCATCGGTCTTGCCGGTGCCCAGGACCGGACCGGCCTGACAATCGAGAAATCGGCCATCTGTCAGGACGTGGTCGATCGCCAGCCGGTTGGAGTCGGGGACGTCTTCCCCAAGGAGATAAGCAAGCTGTACTGCTTCACCAAGGTTGTCGGCGCCCGGTCCGAGACCACCATCACCCACAACTGGTACTACAACGGCGACCTGAAAGCCTCGGTGGTCCTGCCGGTCCGCTCGCCGAACTGGCGCACCTGGAGTTCGAAAACCATGGATCCGTCCATGACCGGGGAATGGATGGTGGAAATCCTGGCTGCCGACGGAACCGCCCTGGACAGCCTCATTTTCTATCTGCGGTGACGACAGAGCCCGGA
>Ga0256835_1001547_pt1 | contig 13706 bp, 6 predicted proteins | sample PIR30metaG_FD_185972 | JGI IMG/M metagenome (GOLD analysis project Ga0256835, IMG submission 185972) | Hydrothermal vent microbial communities from East Pacific Rise, Pacific Ocean - PIR-30 | ecosystem: Environmental > Aquatic > Marine > Hydrothermal vents | place: Pacific Ocean: East Pacific...
GTGTAGGAACGGACATTGAAGCTACGGTAGAACACGCAGATCTATCTCTCGAACACTTTCCTACGAAGTCGCGCGCTGGCGTACCGTTGCCGGCCGATAGGAAGATCGCCGCGCTGGGCAATATTAGGGTCTTCGTTCCCCTTTCCGACGCCAATAATGATGGCAAATTAGTAACTCGAAATTGCATAACCGACTTCGACCCCGTTAGCATTTCCGGACTCTCGAATTTCGGTAGAGAGAACGAAAGTGAGTCGGACAATTGCTATAAGCGCGAACTAAATGTCAAAGATGGGGATTTTGGTAAACAGTACCGGCGCTGTGCCGATTGCAATAATAATGGTGGTCCCAGTTTCTATCTGCCCGGTAGGGGTGAGGGGCAGGCTACGTATTACCGTACTGGTGACGGTTGGGTGGCGCCTGGAGAAGACTTTGCTTCCTTCATTTATTATTCGAATGTTGGCGGTGAAGATGCTACCGACGTGGTGATGTGCGACGTAATGGATGCCGCTAAATACGATGTGACAGACATTAGTACAAGCCCCGGCAGCGCCGCTTATCTACAAATAATAAATGATGATGCAAACAATACGCTAAAAAGTAACATCAATATCCAGTATGCAACCGGATATGTAAGTAACGTCTGGCCGCCAAGCCCGCCTACCGGGCAGGCGGTGGTGAATGAGTGTACCGACCCTGGCGTTGTATGGTACAACACCACCACGGACGCACGCGCGAGTGGCAAACCTATAACAAAGGTGCGGGTAACCGCACAAGTCCCGGTACAGCCAGGGCAAAAAATCTACGTTCTCATCAAGAATGTCGCCCGCGACACCTACGCCGACACCGGGGCCCTCCCTTCGGGCGTCAACCCTGATGACCCGATACCGAACGGCGCCATCCTTACAAACTTTGCCACCTACAAGGATGGCGGAGAGCAGGTTGACTGGAAAGTAGGAAATTACGACCCCAAGACCACCATGGAGGAGAAACACGGCGGCAGTTATGGCGACCGGCTGGGGCTGACGCGCGCCTTCGCCCGCATTACTAAAGAAACCGAATCCAATGATGGTATCAACTCCGTGGGGTTAGGACAGCAGTTCGAGTACGTTCTAAAACCAACTTTTACCAGTCACGGAAGCGCGGTTGCCGCCGCCAACGTTACCATCGTTGACGTTTTACCTCCCGGTATGTCTTACGTGGCGGATTCCGCAACGCAGAACGGCAACCCGCTGGAGCCCCAGTCATACGACTGTACCGCGGCCGGCAGTCCGCACGCAGCCTGTACGCAGGCTGGAGAAACCGTGCTCGTTTGGGATCTAGGCGACCGGGTGCCCAACGAAGTAATCGAGCCGATCGTTTTCACGGCAAAGGTGGACTTCGACAACGCCGATGGCGACATCCTCACGAACAGGGTCGTTATCGAATCCCCCGCCGACGGTACGCCGGAAGAAAAACGCACCGCAACCCGCAGCGTCGTGGTATCGGTTCCCCGCGAGTTGATCGTTTCCAAGGGGGTGGACCGTATCCGCCGTGAGATCAAGGATACCGACCCTTATGTCTGGCAGGTTGATCTCAAGAACGCCACCTCGGGCCCCCTGCGCCACTTAGACATCATCGACGTACTGCCTTACAACGGAGATCGCGAGAATCCCTTTGGCGATGGCGGTGCCCTCAGCAGATCGCCGTTCTCGAAGTTCAAGGGTGAACTACACCTGGTCTCTGCCAAACTGGGGGCCCTTCCTGATCCTGCAAGCGGCGAGTGCGGAGACGGCTCTAATCCAGCGACGTATTACTACACGAACGCAGGTCCCAGTAACATTAACCTCGACCCGCACCACTCGGATAACAGTCTTACTTCGCCCAACACCATCTGGTGCGAAGGAACCTCGTCCGGCCCGAACGCCGGCTGCGGTTTCGGTGCGGACGAGGTGACCGCCGTGCGCGTACGTAGCAACAACGATGTAATAGAAGGTGGCACCTGCCGGTTGGAGATTAAAACCGCACCGGCGCCGGACGCCAACGGACAGTGGCACCTGAAGCGTGATCGTTACACCAACAACGCGGTCGCCACGGCGGACGGCCTGGCGCTCCCCGCAGCCACCAATAGCGTTACCGTACGCATCTACGCCAGTTCACTGGGCGACTTCGTTTGGGAAGACAGCAACGGTAACGGGATTCAAGACGCGGGAGAGCCGGGGATCGAAGGGGTCAAGGTACAGCTACTGGACGATCGCGGTAACCCGGTTGACGACCCAACCAATCCGGGAACTCCTTACGAAAAGACGACGGATAGTTCAGGAAAATATTTATTCGATAATTTACCTAGCGGAAACTATCAGTTGCGCTTCGAGACGCCTAGCGGCTATGGCATTACTGCGATGGATGAAGGTACGGATGACGAGCGCGACAGCGACGTTGACCCCTCGAGTGGCATTGCTCGGGTCAACCTGGCCGCCCGCACCGACGATACCTCCTATGACGCTGGCTATTACCCGTTACGGGCGATTGGCGATACCGTCTTCCATGACGAGGACAACGACGGCCGGTTCGACAGCGGCGAGGGCATGGGGAACGTAAAAGTAACGCTCACGCCGCCCAGGGGCGTGGATTTGGGCAATGGGCCGGGCCAGCCGGTTTCGACAACGACCAATAGTCAGGGACATTACCTATTTGAAAACCTCCCGGCCGGGCAGTACACGGTGGAAGTCGACGAATCCACCCTACCGCTGTCGGCTTTGCGGGGTCACAATACCGTAGATCCCGATGGCGGTAACGATTCGAAAGCACAGGTAACCCTGACCCGCAGTTCCGACAACCTCGATCAGGATTTCGGCTACTTCTTGAATGCGGCCGACCTCTCTCTGACAAAAACAGTAGACAACCGCCAGCCGGCGGTGGGCAGTCAAGTAACTTTCACCGTTACCTTGCACAACGACGGACCGCTAACAGCGACCGGGGTAGAGGTAACCGACAAACTCCCCAGCGGCTACGCCTTCGAGAGAGCCACCGCCAGCCAGGGCAGCTACGATTCGAACACCGGCGTTTGGAGCGTGGGCACCCTTGCCCGGGGCGCTAATGCCACGCTACAGTTGAAAGCTCGGGTCGTGTACAGTGCCGACGCGGGCGCATACGAAAACTGGGCCGAAGTATCCGCCTCCGACCTGCCCGACATCGACAGTGTACCGGGCGTGGGCGACGACCACGGCCACGGTCAGGACGATGGCAAGGACGGTGACCCGGGCGCCGTGGACGACGACGAGGCCAGCGCCACCCTGGGACGCAAACTGCACGTGCGCGGCACGGTCTACCACGACCTGGACGTCAACCAGGCCATGGATGGCAGCGACCCCGCCATTGACCCCGTGAGCGACCTGGGGCACCCGCTCTTTGTAAAAGTGTTCGTGGACGCCGACGGCGACTGCTCCACTACTGGAGATCGAACCTTCTCAGAGGCGGTAGAGGTGCAAGCGGACGGTAGTTACGATTTTGCCAACGCCGAACCCGACACCAATTACTGCTTCATTCTCGACGACAACGATGTCGGCGCCGACGCCACCCCGTGGGACGCGCCGGCCGAGGGCTGGCTCCACGTCAATCCAGCGACGGGGCTACTTCCGGTCAGCGTTCACGCCGACGACGTCTTCGACCAAGACTTCGGCCTCTTCCACGGCTCCAAAGTGAGCGGGACGGTATTCTACGACGATGGTATGGGCGCGGGCGCCAACGCCAATAACGCCGTGCAGGACGGTAATGAACCCGGTGTAGCGGGCGTGCCCGTGACGATCAGCGACGGCGCCCATACCCGAACCACGCTTACCGACGCCGACGGTAACTACACCCTGTACCTGCCCGCGGATTGGGGTCCGACAGAGCTTAGTCACGAAGGCGGACGGGGCACTGGCTACAACGAGGATGGGGTCAGCGCCGCTTATACGGCTACCGACGGTCACGACCCGCAAGCCGTTCGGAAACCGCTAGACCCAGAAGCCCTTGCGGGCGGCGGCACCGAAACCAACTTCGGTGTGGCGCGCGACGGCTCATTCGTTCCCGATCAGAACGGGCAGACGGTTCCCGGCGGAACCGTGGTCTACCCGCACGTCTACACCCCCGGTAGCGAGGGAGATCTGGCCTTCAGCCGACCCTCGGGTGACTGGGCATACCGCATCCGCGTGGACCTGAACGGAGACGGCGACTTCGACGATCCGGGCGAGGAGTTCAGACCCATCGGTGACGGACAAGAGCCCGCTTACACCGTTGGCGACGACTGGCCTCGTAACCCCGACGGCAGCCTGGCGGGGGTACCCGTCGAGGTGGAGGTGACGGCTCCTGCCGATGCCTACGATGGCCAGGTGGACATAGCGCCGATCGAGTCGCAGCTAGTGTGGGAGAACAATCCGGACGTGACCGATAGCTGGTCGGTAACAGACGTGACTACGGTTTCGGCCCAGGGTTTTGCAGAAATCACTAAGAGCGTCCGCAACGTTACGGCTACAGGAGAGGCAACCACCCGTAATGAGGCGGCGCCGGGCGATATTCTCGAATATTGCCTGGACTACCGCAACCCCTCGCAGCAGACGTTGACCGAAGTGGTGGTTCGTGATCCCATCCCGGCGCAAGTAGACTATGTTTCGGGAAGCCTGACCCTCAATGGAGCGTCGCTCTCCGACGCGGCCGACGCCGATGAGGGCGAGGTCGTGGACGGCCGGGTTGCGGTTCGCGTTGGCGAGCTCGCTCCGGGAGCTGCGGGAAGGGTTTGTTTCCGGGTGCGCGTCCCGTAACAAAATATGTTTTTCATAGCAGCGCCGCTCTCCGGGCGGCGCTGCTGCTTTCGAGCCCGATAATCGCTAAACTAAAGTTGTCATGGGCTTCTTCGACGCCATGGGCGCCCTTTTTACTCTTACTGCGATTTTTGCTTATATTAATTATCAATATGTAAAATTACCTACGCCAATTGGAGTAATGCTGGCAGGATTGCTGCTTTCGTTGGGGCTGCTCTTCGTTGGCGGGCCTGCGGAATCCTGGGCGCGGGGGCTGGTAGCTTCGGTACCCTTCGAAGAGGTGCTGATGCAAGGAATGCTGGCTTTCCTGCTCTTCGCCGGGGCGCTGCACGTCAATATGAAAGATTTGAGCAAACGCTGGGTTTCGATTCTCACGCTCGCTACGCTGGGGGTGCTGGTGAGCACCTTCGTGGTAGGCACGGGTGTCTACCACCTGGCCGGTTGGCTGGGGATCGAGCTACCATATATCTACGCTTTGCTCTTTGGGGCGCTGATCTCGCCCACCGACCCGATCGCAGTATTGGGCCTGCTCAAAAAGGCAGGGGTACCTAAGGATCTGGAAACCCTGATTTCGGGTGAGTCATTGTTCAATGATGGCGTTGGTGTCGTCGTATTCGCGGTCATTCTCAGCCTAGCCGCGGCCCACGGCCACGCAGATGCGAGCGTGGCCGGCGTCGCTACCTTTTTTGCGCAAGAGGCAGTGGGTGGATTGGTGCTCGGTTTACTTCTTGGATTGGTGGCTTTCTACATGCTGCGGCGTACCGACGATTATACGGTTGAAGTATTAATTACTTTAGCACTGGTAAGTGGAGGCTACGCATTGGCGGCGCACCTACATACATCGGGGCCGCTGGCCATGGTGGTGGCGGGCCTGTTAATAGGCAATCACGGCAGGGCGCTGGCCATGAGTGAACGCACCCGAGAGCACCTGGACACATTCTGGGAGATGACCGACGAGATTCTAAATGCTCTCCTTTTCGTTCTCATCGGCCTGGAAGTCCTGCTGATCCGCTATACGCCTGGGTATTTGGAGCTGGCGGCGCTGGCCGTGCCGCTGGTGCTGACCGCCCGCTTCGTGAGCGTAGGTTTGCCGATCGCCGCCCTGCGCTGGGTGCGCCGCTTCACCGAGTACACCGTGCGACTAATGACCTGGGGAGGGCTGCGCGGCGGTATCTCGGTGGCGCTGGCGCTTGGTCTGCCGCCCGGGCCCGAACGAGAGGTGATTCTGGCCATGACCTACGGTGTGGTCGTGTTCAGCGTTTTGGTTCAGGGCTTGACGATTGGCCACTTGGCTCGATACGCGGCAAGACGTTAATAAATGAAGTAACCGCGAGCGAGGGTGGCCAGCGGTCGTGCGTAGGCCGTGGGGTTTTCCAGCGGGTCGCTACCCAGGGCCACCAGGTCGGCGGCGTATCCGGGGGCGAGGCGGCCTAGCTCGGATTCGCGCCCCAGCGCCCGAGCGGCCACTACGGTGGCGGCTTTCAGCACGTCGGGAAGCTCGACCCCCACCTCGGCCAGCAGCGCCAGCTCGCGGGCCAGGTTGGGGTGGCCGTTCAGGGGCGTGCCAGCGTCGGTGCCGGCGGCGATGGGCACGCCCGCGCGGTAGGCCTCGAAAGTGTTCGCGCGGTGCCGCTCGGCGATGGGCCGGGTCTTTTCCACCATGAACGCGGGTACCCGCCCCTCACCCCGCAGAATGCCATCGGGGGCAGCAAGCGTGGGTACCAGCACGGCGCCCTGACGTTTCATCAGCTCGAATACCTCCTCGTCCCAGGCGTCGAAGGCGCCGTGCTCGATGGTGCGCACTCCGGCGCGCACCGCGTTCTTGATGCCCACAAGCCCCTGGGCATGGGCGGCGCTCACCGCGCCGCGCTTTGCGGCCTCGCGCACTCCGGCGCGCAACTCCTCCTCGTCGAACATCTCGGCTCCGGCCTTAACTCCTGGTGTCATCACTCCGCCGGTGGCCATTAACTTGATGGCGCGCGCTCCCATTTTGAAAACCTTTCGGGCGGCCTTGCGCACACCTTCGGGCCCGTCGGCCTGGAGCCCAAACTTCCATCCATGGCCGCCCGTGGGGGTAACGACGGGTCCTGCGGCTACGATGCGGGGTCCCTTCAGGAACCCATCTTCTACGGCTTGCGCAAGACCAATCACGCTTCCCGCCCGCGAGCCCAGGTCGCGCACAGCGGTCACTCCTGCGTCCAGGTAGCGCTGCAGGTACCCCGCCGCCCGAGCCAGCAAGAAGGCGTCACTCTTCTTTTCCAGGTCGGCCATGGGGTCGAGGTCGCCCGACATCGTCAGGTGCACGTGGGCGTCGATGAGGCCCGGCACTACCACGCCGGGCAGCGGCGTCACCTCGGCGTGGCCGGGTGCGCGGCGGTCCAGCCCGGCGATGCGGCCATCCTCCACGCTCAGGTACCCCTCGAAGGGTTCTAGCTCTACGGGATCGAGAAAGACGCCTTTGTAGGTTTGCATGCCTCCATCGTAGCGGGTGAGGCCGGACGGCGGGCCCCCGCGCGGTCGCGAGTTAATTGGGGGTTGCGAAGTGGGGTGTGGGATGTAGTTTTTGCGATGCTTAAGGTGAACCTTCGGCTTCTTCAGCGCCCACAACCCCCTCCCCGGCCCTCCCCAAGGGGAGGGAGTTTTATTCGTTGTTGCCCGACCGGAGGCTTTTGTCGCGACGAAACCACAGACTACGGGCTACAGGCTGCAAGCCCGCGCGGCCTATGCAGTCAGAGGCACCCACGAGACCCCGGATCTCGCTTCGCTCGTCCGGGGTGACGAAGGAGGTGGGGCGATGTATAAACCCCGTCGTTCCGGACAGGGAACCGCAAGGTTCCCGTGATCCCGGATCAAGTCCGGGACAAGTCCGGAACCCCGCTACGCGCGACTCAGTAGCCGCCGCGAGTTTAACTTTGACGTTGATGCATTTAGCAGCACCCACGAGACCCCGGATCTCGCTGCGCTCGTCCGGGGTGACGAAGAAAAAAAGTTTCGTCGTTCCGGACAAGCGGGCCGCAGGCCCGCGCGATCCCGGATCAAGTCCGGGACAGGTCCGGAACCTCGATACGCGCGGCCTATGCAGTCAGAGGCACCCACGAGATCCCGGATCTCGCCCCTCCAGGGCTCGTCCGGGATGACGGGAAAATGCGGGCTCGTCCGGGGTGACGAAGAAAAAAGTTTCGTCGTTCCGGACGAGGGAACCGAAGGTTCCCGAGATCCCGGATCAGGTCCGGGACAGGTCCGGAATCGAGTTCAGGACAGGCCTGGAACCCCGATACGCGCCGCTACACACCATGCACTACGTACCGTCAACTACAAATCAGAAATAATCCATAAGCCACAAGCTACACGCCACAGGCCAATACACCACGTACCACGCACTACGTACCCCACTCACCTGCTCCTGGGATCCAGCACTTCGCCCAGCGCGTCGCCTAGCAGATTGATGCCCAGCACCACCAGGCTGATGGCCACGCCAGGGAACGTGGCCACCCACCAGCCGCCGAAGTAGAGCACCTCGCGGCCGTCGGCGAGCATCTGCCCCCAGCTAGGGATCTCGGGGGGGACGCCGGAGAGCCCCAAAAAGCTGAGCGCCGCTTCGCTGACGATGATGCGCGCCAGCTCGAGCGTCGCCACCACGATCAGCGGCCCTGCGGCATTGGGAAGAAGGTGGCGCGTCAGGATGCGCTGCGTCGGCGCTCCCAGCGCCCGCGCCGCCTGCACGAAGTCCTGCTCCTTGAGCGAGAGCACCGAACCCCGCACCACCCGCGCGTAGACGACCCAGCTGGTGACGCCAAGGGTAAGGATCGTGTTCGGGAGGCTCGGGCCCAGCGCGGCGATGATGGCGATGACGAGCAGGATGAAGGGAAGCGAGAGCTGGATGTCCCCCAGGCGCATGAGCAGATCGTCGAGCTTACCGCCGAAAAAGCCCGATACCAGCCCCAGCGGCACCCCGATGACCATGCCGATGAGCACGCTGCTAATCGAGATAAAAAGCGATAGGCGGGAGCCGTAGATGATGCGCGAGAGCACGTCGCGGCCCAGCCTATCGGTGCCGAGCAGGTGGCCTTCGGTGCCCGGTGGTTTGAGGCGTAACGCCAGGTCTTGCAGCGTTGGATCGTGCGGGCTTAAAAGCGGCGCCAGGGCGGCCGTCAACAAAAGCAAGCCGATGATGGTCAGGCCAGCGACGGCAGCGGGGTTGCGCAACAGCCTTTTCATGCGTACCGCACCCTCGGGTCGAGCCAGAGGTAGGCGAGGTCGACGATGAGGTTGACGAAGGCCAGCATTAGCGCGAAGACCACGACGGTGGCCTGAACCACCGGGAAGTCGCGCTGGCTCACCGCGATGAGAACGAAGCGACCGACACCCGGCCAGGCGAAAATGGTTTCGGTAATGACGGCGCCCGAGAGCAGCGCCCCCAGCTGCAGCCCGATGATGGTGACCACTGGAATGGCGGCGTTGCGCAGGGCGTGTTTGTAGACCACCACCCGGCCGGAAAGACCCTTGGCGCGGGCGGTGCGCACGTGGTCGCTGCGCAGTTCTTGAATGACCCCGCTACGGGTAAGCCGGGCGATGGACGCGGTCACGAAGGTGCCCACCGCGATCGTGGGCAGGATCAGGTGCTTCCAGCTGCCGGCGCCGGAGATGGGCAGCCAGTGGAGTTTGAGACCGAAGACCAAGATGAGCATCAGTCCCAGCCAGAAGACCGGTACTGACTGACCCAAAAGCGCCAGGGTCATGGTAATCAGCTCGACGAAGGTGCCCTTGCGCACCGCCGCCAGCACTCCCGCGGGCACCCCCAGGGCCACGGCGAAGGCCAGCCCCCAGCCGGCGAGGAGCAGCGTGGGCCCCATGCGCACGAGGACCAGGTCAAGCGCCGGCTCCTCGGAGCGCAGGCTGGTGCCGAAGTCGCCCCGGGTCAGCTTGAGCAGGTAGCGACCGTACTGAACGTATATCGGCTGGTCGAAGCCGTAGGCGCGGCGCAGCTCTTCCCGCGCCTCGGGGCTGGCGTCGAGAGGGAGCAGCAGGTTGACCGGATCGCCCGACAAATACAGAAGCCCGAAGGCCAGTGTGGCGGCTCCCCAGACGACAACGAGCACTAGCAGAAATCTTCGTAGGATATATGTCAGCATTGGCGGTGATACCCCTCCCCCGAGGGTGCGGGGGAGGGGTTGGAGATTACGATAAAGCCGGCCTTCTTTCCTTAGTTTGCGATCTCGGCGTCGAAAGCCCAGATGAGTTCATCGGGTCGCGGCTGCCACTTGACGCGCTTGTTTACGCCGTAGATGTCTTCCTGCTCGTAGAGGAAGATCCAGGGCGCGCCCGCACGCACGCGCTCGAGCGCTTTCTTGTAAAGCTCCTTGCGCTTGGCCTGGTCCACCACGGTCTGGGCCTCGAGGACTGCTTTATCGAACTCGGGATCAATCCAGTAGCCGAAGCGGGTCTGCGGCGGGCCGCCCGGGACCGTGCCGCCGTATAGCATCGTGAAGAGGGTGTTGTCGGCGTCGAACTGGGCGTTGCCCCAGCCGATCAGCCAGGCTTCGGTGGGGATCTTGCGCTCGAGGATCTGCCCCACGTAGCTGCTCCACTCCTGCACCCGCAAGTCAGCTTTCACGCCCACCTTGGCCAGCTGACCCACGATGGCCTCGGCGACCTGGCGGTCGTTGAGGTAGCGGCCCGAGGGGCTGCCCATGGTGAAGCTAAAGCCGTTCGGGTAGCCCGCCTCGGCGAGCAGCCGCTTGGCCTTCTCGGGGTCGTAGGGGAAGGGTTTGCAAAGCTCCTCGTCGTAGCCAAAGATGTACGGGTTCAGCGGGCAACCCACGGGTACGCCGTTGCCGCCCAGCACGTGTTCGATGATGGCTTCCTTGTCCACCGCGTAATTAAGGGCCTGGCGCACCTTGGGGTCGTGCAGCGGCCCCTCGCCCTTGACGTCGAGGACGACGAAGATGTTGCGGATACTGGGCACGGTGCGGGCTTCGGCCACGCCCGAGCCGTTGACCACGTCCACGGCCTCGGGGGCGAGGTTGGTGATGATGTCCACGCCGCCGGTCATCAGCTCGGCCACGCGGCTGGAGGCCTCGGGGATGGGCCGGTAGACGACCTTCTTGATCTTGGGCTTACCCACCCAGTAGTCGTCGTTGGCCTCGAGGGCGATCTCCTGATCCTTGACCCAGCGCACGAACTTGTAGGGCCCGGTGCCCACCGGATGGTTGGCGAAGTAGGCGTCGCCCTTCTCTTCGATGTACTGCTTGGGGACGACCCAGAAGTAGGTCAGGCGGGTGAGGAAGAGCGGGAAGGGCTTGGCGGTGGTGACCTTGAGGGTGTAAGGGCCAGTCACCTCCACGCTCTTGATGGGCTTGAAGTAGGTGCTGTATTTGAGCGGTTTGTCGGGGTTGAGCAGGCGGTCGAAGTTGAACTTGATAACCTCGGCGTTCAGCGCCTCGCCGTTGTGGAACTTCACGCCTTTGCGCACGGTCAGCTCCCAGGTGAGGTCGCTGGTCGCCTTGGCCTCGCCCAGCCAGGGCTCGTACTGACCGTTGGGCAAGCGCCGGTAGAAGTTGTCGAAAATCTGCGCGGTAACGTTGCCCGTGGGCGTTTCCTGGTGGTTGACCGGGTCCAGGGTGGTGGCGTCCACGCCCTGGGCGATCACCAGGGTGTCGCCGGCGGCCCAGGCGGGCAGAGCGGCCAGCATAATAACCAATAAGAACAAGATTTTTCGCATAATTACCCCCTCCTTGAGCTTCCAGACTAACAGGAAAAGCCGATGGATTCAAGTTTCTCATCGTCACCAGGTGTACGTGGCCAACGGTAAAATCTTGCGCGTCCACCGCTGGTCTTCGGTGGTTCTCCGGGGCTGGTATCGTGGGGGCGTGTTCAGGAACCTGGGTGAGTATCTGGAAGACCTCGAGCGCCGCGGTGAACTGGTGCGCGTACGCGACGAGGTCTCGGCCGAGCTGGAGATCACCGCGCTGGCCGACGCCGCCTTCAAGGCGGGCGGGCCGGCGCTGCTATTCGAAGACGTGCGCGGGCGCGACTTCCCGCTGGCCATTGGCCTCTACGGCGCCCCCGAACGCACCGCGCGGGCGCTGGGGGTGAATGAGCTGGACGAGCTGGCCGCCAAGGTGCAGCGGCTGCTCGAGCTCAAGCCAGCGGGCGGCCTCGCCGGAGCGCTGGCGCTGCTGCCCAAGCTGGGCGCGCTGAAGGGGCTTTTTCCCAAGAAGGTGCGGCGGGCGCCGGTGCAGGAGGTGGTGCTGACCGGAGAGGCGGTCGACCTGGGCCGGCTGCCGGTGCAGACCTGCTGGCCCGGCGACGGCGGACCCTTCGTTACCCTGCCCCAGGTCATCACCAAAGACCCCGAGACCGGCGACTACAACGTGGGGATGTACCGGATGCAGGTCTTCGGGCCGCGCGAGACCGGCATGCACTGGCAGCTCTTCAAGACCGGACGTAAGCACTTCGAAAAGGCGCGGGCGCTGGGGCGGAGGCTCGAGGTGGCCGTGGCCCTGGGCGGCGATCCGGTGCTCGGCTACGCCGCCACCGCCCCGCTGCCCGAGCTGCCGGGGCTCTACGAGTACCACCTGGCCGGTTTTTTGCGCGGCCAGCCGGTGGAGCTGGTAAAGGCCAGGACGGTGGACCTGTGGGTGCCGGCCGAGGCCGAGTTCGTGCTCGAAGGCTACGTGGACCCGGCCGAGCCCTTCGTCACTGAGGGGCCGTTCGGCGACCACACCGGCTTCTACACCCCGCCCTCACCCTATCCGCGCTTCCACCTCACCGCCCTTACCCACCGCCGGGGGGCGGTTTACCCCAGCACCATCGTCGGTCCTCCGCCCATGGAAGACGCCTGGCTGATCGAGGCCACGGAGCGCGTCTTCCTGCCGGCGGCGCGGCTGGTGATCCCCGAGATTCGCGACTACCACATGCCCCCCGCGGGCGTAGCGCACAACTGGGTTAACGTCGAGATCGAGAAAAACTACGCCGGGCAGGGGTTCAAGGTGGCGAGCGGGCTCTTGGGCCTGGGGCAGATGATGTCCACCAAAGTCGTGGTAGTCACCAGCGACGCACCGCCGAAGCCAGGTTTCGCGGCCCTGCTCGCGGCGGTGCGTCACCTACGCCCGGAGCGCGACGTGATCTTCGGCAAAGGCCCCACCGACGAGCTCGACCACGCCCCGCTGGCGGTGGGCTTTTCCGGCAAGCTGATCCTCGACGGCACGGCCAAGCTGCCCGCCGAGGGCAGCCCTGCGCCAAAGCCGGGCCGGCCGGGGCCGGTGGACCACCCCGAGGTGACCGCCCAGCACGCCTGGCCCGGGGTGCTGGCGGTGGCCGTCGAAAAGACCCGGCCGGGTCAGGTGCGCCAGCTGGCGCGCGAGCTGGCGGCCGACCCGGCAGCGGCCGCGGCGCGGCTGCTGTTGGTGGCCGACGCCGAGATAAACGTAGACGACCCCGACGCGCTGATGTGGTGGGTGCTGGCCAACCTGGACCCGGCCCGCGACGCCTGGGTCGAGGCGGGGCGCACGCTGGTACTCGACGGCACCCGCAAGCTGCCCGAGGAGGGCGCCCGCCCCTGGCCCGAGGTGGCGCGGTTGGACGCGGAAACGATCGAGCGCCTGCGCCCGCTCGCCCGCAAGCTGGACCTGGGAGGTTGAAAAACGGGCGCGGAGGTCCGCGCCCGTTCCAAGTGGAAACGAAGGGCCTAGTGCTGCACCTTGATCACGAAGGCGTCGTCTTCGCCAAGGGGGGTTTCGCCGGGGTAGACGCCCTGGGTCGTGCCCGCCAGGTAGACGTTGCCAGCGTCGTCGAGGCCAAAACCTTCGATCCAGTCGCGGTTATTGGTGGTGCCGTTGTCTTCGCTGGAGAGCTGGGTCAGCCAGATCTGTTCGCCGCTGTCGCTAGCGAAGGCGGCGACCACCATGTCCATCCGCCCGTTGAGAG
>Ga0256835_1001548_pt1 | contig 13705 bp, 14 predicted proteins | sample PIR30metaG_FD_185972 | JGI IMG/M metagenome (GOLD analysis project Ga0256835, IMG submission 185972) | Hydrothermal vent microbial communities from East Pacific Rise, Pacific Ocean - PIR-30 | ecosystem: Environmental > Aquatic > Marine > Hydrothermal vents | place: Pacific Ocean: East Pacific...
ATCCCGATAAGTCTTCCATGTTTTCAGCATTTTCCGCAAGGTATAAATTGTCTTTCAATGCGTGAATTTCCGCCTCAATCTCTTTTACCCTTTTTTCAATAATAGGTTTTTTCTTGATAAATTTTGTGGCTTTTCTGTAAAGCCTGCTTACGTTTTCTTTCGGAGAAAGGTTTGGGTCAAGCGGAATTTCCCTTTCCTTATTTTGGTAAAAATCAAAAACCCTTATGCTTTTTTCCCCTCTTTTCAAAAGATGGAAGTTTGCGGAAAGAATTTCTGCGGTTTTTAAAAGTTTTTCCCCTTTTTTTGCGTCTTCAATCTCTTTTTCAAGTTTTTTCAGCAGTTTTTTCTTTTTTTCAATCTCTTTTTTGAGTTTTTTTATAATTTTTTTCTTTAAGGACGCAATTTTTCCTTTGTTTAGTTTTTCAAAAAACTCTGTTTCAAGGCATTGGTTGAAACTTTCAAATATTTTGATTTCGGGAGACAAAGTTTCCATTTTTAACGGATAGCATCCTTTTTTGTATAAAAATCCCCCTTCGCTTTCTGCGGTTAAAATTTTTTCCCAAAATTCCTTTCTGTCTTTTTTTGCCTTTAACTCTTCCGCATAGGTTTTTGAAAATCCCTTGAATTTTTTTGCAATTTCAAGCGGGGAAAGTTTGTCTATTTCGCTTAATTTTTCTTCCGAAAAATCTTCCTTGTCTGTTTCAGGCATTAAAAACAAAGTCCCGCTTACTGCGCTTTCGTCGTTTTTTGAAAAAATTATTTTTTTATTTTCGTCGGTTATATACCATTTGTGGGGCAGGGTTGCACAGTTTACGATAAAAAAAAAGTCTTTTTTTTCCCCCCAAATCATCATTTTTTTTACTTTGAAAAAGATAACCCTTTCGTGAAAAGGCTTTGTTATTTCGGTAATTATTGAGTTTTCAAGGTATTTCCTGAATACGTTAATCTCGCTGTTTTTAGCCTCTTTTCCCGGATTTCCTTTGTCCGACAGAAAAAACGGCGGCGATTTCGGGGTAAGCGGAAAGATAATGTTTGTGCTTTTTGTATTGAAAATAAGGAATTCTTTTTTAAGTTTTACCTTGTTTACAAAAATTTCTTTTTCAAGCGTTTTTTTGGTTTCTTTTATTAAAAAGTTTATGCTAAAATTCTCCATGGCGACTGTGATTTTATCACAGTTTTTTTGTGATTGATACTTGACAAACGCTTTAAATTCCTTTAAAGTGTAAAATCCTTGAAGGGATTATTTTGAGAATTAAACATAAAGGAGATATGTGGCATGAGAGCAACAAACAAAAACAAAGAAACATGCTTCGCTAAGAAACACGAAGTTAAGCGCAAATGGTATGTGGTTGACGCGGCCGGCAAACCGGTTGGAAGAATTGCGACAAGAATTGCCAGAATTTTAAGGGGAAAGCATAAGCCTATCTATACCCCCAACGTTGACACAGGCGATTTCGTGATTGTTATCAATGCCGATAAGGTAGTGTTAACCGGAAGAAAACTTGACCAAAAGTATTACAGATGGAGAACAACGAGACCCGGTAGCATGAAAGAAAGAACCGCAAGGCAGATTTTACAGGAAAAGCCTGAAATGGTTGTTCAGAGGGCGGTTAAGGGAATGCTTCCTAAAAACAAACTCGGAAGAAAAATGTTTAAAAAGTTAAAGGTTTACACCGGTGCGGAGCACCCGCATGCGGCTCAGAAACCGGAAACACTTGTAATTTAACATAGGAGGAATAAGTGAGGAAGGTTCAGTATTACGGCACTGGAAGAAGAAAAACATCCGTTGCAAGGGTGTTTTTAACCCCCGGAAACGGAAATATAACAATTAACAATCAGTCTATTGACGAGTATGTGAAAAGCGATATTTTAAAAATGATTATAAGGCAGCCTTTTGAAATTTCCGGAACAGTGGGCAAATTTGACGCATACGTTACCGTAAAAGGCGGCGGAGTTTCCGGTCAGGCAGGCGCTATCAGGCACGGAATTGCAAGAGCATTGCTTGAATACGACGAAGGTTTGAGGCCGAAATTAAGGGAGAACGGATTGCTTACAAGGGACCCGAGAATGAAAGAAAGAAAAAAATACGGGCAGCCCAAAGCAAGAAAGAGATTCCAGTTTTCCAAGAGATAATTTCTTTTTTCAATTTTGCAAGGAGAAAATTTACAATCTTAAATTTAAAGGAGGTATTCGTTGGTTGACATTTCTATGAAAGAACTGCTTGAAGCGGGTGTTCACTTCGGACACCAGACAAGAAGGTGGAACCCGAAAATGAAAAAGTATATTTTCGGGGAAAGAAACGGAATTTACATTATTGACCTTCAAAAAACGCTTAAACTTTTTAAAGAAGCGGCGGCTTTTATTGCCGACCAAGCGGCGAAGGGAAAAACAATCCTTTTTGTAGGAACAAAGAGGCAGGCTCAGGACGCTATGGCCGGTTTAAAGGAAAAGGGTATTCCCTTTGTAAACCATAGATGGCTTGGCGGAACACTCACAAACTTTCACACAATTAAAACAAGTATTGAAAAATACAAAGGTTTGGTTGAACTATTTGAAAGCGGAGAGGCTGAAAATCTTCCCAAAAAGGAAAGGTATAGACTTGAAAGAAAGATGAAAAAGATGGAAAGGCTTTTTGACGGGATTAAAGACCTTGACGATTTGCCCGACGTTCTCTTCATCATTGACCCGAAGAGGGAAAAGAATGCCGTTGCCGAAGCGAGAAAGTTGAATATTCCCGTTGTTGCTATCGTTGATACAAACTGCGACCCGGATGTTATTGATTACGTTATTCCCGGAAACGACGACGCAATCAGGGCTATAAATCTTTTTGTCAATAAAATGACACAGGCTATTGAAGAAGGAAAAACCCTCGCTCAGTCAGAGGGAGAAGAGCAGGTTGAAGAGCCTGCGGAAGAAAAAGAAGAGGTAAAAGAGGAGGCTAAGTAAAATGGCTGAAATTACTGCTGCAATGGTAAAAGAGTTGAGACAGAAAACCGGTTTGAGCATGGGCGAATGCAAAAAGGCTCTTGTTGAATCCGGAGGAGATATTGAAAAAGCGATTGATATTTTGAGGAAAAAAGGACTTGAAGCCGCTGCTAAAAAGGCGGGAAGAACAACCGCGGAAGGTATGGTTTACGCTTATATTCACCCCGGTTCAAAGTTGGGTGTTCTTGTTGAGGTAAACTGCGAAACAGACTTTGTTGCAAGAAACGAGCAGTTTCAGGAAATGGTAAAACAGATTGCCATTCACATAGCAACTGCGGCGCCGAGATTTGTTTCAAAAGATGAAGTTACGCCCGAAGTTCTTGAAAAGGAAAAGGAAATTTATCTTGAACAGGCAATGGCACAGGGCAAGCCTAAAAACATTGCCGAAAAGATTGTTGAGGGTAAACTTTCCAAATTCTACGAGGAAAACTGCCTTCTTGAACAGCCTTTCTTTTACGACGAAAGCGTAACCGTAGGGCAGTTTCTTTCCCAGAAAATTGCCGAAATCGGCGAAAATATGAAAATCAGAAGATTTGCAAGGTTTGAGGTGGGAAAATAATTCCTTGAAACCATAGTTGTTTATAACAAGCCCCGAAAATCTCGGGGCTTTTTTTATTTGTCCTTTTTGGTGGGCGGTGCTAAAATAGTTTAAACGAAATCAGGGGGTAAACATGAAGGCTTTTTTCAGTTCAAAAAGTCTTGAAAATCAGATAGACCAGTTTTTGGACGCGGTAAGCCAAGGCTTGATTGTATTTGTAAGCGGAGTAAAAAGTTATTTTGAAGAGGATAAAAGCGATTTTGAGCATTATTTGAAGGAGATAAGCAAACTTGAAGCGGAAGCGGATAAATTGAGAAGGGAAATAGAAAACGACTTGTACACTTACTCTTTAATTCCCGAAAACAGGGGAGACGTTTTGGCTTTGCTTGAACACCTTGACAATGTAATTGACTCTTCAAAAGAAACATTGCATCAGTTTGACGTGGAAATTCCCGATATTCCCCTTGAATTTGCAGACAGATACATAAAACTTGCCGAAATAAGTTGTCAGGCGGGAGAAGAGGTTGTGCTTGCTTCCCGTGCTTTTTTCAAAGACATAAAAAGGGTTAAAGACCACGTGCACAAGGTTTACTTTTTTGAAAAAGAAACCGACAGGCTTGGAGACCAGTTGAAAAAGGATATTTTTCGTTCAAATATGAAACTTTCAAGAAAAATCCATCTCAGGTATTTTGCAACACACGTTGAGGTTATTTCCGACGACGCGGAAGACGTTGCAGACAGGCTTTCCATTTACACAATCAAGAGAATGATTTAAAGAGGGCCCATGCTTCTTTTTTATCTTTCAAGCGGATTGTTTTTAGGGTGGAGTTTAGGCGCAAACGATGCCGCCAACGTATTCGGCACCGCCGTCGGTTCGGGAATGGTGCGGTTTAAAACCGCGGCAATAATTGCAAGCGTTTTTGTCATTTTAGGCGCGGTAATAAGCGGTGCAGGCGCTTCCCATACCCTTGGGAAATTGGGAGCGGTAAACGCTCTCGGAGGCTCGTTTATGGTTGCCCTTGCCGCAGGATACACCGTTTACGTAATGACAAAGTTTGAACTGCCGGTGTCCACATCTCAGGCAATTGTCGGGGCAATTGTCGGCTGGAATTTTTTTTCCGGATATGTTACCGATTACAAGGTGCTTTCAAAGATTGTTTCAACATGGGTAATTTGCCCTTTGCTTTCCGCTTTTTTTGCCGCTGTTTTGTATATGATTCTGAGAGTTTTTTTCAACAACGTAAAAATTCACATTTTGCGTATAGACAGTTTTACAAGGACAGGCTTAATTCTTGTGGGAGCGTTCGGCTCATACTCTCTCGGGGCAAACAATATAGCAAACGTTATGGGTGTTTTTGTCCCGTCCGTTCCGTTTAGGGAATTTCATTTAGGGCCGATTTCCCTGTCAGGCCCGCAGCAACTTTTTTTAATAGGCGGTATTGCCATTTCGGTGGGAATATTTACCTATTCTTACAAGGTTATGAAAACGGTCGGGGGAGAATTGCTGAAACTTTCCCCTCAGGCGGCGCTTGTCGTTGTTTTGGCCGAATCGCTTGTTTTGTTTGTTTTTGCGTCTCAAAGTTTGTCCGATTTTGTAAAATCCTTAGGTTTGCCGCCTATTCCCCTTGTGCCTGTTTCTTCCTCTCAGGCTGTTGTAGGGGCGATTATAGGCATAGGTTTGGTTAGAGGCTGGCGAAACATAAGATTCAACGTTATGGGGAAAATTGCCGCAGGCTGGGTCGCAACCCCTCTTGCCGCATGCCTTGTTTCCTTTATCGGTTTGTTTATTCTTCAAAACGTTTTCGGTATGACGGTGGTGAAAAGGGCTATTTATAAGGTTGACAGCGGTTTTGTTTTGCTTATGAAATCGGAAGGTTTAAATGTTGACCTTTCCGAGTTTGAGGGAGAGGAATTTAACAATTTTAGGGATTTGTACAAGAATGTTTTTTCGGTTGTCAAAGATAATCAAAAAGCAATGCTTATCACTTCGCTTTGTGCCGAAATTAACCTTGAAATAAATGATTCCCGAATAGACAATTTGTTTATGAAGGGTGTGATAACGAGCAAAGAAAGAAAAAAATTATTAAAACTTGCCGGCAAAAATTTTAAGTATAAATACCAACTTGTTGTTGAATTGTGTAGAATTGAAAACTGTAATTTACACAATTTTAAGGAGTTAGAAAAGATTAGCAAAGAGGCGGATGTCTTTTTGAAATTTTTCAATTGATTTTCTAACTGTGTGAAAATTAAAATATTTATATTGCAATTTCATAAAATTGTGCTATTTTTTAAGTATGATTGCAAAATTTTTTAAAAGAAAAAGTTGTGTTGCAATTGAACTTGGTTATTCCGCAATAAAGGGGATAAAGTTTTGCGGTTCGGGCTCATCTATTGATGCCTGCGGTATATTTCCCTTTTCTTCAAGAAGCGACTATCCTTATGACAATCCCGAAATTGTTGTTCCGGCGCTTGTTTCTTTAAGGGACAAATTAAACGCAAAAGGGAAAAAAGTGAAAATTTGCGTAAATATGTCCCATGTAACCGTAAGGGAGATAAAAGTTCCCGTTGTTCCGGAAGATGAGTTGTATGAAGTTGTTAAGTGGGAATTGAAAAAAATAATTGATTTCAACGAAGAAGAGTATAATCTTGATTTTAAGGTTCTTGAAAAAATAGAAAGCGAGGCTGTTCCTAAATTTCTTGTAAAGGTTTACGTTGGAAGAAAGGCTGTGTTGAAGCAGTATGTTTCCCTAATTGAGCATGCGGATATGGAAGTTGACTTAATTACCATTCCGCCTTATGCGTTAAGGGCTTTGTTTACCGCATTGAAGGGAGAGGCTAAGTCAAGTGTTGCAATTGTTGACCTCGGAGCGAAGTCAAGCACTCTCTCAATTTTGAAAAACGGAATGGTTAGGTTTGAAAGACAGTTGATGTTTTCTTCTTTTGAGTTATGCGATATGCTTGATAAGAAAGGAATAGAGTATTCAAGCCTTGAAAATTTGTACTTGGGGTTTTCTCTCGGAGACGGAAGCTTGCTCGATAAAATTACATCAGAGGCGTTAACTATGTTGATTGAAGAACTTACCAAAAGTTTCGGATATTACAATTCGGTTATTAAAGGGGGAAGCGTTGACGGATTGTATCTTACCGGGGGACTTGCGAATATTCCCGGAATAGATTCTCTGCTTTCAACTTCTTTGGGTATAAATACGGAATTGTTAAATCCTTTTACCCGTTTTTCCTGCAAAGACGTTTCAATTGACCCGTTAAGAATAGGGGTTTGTTTAGGCGTGGGGTTGTTGAAATGAAAAAGAATGCCGGTTTCGTAAACCTTTACTCAAAGGATTTGTCAACAAAAAAATGGCCTGAGGATACCAATTTCCTGATTGCTTTCTGGGGCTCTGTTTTTTTGGTGTTGATATTGCTTTTGTTTTACGGATTTGCGTTAACCGATTATTTTAAAGAATCCAAGAAGAACAAACTTCTTATTTCAGAGTATAAGGAGTTGTCTGTTAAGGATAAAGAGTTGCTTAGTTTGTCGGTGAAATTGAGAAACTTGAATATAAAATCAAAGGCTTTGACAGACACTATAAAAAGCTTGAATACTCTTTTTTCAGGCAAAGTTTATTGGACGAAATTTATTGAGATTTTTTCTTCCTATGTCAATAACAATGTGTGGATAAACTCGCTGTCTATTGACAAAATGAGCAGAAACAAGAAACTTGTTTATGTTCAGGTTCAGGGGGGAGCGATTTCTCTTAAAGACTTAAATAAATTTGTGGAGAATGTTGAGAAAGACAACAAAAATGTCAAAGTTAGTTTTAAAGTTATTGATAAAAAAGGGGTTGTTTACTATTCTTTTGGAATGAATTTTACATTTGATACGGAGAATTTGAAATGAGGAGTTTTCTATTAAGGCTTGAAGGTTATTTTAAAAGAATGCCGGAAAGAGACCAGAAAATTTTTCCGTATTTTCTCTTTATTTGCATTTTTATAATTTTTTATTACGGGCTTATTCAACCGACAAAGCAGAAGACGGTTAACCTTAAAAACGAAAACCTTGACCTTGAACAAAAGGTTTTTATGCTTAAAAGCAAGGTATCCGTTTTGGACACAGTAAAAGCGGGAATGGCAAAAAAAGAAAAAGAGTTTGATTCTCTGCAAAAAGAATTTGAAAACCTTAAAAAAAGAGTGCCGGATGCGGATGAGGTTTCCGGAATTATAAAAACTTTGGCAAAGGCTGAAAAAGTTGATTATCTTATTCGTGAGGTTGACGAGGAAAATTACATAAAGCACAAAGAGTATGTTGAAATTCCCATAAACGTAAATTTAAGCGGTGATTTTTACAATGTTTATCATTTTTTGAAACAGTTGGAAAACAGTAAAAGGTTTCTTGTATTAAACGGGATGACGTTAAACGCCAATGCGGATAAAAACGGAAACGTTGATGCCAGTGTTGAAATGTCCGCATTTAAGATTATGGATTTAAACTATTATATTAACCTTTACGCAAGAAAAGGTAAGGAAAAGGAAAATGAAAAGAAAAAATCTAATAACTAAATGCTTGGCTTTAATGCCGATAATATTTTTCCTTTTCGGATTTAAAGGAGAATGCAGAATAAGAAATCCGTTTAAGAAACCTGCGGTTATAGCCGTTAGTCAGGACAAAAAAGTCCCAACGGGAAAAGACAATGTTAAGATTTTGTTAAACACTTTGAAATTAAGCGGTATTTTAAACGGAAAAATAGCAATTATCAATCATCAGTTTTACCGGGAAGGCGATAAAGTTTCCATTTTTACGGTTGAAAATATTTCCGAAAACAAGGTGGTTTTATTTTCAAGCGGGAAAAAATATGAATTAATTCTAAACTATGAAAAAGAAGCAAGTCTTGAAAACGACAAAAAAAACCTAACTAAGGAGCATTATAAATGAAAAAGGTAGTAAGCCTTATAGTTTTTCTTCTCATGGCAGGGTGTGTCGGGCAGAAAAAACCCGAGGTTAAACCTGAGTCCGCTAATCTAAAAACGCCTGTTTACGATTTAAAAGTGCTTGATGTCAAAAGATTTAAGCCTAAAAAACAAAAAGAAGAGAAAAAACAGGAAGAACAAAAGCATAAGGCAAAAGTTTATACCGGTAAAAAGGTTTCTTTCTCGTTTTACAAAGCGGATTTGCATGACTTTTTCAGAGCAATTTCAGAGGTTGCCGGCGTAAGTTTTCTTGTTCATGACAATGTTAAGGGAGAGGTAACGATTGACGTTAAAGACGTGCCTTGGGACCAACTTCTTGACACTGTTTTGGAGTTTAACAAACTAACAATGATAAGAAAGGGCAAGATTATTGAGATTGTGCCGAGGGATTTGGCTGACAAAACAACGAAAGTCATAAAATTAAATTACACTAAGGCGAAAGATGTTGCAAAGGTTTTTAAAGACAATCCCGTTTTCGGAAAATCTTCCGGGACAATAGTTGCCGATGAAGCATCAAATAGCATTATTGTTACGGATATTCCCGAAAATATTGAAAAAATTGAGAAAATAGTGAAGCAGATAGACAAAAAGCCTAAACAGGTTTTGCTTGAAAGCATCATTGTTGAGGTTACCCTTGACGACAATAATAAATTGGGAATAGGTTGGCAGTTTGGCGGAGACGGAAGAATTAGAAATTCTTGGGGGGACACCTCTTTTGAAAGCAGCGGAAATTTGAATTTTCCTTTAAACAACGTTGATGAAGGCACGGGATTTTCCTATGCTTTGTCAATTAACGACAATCTTGTCAGGGCGCAGTTAAACGCCTATGCACAGGCAAGAAAGGCAAAAATCCTGTCTCATCCCAAGATTGTCACTTACAACAACCACAAAGCGGAAATGAAGGTTGTTGAAAGAAGATGGGTTAAGACATCGGTAAACACCAATGCCGCAGTGGGAATAGGCGGATTGTTTACGAATTTTGAGGAAAGGGATTACGGAATTATTCTGAAGGTTACGCCTCATATAAACGAAAACGGGGATATTGTGCTTGAAATTGACCAAGAGGTAAGCGATTTGGTTGGAGAGGACAACTATGGAAACCCCGTTGCTATAAAAAGGAATTTAACAACGACAATTCTTTTGAAAAACGGACAGACAATGGTTTTAGGCGGGCTTATTCAGGAAAAAAGCAAAAACGACGACAGGGGAATTCCGAAAATTAACAAAATTCCGATTCTAAAAAATCTGTTCGGCACTCAGGAAACGGAGAAAAAAAGAACGGAATTGCTTTTGTTCATAACGCCTCATCTTATTGAAAATTTTGACGATGCGCAGGCGGTTACCGATACCATGCTTCATCAGGACAGCGCGTTAAAACCTATGGTTTCCGGTGAGGAATCTGACAAAAAAGAATAGTATGAAAAAAATTGTTTGTCTGCTGTTTTTAATTTTCGGGATAAGTGTCTTTTCTCAAAATCCCTTTGTGGATAGCGAGCATGCGATTTTTGAAACCCCTCTTTCCGACAGAATAACAGGGTATAAGATTAATGTTATTCTTGACACGGTTTCTCACACAATTAAAGGGAAAGAGAGTATTTACTGGTTTAACAATACGGAAAATCCGACAAATACGGTTTATTTTCACCTTTTTATGAACGCCTTTGCCAACAACGGCACAAAAATAATGAAAAATACGGAAAAACTTAGACACGGAATGCTTGGAATAAAATTAACTCAGAAAACGGCAGGATACTGCAAGGTGAAAAGAATTTCCGTAAATTTCAACGATTTAACCGAATATTTTCACGTTGATGAAACTGTCGGTGTTTTGCATTTGCCGTTTTCCGTTAATCCCGGCGAATCAATAATAATTGAGGTTGAGTTTGAGACAAAACTGCCGAGAATTATGATTAGAAGCGGATATGCCGGAAGTTTTCACTTTGTCGGTCAGTGGTATCCCAAATTGGGGGTTTTTGAAAAAAACGGCAAATGGTATTGCGAGCAGTATGACGGAAACGGCGAATTTTATTCCGACTTCGGCGTTTATCGGGTAAGCGTTCTTCTTCCTTCGTTTTTTACGGTAACGGGCACGGGTATTATTTTAAACGAGGAACTTGAAGGAGATTTAAAAAAAGTGAATTTCTATGCGGAGGATGTTCACGATTTTGCCTTTGTAGCTTGGGACAAGTTTAAGGTTTTGTCAAAAAAGATAGATGAAAAAACTCTGTCGGTTTACTATTTTGAAGAACACAAAGAGATTGCCGAAAGGGAATTGGACGCTTTGTGCAAGGCTTTTAAATGGTATTCGGAGCATATCGGCGAGTATCCATATCCCGATTACAAAGTTATAGACGTGCCCTTTAATGCTCTTGGAAGTTCTGGAATGGAGTATGAAAATTTTTCCACGGCTTTTTCCCTGTCGCTTTTTCCGAAATGGCTTAGAGCAACGGAAAGCACGGTTGTTCATGAATTCGGCCATGCATATTGGCAGGGAATGGTTGCCACCAACGAGCACAGACAGGCTTGGGCTGATGAAGGGATAAATTCTTTTTTTGAGGGGATTATTATGGATTCCCTTTACGGAGAGTGCAGTGAGTTGAAATACGGTGCATTTTGTCAAAGCGGGTTTTCAAGATTTCTTTCGGGAGATTTTGATGTTTTGAAGTATGAAAAGCCCGACAAAAAGGCTTCCGAATTTGTTTCAAGGTCGGGTTACGGCTATGCGGCCTATAATAAATTTGCTTTAACGTTGAAAACAATTGCAAATTTGGAAGGGGAAAATGTTGTTATTGATGCGGCGAGGGAATTTTTTGAAAAGTTTAGATTTACTCACCCTGACGGAGCGGAATTTTTAAAGATTTTAAACGCAAAGACAAACGGAAAGTATGAAAAACTGCTTAAAGGGGTGATTTACGATGTTTACTTTCCCGATGCGTCCGTTATAAGCGTGGAAAGAAAATGCGAAAAAATTTTTAAAGGCTATGATTTAAAATTTAAGTTTCATAAGGGTAACAAAAAAGAAAAATGTCAGGGTTATTATTACCGCATTGTTGTCGGCAAGAGGGAATTGCCGGTTAACGTTGATGTCGTTGTTGCTTTTAACACCGGAAGAAGAGAAAAATTTGTTATTCCCGCAGACAAAAACATACTTGAAATTAACATTCCCGTGGAAAAAAAAGAATTTCTTGAATACGTATGGGTGGACAATGAAAGAAAAATAGCGGTTGATTTGGACAGAAGCAATAACCTTTACAAAAGAAAGCCTATGATTTTTGAAAATAAAGTGGCATTGTTTTTATTCAACTTTTATTTGGAGATTTTAAACTATGTTTTTTAGAAAAGCGGGAAAATATTTGACCATACTCTATGTTTTTTACTTTGCTTTTTTCCTGATACTTTACTTTGCCCTTTTTAAAGATTTCGGCTATGCCAACGAAGTTTATACTTTTAAATCTATTTTTTCCGGAATGAATACCATCCGCCATCTTATACTTCCCGGTTTGATACTTCTTTATTTTGTGGAAATGGTTTCTATTGTCAGGTTTTTAACCGATTATTCGGGAAAAAGATTTTCTTTTTCGTTTTATCTTTACTATGTTTTTTCTTCAATTTTCGGTATGTTTTTTTATCTTTTGTTTTTTGCAATTGTGTATTTTCCGTTTTCAAAACTTATTACAAGGTTAAAAGCGGTTTCTTTAACGGAAATCCCTGTTTTGGTCGCTTATTCGCTTATGTTTTTTCTTGTTGTCTTACTGTGGAAACTTGTAACTTATTGGAAGATAAAATCAAGATTAAACTATTTTGTGGGAAAATACCCGAGTCTCAAACACTTGATTCTGCCTCTAAACGGATTTGACTTTAAAAGTTTTTTAAAATTTTTACTTTTTGTTACCGTTGCGGTTGGTTTGCCGTTATTGTTTTTTATTGCGGGTATTATTAACAAGAACCATTTTTTTGTGACAATTGCGGTGATTTTTTCTTATATTGTTTTCCCATTTGGAAAGATTTACGTTTACTATTTTCTCTTGGATAAAAAAGAGATATAAAAAAAGCCCCGTAAATCGGGGCTTTTTCATGTTCACAGTTTTCAAAAATTTGTTAGAAAGATTCTACCTCAATTACCTGCACACCTTTGTAGTATCCGCAGTGAGGGCATACTCTGTGTGGAAGTTTCCTTTCCTGACAGTTGGGACAAATTGAAGTTGATTTTACCTTCATAAAATCGTGCGCTCTTCTTTTGTCTCTTCTTGCTTTTCCTGTTCTTCTTTTTGGATTTGCCATAATTCACTCCTTATTTAAAAATTCTTTCAGTTTTTCCATTCTCGGGTCTATTCTTTCAATCCTGCAATTGCATGGATTTATATTCCTGTTTGTTCCGCATATGGGACAAATTCCTTTGCAATTTTCCCTGCATGTGTGACGCATAGGTATATAAAGGTCAATTGTTTTAATAACTTCGTCTTTTAAATCAATTGTTTCTCCTTCAAGATATTGAATATCAAGGTCTGTTTCTGTAAGAGTAACTTCCCCTTTGAGAAAACTTTTGTTTTTTGTGAATATCGTTTCTGTTGTTAACTCTATCGTTTCATTGTATTTTTCAAGGCAGTTTGTGCAGATTAAGGTGATTTCCCCGTTTATTTTTTCTTTTATTGAAACGTCGTTTTTGTCAATTCTGTATGCCCTGAATGAAACGTTGACGTTGTTTATGGTAAACGATTCATACTTGTTTTGTACAATAGTCTCGTTTGAGATATTAAAATTTCCTTTTAAAATTTTTTCTTCAATTTTTGCAAACTCTATCTGCACAAAATCCTCCCAAACAGAAACCAATTATATCATTAAATTCAATTGTGTCAATACCGCATAATAAAAATAGAAAGGGGATACAATTGTGCTTTTTTGTTTTTATTCTTCCTGTTGTTTTAAACCTTTTCTTGACAGAGTTTTTTTGTGTTCTAAAATTTATTTAACGGAGGTGAATATGCGTTTAATTGGCTTACTTATTGTTATTGTAATTGTTGCCTTTCTTGTGTATAAAGGAGCGGGCAATTTTATCGGGACAAAGAATCAAACACCCCAAAAAGCGGTTGCCCAGATTGACAAAACAAAAGATTTTGCATGTAAGCAGAATTTGAAAATGCTTAATGATTTTGTTAAAAATTACGTTTCTGCTAACGGTGTTGATAATCCTTCCGAGATTGACCTTAGTGATTTGCT